>Ga0074195_1000134_pt1 | contig 175287 bp, 174 predicted proteins | sample EPASupsiteHSE623_FD_64525 | JGI IMG/M metagenome (GOLD analysis project Ga0074195, IMG submission 64525) | Bioremediated contaminated groundwater from EPA Superfund site, New Mexico - Sample HSE6-23 | ecosystem: Environmental > Aquatic > Deep subsurface > Groundwater > Contaminated ... | reverse complement strand
AATAGGACTCTTTGATAATATCGTTAAGGTTTGTGCCGTCCAGTAGGATAATGCCCTCTTTCGGGTGGAAGTACTTGCGGATCAGCCTAAGCATCGTGGACTTTCCGCCACCACTTGGCCCGACGACGAGATACTTTTTACCTTTATCGAAACGAAAACTCGTCTCATCGAACACCACATTTTCTTCAAACGAAAAACTTACCTGATCAAAGGTCAGCTCAGACTTAAAATCGTTAATTTCCACGGATTCCGGTTCAGAAGGCTTGATCATTAATAGGTCATCGATGCGTTTAAAGATGCCTTTACTGGCGTTTAGCTTAGGAAGCCATTCGCTAATGGTCATGAGTGGTCTTAGGATTTTTTCCATGTTGTTGATGATGAGAATGACGCCGCCTAGGGTGAGGGCACCTTTCAGGGTTAGGAATACCGAAAATGCCATAAGGCTATATAGGATGCCCATCATCAGGAAATTCTGTGTCGCACTGATATAGGAAACGATTCGATCGATTTGATAGCCGCGTTCCTGTATATGCTCGGATTTTTTATGGAAATCGTCTTTTACTTTAGCATGGAGTCCGTAGGATTTGATGATTTGAAACGCACCTAAAAATTCCTTGATATAAATGGTGTAATCCTTATAAAATTCACTGCGTTGTTTTTGCTGCTTTTCCAAGGGCTTACCCATCACCATGGACACAACCATGCCCACTACGCCCAGTAATATTCCGACGCCTAGCGCCGCGACGCTGACATAGGCGATGACCACGATCCCAATGATAAAATTCATCACATTTGCATAGATTTCGAACAAACCATCGATATAGTCCGACTCGATGACTTTAACATCGTTGGTCATGCAGCTTAAATACTCAGCGTTGTTATCCGACTGGAAGCTTCGGATATCTTTTTTGAAGATTTGCTTTAAGAAGTGTTTTTTTGCGCCTGTAATGGCGCTTTTTTTATACAGTCCCTTTAAATAGGCCAGAAGTAGCTGGCTGGGAACCAATAATGAAACCGCCAGCATTAACCTGAGCGATCTCTGGATAAACAGCTCACGGTCCTTATCGATGACGGTATCGATGGCATTCATCATTTCGATGGAGATCCATCCGTCTAAGATAAAGCCGATCGTCGCCACGAACACTGCCACCGCCAGCAAAGGGATACGTTTCATGATTTCGTGCTTCATAACGCTACCCCCTCGCTAAAATAGACCTTACTGTCGTATTCGTGTAACACGCCATTTTTGATTTCGATGATGGCATCATACTTTTCTGTGATGCCCTCGTAAAACCGGTGTGAAATCGCGATGACCGTGCTGTCCAGCTTTAATAGCGTTTCTTCGATGGCGCGTCCAAGCTGTTCATTTAGGCTGGAAGTCGCTTCATCCGCGAATAGGATTTCAGAGTCCCTTAAAATGGCTCTGGCGATGGCGATTCTCTGACGCTGTCCACCAGATAAATTCTTACCATTCTCCTCGATTTTCATCTGAAGCCCTTCTGTCCTGGTGCTGATGAGTTCTGACAACCCTGCCCTCTCCACTGCCTCTTCGACCTTAGAATAGTCCATCGGCTTAAACAAGGTGATGTTATTCAGCAAAGTGTCTTCGAAGAGAAAGACGTCCTGATAGATATTGGAAATCTTATGGTTGAAGGAATTGATGTCGATTTTTTTATAATCTAGGCCATCTACAGTGATCTGTCCATCATAGTCTTCATAGACTTTGCTTAGCAGCTTGAGCAAGGTGGTTTTTCCTGAACCACTCGGCCCTTTAACCAAGTACTTTTTCCCCTTCTGAAGCACAAAGTTTGCACCGTCAAGTACCACCTTCCCATCATAAGCAAAGGCCAAATCACGAATTTTGATTTCATGATGAAACGCGAATGGCACATCTGCCACTTGCTCAGCTGATGTCTGTTCGGCGCCTTCTGGAGAACCTGCCTGCGTACCCGTAATCTTTTGATAGATGCCAACCGAAGCCTTTAGCTCATTGAACATTGGCACCACTTGACCTATCGGCCATACACATCCGTTTGCCAGTTGTAGCATGAAGGTGATTTTTCCGATGGAGGTGCCGTCAAATGCCTTTAACATCAGCACCATCAGAATCCCGATAAAGATGATAAAGCTAAGGGAGTTGGTAAGGCCACGCTGGCCTTCTGTGAATACAGTATAATGGAAGCGTTTCTTTTCCACATGATCTACTGCTTCAAAGGTCTGCCCTAAGAACTTTTCTTCTATATTATTAAGCTTCAAGATTTCAAGTCCATTAAAGGTATTGCTGACCTTCACGGTGAGCTGTTCGTTCAGCTCACTCACCTGCTGCTGTAACGCTACGGTTTTACTCTCAAACGTTTTCGTTATGGCGAACACCCCCAACGACACCGCCAGAATGCCGATTGCGAACCAGAAGTCCAGAAACATCAATATGATAATCGAAAAGACGTACACGCCCCCACCGAAAATGATATTCAGTAGTCTGTGGAAGAAGTGCTGCTCAAAGGTATTGATGTCGTTAATCAAATGAGAGAGATAGACTTCCTTCGATTTCTTACTGAAAGAAGCCACAGTCTCTGAAAGTATTTTATCAAACGCCTCAAGTCTGATATCGAGAAGCGTGTCGCGCATAAATCTAATGCGCATGAACCTCGATAAGAGCTGGAGTAACGAGGAGGCGACGACGATTCCCGCGGTAACAACTAGCGCTAAGGTGAATTGGTTCATGGACTGGCTTTCAACCGTGCCGATCATTAGCGCGAACCCCAGCTGGCTCATGAGTTGATTGATCACTGGAAAAAAGCAGGCGAGAAGGTAGAATGCAAATGCTTTTTTTCTTTTCATCAATAATTGTTTCATTTACTCGCCATCCTCCGCAATTAAATTTTGTCGATGAGTATTTTCCCTGAAATCGTCGATGCGGTGATCAATTTTGACTCTGATCGGTTAGTGACAGAAACACTTCGTTTTCCTGAAGTGGATTTGTCTACTACTGCAAACCCGCTTGTATCAATCCCACCAGAAACCGAACTAAGTTGAAGGTTGTATTGTTCTGGCGTACTTAAGTAGATGGCAACCTTCCCCGATACCGCATTTGCGGCGAGAATACTTAGCTTTTCTCCCGTTGATATTTCGATATTTCCCGAAATGGTTTTGCATTCGAGCTCTGCTATTTCCCCAGAGAATTTCACTTTGCCCGAGGTGCTTTTCAGCACACCGTTTGCTGCTTTGATGTTATCGGCAGAAACGTTGCCCGATGTGGATTTCATTTGAAGGACTCTGGCTTTTACATCAGCTGCCACCACTTTACCACTGACGGATCTCAAATCCAAATCGAGGGCATTAATGCCGATCAATGATATATTTCCCGACACATTGCCGAACTTGCCTTTATCTATGACCACCTCCATGGGGAGCTTCACGTTGATGAATAACTGAGAAAGTCCCTGCATGCCACTTTTGAAAAAGTCAAAGATATCGGAAAAATTCGTCACACGACTTTCCTTAATCGTAATCAAATCACCGACTTCTGAAAGCTGAAGCCATTCAGGCTTCTCTACATATTCTCTCGTCTTATCATCAAAGAGTTCAACTGTTACTTCCTCTACATTGGATCTTTCGATATTTAACCGACACGTCGTGAGGGCGACATCGAGATTCTTCGTCACCACTTTTCCACTCGGTCCATAGATTTCTTTAGTGATGGCTTCATTATCAGGCGTTTTTTTCTCGTAACGCTCTTCTCTGGCTTCGCTCTCTAATTTCTCCGTTTGCTCTAGTGCTTCGATCATTTGAAGGCCTTCATCTACCGTAATCTTTCCACTTTCAATCATTTTTAATATTTCCAGTTTATCGCTCATCTCATCACCTACTCTAATGTTATAATAACGCGATGCCCATCCTGGGCATTTACAGTAATCACCTCGCCCGAAGCGCCTTCATTGATGGCACTTAGGATCTGCTCGTATTCTGTTTCCTTTAATGTTTCCTGAAGCCCAGGAGAGAACTTTTCACCGATCTTTAAACCTGCTTTAAGAATGCCCACAGGAAGCTTGATTTCTACTGGTTTTCCTCCCGTGTTCTCATGGACCTCTAAACGCACGTACTTGATTTTACCCGATGTTTTCTTACGATCCGTGCTTACTGCCTCGATCAGCTTCATTCCATCTTCCGCCGTAATCGTACCGGCCTCGACCATTTTCAGTATTTTCATCACATCTTCGTTCATGTCGACCTCCATGCATAAGGATTAAATTAATCCTTTCAGTTTTTTCAGTGCTTCCTCCGAGGATATTTCACCTAAACTCAATTTTTCGAGGATCTCTTTCTTAGACTGTTCTTCCTCAGTGGGTTTAACACTATAGCCTAATGCCTCGATCACCTGATCCAAATTTCTTCTTACTGTTGGATACGAAATCCCTAATTCCTTTTCAATGTCTTTTATATTGCCACGATTCTTAATGAATATTTCCACAAACTCTTTCTGGTCATCTGATAGATATGAAAATTTATCAAGTTCAAATTTACCGTCAATACCCGTATGACAGTTCTCACATTCCAGCCTGACGACTTTCAATTTCGAAGCGCAAACAGGACAACTTCCAATCACTTTTACTCTCACCATACATCCTCCTTTATTAGGATCTCTTCTTGAATAGAGAATAATCCTATAATCAATATATGTCAATTACCTTTTAAATATTTTAACCGTATTCTAATATAATGATTGATTTTATTAATCTGAGATTAAATATATTTGATTTATCATTAAAAAAGGCGACGCCTCCTAGGAGAAGCATCGCCTTAATTTAACTTTATTTATTTTACTGAGTGGGGTAATTTTGAGGGCATATTCCTTACTTGCTTTCAGCTTTTCCGATTCCAGCTACCTCAGTGATACTGGCCACCATGTTAGCAACCGTGGTGAGCTCAGATGGGATTATGAGTTTAGTCGCTTGACCATCAGCCACTTTCGTAAGGGCTTCAAAGCTCTTAAGCGCTAGGACGGATTGATCAGCATGGACACCTTTCAGCATTTCAAGACCTTGTGCTGTCGCTTGTTGAATTTTTAGGATCGCTTCTGCTTCCCCTTCTGCCTCTCTAATTTGTGCTTCTTTCTTCGCTTCTGCACGAAGGATAGCTGCTTGTTTTTCTGCTTCTGCACTTAAGATGACCGATTCTTTCTTACCTTCTGCTACGAGGATTGCTGAGCGCTTTTCACCTTCTGCGCGAAGAATTGCTTCACGTCTTTCACGTTCAGCACGCATCTGCTTCTCCATCGCTTCCTGAATATCTTTAGGTGGTAAGATGTTTTTGAGTTCCACACGGTTTACTTTAATACCCCATGGATCAGTGGCTTCGTCGAGAATAGCGCGCATTTGTGTGTTGATCAAATCTCTAGAGGATAAGGTTTCGTCCAGCTCGAGCTGACCGATGATGTTACGAAGCGTGGTCGCTGTAAGGTTTTCGATGGCCACGATCGGCATTGCGACACCATAAGTATATAACTTTGGATCTGTAATCTGATAATAAACGATGGTATCGATTTTCATCGTGACGTTATCCTTCGTGATAACAGGTTGTGGTGGAAAATCGGCAACCATCTCTTTTAAGGAGACTTTTTTTGCGATACGGTCAATTAAAGGAATTTTGAAATGTAATCCCGTTTCCCATGTTCCCAAGTAAGCTCCCAAACGCTCAATCACGTATCCGTTTGATTGTGGTACAATCCGGATGTTTGATGCCACCAATACTAAAAACAAAATAGCCAGTGTAAAACCAATAATATAACCTAGCATAAATAACCTCCTAATTATTATATAATATCTTTTAGACCGCTACTTCTTTCTAACGATCAATTTAACACCCTCAACTGCCATGACCTCGACCTCTTCATCCACCAGATACGATTCATGGTCTTCCGCCTTTGCTGTCCAAATCTGACCAGCTACTTTTACCTGGCCAAGCTCCATCGGCAGTATCGCTTTAGTAATATACCCGCTTTTTCCAATTATAGCATCGACGTTTGTTTTATTTTGACCAACCTTGAAGATTTTCTTAGCAAGTGGTCTCGTATAGACCAAAAGCACCACGGCCACTACGATAAAAGCAATAATTTGAATGATTAAGTTTAGGCCAAGCGCTGAAGCAATCAATGCCGCTAACGACCCCACCGCAAACCAAATGGATGTAAGGCCAAGTGTAAATGCCTCAACCAGGGTGAAAAAGACGATTAATACTGCCCATATAATTGATAAAGTCTCCAGATTCATAAGTTGCCTCCTCATTCTATCGCACGATTATTTGAAAATACCAAACAATCATGTATAATAATCTATATCTTATCTTTTGTTATACCTTATAAATATTAAGAATCTCTTAACGCCCACTTAAGAAAGGAACAAAAGGCGCTTATGAAACCAAAAATAGCATTTATCCTACGCATCATTCTAATGATTCTTTTTATCGCTCTGCTATCTGCGGTGACTGCCTTCTTCATAAAGCCACTCGGTCAAGCCGCTCTATTTCTATCGATTTTCGCCATTTTTTCCATAGCCCTTCTGGGCACGTATTATTACTATAATCATCTGCTCCAACTCATGGTCAGCAATATTCAATCCATCGGAAATAAGGAGTTGATGGACCGGTTTTTAAAAGATCCCAACTTGCTCAAAGGTCACTTTTCGAGGCTTAGAAATTTCAAATTTATTACTGAGCAGTATTCAAAAACCTATCGCGATGCGCAAATCGAACAAACCGAAAACGAGAGTAAGCTCAGGGAGCTAGAACGCATCAACCTTTTTAAAAATCATATCCTTGATACACTTTTAAAAGTGAATCATCTTTTTCTCAACTTAAACGATTCTAACGATTACTATTCTGTTATTTTAAATTCAGCCATCGATGTTATCGAGCATGCAGACAAAGGGAGCCTTCTTCTGTTTAACGCACAAACAGAACGATTCGAGTTCAAAACGTGTGTTGGCTTTGATCTCCATGAGCTGAAAAAAGTGACCATGACATTAGAAGAAACGTTTTTATTTAAAAATGCGCATGGCAATTATGAAGAACCAACGCTGATCAAGAATGTCAGGCAGTCTGATCACGAGCTACTCGACGAGGAGTCCTTTCAAAATCTGGAACGTGCAGGTGGATTAGAAATCGTCGAAACCCTTTCTTCACCGATCGTCATCGATGGGCAAATCATCGCCATCCTCAATATCGACAGCGAGGTTCCAGATGCGTTTGATGAGGTTGATAAACAGTTAATCCACTTTTTTGCTTCACAAATCGCCATCGCCCTAAAGAATAAATACTTGGTTGATGAAACCGTTAATATGTCACGATACGATAAGCTGACTGGCGCCTATAATCGCAGCTATTTTGAGAAAATACTCTCGACGCATAAGGAATACTCCATGGACACATTGGAACCTTATTCGCTGATTTTATGCGATTTAAACTACTTGAAAATCATCAACGACACCTATGGCCATAGTGCAGGCGATTTAATACTACGAGAATTTTCGAGCTTAATTCATTATCATATTAGGGAAACCGATGTTTTCTCAAGAATAGGTGGTGACGAGTTCGTGATTTTCCTAAGAAACATATCCCATACAAATGCTGAGGAAAAAATGGCAAAGGTGTTCCAAGCCATTGAAAATTCAACGGTCGATTTTCAAGGCCAACTGTTACCAGTAAGTTTCAGCTATGGGATTGCCAGCTCTCCTGATGATTCCATGATTTATGATGTCCTCATAAAAATAGCTGATATTCGCATGTATAAGTTCAAAGAAAAATATAAGCTCGAACATCCAGATAAAATTTCATTTATCAATAATTTTTAAACAGGTGGCACAGCCATCAGGTGGCTTAACCAACAGGTGGTTTAACCAGCAGGTGGTTTAACCACCTGTTTTTTTATGTTTACTCGATATAAATTAATTTTTATGGTATAATTTAGGTGTTCTTTCGTTTATCTAAACAATTTGGAGGTTGCTATGAATCACACATGGTCACTTAAGGCGCTTTATCCTGACTTTAACGCCCCATCATTTTCAGCTGATATGACAGCACTAGAGAATGCCATTGCCACGCTTGATAATAAAGCAGATGGTCTATCGGATGCCCAATCAATCGAAGCGTACATTGTCACACTTGAAGAAATTCGCAAGCTATCATCAAAACTCTATGCCTTTTGCAATCTATCTTTCTCAACCGACACTTCAAACCAGATGGCATTGCAAATGCGAAGCAAACTTCAAATTCTGACTTCAAATCTGACATCTCCTATGACTAAATTTATGAATTTTCTCGCAAAATTAGAGGATATTGATGCCTTCATCGCCAGTTCCGAAATTCTTAACAAGTTTGCTTTCGTCCTTAAAGAAAGTAAAAATAGAGCGTCCTATCTGCTTTCCGAGCAAGAGGAGATTCTGGCATCAAAATTATCCATTACTGGTTCAAAGGCTTGGAATACGTTACAACAAAAATTGACTTCCACATTAAAGGCCACGGTAAATCTAAATGGCGAGAAAAAAGAGCTTCCTATTACTGTCATCCGCAACATGGCTTATGATCCTGACCCATCAGTGAGAAAGGAAGCCTATACAGCAGAGCTCGCCGCTTATAAGAAAATTGATGAAGCGGTTGCCATGTCACTTAACAGCATTAAAGGCGAGGTTTTAACTTTATCTGGATTAAGGGGTTACACTTCCCCACTGCACATGACATTAGAGCAATCAAGAATGACAAAAGCCACGTTGGATGCCATGTTAGAGGCCATGAAAAAATCCATGCCACATTTCCATAAATACCTTAAAACCAAGGCTAAATTACTAGGTCACGAGAAAGGCCTTCCATTTTACGATCTCTTTGCCCCCATCGGCAACGCGACAAAGCAATTCACATATGAAGAGGGTTGCCAATTTGTCCTTGATAATTTCAAGTTGTTTTCTGATAAGTTGGCAGAGACTGCTCGTGTCGCCATGGAAAAGGAATGGATCGACGTTGAACCAAGAGAAGGCAAAGTTAGCGGTGCGTTCTGTTCGTCACTTCATCCCCTCGGAGAATTTAGAGTGTTGCTCAACTATACAGGCAATTTAGGCGATGTAACCACCATGGCCCATGAACTTGGCCATGGCTATCACGCGATTTGTACGAATGAGGAAAGTATCCTCAACATCGATTACCCGATGCCTTTAGCTGAAACTGCCTCAACATTCTGCGAAACCATCGTCAATAACGCCGCTCTTAAGATTGCAACTGATGATGAAGCATTAACCATCTTAGAAAATTCACTTCAAGATGCAACCCAAGTCATTCTCGATATCTACTCTCGTTTCTTATTTGAAAGCACCTTATTCAGTACCCGTGAGGATCATCCTCTTTCCGTCGAAGAGCTTAATCAAGCGATGCTTAATGCTCAAAAACAAGCTTACGGCGATGGGTTAGACCATGAAATCCTTCATCCGAATATGTGGCTCATTAAACCACACTACTATTCAGCTGGATTGAACTTCTATAATTTCCCTTATGCTTTTGGACTCCTATTTGCAAAGGGATTATATGCAAAGTATTTAACAGATCCTGCGTTTTTTATTGGCAAGTATGATCAATTACTTGCTGCTTCTGGTAAAATGTCTGTCGTCGACGTCTGCAAAATTATGGACATCGATGTGGAATCAACCGATTTCTGGGAAAGCTCACTAGACATCATTTCTAAAGACATCGAGCAGTTTATCCTTTTGGCTGAGAAGACACTATGAGAACGACATGGACATTAGATGATCTCTATTTAGGCTTCCAGGACCCAAATCTACTTAAGGATCTTGAAGCGTGTGATGGTTTACGCGAAAAATATGAGGCACTTACAGCGCGAATTAACGGAGCGACTGAATCTGCCACGCAATTGATCGAAGACTATTTAGATGCGATAATCCATGACACAATACTTCTTCGGAAGCTTCAGGCGTTTGGCCATCTCACCTTTGCCACACATTCCAAGTCACAGGAAGCCCTCGCATTAAAGAACAAAGTACAACAGTATTTAAGCGACATGACACCCGCTCAGGTTGCATTTAAAGTTTGGCTCAATACGATAGACGACCTGGAACAAATGGCACTTACATCAACAAAAGTGAATACTCACCTTTTTTATCTTAAGGAGCTTAAAGATTTCAACCACCATCTGCTATCCTCGAAGGAAGAGGTGCTTATCTCCAAATTGACTGCTACAGGTTCCAGCGCTTGGGAGACACTACAATCAAAAGTCTCATCACAGCTCGTTTACGAGGTTAACATCGATGGCACCACTAAAGAATTGCCCATCATGGCCATTCGAAATCTCGCTTTCAGTAGCGACCGTGAAGTCAGAAAACTGGGTTACATGGCTGAGCTGGCCGCTTATGAGTCTCATGCAGAAATTTCCGCTGCGGCTTTAAATGGCATTAAGGGCGAGGTATTAACCCTTAGTAAGTTAAGAGGCTTCGAATCGCCACTGGATGAGACGCTGTATCATTCCAGAATGGATCGAGAAACACTTTCCGCTATGATCGCTGCAATGGAGGCCTATCTGCCCATCTTTAGACGGTATCTACTGGCAAAATCACGGCTATTAGGCAATAAAGGACCCATGCCTTTTTTCGACCTCTTTGCACCAGTAACGACAACTGACGCCGTCTATACGATAGCCGAAGCACGCACCTTCATCGTGAAATATTTTAAGGACTACAGCACGGATTTATCCGAATTTGCTGACATGTGCTTTGAAAAGGGCTGGATTGACTTCGAACCAGCCGCTGGAAAGGTAGGGGGCGCATTTTGCTCAAACATACCAAGTATCCGTCAAAGCCGTGTCTTGCTAAACTTTACAGGTAAACTAAAAAATGTGCTCACGATTGCCCATGAGCTGGGCCATGCCTTTCACGGTGACAGAATCATGTCCGAGAGTATTCTCAACACATCCTATCCCATGCCATTAGCTGAAACTGCCTCCATTTTCTGCGAAACCATCGTCAGGAATGCGGTGTTAAAGGATGCTGATAATGAACTAAAATTAGCCATCCTCGAAAACAGTTTACAGGGTGCGACACAAGTGATCGTCGATATTCTCTCCAGGTATTACTTTGAGACCGAACTGTTCGAAAGGCGGACAGATCACCCGGTATCGGTGGACGAACTAAAGTCCATGATGATCTCCGCACAAATTAGAGCTTATGGCGACGGACTTGATCATAACACCCTTCACCCATTCATGTGGCTTAATAAGAATCACTATTATTATGCAAATAGAAACTTCTATAACTTCCCATATGCTTTTGGCTTACTCTTCGCCACTGGCCTATATGCAAAGTACCTAGAGGATTCCAATACCTTTATACCAGCATATGATCAAATGTTAAAAGCGACAGGTAAGATGAACATAAAACAGGTTTGCGGACTAATGAATATCGACCCAACATCAACGGCTTTCTGGAATGCTTCTCTGGAAAAGATTAAATCCGATGTAGAAACCTTTGAAATGCTCGTCGCAGAATTTGGTAAAACACAATAGCAAACATGCGTTTGCCCACACTATCCACAGTTTTATACACAGTTTTCCACAATTACTGTTGAAATGTTGTGAGTTAAGGGCAAATCCCGTGGATATCTGTAGAATAACTGTTGGATAACGCCCATGAATAAAAAAGAGTTTATGCCCATTACGCAGTTCGCGATTATAGGTGCATAAACTCTTTTGATTTAGATTTGTTTGATGATACTCGAGATTAACCGAGGAACGGTCTCCGTCACATCCTTTAAATAAACTCTTTCAGTCTTGAGGTGCAAGTCTTTTCCCCAAGGACCAATATGGACAACTTCGATGTCCAGTGAATCAATTCCATTAAAGTCGATTGGAAACGGTTGAGGCATCTGTTTCATGATGACCTCTGGGCAGTGATCCATGCGTTTCATGAAACTCATGTCAGAAATGCCCATGTAGTATTGATTTTCCTTTACGCTTAGCTTCATGGCATCCAGTTGACTTTCAACGATGTCCTTCAATTTTTCCTGATAGTAGCTATCGCTGCTGACCACTGGATAAAACGGCGGCAAAAAACCGATGACCACCACTGGATAGTTGAGCTTCAATGCATCGATTAGGGCGATAATAATCTGAACCGATATTTCATGGTCGCGTGCGCCTGCATGCGTCATTTTCACTTTTTCAATGATTTCGCTAGCGTCTTGATTTCGGTTGACACGATCCAGCAACTCCTCATACAACAGGATTTCAAAATCAAAATCCATACACTCGCGATAGGAAGGCATTGACTGCTTTCTTAAATACTCGTTATAGCTATAGTTGAACTGATTTATGGCGTCTTCCATCGACCACTTACATAACTCTTTAAGACGTTCCAGTTTGAGATTTAAATTGCTCTTTAGATACAACCAGTTGAAATACGCCACCGTATACTCTGGTGTCGTAACATCATAGGTGTTTTTGATCGAAAATAAATTCAGAAATGCAGGTGGCGGCGTCATTCGTTTATTAAGGGTATCGCCCATTTCCGTGTTAAGCTCTATCGCTTTAACGATTTCCATGGCGATACTGATGCTGTTTAGTCCACTGTACGCAACTCCTGAATGTGAAGGCATCCCCTTCGACACGATGACTGGCATCATCTTCCCTACTGATCCAGTAGAGAGTGTGAAGGTATCATTCTCCTCTCTCTCATGGGGTTCCGTTAAGATGGCCAGTTCATATGTAAACTCATACTTGTCCTTTAAAGACTTTAACAAGTTTACAGCATATCGCATGCCCGCTGACGCCGTCTCCTCGTCAGGCACACTTAAAAACAATATATTGACTGGATTTGATTCCTGAGTGGCTTGTTTTAACTGCATCAAATTAATGCATAAGCCTGCTTTCATGTCACAGCTACCTCTGCCAGGTAACCATTGTCCTGAATCAAGGTCGGATAAAACACATTCGCTTTGATTCAAATGGGCCACTAGTTCGTCAGGCGATAACCCGTTTAAATCACCGTAAGCACTCAAATCTACCGCATCATGATGGCCAAACAAAATGATGGTTTTAGGTGCATTTTGATGATGCAATGCCCAAACAACCGATCTTCCGAGTGGATCTTCCTTAATCAAATCTCGGCCAAACAGGTGCGTATTTTCTTGAAAATAAGGGATTTTTTGTATTTCTTCAATGAGGACTGACTCCATCATCACTTCATATGGCGTATGGCTGTCGCTCCTCGTACCGATTAGTTTATATAGTAATTCTATAGAATCTTTATCATAGTTTTTTATCATAATGATGTCCTTTTTCTATTGCGCTTTATATTGTATTATCTCATTATCTGCATTTCTTTACAATATTTTTCGATGTTGATATAATGCATTTGAGGTGAAGTATGAAAGAGATCATAATATTTTGTGACGGTGCCTGTTCCGGCAATGGTAAGGATGAAAATGTAGGGGGCTGGGGTGCAGTTCTCAAATATAAGGACCAAGTAAAAGAAATAAAAGGTGGTGCTTCAAAAACCACTAACAATATAATGGAGCTCACGGCTGCAATTGAGGCATTAAACCAGCTTAAGAGCCCACACCTAAGCGTTAAGATTTACTCGGATAGCGCATATGTGGTTAACTGCTTTCAAAACAATTGGTATGTAAAGTGGCGGATGAATGGGTGGCAAACCTCCAAAAAGGAGCCTGTTGAAAATAAAGCCCTATGGGAACAACTAATCCAGCTGGTGGAATCATTTGATCAAGTGGTGTTTTATAAAATCAAAGGCCACTTGGACCCCGCTAAAAAAACGGAGGTCGCCAAGTGGCATAAGAATTTTATCGAGACAAACCACACACATCTCTCCCTGGATGATTTTCTTGAACTGATTTCATTAAATCATCTTGCGGATCAATTGGCAAATGAGGGTATGGCACCCTACAAACAGATTTAGCAGACAGTGCCTTCACTAATTTTCAGATCGACAGTTGTTTTAGAAATACACGTCATCGCGATTTCTATAGCCCTTACAATATCGTTTAAATCCATCAGTGGTTGCTCAGGATAATCCTGTGAAAAATCGGTGGTATAAGGAACATGAACAAATCCGCCCCTGATTTCAGGGGCTTTCGTTTGGATATAATCCATCAGGCCGTATAAGACGTGATTACATACGAACGTGCCTGCCGTATTCGAAATCGCGACTGCAATCCCTTGGTCCCTGATGGCACTTACCATGGCTTTGATCGGTAAATTTGAAAAATATGCTGCCGGTCCATCCGTTCTGATGGAGCGATCAACTGGCGTAAATCCCACATTATCTGCGATTCTAGCATCATCAATATTGATGCCTATTCGCTCTATGGTGATTTCCTTTCTGCCACCAGCTAAACCCACACAGATGACGACATCTGGATTATGCGTCTTTATCAACGTCTCCAGCGCCTTAAGTGATTCATCAAAGGTGACTGGAAGCTTCGCTTTTACAACTTCAATGCCGTCATAGCCATCTTTTAGCCGTGATATGGCTTCCCATGAGGGATTTTTAGCATCTCCACCAAATGGTTCAAAACCTGTCATTAGAAATTTCATCATAGACCTCATCCTATTAGACATAGATAAAGCCGATTGTTATCAATCGGCTTTTAATTTACCTAAAACAATGATCCAAATCAATAATTCGTTTCCTTTAATTCGAAGTGTTCCTTCGGATGTAAGCAAGTTGGACATGTTTCTGGTGCCTCTTTTCCTTCATGTACATAACCACACTTATTACACTTCCATCTCACGGACTCTTCTCTTTTAAAGACACGATCGTTTTCGATGTTTTCAGCTAACTTGTTATATCTGTTTTCATGCTCAATTTCCGCTTTTGCGATAAAATCAAATGCCGCTCCAACTTTTGGAAAACCTTCTTCTCTGGCGATTCTAGCAAACTCTGGATAGAGGGTTGTCCACTCTTCATTTTCACCCATGGCAGCCGCTTTAAGATTTTCAAGTGTTGTGCCGACGATTCCTGCAGGATAAGTCGCAGTTATCTCCACATCGCCACCTTCAAGAAAACTGAAGAATCGCGCTGCGTGCACCCGTTCATTATCAGCTGTTTCCATGAAAAAGTCAGCAATTTGACGATAGCCTTCTTTTTCTGCTTGCTTCGCAAACAGCTGGTATCTATTTCTCGCTTGCGACTCACCCGCAAACGCTTTGAGCAGATTCTTCTCTGTAGCTGTTCCTTTAATACTCGCCATATTGAATACCTCCTATAAAGAATTAAGCGTTAACAGGTGGTGTAAACACACGCGTCGAGAACTCTCTATCGAGCATCAACATGCCGTGACCCTCTCCACCAATCATCTTAAGTTCATTGATGATCTTCTCAGCATTTCCTTCTTCTTCTACTTGTTCATCGATAAACCATACCATGAGGTTTCTAGTTGCACGGTCTTTCTCAACTTCTGCCACTTCTGCAATATTATTGAGCAGTGCAGTTACGTGCTTTTCATGTTCGAGGGTATGCTCAAACACTTCTAATGGGCTCTTCCACTCAAATTGTGGCGCTTCAATCGCCTCAAGTTTAACGCGACCACCTCTGCTAATTAGGTAATTATAAAACTTGAGCCCATGAAATTGCTCTTCTTCAAACTGAACACGCATCCAATTTGCGAAACCTGGCAAATTAACACTCTCAAAGTAAGCTGCCATTGATAAGTATAAATATGCGGAATATAATTCTGCATTAATCTGTTGATTGATCACTTCTTCTAATTTTGAATGTATCATCTTCTTCTCCTTATAAAATAGAGTCTAGAACGAAGTTCTAAACTCTACTCAATTTATAACTCGTTTTTCCACAAGCCATGTAAATTACAATATTCTCTTGCACAAAGCACTTTTTCATCTGTTTTGAAAATTGCGACTGGTTCATCACCAGGCTTTAAAAATGTTATGAGCGTCTCTGATTCTGTAATCAGTTCAATCCACTCGATGTAATGCTCTTCCTTCATCGGATGCAAGGTCGAACCTACTGTTACTTTAAAGCCACCTTGGATTGGTTCAATCACTGGAACGTGTTTTTCAGTTGTTGAATCTGCCGATTTTTCTTCCATTAACTGCATCGGCTCACCACAACACACAAGCTCGCCTTCACCTGCATGGAGTAACTCAACAATGTTCCCACAAAGTGAACATTTGAAAACATCTAGCCTTTTCGCCATGCTATAGCCTCCTAAGAATGATTTTTACACTTTTTACAGATACCATAGAAGAACATCTGTTGTTCAGTGATTTCAAAATCGTTAAGTTCATCGCTTAAAGCACCTTCAAAATTGACGTTGAAGTCATATATGGTATTACATTGCTCACATTTAAAGTGGCCATGCATATCCATGTGCGCATCAAACCGCACTTCAATTTCATCGATCGTAATCGCCATGGCTATTCCTTTATCGATAAATATTTTGAGGGTATTATAAACGGTTGTTTTAGAAAGCGTCGGAATTTGCCCATTCAAAGCATTGTAGATGGTTTCAACCGTTGGATGCTCTTTATTATTCATTAGAAACTCATAAATTTTAATCCTTTGATAGGAAGGCTTTATTCCATTGGTTTTTAAAAAATCACCTACATTTACCATAAGCGTCCTTACTTTCTTTAATCAATTACTTAAGGGGTTCAAACATGTCCTTGCCAACGCCGCAAAGTGGGCAAACCCAATCTTCAGGAATATCTTCAAATGCTGTTCCTGGTGCTACACCACTATCTGGATCGCCTAACTCTGGATCATAAACATAACCACATGCTACACATTCATACTTCATACCATTACACTCCTTATACTTTTATTTTCTGAAATTTCTTTCAGTGGGTTGCTATCAATTTGTAATGATTACAAACTAATAGTACCACCTGATATTATTTCTGTCAATACGACATTTCCTTTATACCCTAATCGATTACAACTCTAAACATCATTTTATAAATATTATCAACCTTCAATTTTTTTTGAGTTGATTTATAAAAATTTGGTATAAACCTTCATATAATGAAATACTAGAAATGAAAGGCGGAAGGAATATGCAAGAAAGAATCATCGTTATCGGTAATGGGGCAGCTGGAATATCAGCACTTGAGGAAATTATTAAGCAAGGGGATACTTATGATGTGACTGTAATATCATCTGAAAAGGTTCCGGCTTATTTTCGCCCGATGTTATCTGAATATATAAGCGAAGTTGAAGTGCCTAAACGCTTTTATCTCCATGACCTGTCATGGTACAAAGACCATAATATCAAGCTTCATTTGAATACTGAAGTTCTTGCTATTGAACCAACTGATCAAGTCATCAAGCTTTCTGATGGCGCTACGCTGCCCTATGATAAACTCTTGCTATGCACGGGCAGTAAAAATTTCATCCCACCTATGCCAGGGTCAAAAAAAGAAAATGTCTTCGATTTAAGGACTTACGAGGACGCCAATATTATAAAAGAAAAAGCGAAGGATGCTAAAAGTGCAGTGATTATCGGCGGTGGCTTGCTAGGACTCGAACTTGGCTGGCAACTCAGAAAGCTCAATATCGAAGTTTCGGTTATCGAGATGATGCAACGCTTATTGCCACGACAATTAGATGAAGAAGCTTCCGTTCTGTTTGAAGAATCCGTGAAAGCAACAGGCATCAAAGTTTTAAAAGGCGTTCAAACCCAAGAAATCGTGGGTGAACCTAAGGCTGAAGGCGTGATGCTCACCACAGGTGAAGTGATCAAGGGAGATTTGATTATCTTCTCCATCGGAATAAGGGCCGATGTACAGCTCGCTAAAAATGCAGGACTAACAACTGATCGCGGCATAACCGTAAACGATTTCATGCAGACCAGTGTGAAAAACATCTATGCTGCAGGCGACTGTGCCGAGTATTCGGGAATCAACTATGCCATCTGGCCAGAGGCTGTTGAACAAGGTAAGGTCGCTGGTTTAAATGCTATTGGAAGTAAAACGGTTTATGAACCGGTTGTACCTTTTAATATCTATCACGGAATGAACCTCCGACTTTTTTCCATGGGTGATGTGGGAGGAAATCCTGCGAATCAATATGAGGTCCATCGCGTGGGAGAAATCGAACACTTTGAAAAGTACTACTATGTAAACGACCATCTCGTAGGTGGTATTTTGATGGGTAACATCAGCAAGTCAGGGAAACTCAAAAAAGGCATCATCTCAAGGATGACCCGCGCTGAATTTGAAATGGAATAATGTCGACCTATAAAAAAGAAGGAGTTGTTGCTCATCTCATTAAAGATTTGCAACGACTCCTTTTTCGTTATTATTGGTTATTGATCCAGTTTGCGATGTCCTCGATAACCGTCTGATCGAACGAACCTGCTTTCGTATATTCTTCAGGTTTCGACATGCCTTCGCCTGTCATAAACAGGTGGTTAAGGTCCTCGTACAATTTGAACGTCGCGTCATCTCCAAGACCTTTTTTCCAAAGCTCAAACTCATCCACAGAAACCTGATAGTCGCGAGCACCTTGAAGTATCAAAAGTGGGATGTCTAACGATTTTGCTAAATCGGCAGGATTATAATCGCGGATATCCATCCAATACTTTGCAGGTAAGCCCATGGTATCGTTAGGGCTTGTTTCTAGTGAAAGCTTATCGGATGAAATCAAATCAGCCGCTTTCTTGATGGTGTCGAGTTGAGATTTATCACTGTCGCTGAGCGAACCATCAATTCCGAGCAAATATTCATATTGTTTGATAATCAAATCTTGAAGAGGTGTCACATTACCCGCCATGATGATCAAACCTGCAACGTCGTCGTTGTCTTCAGCAATTCTTGGTGCTTGATTACCACCTAACGAATGGCCAGCTACATAGATTTTATCGCTGTCGATTTGGCTTTCCGTTTTAAGGAATGCGACCGCTGCTTTCGCATCGTCGATCACTTCGTCGTAAATAGTAAACTCAGCGGCTATTTTAGGATCATTATACTTCTCCAGATGCGTAAACGTACGTTTATCATATCTAAGTACAGCGATGTCTTGCTGAATTAGTCCTTCTGCGATGTCTTTAAATGGTTTGTTTCCATAGATACTTTCATTGCGGTCATTTGGGCCTGAGCCATGAACTAGCACAACCACAGGATAAGATTCTTTTCCAGATGCGGGAATGCTTAAGGTTCCCGAAATTGGGAAGTCTTCCGTTCCGAAAGTGACTTCCTTCTCGATCGCCCCTTCAATTTCTGCATCGAAGAAATCTTCTACTGAAGAAATTTCTTGATAGTTAAAGCCCGATACTTGCCCCTCATAACTGAAAACGACGTTATAAGCTAAGTCTTTATCCACGTGGTTGGCGCCGATGGATACGATGACAAAGGTTTCTTTCGTCTGAACTTTTATGCCATATGAGCTTTCAAAGGCTCCGTACGCTTTTTTAAGCTGAGCTGAAATTTCTTCCATGGCTTCTTTAGTAAACTGCGCTTTCATGTCATCCGAGTAATCGTAATCACTTAACAGCGCATCAAATTTATTCGAGGTAAAATCTTCAACAAATTTTTGTGCAATCCCCTCTGCATCGAAATCATAGGTTTTTGCTTCCGTGGTAGCCACCGCTGTTTCTTCTGTGGCATCAGTTTGATCATCACTATTTTCTTTTGAGCATGCCGATAAAGAAAGCAACATGACCAAGCAGGCGAATAGGACCATCCATTTTTTGATTTTCATCCTTCTGTTCTCCTTACTTAAACTGTCAATCCTGAGTAAAAACAGGTCTTTTCTATCATACAACAAAATTTCTATGAATTAAAGCCCGGAAGTGGCAAATATCGCCTAGCTTCCGAGCTTTTTTTATGCCATTCTATTTCGTGTAGTTGAAGATCATTTTAATGAGCTCTTCCATCTTTGCTTTGTCCATTTGCTCATCGTCGATGAAGCATTGTGAAGCGTGAGATTCCATAATGGCTAAACCCACCTTGTGAATGGACTGTTTGACAGCGGCAATCTGAACTAAGATTTCATCACAGCATTTATCAGACTCCACCATATTTTCGATACCTTGAATATGGCCTTTAATCGTCTTTAAGCGGTTGACGATTTTCTTCTTTTCATCTTCAGTGGGCATTCGTACCTCCTGTTATATGAATAAACTCATATTAGAATCCTCAGCAGCACCTAACATCGAAGCCACACCGCCGAATTCGACGCCATCGATCAGCTCCTCTGCTGTAATTCCCATCAAATCCATGGACATGTTGCATGCCACCATGCGAACACCATTGTCCAGCGCCATTTGAAGCATGGATTCGATAGAATCGACGTTATGCTTTTTCATGACCACGCGAATCATTTTTGGCCCCATGCCAAACATGTTCATCTTTGATAAGCCTAATTTTTTAGTGCCTCTAGGCATCATACCACTGAACATTTTAGCCATCAAGTCTTTCTTCACACTTATTTTTTCTGGTTTTCTTAAGATATTAAGGCCCCAGAATGTAAAGAAAAGCGTCACTTTTTTACCCATGGCTGCTGCGCCGTTAGCGATAATTAAAGAGGCAATGGCTTTATCAAGCTCACCACTAAATACCACCATGGTCTTATCGTCTTTAACAACAGCTGGGGTAAGGGTTGGTTTCTTTCTTCCTTTTCTAATTTTAGCGAAGAATGCTTTATCTTCTTTACCCGAATCGAGTAAGGTATTGCCTGTTTTATCACACCACACGCTGATATCGTTCATAAATCCGGGATCCGTCGCCTTAATCTCGAGAATATCCCCCGGAACCATCATGTCGATGGCTTTATGGACTTGCATGATTGGACCTGGGCACTGAAGGCCGCAGGCATTAACCTTGATGATCTGAGCATTTGCATCATCTTGTGCATCTTGGTATGTCTCATCCTTTTCTATATCGCCTGTTTCAGAAACATGAACCTCTGTAGTTGGCATCATTCCTCCACATGCTTCACCATTTGATTGGCAAAGCACTGTCGCATATGTCGAATAGCCTCCGATGAGGTTATAGACGTTATTAAATCCGTTTTGAACGAGGATTCTAGTGGCTGCATGACCTCTAATACCCACGGCACAATAGACCACATAGGTTTTCGATTTATCGAGTTCAACCATACGCGCTCTCAGTTGATCCACAGGGATATTGATGGAATTGGTGATAAAGCCCATTTCACGCTCCATAGGTTCTCTCACGTCGAGGATGACCGTGTTTGGATCGATGTCTTTGAACTCATGCCATTGGAACGGCTTCTCAATTCCCATCAGAATATTCTCACCTACAAATCCCGCCATGTTAACCGGATCTTTTGCAGAGCTATAAGGAGGCGCATAGGCAAGTTCCAATTCTGCCAGATCATATACCGTTGCACCGAATCTGATGGCGGTTGCGATAACATCCACGCGCTTTTCTACGCCATCATAACCGACATTTTGAGCCCCTAACACCTTGCCGTTCATATCAAAGATGACCTTGAGCGTCATCGGTAGCGCACCTGGATAATAGCCTGCATGCGAATTGGGGTGTACTAAAACCGTATAATAGTCGGTACCATAAACTTTACCTTCACGCTTTAACGTCTTTTCGTTAATACCTGTGGCAGCCACTGTCAAATCGAAGACCTTCGCCACGGATGTGCCCATGGAGCCTTTAAATGGAACGCGTTTGCCAGCTACGTTATCCGCACAGATTCTGCCTTGCTTGTTAGCTGGACCCGCAAGTGGAATCATGGTTTTACCACCGCTCATAAAATCGATGACTTCTACCGCGTCACCGATGGCATAAATGCTCGGGTCAGAGGTTTGCATGTATTCATCGACGATGATGCCTTTTCTTTGATTGACTTCGAGACCAGCGTTAATGGCGAGCTCGGATTGTGGACGGATGCCGATAGAGAGTATGACCATGTCCACTTCCACTACCTTGCCACTTTGAAGAGAAACCTTAGTCGCGCCATTATGATATTCAAACGACTTGACGCCATCTCCCAAATAGAGGTTCACTTTTTTCGTCTTCATATGTTTATGCACGATCTGCGCCATTTCGAAGTCAACCGGTGCCATGACTTGATCTGCCATTTCCACCACGGATACTTCCATGCCTAAATCGTGAAGGTTTTCTGCCATTTCAAGCCCGATAAAGCCACCGCCGATTACTGCCACCTTTTTAGGCTTCACGTTATCTACATAGCTTTTGATGCGATCCACATCCGGAATATTCCATAACGAAAAAATGTTCGGCGCATCGATACCTGGGATGGGTGGCTTTAGCGGTGTTGATCCTGGCGATAAAATGAGCTTATCATAAGTTTCATCATAGACTTGACCCGTCGCTAAATTTTTGATTTGAACCGTTTTATTTGCTCTGTCAATAGCAACCACCTCATTTTCAACGCGTACGTCCACGTTAAATCTGGCATTCATGCCTTCTGGCGTCTGCACGAGGAGGGCACTCCTCTCAGCGATGGTTCCGCCGATATAATAAGGAAGACCACAGTTTGCAAAAGAAATGTACGGGCCTCTTTCCAGCATAATAATTGTTGCAGTTTCATCCATTCTTCTTAGTCTCGCAGCCGCACTTGCGCCGCCGGCAACGCCGCCGACAATGATCACTTTCTGACCCATACTTACCTCCAAAATTTTTTGTTCTTATGATAATTAAGTATTTAACAATCCCTAGCCAATAAAAAAAGCCCTCATAGGGCTTTGGCTTTAGGCAATTAAAGTCCTAATAATGAATCAAGTCTCGCTTTATCAAAGCCTTGAATCACTTCGTCTTCCACGTAGATTACAGGTACTCCCATAAATCCTTTTGACATTAATTCTTTTCTAGCTTCGATATCAGTTGACACATTCTTTTCAGTGTAAGGAATGCCTTTTGAGCTCAAATAATCCTTCGCCATTGTACAGTAACCACAAGTATTGCTTGAAAAAACAACAACATTTTTTGACATTTTGATTTCCTCCATTTACTTTTGTTTGCATGCTTCAGTGCGCATGGTTTGTTTTAACATCTTGATCCATAGCGCATCGCTTGAATATAAAAGCCTCTGGTCAGCCAAAAGTTTGAATAGTCGATTCTGTACCCTTCAAACTTTTCGATCAGCGACTGCTCGACAACAATCTTGATACCCATATATTCTTCTACATAATCATTGGTTTGTAGTTCACCCGGAACTAATCCAAATACTGGACCGCCTCAGCCAAAGCTAGTGATGATAACCCGATGGGTTTCATTCTTTTTTGAGTCTTCTGTCAGCTTTTTTACAGCCGCTTCTGTCATTGCTATCTTCATTTGCCCTCCACCCCCCGCGTAGGGGACTAACCTTGTTTTTATCATACCGTGCCCAATTACTTTTGTCAATTCGAATTATGAATACGAGTTGTTAATCCTTTGTAAACAGTTTTTCCACAAATTCATCGTTTTTATGTAAACTCAGACAAATGGGAATTATTTGATTTCAGCGAAATAAATGACGAAACCGTTTTAAATTTGCGAACATTCCGTAACAAATAGCCTCTTTTATTCACTTTTATCGTGTTTTTCCACTATGTTTTTCGTTTTCAGTGGCTCCCGTCAAAAATTATTGTTCGGTTATACACATTATCCACATTTTTATCCACATCGTTTTCTCCATTATTCACAGGTTGACCGATTTCTGATAGACTAGATAGTGATAAAGGGAGGAATACCATGTGGGGAAAACGCGGACACCGTGGAGATGCACTCGAAGAGATGCTTTATTATACAAACCAATACTATCACCAACAACGCCTATGCCGTGTGGACAAAGTCAGTACACCGGTAAAGGTCGTTGAGATTGACGGACATGGCATGATTACGAAGGGCTTTTTTGAAAAGAAATCCACTGTCGATTTTATCGGCGTGATTCAAGGGGTCTGTATCGCATTTGACGCTAAGGAAACGAACTTAAAAAGCTTACCGCTGGGAAATATTCATGAACATCAAATTGAATACATGCATGATATAAACGCTCAGGGCGGACTCGCCTTTCTGATCGTCCATTTTAAATTCAATGATACTTATTACCTCGTTCCGTATGAGCTACTACAGCATTTTTACAGTAACGAAAAAAGAAGGTCCATTCCCTACACTGCCATGCAGGAGCGTTTTCAAATTAAAAAGGAACGCTCGGGAAGTATTTTAAACTACATTGAGACACTTAACACTTATGTCAAATATAAAACTGAGCTGGAGAATCGATGATTAAAGTATACTTAATAAACAGTTTTGTCACAGGCACACTAGGCGGTAATCCAGCGGGGGTCGTTCTTGATCTCGATCATACGCTTGATGAAGTTCAAATGCAGCAGATTGCCACTAAGGTCGGTGTATCGGAAACCGCATTTATCAAGTCGTCACTGCTTGCTGATTTCGAAGTGCGCTTTTTCACCCCCACTGACGAAGTTCCACTGTGCGGTCATGCAACGATAGCAAGCTTTTGGTTACTACGGGAAAAAGGGTTATTTACTCAGAAGAAGGGACTTCAGCAAACGAAAGCTGGCATTCTGGAAATAGACTTGGATTCGCGCGTATATATGCGTCAGACAACCCCTGTTGAAATCAGTGAATCGTTAGCATTTAATGCTTCATTTGAAAAGGCATTTCCTAATCTTCATCGAAACATAGGTTTACCTGTGGCCATTTGGAGCACAGGACTTTCGGATATCCTGTTGCCCGTCGCTGACCGAAACGCTTTACTGGACCTTAAGCCCGATTTTAATGCCCTTACCCTATTGTCACAGGCGCATGAGGTCGTCGGTGCTCATGCATTTGCTATTGAGGATGGGAAAATTCTGGCACGAAACTTTGCCCCCCTATATGGCATCGACGAAGAATCGGCAACTGGCACCTCAAATGGCGCATTATGCGCTTATCTTCACAAGCACCTATTCCGTCATGAAGACACGCTAAGCATAACTGTGCTTCAAGGTGAGTCCATGAACATGCCGAGCACCATCTACTGTAAATCCAATAAAAAAACCGACCCGGAAGAAATCTGGGTCGGTGGTGACTGTTTATTGATGGACACGCTCACTATTTGATTCTACCATCCGTTGAGATGGTCACTTCACTATAAGGGACGATACACTGCGCCTTAAGCATCGCTGCTCTCACCGCTTGGATCATGCCGCCACAGCATGGCACTTCCATTCTGACGACAGTGATGCTTTTTATTTGATTTGCACTGAGTATTTGAGCAATTTTATCGGTGTTGTATTGATTATCATCAAGTTTTGGACATCCGATGATGGTTACCTTGCCTTTGATAAAATCTCTGTGGAAATCCCCATAAGCAAACGCTGTACAATCCGCAGCTATCAGTAGGTCTGCATTATTAAAATAAGGGGCATTCGGACTAACGAGCTTTAATTGTACCGGCCATTGCATTAACTCTGAAGGTACTGAAAAGTCTGCAGATACTGCGTTTGAAACGGATTTATTTGTCATGTCGGATGGCTGGACGCTCAAATTTGCCATAGGTTGGCCACTCATCAGGTCGAAGACCACTTCGCTCTTACGTTCAAATGTCTTTGCTGCAGAACCAGAACAACCACAACCACCAGCATGAGCTGATTCTACTTTCATCGTCTCACTTTTCGCTTTAATGTTTTTACGTGCCGTGTCAAATTCCTCAGTCTCTTTTTCAACCACGTGGATGGCATCCACAGGGCATTTTGGAAGACACATTCCAAGTCCATCGCAGTATGACTCGCTAACAAGTTTTGCCTTTCCGTCGATTATTTCTATAGCACCTTGCATACAAGCAGTTGCACAAAGCCCGCAACCGATACATTTATCTTCATTAATCTCAATTACATTTCTCTTCATATAGATCCTCCGATTCAGTTCGTTGTTTCATCATACCCTTATTATAGCCCTTGAATCGAAGTGCGTCTGTAACCAATGTTACGTTTATATCACCATATCATTATAGAGGTTTTGTCTGCCTTTGTATTGATCGATGGAAATCACCGATGCTTCTAACCCCCCGATGACACGTGCAGGTACACCAACAGCAGTCGATTCAGTTCGAGTGTCGGTTAATACCACAGAACCCGCACCGATTTTAGTGCCTGCCGCAATGTGGATAGGTCCTAAAATCTTAGCACCTGCGCCGATGGTCACACGATCTCCGATAGTCGGATGGCGTTTACCGGTATCCTTACCAGTCCCACCTAAGGTAACCCCTTGGTAAATCGTCACATAATCGCCGATAATGGCGGTTTCTCCGACGACGACACCCATGCCGTGATCGATGAACAACGCTTTGCCGATCGTCGCACCTGGATGAATTTCGATACCCGTTAAAAAACGGCCGATCTGCGATACCATACGCGCTGCAAAAAAGAATTTCCATTTATAAAGGCGATTTGATACTCGATAGAGTCCAACAGCATGTACTGATGGATAAAGTAAAAGAACTTCAAGGTAAGAACGCGCTGCAGGGTCATTTTCTTTTATAAACTTGAGATACTCTATCATACTTTTAAACATAGCCACCCTCACTTATGCAAATACGTTGTTTGAGATATACTTTTCACCATTGTCCGGTGAAATGACCAGCACTTTCTTTCCTTTACCTAATTGCTCTGCAACGCGGATTGCTGCTGCAATCGCTGCTCCACTTGAAATTCCTAAAAACAGGCCTTCTTCATTTAAAAGGCGTTTCGTCACTTCATAAGCTGTCGCGCTATCCACTTTTTCAATCTGATCGACGACGCTAGCATTGTAAATGGCTGGTATGAATCCTGGACCAATGCCTTGAATTTTGTGCGGACCAGGTGCACCGCCAGAAAGAACTGGTGATTCTACAGGCTCTACACCTACGATTTGAATGGATGCATAGTGTTCCTTTAAACGCTTGCCGGCGCCAGAGATCGTACCCCCCGTTCCGACAGAAGCAACAAACGCATCTAATGTTTCGAAATCCTCGATGATTTCTAGACCAGTGGTGTTATAGTGAATTTTACGGTTCGCAACATTGGTAAACTGCTGCGGCATAAAATAACCTTCCTCCTGAGCCAGACGCGTTGCTTCGGCGATAGCGCCGCTCATGCCTTTGCTACCATCTGTCAAAATAAGCTCTGCACCGTATGATTTTATGATATTTCGTCTTTCTACACTCATCGTGTCAGGCATGACGATGTTTACTTCATATCCTTTGAGTTTACCGATATAGGCCAGTGCAATTCCAGTATTGCCACTGGTCGGTTCTATGATTTTTACGCCCGGCTTTAAAATGCCTGCTGCTTCAGCCTCTTCAATCATACCAAGTGCTGCTCTCGCTTTAACACTACCTGTTAAATTAAAGCCTTCTAACTTTACATAGACATCAGCCGTTTCTTCATTTGTCATGTGATTTAACTTCACCACTGGTGTATTCCCGATCATGTTTAATAAATGTCCTTTAATCATCTTAAATTCTCCTTAACCATTTAGTCTAAAAATATAAAAAACCCACGTCTCTACTATAAAGAGACGAAGGTTACTCCGCGGTTCCACTCCAATTGATTGATAACAATCCACTTTTAGGCACTACGTGCCCTATCTCGATATCGGGAGAACCCGGTGTAGCCTACTTGATTCGGTACACAGCTCCAAAGGGCACTTCATCTAGACGCATCTGAGAACTTTCACCAACCGTTCCCTCTCTATAAGACTTGTAAAGATTACTTTCCTTTTTCTACGCTTTCACTATAATTCCTACTCAATTAATTCCAACTAATCAAGTATGATTTGCTTAATGCTTATTTTACTTTCTGTCTTCACTTCTGTCAACACCTAAAAAGTAAATAAATTGTAACGGATAAGTCGTTAAATTCTTAACCTCACAACTATTTTTAATTTCACTTTTGTGCTAGAATAAATACAAGTGAGGTATACCATGGATTTTAGACAACTTGAAGCATTTGTAAACGTTGCGCGTTATAAGAATTTTTCGAAAGCAGGCAAAGCCTTATTCCTTTCACAACCGACCATCAGTCTGCATATTGCCAACCTAGAGAAGGAACTCAGTACCCCTTTATTTGATCGTACATCGAAAGAGGTTAATCTCACACCTGCGGGAAATGAGTTTCTTAATTATGCACTCGACATGATCAATATGAAGAACCGTGCAATTCACGACATCCAAACCTCGCAAAAGAAAATCACCGGTTCGATCACCATCTCAACCTCGACAACCCCCAGTTTGGTTCTTTTACCAAATGCCATACAGGGTTTTGAGGCCATGCATCCAGACGTCAAATTCATCGTAGAAGAAAAGGGCTCGACAGCGATTTTAGAAGATGTCTGTTCGCTAAACAGCGATTTAGGTCTGATTAGCATGCATATCGACAACGAACGGTTTATAAGCCAGCCGCTTTTTGAAGATGAACTCGTATTCATTTGTTCAGAAGCTTCACCACTAAAAGGTGTGGTAGAAATCTCAGATCTCTTAGGTTATAAATTTATTACGAGAAGCGACCAGTCTGCCACTAGAAAAGAAATCGACCGGTTGATGATCGAAAATGGTTATGACCTCGCCCTTTTGGAAAATGTGGTTGAAAGTGATAATATGAACTTAATCATCCATTTGGTCAGTAGGGGTTTAGGAATCTCGTACATGTCCAAGCGGATTTTTGACTGTTTTCAAAAGACCATGCGTGTTAAAGCATTTAATATACGGGGGCTTCACGTCGTAAGAGAAATAAACCTTATCACCAATCGAAGACGGACCTTATCGCCGGCCGCTGAGGATTTCATTAAATACCTTAGTGAGATAGAAATTGAAACCAAAGGGACACTCAAGTGATTCGCATCACACTTAAGTGTCCCTTTTCATTTTACTGATTCTTATGGCTAGTAATAAGGGCACTAGCATAACGATGCCGTAGCTAAAAAATAATCCCTCAAAACCGAAACGATCCGCTACTTGGCCACCGATGAGTGTAAAGATAAAGTTTGCGATCCCTGATGATGTGGCAGAATAGATGGCAACTGCAGAAGTGACCACCGCTTTAGGTGTGATTTCCACGATTAGCTCCACAAATAATGGAATAAAGATTCCGACGATCGCCCCTCTAAGGACGCCTGCTACCGCAAACACCCAAAGGGTGCCGCCGATTCCTAATATGGCCATGCGGAGAATCGCGAGAAGATTCATGAAAATTAAAAGCTTCACGGCTCCAAAATTCGATATCAACCTTTTTGAATAAAAGATGAAGGGAATTTCCACGCAGACAGATAGGAAGGTCAGTAGCCCCAGCTTTGATACTTCAACCCCTGTACTTCTTATATAAAGCCCCAGATATTGATCTGATCCAAAAAAGGAGCCCACTAGAAAAAAGCTATACAAAAGAATAAACAAATAGTTCTTTTGTTTCATCAGTAGCTTTAAGTCCGATTTGAACACTGAATTTTGAACCTTGACCTGTCGATTTTGAAGCTTGAAGGTAACCGATAGACTTAAAAAGTATCCGATAGCGGCCAGATAAAATATCGATTTAAGCCCAAACTGGTTGGCGATTAATGCCACGAAAAACGCACCGAGGGCATATCCGATAGAACCCCATACCCTAATCGCACCGTACGAGCGCTTTGAATCCTCCGACACCGCTTGGATGGCCATGGAGTCGATAAGAGGCCCCTGTCCGCATAGAAAGACCTGATAAACAAAGTATAAGCCTACAAACAAGAGATCCTTGGTTACCACCGTCACGATGCAAGCGATAATGGCATTCATGACGAGCAAGCCTTGAAGAACTGTTTTACGCTTACCGGAAAAATCGGATAAAGCGCCCCAGAGCGGTTGAAAAAACAGTGAAATCAACGGTAACACCGCTGCAATCAAACCAATTTGCCCCAGATTCAGTCCGATGACCTCGTCCATATAGAGATTGGCCAAGGTGTACACCGATGACCACGTTACATATAACAAAAAGTAGAAAAAATTAAAGCGACCCATCTTTCACCCAATCCTTTGGATATGGCATTATCCTAAAAATAAAAAACTCTCAGCCCATCGTATCATAGGCCGAGAGTTCGCGTCAACTCTGTCATCCCTCAATTATTTTAATGAGCACTTCACGTTTTCGAGGTCCGTCAAACTCACATAGATAGACGGACTGGAACATCCCAAGCTCGATGCGCCCGTCAGAAATGATAAGGGTTTGGTTCGCATCCAATAATGCGGCTTTAATTTTAGCGGCACTATTTCCTTCAGAGTGAAGGTATCTGCCGTCATCTACGACCATTTCGTTCAATTTGTCCATGAGATCCATGCTGTCTCTAGGATCAAAATTCTTCGAAAGTGTTAGGGCGGCTGTTGTATGAGGTACACTGATGACGACGATGCCCCTTTTAACGCCGTGTTTGCTAACCATGGCTTTCACATGGTCTAGTAGTTCAATCATTTGATATTTGGACGTCGTCTTAACTTCCAATCTTTCGAACATATACACCCCTCCGTTCCTTTTGCTTCTTATCCTATATATACGATAAACGCAGGGTTTTAAACATTATTTCACTAGGATTTTAAACCTTCTATTTCACCCGTTTGAATACGCTTGATCAACTGCTCGACCTTTTGTCTTATCAAATCACGTGTCACTCTGAAGTCCTCAATGGGTCCACCAGATGGATCATCTAATCCCCAGTCCTCGGAGTGCTTGTTCGGTACGAATGGACACACCACATTACATCCCATGGTAATAAGGAGATCCAGCTCCTCAGGGATATCTGTGAGTAATTTCGGATGATGTTCACTCATATCCACGCCAGCCTCTTCCATTACGGCCACGGCTAAAGGCTTTACCTCAGGATAATTCTCAGTACCGGCAGAGTACGCTTCGAGCAAGTCGCTCCCTAGATGTTTAGCCCATCCCTCTGCCATTTGACTTCTACATGAATTGTGCACACACACAAATGCTACTTTAACTTTCATCTTAAGCCTCCTTGAAATAATGCTTCGTTTTATTGGCGATTTTAACCAGCGTCAGCATGACCGGCACTTCAACCAGAACACCTACAACAGTGGCCAAGGCTGCTCCCGACTCGAGCCCGAAGAGCGAAATCGCCACAGCGACTGCAAGTTCAAAAAAGTTACTCGCCCCGATCATCGCCGCTGGTGCTGCGATGTCATGTGGCAAACGCCACGCTTTCGACCATCCATATGCGATCATAAAAATCAAAAACGTTTGTATCGTCAGCGGAATGGCGATCAATAGAATATGAACAGGATTGTTCAGAATAATCTCACCTTGGAACGAGAAAATAATGACCAACGTCATCAGCAAACCACCAATCGTGGTTTTATCGAATTTTTTGAGAAACACCTCATGGAAGTAATCCGACCCTTTATGTGAGATGACGAATCGTCTAACGAAGTAACCACCCAGGAGTGGAATCACCACAAATAGTACCACGGATAAAAACAGTGTATCATAAGGCACATGGACATTGCTGACACCCAGCAAGAAGGCTACAATCGGCGTAAACGCCACAAGCAAAATCAGATCGTTCACAGCCACTTGAACCACCGTATAGGCTGGATCACCTTTTGTCAGATGACTCCACACAAATACCATCGCCGTACACGGAGCTGCACCTAATAAAACGGCTCCCGCTAAATAAGCATCGCCTAAATCTGAAGGAATCCACGCTTTAAAAATCACTTTAAAAAACAGTAATGCGATGAAATACATGGTGAACGGCTTGATCAACCAATTCGTTATACAGGTGACGGCAAGTCCCTTTGGTTTTTTCGTCGCCTCCACGATACTGCTAAAGTCCACCTTGAGCATCATCGGGAAAATCATCAGCCAGATCAACACGGCTACTGGGATAGACACCTGAGCATACTCCCATTTGCTGAGTGTTTCCGGAATAATCGGGAGAAATTTCCCGATGGCCACACCTACGACGATACATAGTGCAACCCATAGCGTTAGCAAACGCTCGAACATTTTCATGTCGGTTTTCTTAGTCATCTTATTCTCCTCTTCATCACATGAACCTTAACCCTTAATTTGCTGGGTGACCCGCTCGCGATCATTGGTAATATCAGTACAGTTCAGCGCAAGACGTCTGTAATTGTCCAGTCGCCTCATGTCCTCCACGATGGCCACCTCTTCTTCCAGGTGCTTAAGTAGACTTTCTGCAAAATCGCCATGTGAAAGCATAAATGCCGTGGAAAGCTTGTAGTGCACCCATTGCGCGTCCTTTTGCGACTGGATCAGCCCACTGTGCCTCAGTTTACTTAAATGTCTGGATACATTGGTCTGCGACATGCCCAGCAACACTTCGATTTCGCAAACACAAAATTCGCCCTTACTCAGCAGATAAAACAGTCGTAGCCGATTCTCATCGCTCAGTCCCTTCATGATTTCGATCATTTGCTCCTCCGAGAATATTTGAATATTCGAATATACTCATATAATATCTCGATTCTCATCCGATGTCAATAAAAAAGGCTGCCATTACAGCAGCCTTAGAAAACCTAGCAAGTGTTCTCCGATTCATCTTTAATTATCTTTTAAGGATTTAAAATATAGGACCCTTTCACCCAATATGAGGTATGCGATACCCATGATCAACAATACGCTGACCGATGTAATTGTCGCCTGATTGATTTTCCCTGTCACGACGATTCCTTCGATAGCTGAAATTGCCCATTTGTGAGGGGTAAAATTCGCGATGGTAAGCAGCGCTTTTGAAGTGATGATTTCCAGTGGCCACATACAGCCTCCCAGCATTCCCATCCCCGTGAGGACGATAGGCGATACCGCACCTAGCTGCGCCATGGTCTTCATCAGACTGACCACGAAGAGACTCAGTGCCGTCATGACGAAAATATAGAGAATGCCGATTCCGATGATGAGGAGAATCTGACTTCCCCAATCTACTCCGAATAGGTATTGACCTGCCAGAACCATTACAGCGATTTGGATGCTTCCGATAATCATGGCACAAATGAGATTCGCAGAAAGCATGTGAATTCTCGTGGAGGGCGAAACCAACATGCGGTCTAACGTATGAAGTCGCTTATCCTCTAAAATATCTCCTACCGTAAACATGAGGGAATAGGTAACAAAGAATAAGGTCATTCCCACGATATAATGCATGCTCAGATTTCCAGTCAGTGCGTTTTCTGCTTCAAACAAGCCCAGCTGCCAGCTAATCGGCTTCTTAGCGTCCCAATGCGCGACATAGGTGGTTTTAATATCATGCGAAAGCTTCGCCACGTCTACGCCAGGAACCTCAGCGCTGATGATGTCTGTTGCGCGGGTGTCTAACGCCATAATATTCCGAATCAAGGTGATTTCATTTTGCAAGACGTTGGAAAGCTGATAGGTTTCCACAGTTTCCCTCGTTTGAATAATTTCGATGCCATTTTCAACTGCGTAAAATTGATCCTTAAGCACCACGGCTGCGATGACATCACGACCTGTTACAGCGGTCATGGCCTCCTCGACCGTTAACAGCTTCACATTGAAGCCATGGTCAGCCGATAGATGGTTAATCACTTCTGAAGACGATACACTAAGGTCCTCATCGATGACCGCGATGGTGGGCTTGTAAGTCCCCCCCATGGAATTGCCGAATACGCCGGCGATGACCAAGCTCATGGCAATCATAATGATATAGAGTGTGAAATTGTCCTTCATGAGTCTTATTTTAAGAAGTAATAGTGCCTTCAAATTCGGTCACCTCCTTGCGTCTAATAATAAGGGCAGCTAAGCCAGTGAATACGATTGCGATGCCTAGTAACATGCCGTACTCTGGTAACATGGCATCCCACGCTGCATTTTGATAGGTGTCTAAGAACAAATCGATAACGATGCCGTTGAGTGCAAAGTATTTAAGGGTTTGAAAGAGGTTGGGGAGTACATCCAGTGGGATGTAACTACCGCCGATGAGTGCGAACACGTGGATGAGCAGGTTTTCAAAGACATTGGCCACGCGATAGTTATCCGCTGTAAGGGTAATGGCACTGATGAAGACACCGACGCCACTGACCGCAAATGATGAAAACAGAATGCCGACGAGAATCTTCACCGGTTCGTTCCAATCAACCTTGAGAATTAATGCCGCATAGCCGATGAGGGCGCTCATCTGAAGCACACAAAGGGTAGTGGTCATGAGATACTTTCCTGCGAGAACACGTCCATAGTGGATACCGGCCACGACACCGCGATCTAGTGTGAGCATCTTCTTTTCTCTTAGGAGCTCACGGCCCATGTATCCTGCCGAGTAGAGGATAAACATCCCCATCATGCTGATGGCATAGTAGGTAAAGCTATTGATGACCTTTTTCCCAGGGATGTTTTTTAGCACGATGGCATTTTCCACAGGTTCATTTTCTGTTTCACTGAGGATATCCTGCATGGATGCAAACAGCTTCTCACTGGTGAGGTAGGTCGACCCGACCTCGAGATAGACATTTTTGCTGATGATTCGGTTGTTTAATGTGTCGAAGTAGCTGCCGAAGACGCTTTCTACGATCTGACCCGAGTAGCCATAATCAGGATGCTGCGTGATTTGCACGTCGATGGGATTACGGTTAGGTAGGATGAAGTTGACATACTGATCGTAGATAAACCCCTCTGGCAGGGTCACAACCACACCGAGCGTATCGTTTTCTAGCGCTTTCGTGGCTTCCTCAGCCGTCATGACCACCGGATCTAGGATGGCTTTTACAGCATCGTTTCCGAGGAAGGTTTCGAAAAAGACCTTTTCCATATCAAACGATTCATCCAGAGTCATAGGCTCAGCACCCTCACCAGAAATAAATTGTGAGGCTGTTTCCATAAACTGTGCCTGCTCAGCGGCCACATCATAGTTTTTTACGATCGCCACCCTAACCGGTTCCATTCGCCCTGCTTCACCAAACGAACCTGACAGCGCAAAGCTGAGGATGGTGGTAAGCACCATGGGCATCAGGATGAAAATCATCAGCCCTTTTTTATCGGATAGCAGGACTTTTACATCTTTTAAATAGAGTTTTAATAACATGTCGTCCTCCTAATCTCTAAGACCTCTGCCCGTCAGCTTCAAGAATACCTGCTCGAGGTTTGGCCGTGTCACATCGAAAGAAACAAGCCCTAAGTCCATGGCCAATATGGACTTGATGATTTCCTTTTGACTGTTGCCATTACCACTGGCCAGGATGCCCACTTCATTATCGGAAACGCGATTCACAGCCATGACATTATCAAGCTTCTTCAGCGCATCAAAGTGGCTTGTGACTTCTCCTTCGAATTTTAAATGGATGGCCGTATGGCTGTCAGACTGGTCGATAAGCGCTTCCTGTGTGCCTGATGCGATGACCTTTCCATGGTCCATGATGTAGACGTTTTGACAGATGGCTTCAACCTCTTCCATGTAGTGGCTCGTGTATATTACCGTCATGCCTTCATCGTTAAGGCGTTTAACTGTTTCTAGAATATGATTTCTCGACTGAGGATCGATCCCCACCGTGGGCTCGTCCATGATGATGAGCTTTGGACTATGGAGAAGGGCTACGCCGATATTGATGCGTCGTTTCATCCCACCGGAATAGTGCTCAACCTTGTCCTTTAAGCGCTCGTTTATGCCGATGATTTCAGACACCGCCTCGATACGCTTTTTAAGCTCCCCACCCGATAGGCCATAAAGCCCTCCGAAGTATTTTAGGTTTTCATATCCGCTTAAGCTCTGATAAAGCGCAATTTCCTGAGGCACATAGCCGAGGTGTGGCTTAATCCATTTGGGTTCCTTGATGATGTCCTTGCCCTCGAAATAGAGCTTGCCGGAAGTGGGTTTATATAGGGTGGAAATCATGGAGATGGTGGTGGATTTACCGGCGCCGTTTGGTCCGAGAAGGCCTACGATTTGACCCTTTGGTATTTCGAGGTTAATGCCGCTAACGGCTTCCAGTGGTCCGAAGTTTTTTCTAAGTTGTTCTGCGATAATCATTTAATTCACACTCCATTCTTTAAGTTCTTCTATCGGTAATATTTCCACGCCTTCAAGTGGACTGAAGTCCAGTGTTTGATGTTGTTCGATGGACCATCTTTCCGTATGGATGGTTATCGTTTGGGTGTTAAACAGGTTACTGACCTGTTCTGTGCTGCTGTAGCTCAGTTCAATTTTGATCCATTCGTCGATGAGGTAACCATCCATATCCACATAGGCCACTTCCTCGTAGCCCGTAATGGTCATGCTATCGAACACGCCGTTGACGATCTGTTCAAAGGAAGCCGCATCTAGCGACCCGCCCGTTTGTGATGAAGCATTCATCAGGTTGAACTCACTAAGTGCTTTGAGTAAGTCTTCTTTATTATCGATTAAGACCACTCTGAGCTTTGATAAGAAATCATCGAGTTGACTTTGAGTGGGTTTGACACTGTATTTGGTCGCCTTAACGTCCCCGTCTTCATTTTTAATGAGGGTTTTCTCCCCTTTAAAAATATTGTCGGCCATCAGCATACGCTGCCATTCGACGCCCACTTTTGCCATAAAGGCATTTAGGTTCATCTCAGGCGTTTCTTTCATCAATGTGTCATCGATAAGATAGTACTCTGATAAATAAGGAATCTTCATGATCATTTGGTTTTCATCTGGTTGATAAAGCCTCATGTCCATGCCCAGTTTACCATCGTCATAAAAGACCTCATAGATGGCGGCATTTTCATCGTGATTAAACCGACTTAAAAAAGCGACCTCCACATTTTCAAGCCCCACGAACGGCGCTGAATCACTTTCGCCAATCTCTGCAATTAGCGCTTCATTAAAGGTACTTTGGACGGAAACCGTCGTTTTGGTGATGCCGCTGCTGATATCTTCCGATTTTCTCACGGCATCTAAATAGTCATTGTAGCCACCATCTGCCATACATCCAGTTAATAGAAGGGCTGTGGCACATAAGCTTACGAATAGTCGTTTCATATCATCACCTCTGTTTGCTGATCTTAAAGCTACTATAACATCCTTTTATAAAAGTGACTGCTGACCATCGTCCAAAAAAAACGAAAATCCACCATGACTTTCGTCATAGTGGACGCGTGCTATAAATCATTTTTCACGAATAGAATCGCCAGCTGTGTGCGGTCCCTCAGTTCGAGCTTTTCTAAAATACTGGTCAGGTGATTCTTGACCGTTCCTTCAGAGACAAAAAGCAGTTCCGCGATTTCACGATTGCTTTGACCCTGAGCAATCCCCCTGGCGATCTCCACTTCCCTAGAGGTGAGCTTCTCTAAAATTTGGTTTTTACTCGATTCCCCCGAGCCCTTAAGATGTTTAACCAGCTTCGAAGCAACCAGTGGCTCGATGATCGTGCCTCCGCTCATGGCCTTTCTTATGGCGTTAAATAGGGTTTCAGGCGTCGCATCCTTTAAAAGGTAACCGCTGGCACCTAATTTGAGGGATTCGAAAATTTCTTCGTCCTCCATAAACGTCGTGAGGATGATGATTTTCACCTCCGGGTAATCCGCCTTAATGGCCGCTGTGGCTTCTACACCTGTCATCTCCGGCATTCTAAGATCCATTAATATCACATCAGGCTGAACAGCTGTTGCCTTGAAGACTGCCTCACGTCCGTTTGAAGCCGTCCATATCACTTCCAGATCGGATTGGGTGCCGATCATCATGCTTAGGCCTTGAAGCAATAAGGGCTGATCATCAACCATGGCTACTTTAATCATGTATTGCCTCCTTGGGCTTCATCGGTATACTCGCCACTACTGCAAACCTCGATTCACCACACTCAAACGTCACATCACCTGCCAGCCTTTTGATGCGGGTCTCGATAAACCTAAGGCCGTTACCTTTAACGAAGGGGCTTATGCAGCCGCCATCGTCTACGATTTTTAGCAGTGCGATCCCTTCGTCAAGTGCTTGAATTGAGACCCATAAATTCTTCGCTTTACTGTGCTTGGCCGTGTTGGTGGCCGATTCGATCACTATTTTATAGATGGCATCTGCCACTTCATCCTCTAATCGTTCGTCATAAAGCCCATAGCTTAAATGAATAGTGATTCCCGTTTGCGATTGGTATTGGTCCAGTTTATTTCTAAGGGATTCGTGTAGGGCATCCAGCTTTAGCATTTCCTTATGCGCGCCGACCACGTCTCTCATGGCTCTTAGAATTTCCCTAGACTGGTTGATGGCGTTTTGAATGCCTTCCATCGTTTTATCCATTGGCTGTGCTTTAGCCGTCAGCTTTAGCATTTCCAGTGACATGATGTGTCCTGTCAGCTCATGCCCTAGGGTATCGTGCAGGTTTCTAGCGATTTCGGTGCGCTCCTTAAGCCGTGTCAAATTTTCAATTTCGAGATTGGCGGACTCCAGTGCTTCGTTTCTCGCGGTAAGCAGCGCATTAAGGTGATCTGTCTGGCTTTTTTGCCTCGTATATGACGCATATAAAAACAACGTTCCAGATAAAAGGGCATAGAAGAGCCCAGAAAAAATCATCTGTGAAATCAGCTGGTAATTGATACCGAATGCTAACGTGTTTGCGAAGCACATCAAAGCAGTGGCGATGGCCATCACACTTAGGGTAATCCCTCTTACAAACGGGTGCCAAAGCGCCGCCTCGATTAAAATCCATAGGAACAATGAAAGGTACAAATAGTTGATATTGAACCGCGAAAGCACGTTAAGGCCATACACCACAGCGATGTCTAAGAGAAGTGTCCAGCCCAGACGCTCGTGATGTTTTCCGCGCACATAAGGCAGGACCATCAGCAAAGTAAACAACCCGATAAGATAGTAGAGCCTGGGTGCACTGGCGGTTTCAAATTGAAAGGAAACCCACATGGTCAGAAAGACGATGAGGGTCCTAATGTGATTAATTTTCATAATTAACCTCGCCTAAGTCAGCTGTGTCTGGTTGGCGATGAGAATATACCCCACTACCAGGATGACGATGCCGAGCAGGACAGCCAGCGCGATTTTAACTGGGCTCTTCGGATAGTTGCCGTGAACAGTACCCGTCTGTCCATTGATGATAAAATGATACAGCTTTGACTGGAACTGGTAGGTGCTCATCCAAAGTGGCAGGAGTAAATGCTTAAACGTCAAATCGTCATAATGCGTCTCTATTCTTAGGGAACGCACTTCATCGCCACCGATGGCATGTCTAATTTCCGTGTTCAGCATCTGATCGATGTTATTTTTACCGAGCTCCCAGCCTTTTTCCAAATCGATGCTATAACGTTCTGCGATAAAGCCTGAAAGGTAATCGGACTGATACATGACCATTTCATCGATATGAAAATCGTCCGCCCTATCCAGCATTTGATGGTCCACTTTATCAGACGCCGGAATCAAGACGTCATCATAAAATTTCTGATAATCACCGCGCACCGATGTCCAGCGCGTGTGGCGCTCCTGATACGTTTCAGTTTTGCCGTTTACCACACGGGTTTTCGTCACATAGTAGTAATCCCCGCGCTCGGCAGTGTATCGGCTAAAGGTTTGTGTATCAAATGTCCAGTATGGAATATACGAACCCACCAATCGATTGCTTTGATAGGCGGTTTTTAACGCATTAGGGGCGAACCAGCGCTTGCCGATCCACGTTTTAAATCGCCCTAGAGCCGATTTTTCATCAATTTTAAAGGGCACCACATATCCAGGAGGAATGGTTTTTTCAGGCGCATGCTCACTGATATGAGACGAGCCGCAGTAAGTGCAAAACTGTGCTTTTGTATGGGCATCGAAGATGAGCTCCGCCCCGCAGTTTTTACAGCTAATGGCTTTGATATCCTCCTCAGCCCATGACCGCATCCCTTCACCCAATGCCTCTTTAAATGGATTTTCAACCACTTCAAGCGGTCGATCAACGATGGCTTTCTGTGCTTCACAATAAAGGCATTTGAGCCCACCTGTTTCAGGGTCAAAGGACATTTGCCCGCCACACGACGGACAACTGTTAACAGTCGTTGCAGAAGGTGCAGTGTTACTCGACATCGCACTATACCCCTTTCACAGCAGTACCGCATTCAGGGCAGAATTTCGGATTTCCCTTTAGTTCAGCTTGACAATGAATGCATTTTTTGGTTTGTGCCACGCCACATTCTGGACAGAACTTAGTACCTACTGCCAACTCATGACCACATCCGATGCACTTAAAAAGCGCTGCACCTGTTCCTGCGACTGGTGTATTTGCTGGAGCTGCCGCGCTTGAAGGCGCAGTCGTGTTCACAGGAGCACCTTGATTCGCGTTCATAGCGCCTGTCATCATTTGACCGATGCCCATTCCAGCGCCCATACCAGCACCCATGGCTGCCATGCCGCCCCCTTCGTTCTGGGCCGCATCTCTGATGGCTTCCGCCGTTTGAAACTTCATGTATTGGTTCAAATCGCCAAGGGCTCCCATTTGAGTGCGCTTGTCGATGGCCTGTTCTACAGATTCTGGAAGTGAAATATTTTCGATGGCGAAGTCGGATACGGTAAGGCCATACACGCCAAAGCGTTCATCGATTCTCGCCTGTGTCAGACTGCCGATTTCATCATACTGTGTGGCGAGGTCGATGGCTGGAATTTTAGACTCTCCTAAGACGTCCGAAACAGTGGATACGATGAGACTTTTGAGGTGTTCGTTAATTTGATTTACCGTGAAAAACTTATTGGAACCAAAAACCTCTTTTAAAAAGGTCACTGCATCGGCCACTTTAAATGAATACACGCCGAAGCCTCTGAGTCTAAGGATGCCGAACTCCGCATCACGCATCATGATAGGGTTCGTCGTTCCCCACTTTTGATTGATAAATTGCTTCATATTAATAAAGTAGACATCCGTCTTAAAATGATTCTCGAAAAGGGTCTTCCAGTTGGATAACGTCGTTAAAATCGGCATCGTATCCGTATGTAGCGTATACTTGCCAGGCTGGTAAACGTCCGCGATCTGCCCTTGATAGACAAAGATGGCCACCTGTGAAGGTCTGACGATCAGCTGTGCATTTTCCTTTATCTGCTGCTTATCCACCATGGGAAATTTATAGACCATCGTGTCTTGACTGTCATCTTCCCAATGAACCACCTCGATAAATTCGCCTTTAATGAAGTTAAAAATACCCATAAGTGAGCCCTCCTATTATTCTAAAATCTCAGTCTTAAACCTTCATACCAATTTATCACTATTTTATCATAACTCGCTTAAAAAAAATGAAAATAAACAAATTATGCTGAATTATAAACAATTTATAAAAGCCCTTGAAGCCCCCTCGAGAATGACATATACTACGAATGAAATTATACGAAATGCAAACAGGAGGCAATACCCATGAGCTTTGAAAAAGTAAAATCAATTTTAGTAGATGAATTAGATCTCGATGCAGATGAAGTAACATTAGAAAGCAAAATCAAAGAAGATCTCGGCGCAGATTCATTAGATATGGTAGATCTTATCATGTCCATCGAAGATGAGTTCGATATTAAAGTTGCTGAAAGCGAAGCAGCAAACATCAAGACAGTGGGCGATATCGTCAACTATATTGAGAACTACAACGCATAATCCTTCACAAAAATAAACTTTCACTTCACAGGAAAATCCTTGGCAACTGCCCAGGATTTTCTTTCTTAAGGTATAAAATAAACTTTTTATAAAATTTGGAGGCAAAAATGACGCATACTAAGATCAGTCAAATGCTTAATATCAACTATCCCATCTTCCAAGGGGGCATGGCTTGGATCTCTGATGCCGATCTGGCTGCTGCCGTTTCCAATGCAGGTGGTTTGGGTGTTATCGCAGGTGGAAATGCGGAAAAACACATCGTCGAAATTCAAATCGATAAAATCAGAACCCTTACCGACAAACCCTTTGCATTAAACGTCATGTTGCTCAGTCCATTTGCAGATGATATCATCGACTTAGCTATCGAAAAAAAGGTGCCTATCGTCATCACTGGTGCTGGTAGCCCTGGAAAGTATATTGATCGTTTAAAGGAAGCAGGAATCAAGATTATCCCCGTGGTCCCCTCTGTGGCGCTGGCTAAGCGTATGGAAGGTCTCGGTGTCGATGCATTAATCGCAGAAGGAACCGAAGCTGGTGGTCACATCGGAGAACTCACTACCATGGCACTGGTGCCACAAGTGGTGGATGCAGTAAGCATTCCAGTAATCGCCGCAGGTGGAATCGCGGATGGTCGTGGCGCTGCCGCAGCATTCATGCTCGGCGCAGAAGGTATACAAGTGGGCACGCGTTTCCTAGTCGCCCATGAATGTAATGTTCACCGCAATTATAAAGAAATGGTACTGGATGCAAAAGACACATCATCCGTGGTTACCGGCAGACCGACAGGTCATCCAGTCCGCATCCTTAAAAATAAACTCTATCGTCAATACTGTGATCTCGAGAAAAAGAATGCCAGTGCAGAGGAGTTAGAAGCACTCGGTGCAGGCACTTTAAGAAAAGCCGTCGTGGAAGGCGATGTCACTTATGGTTCAGTCATGGCCGGTCAAGTGGCCGGACTCATTCAAAAGGAACAATCAGCTGCTGAGATTGTGGATGAAATCTTCGCCGAATGTGAAGCCATCGTTAAGAAAATCGCTGGCCGTGCATAAGCTAACTAGGAGGAAAGTATGAAAATCGGATATATTTTTGCTGGACAAGGCGCTCAGAAACAAGGAATGGGAGAGGATTTCCACAAGCATTTCGAATCGTCTAGAGCTGTTTTCGACCAAGCGAACCTCGCCTTGGGTTACGACTTAAAAACATTGATTTTTCAGGGTCCACAGGAAGCATTAAACGAAACCGAAAAAACACAGCCTGCCATCTTAACGACGTCGATCGCGATGTTAAAGGCGTTTGAATCCCTCGTGGATGTAAAACCTTCTGCCGTCGCAGGTCTCTCACTAGGAGAATACTCAGCCCATGTCAGTGCTGGCTCACTGCAGTTTACCGATGCGGTACAGCTCGTTAAGAAACGTGGTGCCTATATGCAAGACGCGGTTCCACTGGGCGTAGGTGGTATGACGGCCCTTATGGGACTTTCGCCAGAGGAAGCAGAGGCCATCGTAGCCCGTGCATCTGAATTCGGAACGGTTGAAATCTGTAACTATAATGCGCCTAACCAAATCGTCATCGGCGGACAGCTGACAGCGCTGGAAATGGCACATGAGTTTGCAAAGGAAGCCGGCGCTAGACGCGTGATTCCACTGGCAGTGAGTGCACCTTTCCACACTTCTATGCTTAAGCCAGCTGAAGACAACCTCGCGAAAGAAATGGAAAGCGTCATGTTCTATGACATGAAGGTCCCTGTCCTTACAAATGTAAACGGCCGAATCGTTTCAAGTGTCGAGGAGATTCCAAGCTACCTTGCTAAGCAAGTGACCAGCTCTGTTAGATGGATTGATTGTATTGAATCCATGAAAAAAATGGGCATCGACACCCTCGTCGAGTTTGGACCTGGCAATGCCTTATCTGCATTTGTGTCTAAAATTGATAAGAGCATCAAGGTGCTCTCCATCTATGACCTTGAATCCCTCTATGCCACTGTAGAGGCCATAAAACAAACGACGACGCTGGAAACAGCTATCTAGGAGGAATCAATGAAAGTTGCTATCGTAACAGGCGCTGGTCGCGGAATCGGAAAATCCATCGCAGCTGCTTTATCTAAAGCCGGCTATCGACTTGTGCTCAACTATAGAAGTAATAAAGAAGAACTTGAAACGTTCATCTCTGAAATCAATGCCGATGCCATCCTCGTCAAGGGCGATGTCACTAACTTTGAGGATGCAGAAAGACTCGTTCAAGCAGCTGTGGATCACTACGGCAAAATCGATTTGTTGGTCAATAATGCCGGTATCACACGCGATACCCTTTTGGTCAGAATGTCTGAAGAGGATTTCGATGCGGTTAGCGCCACAAATCTCAAAGGGACGTTCAACTGTACGCGACATGCCGCTAAGGTCATGTTCAAACAGCGCTTCGGTTCCATCGTCAACATCTCGTCCGTCGTCGGCATCACAGGCAATATCGGCCAAGCAAACTATGCGGCATCAAAAGCTGGCGTTATCGGTTTTACGAAGGCTGTCGCTCGTGAAATGGCACCGAGAAATGTCCGTGTAAATGCGGTGGCACCTGGCTTTATCGCCACTCAAATGACAGAAGTCATCAGTGAGGACATCAAGAAGGCGACGCTTTCCAATATCCCGATGGGCAAATTCGGCGAAGCGGACGATGTCGCAAACCTCGTCATCTTCTTAGCTTCAGATCAGGCAAAATATATCACAGGTCAAGTCATCCAAGTGGATGGCGGCATGGCCATGTAATTTCAGGAGGATAAATCGCATGAATCATCGTGTCGTAGTAACTGGTATTGGAATCGTATCACCTATCGGTCATGGCGTAGACAACTTTTGGGAGGCTATCAAAGCAGGCAAATGCGGCATCAGCATGATCGAGTCGTTTGATACGACCAGTTTTAAAGTTAAAGTCGCAGGAGAGATCAAGGATTACGATCCAACTGAAACCATCAATAAAAAAGACGCAAAGCGTATGGATCGCTTTACGCATTTCGCCATTACCGCATCAAAATTTGCAGTCAATGACGCAGCACTTGAAATCAACGACGAAAATGCTGAGCGCATCGGCGTTTATCTCGGTAACGGCATCGGCGGACTCATCACCATCGAAGAAACTGCTGGTAAGCTCATGACGAAAGGTGTCGATCGTATTTCGCCATTCTTTATTCCCCAATCCATTTCTAACCTCGCCGCAGGTAATGTCTCTATTGAACTCGGCATCAAGGGCTCATGTCTCACCTATAATACGGCATGTGCGTCGAGTGCAAGTGCCATCGGTGAAGCGTTTAAAGACCTTAAATGTGGTTATCATGACATCATCCTCGCTGGCGGTACTGAGGCGACGATTACAGCACTGGGTATCGGTGGCTTCCAAGCGATGACCGCACTCTGTGAATCCCACGATCCTATGCGCGCCTCAATTCCGTTTGATAAAGACCGAAGCGGCTTCGTCATGGCAGAGGGCGCTGCGATGCTCGTCTTAGAAACCTTGGAAAACGCAAAAGCACGTGGAGCAAAAATCTATGCCGAGCTCGTCGGCTATGGAAGCACCAGTGATTCACACCATATCACCACACCTGCACCTGGTGGCGAAGGTGGCGCGCGCGCTATGAAAATGGCACTTCGCGATGCGAACATCGCGCCTGAAGCTGTGGATTATATCAATGCGCATGGCACAAGCACACCTTATAACGATATTTTCGAAACCGCTGCCATTAAAACCACTTTTGGCGAGCATGCCTATAAAGTAGCCATCTCTTCGACGAAATCCATGACAGGTCACTTACTCGGCGCTGCCGGTGGTATCGAATCGGCGGTTTGTGCCCTCTCAGTCCAAAATGATTATATCCCTGCAACCATTAATTTTACCGAAGCAGATCCACTCTGTGATCTGGATTATGTTCCAAATGTCGGCAGACATAAGAAAGTGAACTATGCACTGACGAACTCATTAGGTTTCGGTGGTCATAACGCATCGCTTATTTTCGCAAAATATGAAGAATAGGAGCACCTCATGCTTTTAAACAGTAATCAAATCCAAGAGATCATTCCTCATAGATACCCCTTTTTATTAGTTGATCAGGTCATCGCGCTTGAAGAAGGCATTAGCGCCACAGGGATTAAAAATGTCACTGCTAACGAGAATTTCTTCCAGGGGCATTTTCCAAGTGAGCACGTCATGCCTGGCGTATTGATCGTGGAAGCACTGGCACAAGTGGGCGCTATCGTCATCTTAAAAAAGGAAGAGAATCGCGGTAAGATTGCTTATTTTGCTGCGATCAACAATTGCAAGTTTAGAAGGAAAGTCATTCCAGGTGACACACTGACTTTAACGGTGGAAATCATCAAGTCGCGTTCAAACTTTGGCGTCGGTAAAGCCGTGGCTAAAGTCGGCGATGAAGTTGCTTGTGAAGCTGAACTTTCATTCATGATTGGATAGTCCTTCTTTTAAGCCCTCTTTATGAGGGCTTTTTTCTTTACATTTATTGGGTCCTATGATATACTCTGTGAAAATTTAATCGATGCTTAGCGGACAATTGCTCCCTTGTTGAATATAATCCTAGGAGGTAACATGCAAAACACTTTAAAATCGCTCAATCAAATCGTCATAAAAATAGGCTCCTCTTCTCTTACTCACGAAAGCGGCTTAATCGACTTGTGGAAAATGGAAAGCCTGGTGAAGCAGATCGCGAATCTATTTAATAGCGGCAAGGACGTTATCGTCGTCTCATCAGGCGCTATCGCAGCTGGAATCGGTAAAATGAAGCTTACGGAAAAGCCAAAGGCCATGCCAGAGAAGCAGGCTGCAGCGGCCGTAGGTCAGAGTACCCTCATGCATATGTATGAAAAGTTTTTTTCTGAATATGGCATCACCGTCGCTCAGGTTTTGTTAACTAAAGAGGACATGTACGAGGAGTCCAGACGTGCACACTGTGTGAATGCCCTTAACGCACTCATCAATCATCGGATTATTCCGATCATCAATGAGAACGACGTGGTGGCCATCGATGAAATTAAAGTCGGTGATAACGACACCTTATCAGCTGAAGTTTGCAAAATGATTAATTTTGATAATTTAATTATTTTATCAGACATAAATGGGGTATATAATAGAGACCCAAGAAAGCATCCTGACGCAGAGATGATACCGTTGATCGATCGTTTAGAGATTTTGGACGCCATCGATGCTGGCGATGCCGGGTCAACCGTAGGTACAGGTGGCATGCAAACGAAGTTTAAGGCCGCCAGAATCATCGCATCCACTAGTAAAACCATGTTTATCATCAACAGTGGTCAAAAGGATGTGCTTAATCGAATGTTTAGCGGAGAATCCTTTGGCACCTTCTTCGATTTTAGAAACCTTTAATGATTGTTGAGTAGAAAAATAGACCTAATATTTAAATGGAGTGTATCATGCAAGATTATCGTAATGAAATTGCCCTTATGGGTGAAAAAGCGCGTCATGCAGCGCGATTCTTAAGAAACAAATCCACTGCAGATAAGAACGCCCTACTAAAAGAGATTGCCGAATCACTGATTGCCCATAAAGAAGAAATTATCGCAGCCAACAGCATCGATGTCGCAGATGCACGGGGCAGCGGCTTAAAAGAATCCATGATCGAGCGACTCGCTTTAACCGAGCAACGCTTCGATGAAATGGTCAACGGCCTACTACATGTCATCACCTTGGAGGATCCAGTGGGCGCAGTCGACAGCATGTGGCTAAACGAAGCGGGATTAACCATCGGCTCTAAACGCGTTCCGCTAGGCGTCATCGCCATGATCTATGAATCAAGACCGAATGTGACCATAGATGCTGCCGCTCTTTGCATAAAGACGGGGAATGCCGTCATTCTTAAAGGTGGGTCAGATGCCTTGGTTACGAACCAAGCGCTCACGAAGGCCGTATCGAAAGCCATCGCAAAACTTAACTACCCTGAAGGGGTGGTTCAACTCGTCAACACCACTGACCGTGAGTTTACGAAGCAACTTCTTTCCGCAAAATCCGCCATCGATTGCGTCATCCCGAGAGGTGGTGCCGGTCTAATCCAGTTCGTGGTGGAGCATTCTAAAGTGCCTATGATTGAAACTGGCATCGGTAACTGCCATATCTTTATCGATGAAGAATACGATATGAAGAGCGCCATCCGAATCGTGGAAAATGCGAAGGTACAAAGACCCGGCGCTTGCAATGCTGTGGAAACCGTACTCGTCCACCGCGAAAATGTAAAGGTTTTATTACCGATGCTGATGAAGCTCGCAGAAAGCGGTGTCACGTTTGCGCTTTGTTCCGAATCTCAATCCATCGTGGAAGCCTCTGGTGCAAAACTCACGTGGGTGCCCGCCACTGAGGATGACTGGTGGGCCGAGTATCTCGATTACAAGCTTGCCGTGAAAATCGTTGAGGATATCCATGAAGCCATCCAGCATATTGACCATTATAGTAGTGGCCATTCAGAAGCGATTCTCACCAATCGCTATGATCATTCCAAGCAATTTTTGGATGAGGTGGATTCTGCCGCTGTCTATGTCAACGCATCTACCCGTTTCTCAGATGGTGGGGAGTTCGGTTTCGGTGCCGAAATCGGCATTAGTACCCAGAAGCTTCACGCCAGAGGTCCCATGGGCCTTAAAGCACTCACGACAAATAAGTACATCGTCTATGGCAATGGTCAAATAAGAAAATAAACATCGTTACATTTCTGTCATTTTCTTATATTGAATTTATATAGGTGTCATTTTATAATGAGTTAAGGAGTGTGATTGATTCATGAGAGACAATAATAATAAAATTAAGAACATCTTAAGACAGGTGATGATTTTTAACGACTTCTACGAGGAGGTCATCCAATCTGGAATTGTCAAAAATCAAAACACTGCCGTCAGCAAACTTGAGTTCAAATTATTGCATACTGTTTATCGCCATGAGCGGTTAATGATTTCAGAAGTATCCGAAATTCTTAACATCTCTCTGCCAAACTGTAGCCGCTATGTAAAAACGGCGATCGAAGATGGCTATCTTCAAAAGCAAATCGACCTGGATGACAAACGCATCTATTACATCTCATTGACTGAAAAAGGCAAGAACATCGTCGAGTCCACATTGGGGGATTTCACAGAGGAAATGTCGCATCAATTGGTGGATTTAGACTTCAAAACACTGGAAAAGCTTGAGCAAAATTTTTCAAATCTCAACAACTTGCTCTCTGAAACCTTGTTTAGTAATAAAAACCACTAATCGACAGTATACAGGTTGAGTATGGTAAACACATAATACACTTAAAAAGGACGTTTCAAATCCATGGATTTGAATACGTCCTTATTTTTACGCTTCATTTTAACTTCACAGCGCCACAGCGTTACTTTACAAATGCATCTGTGGTCACATTTTTATACTCATAGTTCGTAGTCGTGAGGTTTCTCGTTTTCATCCAGTCGAGGACCGTACTGAAGGTTACCTCATCCGCAGCTTGTGCCGGCGAGAGTGTCGGGAAGTCGAACGATTCGGCAAGCGACGGCGGGAAACCGAGCTGTTCAATCAACAAGCCCATATAATCCGCTTGATCGGTAGTGTTAAGATAGTCAACCCCTTGGTTATAGCCTTCATAAAGCTTCTCAATCGCGTCTGCTTTTTCATCGATAGCGGTCTGCGTCATGATGAAGACCCCAGGTCTTAGTCCCATTTCTAAGGTACTATTAACCTTCTGACCACCACCTAATAACGCAGCAGAGGCCAACGGCTCAGGTAAAGTTGCCGCACTTAGCTCTCCTGCCGCAAGCATTTCAAGTCTAACTGGCATTTGTGGAATCGCCACTAGTTCAGTGCGTTCAGATAGGCCAGCTTCACGAGCGATTTGCTCTGTAGCAAAATCGATTACCGTATTAGAAGAGATGCCTACACTGACTTTATCAAGTGCATCCAACGTCGTGTTTGGAGAGGTTACCATGACATAATCGCCAAATGTCTGTGACGTCATCTTTGCGTTCAGCGCTGCATCATTATAAAAGACGATCGTGAGCATATCCGCCATCGCACCGTCTAGATTGCCTGTTTGCATAGCGGTATCACGGTCAGTAGCACTCTTGAAAACCGTAATTTCAAGTTCTAATCCCAGCTTTTCAAAATAGCCCTGCTCTTTTGCGATGATAAATGGCGCAGCCCCTAAGTCGGACATGACGCCGATCTTAAGTGATTGTGGTTCTTCCTTTTTAGTACAGCCTGGTAAAAATAAGACCAATACGGCCAATAATAACAATCCGATAATGCTTTTATCAATTTTTAATAAGCTTGGTTTTAAGTGTCTTTGTTTCATTTAAGTCCTCCTCATTAACTCAACTATGCTAACATATTTTATAATGCACGTCAAGGTTAAAGCCCCTATCAAATTGACATCCCATGGCTTAACGTCTATAATCTAAGGTGTTAATAAAGGAGGAAGGTATGCCTTACAAAGACTTAAAAAGCTTCTTGAAAGCTTTAAAAGCCAAAAATCTTTTAACCGAAATCAATGTGGAAGTCGATCCCGAATTAGAGATTACAGAAATTGCGGATCGCGTGTCAAAAGCCTACGGAAATGCCCTGCTTTTCAAAAAAGTCAAAGGGTCTGAGTTTCCACTGGTGATCAACGCCATGGGAACCTACGAAAGACTAAACATGGGCCTCGGGGTTGATTCCTTAGATGAAATCGCAGAACAAATCGAAGATTACATGAATGTCAGTGCCTACGTGACACTGATGGGCAAAATAAAATCCATTCCCAAACTCGCACCACTTCCCTTTATCTTTCCAAGAAAGGTAAAATCAGCGCCATGTCAGGAAGTGATTACCGAGCCTGATTTAAATGCACTCCCTATTCTCAAGTGTTGGCCTCAAGATGGCGGAAAGTACATTACACTTCCCTTGGTATTCACTAAGGATCCCGAAAATGGACAGCAAAATGTCGGTATGTATCGCCTCCAGGTCTATGATGAAAAAACCACCGGTATGCATTGGCACCTACACAAGGACGGTAAAGAAATTTACGAAAAATACCGCAAGCTCGGTAAAAAGATGCCGGTATCCGTGGCGCTGGGCTGTGACCCTGCCATCATCTACTCGGCGACTGCACCACTGCCAAAGATGATCGACGAGATGATTTTTGCCGGTTACCTTAAAAAGAAGGGTGTCGAGCTGGTTAAATGCGTCACAAACGATATATTCGTCCCAGCGCACGCGGAATTTATACTTGAAGGTTATGTCGACTTAGAAGAAAAAAGACTTGAGGGACCATTTGGCGACCACACAGGGTACTATTCGCTTTCTGATATGTATCCCGTCTTCCACCTCGAAAAGATGACCCATAAGAAAAATGCCATCTACCCCACCACCATCGTCGGCAAGCCGCCTATGGAGGATTGCTATTTAGGGAAAGCGACAGAACGCATTTTCTTACCGCTGATGAAAATTCAAACACCTGAAATCGTCGATATGGACATGCCACTGGAAGGTGTCTTCCATAACTGTGCCATCGTTTCTCTGAAAAAAGCATTTCCAAGACATGCTAACAAGCTTTTATACGCCCTCTGGGGCCTAGGCCAAATGATGTATACGAAGATGATTATCGTGGTTGATGAGCATGTAAATGTTCACGATTACGCAGAGGTGGCACGGGCGATTCAGAAAAATGTCGTGGACCCAAGTCACCTGATCATCACAGAAGGGCCACTCGATGCGCTTGACCACGCCTCAAACCGCGCATTCCAAGGTTTTAGACTCGGAATCGACGCCTCGACCAAACGCCCTGTAGAAGTGAATGAAGCTTATAAGTCACCGATCTCGGTGGACAACCCAATGGACGATGTCCAAATCATCGCCTTTAAGAAGGAAGACGGTGGCCAGACTGTAAAAGAGCACCTTAAAGCGCTCGCGGATGACGCTGGTCATCTGGCACATTATGTGATCGTTGTGGATGAATGGATTGATCCTTCTGCTTTATCCACAGTGTCATGGAAAGTATTTAACAACATCGACCCTGAGCGCGATCTCGTCATCTCTCAAAAACCGGACGGCCGCTTATTTATGGGGATTGACGCCACTAAGAAGGGACCTCAGGACGGCTTAATGCGCCCTTGGCCAGATGATATCGAAATGACACCTGAAGTAATCGCACGTGTCACAGAAAGATGGAAGACCTATGGCATCGACTAATCAAGAGAGACCGGGGCTCATCGCCAGAATTAAAACCTACGGTGAGTTGGTCATGTTTTCACACACCTTGTTTTCACTACCCTTTGCATTGATTGCTCTCCTGATTGCTGCAGATGGCCTTCCTAGCGCAAGGCTGCTCTTTTGGATTCTCGTCTGTCTTTTCGCAGGCAGGAACGGGGCAAACGCCATCAATCGTTTGATCGATCAGCGATTTGATGCTTTAAACCCACGAACACAGAGCCGTCACATGCCTCGCGGTATCGTAAAACCTTATGAAGTCCTTCTGATTACAGGATTCTGCTATGCACTTTTCGTCTTTGGTGCGTATCAAATCAACACCCTATGCTTTTATTTGTCCCCGATCGCTTTAGGACTGTTTACGCTTTACAGCTTTACGAAACGCTTTACCTGGTTATGCCACATCGTCTTAGGCATCACCTGCGCAGGCGCTCCTGTAGGCGCGTGGCTGGCTGTAACGGGTCGCTTCGATTGGGTACCTCTCTTGCTAGGTGCTGTGGTGACATTCTGGGTCGGCGGATTCGACATTATTTACGGGACACAGGACATTGACTTCGACAGAAAACAAGGCTTATTTTCAATTCCGGCACGTTTTGGCCTCAGCGGTGCACTATGGATCGCCAGAAGCCTTCATTTTATGATGGTCATTCTACTCGTCATCATCGGCCTGATCACACAGCTCTCGGTGATTTATGGCATCGGTGTCGCCATCTGCGCTTTACTGTTACTGGTGGAGCACGGCATCATCGATCCCGGACATCGCCTCAAAATGAACTATGCCGCCTATCACATCAATCAAGTCATCTCGACGATGCTTCTCATCGCTACGACGATTGATATTTTCATCTAGAATCGAGGACAACATGAAACGAGTTATCGTTGGATTAACCGGCGCAAGTGGCAGTTTGCTTGCTCAAAGTGTCATCGACCAGCTCCTTACACTTGGACATGAGGTGCACTTCGTCGCCTCCAAGCTGGGAGAAAAGGTTATGGCATACGAGCTGGAAACCCCCTATGAAACAGTCCTAGCGGCCTTCAAAGAAAACCCGCTTTTTCATCTTTATGATAATGATAATTTATTTGCCGCCATCTCCAGTGGTTCTTTTCCCATCGATGGCATGTGCATCGTTCCGTGTAGCATGGGAACACTGGGTAAAATCGCCAGTGGCATCACGGACACCTTGATCTGCAGGGCTGCTGACGTGAGCCTTAAGGAACGCCGCCCACTGGTGTTGATGACACGCGAAACCCCTCTAAACGGCATTCACCTGGAAAACATGCTGAAGCTATCACGCTATGGGGCTGTGATCATGCCCCCTGTTCCGGCGTTCTATAATCGGCCACAGACGGTGACTGCCATCGTAGAACAAACCGCTGCAAGAGCCCTTAGGACGCTGGGGATCATGACTGAAGCCTATCCGGTTTGGAACGGCGAGTTTGGTGATGTGGATGAGTAGTGTCATCAGCCTCGAAAACGTATGTCTCGCTTACGGCGCAGAGCCAGTGCTTGAAAATTTTAGTTATCGCTTTAAAAGCGGCCATGCCTATACCATCATCGGTCCTTCTGGCTGCGGTAAAACCTCTTTACTCTATGCGCTTGCTGGACTTAAATCCCTTGAGGGGGGGCAAATTAAGTTTAGCGCTGAGCCGCATATCGCCATGGTGCTTCAGGAGTACGGTTTGTTTCCATGGAAGACGGTTTGGCAAAACATCATTCTAGGGCTCACATTAAAGCATAAACGGCTATCTGTGGACCAGCTCTCGGAGGCAAAAGAGATTGCTCAGTTGTTAGGTCTCGACGATCAGCTGGATAAGTATCCCGATTTTTTAAGTGGTGGTCAGAAACAACGCGTGGCCATCGCACGTGCATGGCTACTTAAACCAGATATCCTGCTAATGGACGAACCCTTCTCCGCACTGGATACCATCACCAGGGAGTCGCTTCAGAATACCATCGTTAAGCTGAGCCAGCTTCGTTCAGTCACTTGGATTACCGTTACCCATAATATCGAGGAAGCGGTTTTCCTAGGTCATGAAATTTTACTCATGTCCAAAAAAGGCGGTCAAATCGTTCAGACATTTACGAATCCTGAATTCGGAAATCTCGACTCACGCTCCGAACCGTCATTTTACGCCCATGCCATGCAGATCAGAAAGGCCATGCAGGAGGTACACCATGAAGCGTAATTTCTATGCGTTTGCCGTGATCATCCTCACCTGGTATGGATTGCACTTTTGGGTGGATCCTCGTTTGATCCCCTCACCCCATATGACCTTTACGGCCCTTTTCAGTGACCTTTTAACGATACTGACCCATGTGCTTACGAGTCTGTATCGCATTTTAGTGGCCGTCGTCATCACATTAATATTCGGTGTGCCTCTCGGCATCCTCATCGCGACCCACCCGAAAATCGATGCCGTGGTTTCACCAGTGATTTATGCGCTATATCCGATTCCGAAAATCGCCTTATTACCGCTTTTGATGTTATTTTTTGGACTGGGAGACCTTTCAAAAATTCTATTGGTGGGCTTAATCGTCATTTTCCAAGTTCTCGTAAGTACCCGCGATGGTGTCAGAGGCATCCACGCCAGCTATTACCTGTCCATGAGGACGCTCGGCGCAACAAAATGGCAGGTCTATCAACATATGATCCTACCTGCCATTATTCCAAACCTATTAACTTCTCTGAGACTCAGTATCGGTACTGCTATTTCTGTGCTTTTTTTCGCAGAAAATTTCGCCACTCAGTACGGCATCGGATACTACATTATGGACAATTGGCTAAAGCTCAACTATTTCGGAATGTTTGCCGGAATAGTGGCCATCAGCTTTATGGGCGCTTCACTATTCGGCTTGATCGATTTACTGGAGGCTAAAATGTGCCGCTGGCAGCTTCGCCGATAACGGCATCCAGCGCAGTAAGCATATCATTAATATCACTTGCTTCAACCACTAATGGGGGCTGAAACGCCAGGACATTGCGGTGTAGTCCGTTTTTTCCGACGATGAAGCCCCTGTCCTTCATTTTTTCGATGATTTCATCGATTATGACGGCACCGCCATCCGCTGGAAAGGCCATGCCCAGCATCAGTCCGAGGCCACGTACCTCCTTGATGATGGGATATTTATCTTTTAAGGCTTCCAGTCCTTTTCGTAGCATTTCACCCAGCGTTTTAGCACGCTGACATAAATCGTGTTTTTCGATGTAATCCAAAACGGCAATCCCTGCTGTACATGATACGGGATTACCGCCAAGTGTGCTAGCAGACGGTTTATTAAACGATGCTGCAACAGCTGGTATGGCGCTAAATGCCCCGATGGGGATTCCATTTCCAAGCGCTTTCGCATAGGTAATGATATCTGGAACCACCTCAAACTGCTCAATTGCGAAGAAGGATCCCGTCCGAGCAAAACCCGTCTGAATTTCATCCACGATCAGTAAAACGCCATAAGCTTCGAGGCGTTTTTTTAATGCCTTAAAAAAGGATTGATTTGGGGTGTTCATTCCCCCGTTTCCTTGAATCGGTTCGACGATACAGGCGGCAATCTCATGACCATGTTCCCTTAAAATCTCATCCACACTTTGAAGCGAGGCTTCACAGGAAACATCCACAGGCACATCCTCCACCACAAAGGGCTTCGCAAAATAGACCGCTTCCTCTAAATAGGGGTCGATGCGCCACATGGGAATCCCAGTAACGCTCATGGTCAGGTGGGACCTGCCGTGCAAGCCACCTTCAAACGCCATAAATCCCTTACGCCCGGTGTGCATCCGTGATAATAGCAGCGCGCCCTCGTTTGCTTCCGTCCCTGTTGAGCAAAAGAATGTCTTACTGATGTCGCCAGGAAGCTTTTCCGCGAGGCGCTCCGCGAGGATAACCATAGGCGCCGTCAAATAGATGATGGAGGTATGTTGCAAGGTTTCCAGTTGTCGCTTCACTGAGGCTAATATTTCCGGGTTGCTGTGCCCGCAGTTCAGTACGGTGACCCCTGCAAAAAAGTCGGTATAACGCTTTTCTTGGTCATCAAACAAATACTGCATCTCACCTCTGACGATGTGAGGTGGATTTTTATAAAAATGCATGCTATTCGGATAAAAGTATTGCTTCTTCAGCGTGATAATTTCATCGGCGGTTAAATGCAACTGAATCCCTCCTTCTTAAAAACGCGTCGCGCCAAACGTCAGGTTAAGCGATGGCATCTCGACTTGTATCATATGCTTCACATCATACGGTGTCATATCAGTCGACGCCATGATGCGCTTATGCAGTCGTATGATTTGCTTTAATGTCTCTGCTGGTAGCGTTTGTGCTTCAATCCTTACAGATTTCGCATTCAATTGATTAATAAACGGCATTAAGGTGAACGCGTTTTGCATCAGTAAATGACACTTGCCATGGACATCGCGTTTCACCTCGTATTTCCCTCCTTCATTATGGAGGATGAACGGCTGATCCACTGGGTGCTCATGAGCTTTAAAGAGGTCATGTGCCATGTACATGGTGGTTAGGCGACCAAATGTGATGATTTCCGTTTTATCTGTGTTATCTAGAAACGCTTTAAGAGCCTGTGCTGGAAGCTCCACAGAAGGTGTAACCAAATCGGTTCCTAATCCGTTATAAAACAGTGCCGCTTCGTGGTTGTGAATGTTAGCAGAAGCATCCATGATCCGTTTAACACGCACCGGGAGATCCTTAAAGGCATGAAGGGCCCCCAAATTTGAAATCAAGACGCCATCGATATCATCGATAAGCTTTTCAAGGTAAGAGGCATACTGCGTTATCTTTAAATCGTCCATCATTCGCGGGGTGCTAATAAACAGCTCCGTGTTCCTCTTTTTCTTAGCAAGTGTTTTTATGTCACTAATCGAAAACACCTTCTTCGGTTCAAAAACATCAGCCGAAAGAATGATGCGGTCCACACCCTCTTCAATCGCTGAAAGTGCTTGCGGCATATCCTCCACGCGTACACTTAGTGTTTTCGCCCCGCTCACGTTTTCACCAAACACCTGTGAGATCGCCTTAAGCTGCTCTGAATCCATGAGCCGTTCTGGCGTCGGTGTGCTAAACATCTTCCCAGTGGAATAAAACTTACCCGTTCCCTCATAGCGCGAATTGATGTTCTCAGCACCTGGATTACCAAATGCAAACGCCGTGGACAAATCGCGTTTACGGTTCTCAAATACCCATGCTTCGGCATCGTGATAATCATACGCCACCGGGTCCTCTATATAACGGTCAAATACCTGCGCGTATTGGTTAATCAGCTGTGTGATGAACTCCTTTTCTCGCATTCTTCCTTCTATCTTATAGGAGGTAATACCTGCATGAATCATCTCTGGCAGATGGGTGATCATGGACATGTCTTTAACAGCCAGTGGAAACGCCCTTTTTCCTTCATAATCGAACCACCATCTACATGGCTTGAGGCATTTTCCGCGATTGCTGCTCATGCCGAAAAGCATCGCGCTGGTGGTACACTGGGCACCATGTGTCACACACATGTCCCCATGGGTAAAATACTCAAGCTCCATGTCGGAATGGTCCTTAAAATAACGGGCTTCTGCCAGCGTCGTCTCTCGAGAGAGCACCACCCGTTTGACCCCTTTTTTTTCAAGTGCATGGATCATCTGCAAATTATGGACATTCATCATCACCGAGGCATGAACCTCCAGATCGAACTGGTTTTTCTCGATGCGGTTTAGCACCGCCATGTCCTGCACGATGATGCCTGTGGGTTTTATATTTGAAAGGTAAGCAAGGTACTCATCAAGTGCCCCCACTTCTTCATGATCAAGGAGATTGTTGACGGTAATATAAGTAGCTTTCCCCTTTTCATTAGCAAGAAGGATCGCCTCCTTTAATTCTTCATCCGAAAAGTTGTAGCCCTTTCGAATCATGCGCATGTTCATGCGTTGACCACCGAAGTAAATGGCATCACAGCCTGTTTCCACGATGGCTTTAAAAATTTCAAAATTACCTGCTGGCGCAAGCAACTCAACCTTTTGATCTCTAAACTGTCTCATATTTTTCCTCAAAATCTTTCTGTATCTTTCTCTACCCTCGCTCTATTTTACACCCTTGAACCCTTCGTGACAACCTTGTGAAACTTCTGTAATCCCATTGACTTTTTTTAAGAAAAGGACTAAACTATAATTGAATATATGAGCAATCGTTCACATGTTATTCTGTTAACACAAAAACTAATCCTATTTTAAGAGGTATAAATATGGAAAAGGTCATTTTAAAGCTCGACGGTTTGGGGTGTGCGAGCTGTGCGGCTAAAATCGAGAACCGTTCAAAGAACATCAAGGGCGTATCGAATCTCACCTTGGATTTCGCACGTTCACGACTGACTTTTGAACACGATGAAACGTCTTCCGAAGCGTTGATCAAGGAAATTGAAAGCATCGTGTTAGCGCTCGAGCCAGATGTAAAAGTCAGTCTACAAAATAATATTGCGAAACATCATGCCCATGAACACGCACATGCACATGACCATCACGACCATCATGATCATGGGCATTCACACGGTGAAGGCGATCACGATATAAAAGCACTTGTCCGTCTCGGTGTCAGCGTCCTTTTGTTTATGGCCGGCCTCCTCACAGAGCATTTTCCAGTGATACAGTTAACCTCATTATTTGCTGCCTATATCCTCTCGGGCCATAAGGTTCTCTTACGGTCCTACCGCAATATAAGACGTGGGGATGTCTTCGACGAGAATTTTCTCATGTCCATCGCATCATTCGGTGCCATCGCCATCGGTGAAGTGCCTGAAGCCGTCGCCGTCATGATTTTTTATGAAATCGGCGAATACTTCCAGGACCTGGCCGTTAACCGTTCTAAAAAGGCCATCAGCTCACTCCTCAACATCAGACCTGATCAAGCCACCGTTCTTAGGAATGGCGATTGGCTCACGGTTACGCCAGAAGAAGTTCTCATGGGCGACCTTATACGCATTAAGCCTGGTGAGCGAATCCCACTGGATGGAACCATCATAAGCGGCAGCACGAACATGGACACCTCGGCATTAACAGGTGAATCCATGCCGCGCTACGGCGAAGAAGGCGATGACGTCCTTAGCGGTAGCGTGGTGTTAAATGGTATTATCACCGTCAAGGTCGCTTCTGTCTATGCGGAGTCCACTGTAGCGAGAATCCTCTCATTGGTGGAAAATGCCACGGCACATAAGGCACCGACTGAAAACTTCATCACGAAGTTTGCGCGCTATTATACCCCTATCGTGGTCTTCTTCGCAGCCGGTCTAATCCTCATTCCTTCATTATTATCTGGTTTTGAAACCTTTGACCAGTGGCTATACAGAGGTCTCATCTTCCTCGTTATATCATGTCCCTGTGCCTTAGTGGTTTCTGTTCCACTCGGGTTCTTTAGCGGGATCGGTAATGCGTCTAGAAATGGGATCCTCGTCAAGGGTAGTAACTACCTTGAAGCGCTTAGCACGATAGACACCGTCATTTTCGATAAAACCGGCACACTGACTGAAGGTAAATTTGAAGTTTACCATACCCATTTGGCACCTGACCAGTTTACCGACGCCTATTTAAAACATGCCGCCTCTTTAGCGGAATTTCACTCAAATCATCCTATGGCGAAATCCATCGTCGACTATACTGGACTTACCGTGAATCCTGAAGAAATCATCAGTATGAAAGAACTCAGTGGTCATGGGGTTATCGCAGAAACGCGAATCGGTACAGTCGTCGCAGGCAATCATAAGCATCTAGAAAAGCAAGGCATCAAAGCACCTGACATTCAGTCCCCTTATACGCATATTCACATCGCCGTGAACGGCAGATATATTGGCACATTTGACATCCGCGATCGCATTAAAAAGGATGCAGCTGAAGCCATCAAGGCACTTAGAGGTGCGGGATATGAAGTGGCGATGCTCACTGGGGATCGCCGACGCACGGCTGACGCTGTTGCAGAGGAGCTGGGAATCGTCATCGTTCATAGCGAGCTTTTACCAGAAGACAAATATTCAGTGGTGCAAAAGAAGATTGCTGAAGGCCGTAAGGTTGCTTTCGTCGGGGATGGCATCAATGACGCGCCAGTACTGGCAGGGGCAACGGTGGGAATCTCCATGGGCGCCATCGGTAGCGATGCCGCAATAGAGGCTTCCGATGTGGTACTGATGACCGATGAACCTTCAAAAATCGGAAAAGCCATCCGTATTTCTAAGAAAACCAAGACCATCGTGACACAAAACATCGTATTTGCGCTCGGCACCAAGTTATTAATCATGGCGCTGGGTACGGTGGGGTTATCTTCCATGTGGATGGCCATTTTCGCCGATGTCGGTGTCGCACTCATCGCCGTACTTAACTCGACGCGCGTCCTGCATTATAAACCTTAAGTGAAAAAACTAAAATATTTTTAAGTTTGCAAATTTATTAATTGCCCCTATAAGACAATATTAGCCATTTTTCGGACTTTCCAAAAAATGGCTTTTTATTTTTTGTTTCATTATTTAGGCCATTTTGTTTAATATATTAAACTTCAATTACCCTAAAAAACCTTTACAAAAAATTTTTGAAAATAACGCATTAGACACTAGATTTTCTCAGATTTTCTGCTATAATTGTACTTGTGCTAAAAACAGTATTAGTATACTTGTCGGTTAATATTTTAAGTATTAGCGAGCACTTTCAACTACTATGGGTTACGATTTTATTTGAGGAGGGCCTGCCTTGAAAGGTTATAAGAAAATTAAACTCCACGGGTTTAACAATTTAACGAAGACACTTAGCTTTAACATCTACGATATTTGTTTTACCCGTACGACTGAGGACAGACAAAAGTACATCGAGTATATTGATGAACAATATAACTCAGAACGTCTGACCAATATCCTTCAAGACGTTACTAAGATGATTGGCGCGCATGTTCTCAATGTCGCTAAGCAAGACTATGAACCACAAGGGGCGAGTGTTACCATCCTCATTTCAGAAGAGGAAGTCCCTGATTTAGCACTTGATCCATCTTGTAACAAAGGATTATTGGTTAACGTGCCACAACACGTTGTTGGGCATTTAGATAAAAGCCACCTTACGGTGCATACGTATCCAGAATACCATCCTGAAAACGGCATCAGTACATTTAGAGTGGACATCGACGTATCCACCTGTGGTCAAATTTCACCACTGAAAGCCCTTAACTATCTTATCGATAGCTTCGATTCCGATATCATCACCATCGACTATCGTGTAAGAGGCTTTACGAGAGACGCCTCTGGTCAAAAGCTTTTTATCGACCACAATATCAACTCCATCCAGAACTACATCGCGAAGCGTACACTGAATAAATACCAGCTCATCGACGTGAACGTTTACCAAGAGAACATTTTCCACACGAAGATGATGCTGAAAGACTTCGAAATGAACAACTACCTCTTCGAAGTCAACAAAGATGATTTAACACCAAAAGAGCAACGTGAAATCATGACGAAGCTCAAAAAAGAAATGACCGAGATCTACTATGGAAGAAACATCGGCAAGGCTTAGGCCGAGCTGATGTTTCTTCTTTGAAATCCACACTTTGGAAGGAGGAGGAGAATGTTTGATCATTCTAAAACCCCTGTTTTCTCTGCGATGAAAGCGTATCGCGAGAAAAATGTCATTCCCTTTGACGTCCCTGGACACAAACACGGTCGCGGACTTCGGGAATACGCTGAGTACTTTGGCGAAGCCATGCTCGAGCTCGATGTAAACTCCATGAAGCCCCTCGACTTTTTAGGAAATCCCATCAGCGTCATCAAAGAGTCCGAGGATTTGCTTGCGGATGCCTTCGGTGCAGACCAAGGTTACTTTATCGTAAACGGCACCTCGTTTGCCGTGCAAGTCATGATCATGACGGCTGTTGGTGAAGATGAGAAGATCATCCTTCCGAGGAATGTCCATAAATCTGCCATCAACTCCCTTATCCTCTGTGGCGCTGTACCGGTGTACATGAGCCCTGAAATCGATGAAGAGATGGGCGTGTCCCACAACGTCACGTTAGAATCAGTGAAAGCCGCTTGTGATGAACATCCTGATGCAAAGGCGGTCTTTATCATCAACCCAACTTATTATGGCGCTGTATGCGACCTTAAAGCCATCACGGACTTCTGTCATGAACGCGGGATGCTGGTACTGGTGGATGAAGCCCATGGCACGCATTTCCACTTCAACGACCAATTTCCACTAAGCGGCATGCAAGCTGGCGCAGACATGTCCTCTGTCAGTCTCCATAAAACTGGCGGATCACTGACGCAAAGTTCTGCACTTCTCATTAAAAGCGATCGCGTGGATGGCCGTTATGTCCGAAAAATCATCAACATGATGCAAACCACAAGCCCCTCCTATCTACTGATGGGATCACTGGATGTGGCCCGCAAAATGCTAGCGCTCGACGGTAAAAGAATTCTCGACCACATCATCGAAGTGGCTGAATATGCCCGTAAGAAAATTAATCAGATTCCAGGCTGCTATGCCATCGGAAAAGAATCAGAAGGACGCCCAGGCATCTATCAGTTCGATCCCACGAAGCTTAGCGTGACCACACGTGATATGGGGCTAAATGGCATGGAGCTTTACGACATCCTTAGAGATGAATATAACATTCAAATGGAAACCGGTGATGTCTATAACTCACTGGCCATCCTCAGCGTCGGTGACGACTACGATAATGTCGATGCCTTAATCACCGCACTGGAGGATATCAGCAAACGTTTCCACGGCGAGCGCCTCGATTATAAAAAAATTGACCTTCATTATCCAAATGTGGTGATTTCACCACGTGATGCTTTTTATGCAGAAAAGGAAATGGTGGCACTCGAAGACACACTTGGTCGTATCAGCGGCGAGTCGCTGATGAGTTATCCACCAGGAATCCCTGTGGTGAGCTATGGCGAACGCATCAACGAGTCCGTCATCGAGCAAATCAAACTGTTTAAAGCCTCACACGGTGTCGTCACGGGCATGGAAGACCCAGATGCCGACTTCATCAAAGTGATTAAGTAAAGATACAATCGGATATAAATACCTTATTATGAACTTAGGAGGACCTCATGGAACTTTGGTACACGGAAAAACACACCGACACCGTCGACTTTTCAATTAAAGTAAAAAAGCATATCTACTCTGAAGAAAGCCCGTTCCAAACCATCGACTTCTTCGAATCAGAAGAATTCGGCACATTTTTCACTTTGGACGGCCTTATGATGGTCAATGAAAAAGACGAGTTCGTCTACCACGACATGATCACTCACGTGGCCATGGCGACCAACCCGAACATTAAAAGGGTTTTAGTCATCGGTGGCGGCGACGGGGGTACGGTTAGAGAGCTTACACGTTACAAACACCTCGAAAAAATCGACATGGTTGAGATCGATGAAATGGTGGTTCGCGCATGTGAGAAATTCTTACCACTTACCTCATCAAAGCTTACTGACCCACGCGTTACACTCTATTTCGAAGACGGTCTCGCGTTTATTCACGGTAAAGAAAACGTTTACGACCTGATTCTCGTGGATAGCACCGATCCAATCGGACCTGGCGAAGGCCTCTTTTCTGAAGCGTTCTATAACGACTGCTATGCGGCACTTTCAGAAAACGGCATCCTCATCAACCAACACGAGAGCCCATACTATCCAAACTATGCACGCGAAATGAAGCGTTCACACTCTAAAATCAAAAAAATCTTCCCGATCAGCAAGGTATATCAATTCCATATGCCAACCTATCCATCTGGCCACTGGCTCTTCGGATTCGCGTCTAAAACGTTTGATCCTGTAAAAGACTTTAATCCATCCGCTTGGGAAGCATTTGGTCTCGACACGAAATACTATAACACTGACCTTCACACCGGTTGCTTCGCACTGCCGACCTTCGTGAAGAAAATGCTCGAGGAGTAAGCCATGCCATCCACTATGCATTCAAATATCCACACATTCATCGGATGTGATACGGCGTTTGACGAAGCGGACTTGGTCATCTTCGGCGCACCCTTCGACTCTACCACATCGTTTAGACCGGGCACCCGTTTCGCTGCCGACTATATCCGCATGGATTCCTTCGGCCTTGAAACCTATAGCCCTTACCTCGATAAGGACCTTTCAGACTACTCACTCACCGATATCGGCAACCTTGACCTTCCCTTCGGTAACGCGGCAAAAGCCTTAGACGTCATCGAAGAGACGGCTGCCGAGATTCTCGCAGCGGATAAGATTCCGTTTCTCATCGGCGGTGAGCACCTGGTTTCGCTAGGCACGATTCGCGCCGCTTATAAAAAGCACCCGAATCTCAAGCTTATCCACTTCGATGCGCACACTGACCTTCGTGAGCACTACATGGGCGAACCCCTTTCCCACGCTGCCGTCATCAGACGCGCATGGGACTTCATGGGTGACGACACCATCTACCAGTTCGGCATCCGTTCTGGTGAGCGCTGGGAGTTCGAGTGGGCTAAAACCCATACCCACCTTGAAAAATTCGGTTACGACACCCTGAAATCGGCTGTAGATAAGATAGGAACAAATGAACCTGTCTACGTCACCATCGACCTCGACGTGTTTGACCCTTCGATTTTCTCTGGAACAGGCACGCCTGAACCAGGTGGCATCTTCTTTAAGGACATGATCGAAATCCTCAAAACACTTGCACCGCTTAACATCATCGGCGCTGACGTGGTTGAGCTGTCTCCACACTATGACCAAACAGGCGTAAGCACGGCTACCGCTTGCAAGGTCATCAGAGAATTGATGCTGACGATTCTATAATCCCATTTGCATCCCGTTTGCGAACGCTCGACGCGAAAACGATTTTTCAAATCGATTTTGAGTTATTTTCCCTTCACAGTCCCACGTTCCGCTTCGGTCATTCGGATGCATCCCGTTTGCGAACGCTCGACGCGAAAACGAAACTCGCTGCGCTCAAACAGTCATTTTCGCTGTGTCTCGCTGATTTCGAACGGCATGGGCATCCTCATGAAATCGCTTCTCGTGTGATGTGAAGTGAAGACTATAAAATCAAAATCCATTGAAACATTAAATAATAAAATACAACTCAAATAGCTCATTAAAAGAGGCATTGCTCATCTAACATCTTAGATTTGCAACACCTCTTTTTTTTATGGCTTTACCTTATCTTTATTCAAATCCTTGTTCGTGGCGTTTTCATTTGCATTGTCGCTTGGACCTTTATTTTCATTAGTGGTCACATTTTCTGTACCTGCTTCGGTACTGCCATCAACCGTTGATTCTGTTGATTCTGTTGCGTCCGTCATCTCCGTTGACACGTCTGTTTCAACAGGTGGCTCGGTCGGTTTTACATTCGGCTTTCCATTACTACCGTTACCGCCATTGACGTTGTTGCCGTTATTGCTATTATTGCTGTTATTACCATTATTATTTGATGGATGGGGTACGCCATTGCCATTATTGGTCTTTTCTTCAGTGGCTGGCGCTTTTGATGGTTTCTCTGGTTTCGAGGTGGTGACTTCAGTGGTCTTCTCTGTATCAGTACCGTCAGCCGTCGATGGTGAGGTTTCGACCTCCTCTTCAGGCTGATTCTGTTTGTTTGGTTTGATCGGATGCGGCATCAGTTTCTTTGCCTGTCCATGATTGACCTCGATATAGGGCTCGACAGGTGCAATCCGCTTTTCAAGCTCATAAGTCCCGATGGAAATTACCTGTGATAAGGATTGTTCAATCGCCGTGTGGTCTGATGAGATTGCACTTATAATGAGCTTACCTTCTGTAAACGGCTGATAATCCAACTGATCGAGAATACTTTCAACCATCTGGTTAACAGGTTCGATGTCCTTTTTCTTCGAATCGATTAAAGCTGCTGCCACTAATATATGGTTGTCTCCGTCGTGAATGTAACCATTATCAGAAACCTCCTCCAGTATGCGCTGAAGAACGGCTGTTGCTGTCTGTCCTTTCTTCCACTCTACTTCTGCGAGCAGCTGCCTAGCCTCGTCATTTTTCCCTTCCACATCGAGGACATTATAGGCGGCATCCACCACCATTTGGAAGCTGGGATTGATATCCACAGATAACACCGCATAAGCCACTGGCGATAGCGCTTTAAATAACATGAAAACTAAAACGACACTGGATACAAGCGCCATGCGAGCAAACGTCATTGCGGTGCGCTTTGAAAAAAACGCACGTTTTGAAAACAGTGTGTGCTTGCTTATGCTGAGTTCCTCTGCCTTATAAACATCCGCCTCGGTTATATAAATGTGATCCCCTACGCTGATTCCCGGTTTTAAGACGATTCTAATAAAGGTTCCTTCACTTGAAAGCACCACGGCATAATCGGATTTAACTTCCATCACCTTAACGTTTTTGATGTTCATGGCTATCCCCTTTTATCGAGTCCAAAATAAACTGCTGCATGCGCGTCAAATCTTCACTGAATACCAATATCACCGTCAAAATATAATCCTTATGTGAGTAGACGAACCGTCTCGTGGTTTCTCCCGCCTTGACCACTTCCACCACAGGCAACTTCAAAATCTCGTGCATCCTTTTGACGATCCACTCGATTTTTGATGCTTTGATGCCCACGGTAATCGCCTTTTCACGCGTATCTTGATGGGTCGGGCTAACCTCTACCAAATCGTCAAAGCTGAGACCAAACTTCGACAGCTTCGACGACAGATCGGCAATCTCAATCCTAAGGTCATCATCGCGCTCAGGTGCAGGAATCGTTTCTTCTAACGGCTCGTGTCCATAGTGCTTCTTTTGCTGACGGTAAAAATCGATTAATTTATTTTTAATGACCGTCGTTGCGTAGGTCTCAAATTTACTGACGCCCTCGCTGTACGTGTCGATGGCACCATTGAATGCCTCGAGCGCAACGCTAAAAGACTCATCGTTCTCCACGACCACATATCGACCTGTCACTGAGGATACCGTATAGATTATAAATGGAAAGTGCGCCTTAATAAACAACTCGCGCGCTTCACGACTTGTTTGCGCCTGCTGAATCGTAATATTGTCCATGGAAAAGTCCTCCAGCCTAATTATACCACTCTCCCCTTAGTCATAATAGGTCAAGTTCATTACAAAATAACCCCTGCAATTCTGATATATATGCAAAGTGAGATTTCTTAAAATGTCCGCTAAATGTTATTTTGAACGTTAATATATCCTCTACAACCATAAGGATTATATCAACTTGAATATGATGACTAAGCCTTGACATTCTAGAGCATTAGAATGATATAATGTTGTATACTGTAACTAACTGGAAGTATGTAATTTTATACATAAGGATGGAAAAATGATATTTTTATTAGCCCTAGAACTCGGGAGCAACGGAGATAAGTTGATCTCTATCTATGACCAATATAAGAGAATGATTTTGACAATCGCGTACGATATTCTTAAGGACTATCACGAAGCTGAAGATGTCTTGCAAAATGTTATTATAAAGTTATCTTATCATTTAGATGGCATTAGTTCAGTATCATCTCAAAAGACAAAAGGATTCATTATTCAAATTACTAGAAATCACTGTTTTGATATATACAACAGCAAGAAAAGAATAGTATTAGAAGCAGAAACTATAGACTCAGAAGCGATTTATCCTGATGAACCATTTCACTTTGAAACAACAGTCGACAATGATACTATCTCTGATTTAACGAAAGAATTAAAAAAAGAATATTCAGAAATACTAACCCTTACCTATTATCATGAATTGACAGTTAAAGAAATTTCTATATTGTTAAACATTTCTGAAAGCAACGTTAGTGTTAGACTTAATCGAGCACACAACGCTCTAAAGCGACTAATGAGTGAAAGGAAAAAAGGTGAAGTAGATGTTAATCGATAAGGATCCCGTAATTGCTAAAAAGGAAAGCGATATTTTTCTCTACAAATTTGGGAAAATTTATACTGAGCAACTTATCTTTGAAGCCGAACAAACACAAGCTAATTATCCTGAATTTGAAGTCTCTCAAAACATGGATGTTTGGGCTGAGTCATACGCTAGTATATTAAAAAAAGAAAAAGTAAGTTTTTTTAGAAAAGTTTACATTTCTAATTTTAAACTTTTAACCTACAGCGTATTGCGGTATTGCTCTTATGTTTAAGTATAAGCTTTGCTATCGTAACTGTAATTTCAGAAGCAAATAATCATCTTATATTTGATTTGTTAATAAGCGACAAGACCATCTATTCAGAAATTTCCTTTAGAAGCACTGATGATATAACAAATACTGAAGATTATTTATCAGAAATTCCGTCATCTTGGACAAACTTCTATTATTTGACAAAATTACCCGCAGGTTATTACTTTTTGAATACCATGGAAGGATATCAAAGTAAATATTTAGTTTTTACTAATGAATCAGACGAACATCTGATTTTTGCTCAGGAAACATTAGAAATTTCTGCTCAAATTGATACAGAAAATGCAATTGTTGAAGATATTGAAATCGATGGACTTAATGGCATTTCTATTAGCAAAGACAATGTTACGATCATAGCATGGCATGATAACTCGAATAGTTATATACTGACTGGAAATATTGATCTCAAAACATTAGTTACTGTCGCTAAGAGCAAAAAATATATAAGAACAAACGACTAGATGTTACAATTTGTTAACAACTGTAAGATTTACACCTACTTCATCGTTCTATTTATAGAATTAGATGAAAGGAGGTGATTATTTATGTATAGAATTTTGATTCCGATATTTCTTTTTACATTATCAGTTGTAACTAACATGCCCTTATTTGCTTCAAGTAATGAGTATTTAGTACATAATTTCGGTATAATCGAGCCAAATTTTACGAATATTTCTTATATTAAAACAGATTTAAACATCGATAGTAGTGGTCTCGCACATGCCCAGACCACAGTAATAGCAAGAAATATCGACAAAATTATAATTAACATGAGTCTGCAGAGCTATGAAAATGGAAGCTGGAGGGTAGTGAAGTCGTGGTCGCAAACATCTTTCAATACTGAATGTGTTATGTATAATACTATTTACGTGTCACGGGGTTATAATTATCGAGTTCTGGCAAATGTATTTGTATATCAATCCAGTAGTTTATTAGAGAATAGTATGTGTTTTAGTTCGATTGTTACTTTTTAATAATGATCATATTATTTAGTGTAGTAAAATCTTAAGGAGGATTATAACAATGAAAAAATCATTAACATTATTATTAGTAATTATTTTTTGCTTAAGTAATTTATCTTATGGTTACGCTCCATCAAATTCATTAGCATCATCTGTCTCAATCGAAGTAGTGAACAATGAAGGAAGCCTAGCTTAAATGCATATGTAGAAGTTTTTTCTTTTGTCGAGAATAAGGTTGTTGATAAATTCTACTTAGATAAAAACGGAAAAGGGACTTTCCAATATACTGAACCAGAAGATGTCATAATAAATAATAGTGAAGATAACCAATCCATATTTCATTACATGTTTGTAATAATGAATGGTAATCAGCTTTCAACTGAGGGTTACACTAGAACCTACTATAATAAAATGTTTACCCTAGACCAAAGTTTTAATACTATTTATGATCTAACAGAATCCTCCAATTCATATTATTTAAAAAATGATGATTCGAAATCCATTAAATCTAAAACTAAACATTATGAAGAACCAAACCTAAGATTAAATGAAATCAATGTTTCAGCCAATTCATCTTCAAATATGATTACTACCAATGGCGTTGTATCAAGTGTTAACTTAGGTTCTCAAAAGGTTAAATTTGCACAAATTAGCTCTACAAACGGATGCAATGTTCAAGCAAGTTTAACAAATAGTTCATCAATTACACTTTCTGGTACAGGTATAATTAGTTATACATCATCATTTACGAGTTCATCCTCTGCTATATCTGGAACAAGAACTTCCCCTTACGGCGAGTTTGTCGACTATTTCACTTATTATAATCTAGTTGAAGAGTTTCACTCTTATCAACATGGAGGTCAAACTTATGAATTTTACCGGTTGAGACCTACTAACTGGAATAGTGGAATAACATCATCTTCGAGATATGCGACTCAAAACAATATACAATACTCAACATCCTTGCCGATTATTAATCAGTGGGAAAATGGTTCCACAGCCCAGATTGCATATGGGGAATCATACTCGTTTGGAGGCAGTTGGGCTGGTTCATTTTCAGGTCCTTTAAGCGGAAATAATTATGAAATGGGAATTACCGCATCCTCAGGTTCCACTGTGATGCTGTCACGAACACATGCTGGAGGTGTTTATGTCGAATACGGTTCAGGGCAAGAAGTCATTGAAAGGGCAATTATTAAAAAATAGATTTATGTTTGGATTTATCGCTCTTTTCGTAATTGCTCTTATTTTCATAATTTCACTTACACAATTAAGATTGACAAATAGCTCAAGATTTGAAGTTTATGAAGCTGACAAAAATTATTTGATTTTTATTGAGTTTGAAAACAACTCTTTTGTACCAATCAAGTTGAAAAATGTAAGCATCGAAAATGATAATCCTGATGTACCCACAAAAGAAGAAATTAATGATTGGGGTATATGGATTGATAACGATTCATTATTAGGTGCGAAGATACTAACTGATGAAGAGTTAATACTGCAAAAACAAAGTAATATTAGTAACTATTTTGTCTCAAACAAAGTAAAATTTTCAGTTTTTTTTCGCCCCGCTAAAGATAGTTCAGCTTTATCTACAGGCTACCTAAATCAAAGCATTGTCATACATTACTCTGTGTTCGGATTTCAAAAAGAAGTAAAGTACAAGTTAAACCGATAAGTTTTATACCAAAAATAGCGAACAAAACTCACGTTCGATTCACAAGTTTGGTAAGAACTGTTTACTTATCTAATAAATGAACCGACTTCCAATAAGTTGGATCTTAACTCTAACATATTGGAAGTCGGTTCATATTATTTGTTTAATTTTTATAGTAGCTTTTTCTAACAGCAGATAACGTTAAATCTCAAATGTCTCCTTCGCGGTGCCAATAAACCCGAGCACCATGGCAAAAAACTCATGTGGTTTCTCATACATGGACGCATGACCACACTCTGGAATCACCATGAAACGCGCAGTTGATATGGCCGCTGCAATTCGCTTTTGACAGTCAAGCGGTGTTATTTGATCTTGGTCTGCACCGATGACCAGCGTAGGGACTTTTATCCGGGAAAGACGATGCCGCTCGTCGTGATTCTCAGCGCTGATGACGAGGCGTATAAACGCTTCATACCACTCAGGCTTGAAAAGCTCTGAAAACATCTTCTCTCTGGCTGAAAGCCATTCAAGCTGTCTTTCATAAAATTCCCCAGAGTAAATCGGTGGTATGGTCGCTTTAAAGAATACACGGCCATCATATGTTTTCGCCGCATTGATCCACGCATCACCGACCGCTTTAAGCTGAGGGTCCGTATAATCGGTGGTGTTGGCCAATATTAATGCGTCGACAGCCTCTGGCGCTTCCACTGCCACCTTCATGGCAATTTCACCTCCGTAGGATATACCTAGGAGAACCATTTCGCCTGACGAACATCGTACGTGATCAATCAAAGCTTTTACGAGGCTCACTTGAAGGGACTGGTCATAAGGGACATGCGTTTTCGATGACTTTCCTTGATCGATAAAATCCACCAAAACGACCCGCACATGCTCCTTAAGGAGTTTGATGAACGGTTGCCAGCTGGCCGCACTCATCATGATGCCGTTAAGGATGATGAGCGTCTTTTCAGCTTCTCCATGGACTTCGTAATATACCTGATGACCCTCATGAGAAAAAAAAGCCATTTTATTGCTCCTTAATAATCATTACGACAGCTTCCAGTTGGTCCACCATCGGATTATGTCCTGCATTCTCGATGATTCTAAGACTTGCATTAGCTGAAAGCGCTTCATAGATACCCGTTGCCATGGACATCGGCACGACGATGTCCTTATCACCCTGTAGGATGACAGTAGGGCATTTGATTTTACCGATATCCCCAGAGCCCATACAGTAGCCGTTATGCTGGTTTGAAATATTAAAGCGCGTCAAGGAATAATCGATGTCCACCAAATTTCTTTGAAGCAGCATCTCGTCGATATAGCGCGCATAATCGTCAGCATTTGGTCGTTTTCCAGCAGTATAGATGGCTGCATCCCATAACGCTTTATAAAACGCCCCATTTTTAGAAGCGATTGCATCGAGGACCGGAGCGACCTGGATTGGATCGGCTGCGATCTCTTCCTTCGTCATCAGCAGCTCCGTTAAGATGGCTTGACCTGTGGCATCCTTTTTAAACATGGGATATCCCGTAATGCCCACGCTTTCCATGAGAATCAACCGCTTGATCAGCTCTGGATTATCCGCCGCTAAATGCATGGCGATCCCACCACCTGTGGACCAGCCTAAAACCTCGATGTCTTTTAATCTTAGTTTATCGATGAAAATTTCTAAATCTTCACTCAGTGTCTTTAAACTGTCAAAGGCTTCATGATAGGAAGAATGCCCAAAACCTCTTAAATCCACCGCATAGATTTTAAACGCGTCTGAGAGCGCGTCCATCAAGTGGTCGAAATGCGCCGAAGAGGACATGTTGCCGTGGATGAGCAGCAATGTCCGCTCTCCTTCGCCACCTTCCCTGTACGCCAGCACTTCATTACCAATCTGTATTTTTTTAAACTCAAATTCGTTCATCATTTTGCCACCCTTATCTAATAAACAATGACACCTATTCACTAAAAATGAATCCCACTCCATTATACATGGAAAATGGGCGGGATTCATCTGCGATTGCAGTCAGTTATTATGCAATTATTTTCCGATAATTGATTCTATCGTTTGAAGCTCTTTTACTGGAACCCATTCACCATCTTTATTGTCTGGATTGATTTTAGAAAGGTTCATTTCTTGAGTACCTGCTCTTAAGCCACCACCAAAGTTGATTTCACCACCGAATGGGTTTTGGATCGGAGCCGATTCAAGGGCATCCATATAATTATCCCAAGTAATGACGCCTTCCACACGCTTGAGGCCTTCTACGAAGAAGTGTGCAGCAATCCAGCCAGTCATGGCATAAACGTTTGTTTCATAGCCAACAGTGAATTTTGCGAACTCTTCTAAAGCTTTTGCTCTTTCGCCTTCGAATGATACCCAGCCGCTGCCGTATACATCAAATTTACCAGCGATTTCGTTTACCACGCCTTGAGCGATGACCGGTGATACGTTTACATAGGTTGTGATGACATCTTTATCCACGCTTTGTGCCGCTAATTCTTTTACGACTGTTGGGAAAGTTGCTTGAATAGCAGCGCCTACGATAAAGTCAACATTCGCTTCTTTAATCGCTGTAACGGCTGATGAAACGTCAGTTGCACCTGCAGCCACTTGTTGCTCCACGAGCTCAACACCGAGTTCAGTTGCCATTTGTTGCGCGCCCCATAAGAGGTCTTTTCCAGCATCGTCGTTAGTATAGATGATGCCGACTTTTTTAGCGCCGAAGTCGCCCACTGCACGCGCGATCATGATTTTACCTTCAGTTTTGTAGATCGGTTGAACTGGGAAAATATTTCTGCCTTCGTCAGTAGCATTGTCGTTATAAAGTTGGCCGATACCTGTGGCAAAGTAAACCGCTGGGATGCCATAGCTCTTAATGTCTTCGATCGTTGCCGCTACCACAGGTGTACCAAAATGTCCGACGATCGCGAATACTTTTTCATCTTCTACGAAGCTTGAAAGTGCCGCTTTACCTTTTACAGGATCGAACTCGTCATCCACGTGCTTGAAAACGAGTTGTCTGCCTTGAATGCCACCTTCATCATTGATCTTCTTAAAGTAAGCTTCAATACCTGCGTTAAATGGAACGCCTACTGGCGCGAACGCACCTGATGTCGCTGCGCTGTTAGCGACGATAATTTCAGTATCCGTGATGCCTTGTGCCCACTCTAACGCTTCTACTGCAGCGGTTGTTTCTTCCCCTGCTGCTGCAGCAGTCGTTGCTTCTGTTTCAGTCTCCTGCTTTGCACATCCTGCAAACGAAAACACCATCATGAAGACCAATAAAAGCGATAAAAACTTTTTCATTTGAAATTCCTCCTCTTAAGTCTTGGCTGTTAATATATCAATTGAAGCGTGGCTTCAAATGAATACCTCAAATTCAATAACTCCCATTAATGCGATCCCAAATAGGCCTCGATGAGTGCGGGATCATTTCTAAGTTCCTCTGCTGGTCCTTGTTTTTTTATTTTTCCTAGTTCAAGCAAATACGCATAATCTGCAATTTTTAGTGTCTGTGCCGCATTTTGCTCCACGATGACCACTGTTGTGCCCTCGTTCTTTATTTCTTTAACGATTCTCATGATGTCCTGGACGATGAGGGGTGCCAACCCCAGCGAGGGCTCGTCCAAAAGTAGGATCTTAGGGCTGCTCATGAGTGCACGCGCGATGGCCAACATCTGTTGTTCGCCGCCTGATAGCGTAGAAGCCACCTGGTTCTTGCGCTCTTTTAATACGGGAAAGTATCGGTAGACCCGTTCAAAGTTTTCTGAAATGGCTTTTTTATCTTTCAACGTAAACGCGCCGATTTTCAGATTTTCTTCGACGGTAAAATCTCTAAAGACTGCGCGACCTTCAGGCGACTGCGCAACGCCTGCATAAGCGATTTTTTCCGCTTCAAGTCCTACGAGTTCCTTTCCATGTAGTTTAATCGACCCTCCAGTTGCCTCTACGAGCCCCGAGATGGTTCTCAGCGTCGATGTTTTACCAGCGCCATTGGCACCTAATAGGGCGACGATTTCTCCCTCTCTTACATCCAGGTCAATGCCTTTTAGTGCTTCTACCGCGCCATAACGCACCACTAAACCTGACACCGTCAAAGCCTTGGTTTCATTTCTATGCATTGGCTTCCACCTCGATTCCTAGATAAGCGATTTGAACATCTTTGTTTTCCTTTATTTCTTTTGGTGTGCCAACCGCTAAGAACTTACCAAAGGAGATGGCGCAAATCCTGTCGCACACGTCCATGACGAGTCGCATGTCATGCTCAACCAAAAGGATGGAGCATCCAAGCTCATCACGAAGCTTTCGTATCAGCTTAGCCAGTTCGATGGTTTCACTGTCATTTAAACCTGCTGCTGGCTCATCAAGAATAATGAGTCGCGGGTTTGACATAAGTGCTCTGGCAAACTCCACTTTCTTTAAAACACCATATGGCTGTCCACCTGCCGGAAGCAGGGCACGGTCTTCGATTCCTAAGACACCTAGAATTCTAAGCGCCTCCTTTCGAAGGGCTTTTTCTTCGCGTCTTGCTCTAGGAAGCCTAAAGGCTTGATCAATGATCGTCGATTTAAAATCCACATGTGCACCGATCAGAACGTTATCGATAACGGATAACTCCCTAATCAGCTCGACGTTTTGAAAGGTTCTGACGAGTCCAAGCTTGATGATTTCGTGGACCTTCTTTTTCTGTAGATCGTGAACCTGTTCATCTCTGCCCTTAAAGAGCAAAGTCCCTGAATTAGGCTTATAAAACTGCGTAATACAGTTGAATGCGGTGGTCTTTCCTGCACCATTGGGACCAATTAAACCGAACACTTCGTTTTCCTTAATATCAAAGGAGAGGTTATCCACTGCCTTTAGTCCCCCGAATGCGATGGAAAGGGCATCCACCTTCAGTACCAAGCCATTTAAATTCTCCATGACTATTTGCCCTCCCCTTTACTGAGTTTGTTGAACAGCCTTTTAATATCCGCAAACATGTTAATGAGTCCATTTGGATAAAAAATGATGACGAGTATGATGAGAACGCCGTTTAAGACGTAGGACATTTCGCTGAAGAACGGTATTTGTTTAAGGAACAGATCGGGCACTGCGAACACGATAAACGCGCCTAAAAGCGTGCCGTAGATGGACCTGAGACCGCCTATGACGATCATGGCCAGGAAATCTAAGGAGAGCTTGAGCGTCCAGATGGACGGATAAGAATATTTGATAAAGTGAACGTATAAAACACCTGCGATGCTTGCATACATCGTCGCCAGTGCAAATGCGATGAGACGATGGTTCAGAAGGTTGACGCCCATGGCTTGTGAAGCCGCTTCGCTACCTCTCATGGCGTTTAGCGCTCGGCCTAATCGGCCATTCATCATGTTATAGGTAATCAGCATGACGATAATCAGTACCGTTACGACGAAGTAATACATCCCCGCGCGGTCAAGCTCATAAGTGCCTAATAACGTTGGATAACTCGCGGTCTTACCACTGAAGCCACCTGTGAAAAAGTCGAACTCTTCAAATGTTTTTCGTAGGATTTCTGAAACGGCAAGTGTGGCGATGGCGAGGTAGATGCCCTCGATTTTTAGCGAGACCAGCCCCACTAAAATCCCTACGATGGTGGGAATTACAACCGCGAGGATCAAACTGAGTTCAAAGGAAAGTCCTAAATCCACAGTGAAATACGCTGAAAGGTAAGCGGCAAGTCCCATAAAACCGGCGGTGCCTAAAGAGACCAGACCTGAAAATCCGAGAAGGATATTAAGGCCTAAAGCAGCGATGGCCAGTATGAACGTACCACCTAACGTGGTGACATAGCTTACCTTAAAGAGCCCCATTTCTGCAAGTTTCGGGACAATCATTAATAATAAGCCCAGGAATATGAAGTGCAAGTGTGGATTTTTTATGAGTTTTTTCATGAGGTCACCTATACCTTCTTAACGATTTTCTTACCGAACAAACCGTGTGGTCTGAACACTAAGAATAGCAATATCAGAATATACAGAATCTGGCCTCCCCAGACGGAACTGCCATAGAATAAAAGCAGGTTTCGCCCAACACCGATGATATATGCTCCGACGACTGGACCATAAAAGGTTTGAAATCCGCCTAGCACGACAGCGATCAGTGCATTGAGCTGAACGTCATCTAGGATATGAAGGGTTACTGAGGTCATGGGCGCTGTCATGATGCCTGAGATGACACCCAGTGCTCCTGCCACTGCCCATGCGCCCATGGTAACGGTTTTCGTCGGAACACCCATGAGCTTTGCAGTATATTCATTTGATGCCGTGGAACGCACAGCTAATCCGATTTTGGTCTTTTGAAGGATAAAGAAGAGCCCACCCATTACCAACAAGCCGAAGAAGATATTGAATAAGCCGTTATAAGAAATATCCGCACCTAGAACAGAAAGGTTGCCTGTCTCAATCATCTTTGGAAGCCTTAGTGGATCCACACCAAACAGGATCGGCGCGATTCCCAGAACGATCATCATCATTCCCAGCGTGATGATTTGCTTCGCTTCAGGATGTACCTTTTTCGTATGGCGGATGATGACGAGGTCGATGACAATTCCGAGCACGATGGAACTGACAATCCCCCCTAATGCCGCGAGCCAAATGTTGATCCCCATGGTGTTGAATAGGTAGGTGACCACAAAGGTATTGAACATCCCCACAGCCCCCTGTGAAAAGTTGACGATGTTCGAGGTTCTAAAGATAATGATGATACTGAGCGCAGCTAAAGCATAAATACTGCCTGTTTCTAAGCTACGCAGTATGACTTGAATAAAAGTACTCACGAATTCACCCCATTTTTGAAATTATTAAATTGAATATTCCACCTAATCATAAAGCAAGACCCATGCCAAGTTATCGTGGGGATGAAAAATACCAAGAAGTGTTGGTAATTAGCGCACTGCCATAAGGTCCGTTCACCTTCTTTGTCAAAAAAACAAACAGATGTCCAATTACTGTACAACTTCATGTACAAAATTTGAACATCTGTTCATAATTCATTCATCGTCAACTTCTCACTTGTTCAGTGCATCATAAACCATCTCAATCAGCTGATTCAGATCGACACTGCCATCGCCTTCGAATTTGCTTAGATGCCAGATGCGTTCAGCATAAACAGCTTGCGCCACTAGCATAAGAAAACCATTCATCATTTGCGCGTTCGATTTGGCCGCTATCCGCATCAATGGCGTCACAGAGGGATTATACCCCAGGTCCATAAATCGCGTAAAGCGATCGAACACCTCCGGTTTAAAAAAGGCGATCAGCGGATCCTCTTGATGCCCAAGTGGTGTGCAATTCAGTAGGAGCTCAGCGGTGAAATCACTTCTAAAAAAAGTATCATAATCCACCACCTTATGCGCTCCTTTATAGCGCGCCGGTGTTCGAGATACGACGATAATCTCGTTAAAATTCAGGTCCTCCAGTAGCACCTCAGCCATCTTAGAAGAACCGCCCGTACCGAGGATTACACCTCGAGAATATGGCCGGTTATCCATAATGCCCAGCTGCTTGAGGGCATGCTTCAAGCCGTCATAATCGGTGTTATACCCGATAAATTTTCCCTGCTTTCGGTGGACTGTATTGATGGCACCTATCCTTTGAGCTAACGGATCAATCTCATCCATGAGTGGGATTAAGGTGGTTTTATAGGGAATCGTCACATTGAAGCCGTCGTAACCCGCTAGAATACCGGAAAGCGTCTGAAGATCGACAGACGACGCTTTAGTGATTTCCTTAAGTTCATAGGTCCCTTCTGCTTTTAAGTAATTCAAAATGGCTGCATGGATTTCTGGAGAACGGCTATAGGATAAGCTTTCACCGATTAATGCATAGTGCTTAGTCATGGCCTGCTCCTTACTCAATCAAGTGTGATTCCAGCATCATATCGAGGATTACTAATGCCGCGATACTTTTCACCACTGGGACTGCTCTAAGCGCAACGCATGGATCATGTCGTCCCTCTATTTCCAACGTGGTCATTTCACCACTTTCAAAATCAAGCGTTTCCATTTTACCAGTTATGGAGGCAGTCGGCTTAAAGGCACATTTAAACAGCAGTGGCATCCCGTTGGTGATGCCGCCATTGACACCGCCATTATGGTTGGCGTTGGTTTTCACGTTGCCTTGATGGTCTAAAACAAAGGCATCCACCACTTCACTGCCGCGTTTTTTAGAATAATCGAATCCATCGCCGAAGCTAACGCCTTTTACAGCGGGAATAGCGAACAGCGCATACGATAATCGGCTTTCCACCGTATCGAAAAATGGCGCACCAAGCCCGACTGGAAGTCCGAATACGGCAGCTTCCACCACCGCACCGACTGAGTCTTTATTTTGCTTTGCTTCCTCCACCTCAGCGAGTAGCTTTTCTGCATGTCCATGGAGCAGATTGCAGGGCGCTTTGTCTAATGCCTCTAAAGTCTCATCGTAACCGCTGAACTCTGAAAGGCTTTGGCTTTTTGCTTTTCCGATGGAAAGGATATGTCCGGCGATGTGGATATTTCTTTCATTAAGGAGTTGTTCAGCGATGGCACCTGCGAATACGATCGGGGCTGTCAATCTCGCCGAAAAATGACCACCACCGCGTGGATCATTGGCCCCCTTATATTTAACCTGACCGGTATAATCTGCGTGTCCTGGCCTATAAACGCGCTTTATCTGGTCATAATCGGCAGACCTTCGATCCGCATTTGGAAAACTCACCATCAACGGCGTCCCTGTGGTTTTTCCCTGATATAAGCCACTGGAGATATGATACTGGTCCGTTTCCGTCCGCTGGGAGGTTAATCCATGATTTCCAGGTCTTCTTTGATTAAGGCGCGTATCCACATGCGTAAAATCGATGGTCAGTCCTGGCGGCAAGCCATCGATGACACAGCCCACCGATTCACCATGGGATTCTCCGAATAACGTCAATTTGATAAATTGTCCGAGGCTACTTGACATTTAATGTTCCTCCTAAAGCTTGATAATCCTCCCAAAACTTCGGGTAAGACTTTCTTACTGAACCTGCCCCATGAAGCGTCACAGTGCCGGTTGCTCTCATCGCTGCTATGGCCAGCGCCATCGCAATTCGGTGATCATTCCACGCTTCCACCTCAGTACCCTTTAAAGTCTCCACACCCTCGATGATCAATCCATCTGGCGTTTCATTTAGATGGGCGCCTAGCTTAATCAGCTCTGTGGCGATGGCGTGAATTCGGTCGGATTCTTTTATCCGTACGCGCTCGCCACCTTTGATTCTGGAGCGTCCAGGGGTCAAGCAGAGGCCGGTTGCTAAAATAGGCAGCAGGTCAGGACATTGTGAAACGTCGAAGACGCGCTCAGCACCTGCATTCGGACGAGACATTTCATCGATAAATTGAGTGATGACACGATCCGCTTGCTTCGAGGTAGACGATAAGCCTTCTAGGCGAATATCCGCGCCTAAATGATTGGCCATGAGCCAAAATGCCGCCTGGGAATAATCCACTTCAACCGTAGCATTATGCCCACGATAGGATTGATTACCAGGAATCGAGAACGTCAGTGGGTCCTTTTGAATAACCTTTACACCAAACGCGTCTAACGCTTCCAGCGTCAATGCGACATAATCCTTCGATTCGAAGGGGGGAATCACCGTCAAAACCGACTCTTCCTTTAAAAGTGGCAAAATAAACAGTAAGCCACTGATAAACTGAGAGCTGACATTGCCTTTGATAATGAAATGGCCGGGTTTCAAGTGACCGGAAAGGGTTATAGGGAGCCTTCCGTTCTCATCCTCGTAAGAAATGCCCTGGCTTAAGAACAAATCACGGTAAAGGTCAAAAGGGCGTGCCTTTAATCCTGCTGCGCCGATATACCGCACCGGACTCGGTACCAAATGAAAAAAAGGCATCAAAAAACGCGCCGTAGATCCCGACTCTCTACAGTCGATGGTAATCAACTGATGCGGGTCGTCTGGCGTTATTTGATCCCCCGTGATGGCAGGATGATGGATCGTAAATTCACCGTGTGTACCGAAATGGATATGGGCACCAAACGCGGTCATGGCCTCGATGGTGGCATCGATGTCCTCAGAACGGTCCACACCTGATATAATGGATTTTTCCTTAGATAAGGCTGCACAAATGATGGCGCGATGACCCGCACTTTTCGACGATGGCGGTCTGAGGGTTCCTTTTAACTTATTTGGGGTGATAGTGACGATATCGATCAAGGTTTACTCCTTATAGGCTTCTTCAAGCTTGTTCATCATTTCGTGGTAAGGTAAAGGCGCCAGCGTACTGCTCCCAAGCCCTCTTAACACGACCCAGTTCACTTGACCCTCGTGAATTTGGTGATCCTGCTTCTTATCATGGCCGATACCCTCTAAAAGCAATCGGAAAGCATCTATTTCCATAGGTGGAAGTGTGCGCTTAAGTCCACATCGGTCAAGTAGAAACCCGATACGCTGCAGCGCATCAGCGGTTATGAATCCCTCCGAATGGGCGATGCGACACTTTAGCCACATGCCCATGGCCACGGCTTCACCATGTAATCGTTCACGATATGAATCATAACGTTCAATGGCGTGCCCGATGGTATGTCCGAAATTGAGCAGCATTCGCCTTCCTGTATCGCGTTCGTCAGAGGCGACGATTTCCGCTTTAATCTCGCAAGCGCGACGGATGAGGTCGGACCAGCGCTCTGCTTCATGTGATGTCAGCTCATGTGCTGAAAAAACCTTTTCTATAGGAAAGCGCTCGAGCGCCTCAAAATAATCCTTATCCAGTGCCACGCCTAACTTGACCATCTCAGCCAAACCGTTTGAAACTTCTCGTTTGTCCAATGTGTCTAGCATCACAGGGTCGATAAACACGGCTTCCGGCTGATGAAAAGCACCCGCCAGATTTTTACCGGCCCTTAGGTTCACCGCCACCTTACCCCCGACACTGCTATCCACCATACTGAGCAATGTGGTGGGAACGCCGATCCACCGAATCCCACGTTTATATACTGATGCGGCAAATCCTGCCAAATCACCGATCACACCGCCACCAAAAGCGATGACAAGTCCATTTCGCGTCAGCTGATAAGAAGCCATTTGCTCGAGGACATTTTCCAGCATACTGAAGCATTTACTGCTTTCACCACTCGCTACGATGATGACGTTCCTATCGGTAAACCAATCGCTATAAAGTCCGAAAATCTGCGCATCGGTGATGATGACATAATCGGAAACACCGTTATACCGCGAGATTAATCCCGTCATAAAGGTGCCATTTAATTGACCGGAAGCAATTTGAACTTCATATGGATGATGTGGCATTTTGACTTTAACGATTTGCATGGGCAATCGCGACCTCCGAGACCTTTTATAAGGGCAATTTCATAATTTCATTATAATCAAATTTTCGCTATAGTCCAAGTCCAAACAATTTGACGATGTGCTTCGCCACACCTTCATCATTATGGTGACCGATGGTTTCATGCGTGGGTAGCTTCTCCTTTAGAAGAGTGTTGGCATTAGCCATCAGATACCCTTTGCCGACGACCTTCAGCATCTCATAATCATTAAGTCCATCCCCAAAGGCGATGGCTTCATGTGCACCTATTCCAAACAATTCCAGTGTCTTAATAATGGCGGTTCCCTTGTTTACGCCCTTAGGCATGATTTCTAGGCATTCCGGCATCGAAAACGTCACTTCCACCTGGTCACCGTGCTTTTCTTTAATCTTATCTGCTAAAGGCAATAGCTTCGACTGATCAAATGCCGTAAAGAACACTTTATTGATGGGAAGGTGTAAAACCTCATCAAACTTGCACAGCGTGTACTGAAAATCGCCTTCCTGATAATAATCGTCGAAGACCTTATCGGATTCTTCCATAAGCCAGTGATCCCCTTGATACAGATTTTTAAAGACACCTTTCTCTATGGGAAACGATAAGATAGACGTCACCACCTCGCGGTCAAGTGTCGCCTCGTAGATGAGCTCTCCTTTTGGATTGCTCACTGTGGCACCATTTGCAGTGATCATATAGGCATCGATACCGAGATTCTTTTTAATTTGACCTGCATCGCGATGGTGTCTGCCTGTGGCGATCATAAAATGGACCCCCTCGGCGACGAGCGCCTTCACCACTTCCTTGCTATATTCGCCCAACATATGGGCACCGTTCAATAATGTGCCGTCAAGATCTGATATCACGGCTTTAATCTGATGTTGATTCAATTTTGTTACCTCCATTCTACTCCCTAAGTATAGCCTAATCCTCTCTCGTGTTCAATTTAGGGTTTGTTTCCATATTGTAAACAAAAACCTGCAGAGGTTTCCTCTGCAGGCTTTCATATAAATCCCTATATTAATTTCCTCATCTATTTGGTCTGACGGAGATTAACCTAAAAATTGAACGATGTCTTGCTCCACGTTTGAGATGCCGTTGATGCCAAATGTATTCACGAGAACATTTGCCACATTTGGTGAAAGGAATGCCGGAAGTGTTGGTCCAAGCTTGATGTTTTTAACGCCGAGGTAAAGAAGCGCTAAGAGGACGATAACCGCTTTTTGCTCATACCATGCGATGTTGTAAGAGATTGGTAACTCATTGATGTCGTTGAGTTCAAATACTTCCTTAAGCTTTAATGCGATCACCGCTAATGAGTATGAATCGTTACATTGTCCCGCGTCGAGTACTCTAGGAATACCACCGATATCGCCTAAACCAAGCTTGTTATAACGGTATTTAGCACAGCCAGCTGTTAAAATAACCGTATCTGTTGGCAATTCTTTTGCGAACTCTGTATAGTAATCTCTCGACTTCATACGGCCGTCACAACCTGCCATGACGAAGAACTGCTTGATAGCGCCAGTTTTAACGGCATCAACCACTTTATCAGCAAGCGCTAAGACTTGGTTGTGTGCAAAACCACCGACGATTGTACCTGTTTCAATTTCGGTAGGTGATGGCAAACGCTTAGCGTGTGCGATCACTTCGCTGAAATCTTTCGTGCCACCTTCTACGCGATTAGGAATGTGTTTAAATCCAGTGAAGCCTGATGACCCTGTGGTGTAAACGCGATCAGAATAGCTTGCAAGTGGTGGTACGATACAGTTCGTCGTGAAGACGATTGGTCCGTTAAAGGATTCAAATTCTTCTTTTTGCTTCCACCATGCATTTCCGTAGTTACCTGCAAAATGCGTGTATTTTTTAAACGCAGGGTAGTAGTGTGCTGGAAGCATTTCACTGTGTGTATAAACGTCTACGCCAGTGCCTTCCGTTTGCGCTAAAAGCTCTTCCATATCTTTCAGGTCGTGTCCGCTGATCAAGATGGCTGGGTTGTTTCTAACGCCGATGTTTACTTCTGTAATTTCTGGATTACCGTATGCGCTTGTGTTCGCTGTGTCCAGTAATGCCATGACATTTACACCAAACTTACCAGTTTCAAGCGTCAACGATACGAGCTCATCCGCTGTAAGGGAATCATTGATCGTCGCGAGAAGCGCTTTTTCGATAAAGGTATAAATGGTTTCATCCTTATGACCTAAGTTTGCTGCATGCTCAGCATAAGCAGCCATTCCTTTTAATCCGTAAACGATGAGTTCTCTTAAGCTTCTCACGTCTTCATTTTCAGTTGCGAGAACGCCGATTTGAGGTTCAGCTGATTTTGCTTCGAAAGACTCACGTGCGCCTGTCCAAGTTGCTGATTCGTGATACGCTTTTGCTTCGAGCTTGCCTGCATTTGCGAGTGCTTGCTTGATTTCTTCTCTCGCAGAAAGTGCGCCCTCAATCTTCGTTTTGATGGCTTCTGGGTCGAAGTTTGCATTCGTGATCGTCGCAAACAATCCGTCTAATAACACGTGGTCTGCCTTTGGTGTATTTAAGCCTGCTCTTCTTGCTTGTTGGTTATATTCTGAAACGCCCTTTAATGTAAAAATCAATAAATCTTGAAGGTTCGCTACATCATCTGTCTTTCCGCATACGCCGATTTTGCTACAGCCTTTTCCGCCTGCTGCCTCTTGGCATTGAAAACAAAACATACTCATTATCCCGATCTCCTTTAACTTTTCTATGTCGAATCCAAATTTGGCGCTTGTCTCATCGCCAACTACATCCTTATCATAGCGTAGTCATAAAAGACTTTCGGTAACATGTGTTACATTTTTCATTTTTGTTGATATTTTTTTGACGATTTGGAGTGCGCTGAGATTGTATGCAAATACACAAATCTACCACTTAATAATAATAGGTCCAGCGCACGATCACTTTATTGATTTAAGCGTTTTTACGGTAAACTTAAACATTTTTAAATCAAAAGACAAAATCACCAACATATGATATTTTATTTCTATAACGAAGCGCCCCCCTATTATGAATAATCAGGAGAACCCTATGAAAAAGATTGAAACCTTTACCATGACACGACTCGTCAAATCGGAAGACCTTAACCACCATGGCACCCTATTCGCCGGCAGAATGGCCGAATGGTTCGTGGAAGGCTGCTTTATCGCTGCTGCTTCCATGCACGGCAACCCAGAAGAAATCGTCTGCGTAAAGCTCCACGGTATGAAATTTTCTAAGCCCGCGCAAAAGGGTCAAATCATCAAGCTAACCACGCGTGTGGTCAAAACTGGAAATACCAGCATCACAGTGCATGGACGCGTCACCGATGTAAGCGATCAAGGCTGCTCTGTGGAAGGCTTCATCACCTTCGTCTGTATCGATGAGGCGGGCGTAAAGAAACCTCATGGCCTCCAGCTTCCCGTACCTACCACTGAAGATGAACTCAAAATTTATAACGAATCCCTCTTACTCTCATAATGGATGCTTACTAAATGAAAAAAGCGCCATACTGACTAAAAATCAGTATGGCGTTTATTTATTATAACCGCATGATCTGTGCTGCTGCGAAAGCCGCACCGAAACCATTATCGATGTTGACGACTGTGACACCTGATGCACAGCTGTTTAACATGGTCAGAAGCGCGCTGACGCCTCCGAAGCTGGCACCATACCCGATGCTGGTGGGTACGGCGATGACGGGCTTGTCCACGAGTCCACCGATGACGCTGGCCAGTGCCCCTTCCATACCCGCAACCACGATCACGACCTTTGCATTTCTGATGACATCAAGCCGTGCAAATAATCGATGAATACCCGCGACGCCGACATCTACGATTTTCTCAGCCCTAAATCCCAGTGCCCTCGATGTTTCATAGGCTTCTTCCACAACCGGCAAATCCGAGGTTCCCGCTGCCACGATGGCGATGTATGCGTCCGGATTTTGAATCTCAGGTGGGTTGATGGTGATGGTGCGCGCGATGGGATTGTACACGGCCGACTCAGCTTTTTCCTTTACAGCATCAAAGGCCTGCTGTCCAGCTCGAGTGGCTAAGACACTTGATCCCTTAGATACCATATGCGCCGCGATGGTACTGATCTGCTCAGGCGTCTTCCCTTCACAGTAAATGACCTCTGCATGTCCAGTCCGGTGTGCTCGGTGGTGATCGATTACAGCGAACTCGAGATCAGAAAATGGCAAGGTCTCTAGCACCTTTACCGCTGAATCGATTTCGACTTCACCCGATTTCACCTTTTCCATCAGGGCCTTGATTGTCTCGGTTGTCATGATGAACCGACCTCCTTATTAAACGACCCCATGGTATACCCTTCGAGGTCTAAAGCCACGTGTGCAAAGCCCAAAGCTTTTAGCGCCACAGCCGTTTCCTTCATGATGACCTGGTCGAGAAGCTTATGCATTTCCGTTACGTCCACTTCAATTCTAGCCACATCGCCATGCTTTCTTACGCGAACCGCTCTAATGCCGCGCTTGATCAAATAATGCTCAGCGGCCTCAATCATTCTCAAATCCGAATCGACGATCGGCGTCCCATAGGGTAGACGGGTCAGCAAACATGCATAAGGTGGCTTGTCCCATGTTTCTAAGCCCAATGTTTTCGACCAACTGCGAATTTGATCCTTCGTGATGCCGTTCTCTAGCAGTGGACTGGCGATTTCCAGCTCCTTCAGCGCGCGCATGCCCGGTCGATAATCCTTCGTATCGTCAGCATTCGATCCGTCGGCGACCGTGTGAATGCCTCTACTGGCGGCAAATGCTTTAATGCTGGAAAAAATGACCCCTTTACATAAATAGCATCTGTCCACGGGATTGTTTTCGATGATTTCTGGAACGCCTACCTCCAACATGACATGCTCAACCCCGAGCATAGAGGTGAGTGCTTTTGCTTCATCTATTTCCCAGTTGGCGATATAAGGTGAATGCACCGTAAGCGCGATTGCTTTTTCGCCTAATATTTCACTGGCCACTGCGAGCAAAAACGTACTATCCACGCCGCCACTGAAGGCCACAACCAATCCACCTAAATTGGCCAAATCCTCACATAAACGGTCAAATCCCTTATCTTCAGCCCTTAGCTTCCCCACTTTATCTTTTATCAAATCATGCATGATTTTCTATCTCTCTTTCTATTCTTTGCTTAACCACTTTTATAGACGCACCTGTCTCTTCGGCGATTTTCTTAAGCGCTTCATACTCCACTTTGGTATTGACGCACTCCCCATCAAAATAGGCAAGCTTCACAGGTACCACACCAAGCGACGTCGCGACCTCTTTAAAGACGCGCTGAATCTTCACCTTTTCCACGGGATACATACGCATGCCGATGGACGTCGTCTCGCTAAAGACCACCTTTTGAAGCGCCTTTATGGTGTTCTCCCACGCTAAAATCGTCAGCTTGATGGCGGGGCGTCCTTTTTTCATGATGATCGGCGTCTTATACACGTCCAGCGCACCTGCCTTAAACAGCTGCTCCTCTGCATATACTAACAGCTCCGAGCTCATGTCATCGATATTGGTTTCCAGAATCCATTGCTTCGGTTTATCCTTCTCTGGTGACAATCCCTTTACCCGCATCACACGTACCAGATTTGGAATCTCCAGATTACGCGTTCCCAGACCATATCCCACCTGTTCTATCACATGCTCAGGATGGTCTGTGTACTGAGACGCATAATGTTTAAGGATCGCTGCGCCTGTGGGCGTCGTCATTTCGAAGCCGGATACGCGCGATTTGATAGGAATTCCTTTTAAAATTTCAGCCGTCGCTGGCGCTGGGATAGGCATAAGGCCATGGGCGCATTTAACGAAGCCGCTACCAACCTCAAGCGAGGAAGCCATCACGCTTTCAATCTCCAAAATCTCCATGCAGATGGCAGCCCCCACGATGTCGACGATGGAATCGATGGCACCTACCTCGTGGAAGTGGACCTCATCGATGGTCTTATGGTGAATTTTCGCTTCCGCTTCAGCGATGATTAAGAACATTCCCACGCTATCGCGTTTGACGCGGTCAGATAATGCACTGGCCATAATCATCGCCTTGATGCTGGCAAAATTTCGGTGGTCATGCGCATGATCGTGGTCATGATCGTGGTCATGGTCGTGGGTATGGTCGTGGGCATGGTCGTGGTCATGGTTGTGGGCATGGTCGTGGGTATGGTCATGTCCATGGTCGTGGGTATGGTCATGTCCATGGTCGTGATCGTGAGCATGGTCGTGATTATGGTCGTGGGTATGTCCATGGTCGTGGTGATTTTCTAGATCGATCACATCTACCTTAGTACCATAGATGCCATGCTTCTCATCCTTTTTATAGCGTAGTTCAAAAGCTGTATCAAGACCAAGCTTTGATAGCTCTCTCTTTAACTGGTTCACATCAACCCCGAGGTCGATCATGGCCCCTAAATTCATGTCGCCACTTAAACCCGCAAAGCATTCGTAATATAATATGCTCATGATTTTCTCCTATCCTTCTTTAGATAAACATCCCTATTCAATCAGTAGACGACTTCAAGTAATGCCAGTCCTTTAGCAGGAGCTGTTTCGCCAGCATTCGCCCTTATTCCCGTTTCAAATACCGTATCGATGGAAGCGATTTCCCGAGTGTTATTGCCGATTTCGATGAGCGTTCCCACCAGAATACGGACCATATTATATAAAAAGCCATCGCCTGTAAACTTAAATTCCATCATCGGTCCGTGCACGGATATGTCTATGGCAGATACCGTTCGAATCGTTGATTTTTTCGTTTTATCGGTGGAAAATCCTTTGTAATCATGCGTACCCACCAGCTTTTCTGTCGCGCACTTCATGACTTCTAACGATAAAGGACCGCCCTCGTAAACCGTTACAAAATTTCTTTCGAATACCGGCGGGTAATCCGCAATCCAAAGGCGATAAAGATAGGTTTTTTCCTTAGCGTGGAACCTGGCATGAAAATCAGGCTTAGCATGAGTGACATCGATTATGGCGATATCGTCAGGTAAAAATCGATTCAATGTCTCTTTAATCTGTAGCGCCGTCATGTTCGTTTCGCTCTTAAAGCTCGCCACCTGATGAATGGCGTGAACCCCTGCATCCGTTCTTCCCGAGCCTTGAATCTCGATCGTTGTACCTAAAATTTTACCTAGAGTATCTTCGATTTTCTGCTGAATCGTCATTTCTGTTTGTTTTAGGCGTTGCCAGCCTTTGTAACGCGTGCCTTCATATTGGATATGCAAGCAAAAGGTCTTCATTATACCTCCAAAAAAAAGAAAGCTGACGAACAGGTCAGCTTAATCGTGCATATGTTTCGTTCCCCTAATGAGTATATCAAATCGGGAACATTTATTAAAGGTTTTTGAATTATCGAGAAGCGAAGATATAGTCTTCTAAAGACCTTAGGTACTCGATATCATCGAGTTCCAAGCTCTTATAGAGCTCTTGACGATAATAGTTGCTCAATCTTTCAGGCGTGTTGATGCTCTTCACTTTTATCTCATCACGTCCGATGCGTTTCTTTTTATAATAGAGTTCAAAATCGGCGATGTGCTCACCATTTTCCATGTACTCAAGGGCAAAGATGATCTTTTTGATTTCTAAAGGCTCCATGTAGGTGTATAGGATGACCTTATAGCCGCCTTGAACGCTAAACAATTTACCCGTATCTTCACTCCAGCCTTCTTTCAATACCATCCCCACACCCAGACAGTCAAACACATAAATGAGTCGATCATAATGCGCTTTATACTCCTCAAATCGATCCTTGATATTAATGATGAGATTAAACCAATCCTTACTGGCAGTGCTGCGGTTGATATACTTTAAAGCATGATGGTCGAGGCTATTGATGGTTTCCGAAAAATGTTCTGTGGTATAGACACTTTTTCCATATAGCTCGGAAAACTCTAATCGCTTGTTTAGATTGCCTTTCGTGAATAAGATGACGGTACCTTCCGAATGGTCGGTGATAACCGTCTTCGTGGCTTCAATACTGGCTTTAAAGTCTTCACTGATATCGTTGATGGTTTTTTCGATATCACCGATAACCTTCATGATGATGATTCGAGGCGATTTTCTCACGAATTTGACATTGCCGCCTGCGTGGAAGTTGATCACATTCATTAAGAAGGATTGTGCACTGTCATCGATGACGATGCACTTTTCAATCAGAAAATGTTGGATGTTTTCTCTAGCATTACCAGAGATGTAAATCAGCGTTTGATGATGATTCATGGCAGAAATGATGTCTTCAAATGTTTTAACTGTGTTTGATAGCTCCATTTGAACAAAATGATTTTTTATAAAGCTCCTGAAGTGGTCTTCATCATTGACCTCAACGATGAGCATTCTTGGGCCGCTACGAACGAACGACATGACGTTTTCTCCTTTTTCAATTAAGGAAACCCCAAAATTCGAGGACTCGAAGTCTGGGGATTCAAACTCTATATTAGAGCCATATTCAGTGTAATCCTTTTAATAAAAAAAGCAATAGATAAATTGTAAAGGTTGACCTTTTTATTTTAAAAATGTGGGTATATACTATAATTGTCTGAATAGTTAGTTAATTCAGCATTCTCCATTTCGCAAATATGCACAGGAAAGGATGGACATTATGTCGGATATTTTTAGTCTTGAGCATGCGGATGAAAAGTTGAAAGTTTTGGATGCCTTTATTAAAGAACAAAACGCAGAAGAGGAAGCCCTGATTTCAATTCTTCACAAAGCACAGGAGCTGTTTGGATACCTGCCAAGCGAGCTTCAACTCTATGTTTCACGAAAGCTGAATATTCCTGCCGCAAAAGTCTACGGCGTCGTCAGCTTCTACTCGTATTTTTCTCAGGAGAAGCGAGGAAAATACACCATTAATGTTTGCATGGGTACCGCTTGTTTCGTTAAAGGCGTCGAAAAGGTCATGCACGAATTCTCCGACCAACTGGGCGTCAAGCCAGGTGGTAGCACCTCTGACGGGCTTTTCACTTTAAAGGATGTCCGCTGTATCGGTGCTTGTGGCCTTGCACCTGTGGTCATGATCAATGATAAGGTCTTCGGACACGTCACCACTCATGATGTCGCACGGCTCATTTCAGATTACCGTGCACAGGAAGGAAGTGATTCATAATGGCAGTCAAAACATTAGAAGAATTGAAAAGAATCCGCGAGGAGCAAATTAGAAAAGTCAAGCTTCGCGAATCAGGTGAATCAGATGATCAGACCATTGAAATTCTCGTAGGAATGGCGACCTGTGGCATCGCGGCTGGTAGTCGTGAAGTGCTTAATGAATTTGTGGCATTGATCACACAAAACGGTATCGAACACATTAAGGTCGTCCAAGTTGGCTGTATGGGGTACTGTCATAGCGAGCCAACGGTTCAAGTCAACATGCCAGGTCATGAACCCACGATTTATGGTAATGTAGACAAGGCGTTCGTCTCTGATATTCTTGAAAAACATATTAAAGATGGTCAAATCCTTGACGATCATGTGTTGATCAAGACTTATCACAGCGCGCTGTAAGGAGGTTGGGGTATGACTACACAAAGAACACACATCATGGTTTGTGGCGGAACTGGATGTGTATCGGCTGATAGCTTAGAAATCGTCGAGAAATTTAAAGGGGCATTAAGTGACGCTGGTTACAGCGATGAAGTTGGGGTCATCAAAACAGGGTGTTTTGGATTCTGCGGTCAAGGGCCAATCGTTAAAATCCATCCCGACAATGTATTTTACGTCAAGGTTTCACCAGACGACGTCGCAGAAATCGTAGGCGAGCACATCATTAAGGGACGTACCGTTCAACGGCTTCTTTATCAAGAACCTGAAACGCAAAAAAAATTACCGAAGCACGATGAAATGAGCTTCTATAAGAAGCAGTACCGCATCGCCCTTCGTAATTGTGGTTTAATCAACCCTGAAGATATTAACGAGTATATCGCGTTTAATGGATACGAAGCTCTGGGAAAAGCATTAACGGAGTATACGCCAGATAAGGTGATCGAAATCATGAAGGCCAGCGGGCTTAGAGGCAGAGGCGGCGGCGGATTCTCCACCGGACTTAAATGGGAGCTTACGCGCAAGACAGTTTCTGACCAAAAGTATGTCATCTGTAACGCAGATGAAGGTGATCCAGGCGCCTTTATGGATCGCTCCATTTTGGAAGGTGATCCCCATTCCGTTCTAGAGGCCATGGCGCTTGCAGGCTATGCCATCGGCGCACAGGAAGGCATCATCTATATTCGCGCCGAGTACCCACTTGCTATCAAACGGCTTGAAGTGGCCATCGCTCAAGCGAGAGAGTACGGTCTTCTCGGCAAACAAATCTTTGAGACAAACTTTTCCTTCGACATAAAAATCAAACTAGGGGCTGGCGCTTTCGTTTGTGGTGAGGAAACCGCCCTGATTCACTCTGTTGAAGGTAATCGCGGAGAACCTACTAAAAAGCCACCTTATCCAGCTGTAGAAGGCTATAATAGGAAACCGACTGTGGTAAACAATGTCGAGACACTGGCAAACGTTGCGCCGATTATACTAAAAGGCGCTGAATGGTTCAGTAGCATTGGCACTGAAAAATCTAAGGGCACTAAGGTTTTTGCGCTGGCTGGCAAGGTCAATAACGTCGGTCTGGTGGAAGTCCCAATGGGAACGACATTACGTGAAATTATCTACGATATCGGCGGTGGCATCATCGGTGGTAAAAAATTCAAGGCCGTTCAGACTGGCGGACCATCGGGCGGTGTCATCACCACGCTGGATCTCGATACGCCTATCGATTATGAGAGCTTGCGCGCTATCGGTTCCATGATGGGGTCAGGCGGTATGATCGTCATGGACGAGGACGACTGTATGGTGAACATCGCAAAATTCTACCTCGAGTTTACTCAGGATGAATCATGTGGTAAGTGTACACCTTGTCGTCTGGGAACGAAGCGCATGTTTGAAATTCTCGATAAGATTACTAAGGGAGAAGGCACGATGGATGACATCACGAAGCTGAGAACCTTAGGAAAAACGGTGAAAGAGAGTGCATTATGCGGACTTGGTCAAACTGCGCCAAATCCGATCTTAAGTACTCTGGAATACTTCTATGATGAATACCTCGCACATATTCAGGACAAACGCTGCCCTGCAGGTGCCTGCAAGGCACTGGCCAAATATAAAATCATCGAAGAAAAATGTATCGGCTGTACCGCTTGTGCACGCGTGTGCCCAGTGAGCTGCATCTCAGGCGCTCCTAAGCAAAAGCACGTGATCGATGAAGAAAAATGTATCGCTTGCGGCGCTTGCTACACAGCTTGTAAATTCCAAGCTGTCCTAAGACCTTAAAGGGGGTATTCTTATGAAAATGCTCAGTATCAGAATTAACGACATCCCTTTGCAGGTACCTGAAGGCACGACGATTTTGGATGCTGCAAAGGCGGTTAATGTAAAAATTCCAACCCTATGTCACATGAACCTGAAGGACTTCGGTATCGTAAACCAAAGTGCCTCCTGTCGTGTATGTGTCGTAGAGGTTGAGGGGCGTGCACCTTTAGCGCCAGCGTGCTCAGAGCTTTGCACTGATGGCATGGTCATCAGAACGGATAATTTAAGGGCCATTTCCGCACGTAGAACAGCTGTGGAACTGCTACTGTCCAATCACCCATTTGACTGTCTACTCTGTCCTAAAAACCTCGAATGTGAGCTACAGGCACTGGCCCAAGAGCTTGGCATCCGCGAAATTAGGTATGCAGGCGAAAAGATGGATCATCCGAAAGATACTTCTTCCTATGCACTGGTGAAAGACCCTAACAAATGCGTCATGTGTCGCCGTTGCGAAACCATGTGTAATACGGTACAGACTTGCGGTATCTTGTCTGCTGTCAATCGGGGATTCAACGTATTCGTCGGACCTGCCTTTAATCTGGACATGGTGGACACCTCATGTACCTTCTGTGGTCAATGCGTGGCAGTATGTCCTACAGCGGCCTTAACAGAAGTGAACAATACCGATAAGGTTTGGGACCACCTTGCGGACCCTAAGAAGCACGTCGTCGTTCAAGTGGCACCAGCGGTACGCGTGGCCATCGGCGAAGAGTTTGGTATGGATCCAGGTACGATTACCACCGGCAAGCTCGTTAGCGCACTCAGGGCACTTCACTTTGACGCGATTTTCGATACGGACTTCGGTGCTGACCTGACGATTATGGAAGAGGCCTCAGAGCTGATCCACCGTATTCAAAACGGTGGTGTGCTCCCGATGCTCACCAGCTGTTGTCCTGCTTGGGTAAAATTCTTTGAACACCAATTCCCAGATATGCTGGATATTCCATCTACCTGTAAATCCCCTCAAATCATGTTAGGTGCGATTATTAAAACGTATTACGCCGAGAAAATGGGCCTGAAACCTGAGGACATCGTCGTCGTGTCTGTTATGCCATGCTTAGCGAAAAAAGCTGAAGCTGCAAGACCAGAGCTCACGAAAGACGATAATAATAACGTCGATATCGTCATCACCACTCGGGAATTGGCACTCATGCTGAAAGAAGCAGGGGTTAACTTCGCTGGCCTTCCTGAATCTCAGTTTGATCACCTGCTCGGCGAGAGCACAGGCGCTTCTGTCATCTTCGGTACCACAGGTGGCGTCATCGAAGCCGCAGTTAGAACGGCTTACGACTGGATTACTGGTGAAACACTTGAAAAAGTGGATTTCCAACAGCTTAGAGGCCTTGAAGGTATCAGGTCAGCCACCGTTAAGGTGGGCGACATGAACCTCCGAATCGGTATCGCCCACGGTCTTGGTAATGCACGAAAACTGCTGGAAGACATCCGCGATGGCATTTCGCAATTCGACGCCATCGAAATCATGGCATGTCCTGGCGGTTGTATCGGAGGCGGCGGACAGCCTTATCACCACGGCGATATGGATATCATCAAAAAGCGTCAAGCAGCCATCTATCAAGAGGACCGCGGAAAAGTCCTGCGTAAATCGCATGACAACCCTTATATCAAACAGCTTTACGATGAATACCTCGGCAAGCCAAATAGCCATAAGGCGCACGAGCTGCTTCACACCCACTATATTCCTAAGGAAAAGATCTAAAAACAAAGGAGTTGCTAACCCTCTAATGAGATGGAAAGCAACTCCCTTTTTTATTCGATCTGAGTACTCAATCATTTTACCGGGATATAGATGTCGCATTCACCCGTCTGATGAAACCGTTCATCATAGAGCTCAAACGTCATGCCATTAACAGCCTCTAAGCCATTTTCTTTTAACCCCGTTTTATAGATGGCGTCCCAAAACTCTCCAATTTTGCTGATAGGGTCTTTAAAAGTAAAGATCGCATACTTTCCAGCAGGTAGCTCTTGTAACTCCATGCCCTCTGGTAGCTGTGTCACCTCGCTTACTGCCAAGCCTGCCATGTACGCAAATGAACCTGGCGTATCACAATCATAGCAAAGACCGTAAAACTTCGTTAGATCGGGGTTGATGATTTCTTTAAAACGGGTATTAAATACCTCCCACATAGCTGGTATTTCGCCATTTTGATTTGGTCCTCGATACACGAGTCCGATGACCTTTTCAGATTTTAAATTGACCACTTTCGCTTCCATCGCCTATTCTCCTTTTATGATATGACTTCAAAACTTCTAATCTCATTATAAAGGACATTAGTTGACATCTGGATGTCAATGAATTATAGCCCATATTGTTCCAATATTTGCGAAGCCCTTTGCCTAAACTTTTGAATCAACGCCTCAGGACGCATCACACGAATCATATCAGACATCAATATCAAATGATTAAAAGCGATGTTCTCAGAAATAAAATCTAAAGTAATCTGGTGATCATCCTCCATTTGGATTATCCTAAAGCCCTTAAGACGGTCCAAACCTGCATCATTTACCTTAAGTGTCACTGGGTAGTGGGCGTCACTATGCCCCTCAGTAACGGGACGCGTCATAGGTGCTTTATACTCTCGCGATTGATTCATCCAAAATGCCTTAAGATTAAATGAGGGCAGCGGTTCATAGGTCTCATCAGAGATCGTCAGCCTTGAAATTTTATCCACATTAAACGTTCGGTTCTCCATCCTTTTTTCGCAGTACGCCACCAGATACTGTTGCTGCGCTTTTTTAACGATGCCCAGTGGCCAGATGATGCGATCGTTTGTGAATCCGGAACCGCTGGTATAATCGATGATGAGCTTTCTGTTTTTTAGAATCGCCTCTTGGATCGATAACACATAGGCTTCAACTGTGGATGCTTTACCGCTCCAGTAGGTGTTATCCACCAGCGTCACGGCGATCAAACGGTCATAGACCAGTTGGGCTTCTGGCGGGAGCTGGCTTCTAATCTTTAGACCGATGTTTTCATAAGAAGCATCGTCCGATTTTAGGGCAAACTGTCTCACCAGCTTAATCAACTCATGTTCATCCATGGCGCTGACTCTAACGCGTTTATTATACTGTAGAGAGATACCGCCGCCCTTTCCACTTTCTGTAACGATGCCATAACCTGCTTCGGATAGCACCTCTAAATCCCGGTAGACGGTTCTGATAGAGACCTCAAAATGTGCAGCGATCTCTTTAGCCGTCAGTACAGGATGATTTTCGAGAAGTAGCAAAATGCCCAAAAGACGATAATGCTTCATTAGCTGCCTACTTTACTTTAATAAAATAAAAGGCGATGCCCGCAAATGCCAGTAGTAGACTCAACAGCGAGCCGAAGCCTATCTTCATCACTGCGAAAAACAACTCTCTGACATCTTTATTGATTAAAATCAATATGAAAAATAGCGTTAAGAATGCCGCTGTGGCACAGTAGTGGATCATATGAACCAGCTCTGCCTTAGGCTTTCTAAGCCCACTCATTACGATGGCCGCGATTCCTACGATAGGAAACAATACGATGATGTACCCTAAGTAAATGAGCTTCGATGCCAGAGGGAATCCATAAGCCTCTCCTAAAAGTGACACTGTCGGTGCAGCAAAATGTATGCCCTTTAGGATGCTAAAACCGGATATCTTCATATCGGACGATGCAAACATTTGAAAATCTGGATTAATTGAAAACCACGGGATGAAGAATGCGATGATCAGGATTAAACTGATGCCCATGGTAATGGTTTGGCCGTATTTGGATTTGATTTCCTTTATCGTCATATGCGTCTCCTTTGCATTTGCAATTTCAATCCTTATTATATCACCCTTTATAGGGATTTTAAATCCCACTGAAATCTGATAAGATGAACTTAAATCAAAACCAAGAGGTGGACCATGAAAAGTAGTGAATCCATAATCGCTTCGCTAAAAGCCTATGAAGAAATCCTTTGGATCAATCCCCATAGACGCCCCGCGAAACAAGCGCTCGATCAAATCCATAGCACTTATGCACAGTTACCAAATTTAGAGGGCATAAAAGAAGCTGATCAAAGACTTAAACGCTTCGCCTCACTCTTTAAAAAACTTTTCCCGGAAACTGAACGCACAGACGGCATCATCGAATCGGAACTTAGATCTCTTCCCGTCCTTAAAAAGAGCTTGGTTCCCGCTATCGGCGGCAGAATATTAGGCGACTGGTCCGTAAAACTGGACAGCCATTTGGATATCGCAGGCTCGGTTAAGGCGCGTGGTGGCGTTTACGAAGTCATCCAATTTGCCGAGAAACTGGCATTAGAAAATGGCCTTATTACCACTGAAGACGACTATGCCAAGCTTGCCTCAGAGGAAGCGCGGGCACTCTTTTCGCGCTACACCTTAGTGGTAGGCTCCACTGGAAACCTAGGCCTTAGTATCGGTATTATGAGCAAGGCCATCGGGTTCAATGTTACCGTACACATGTCGAAGGACGCAAAAGCCTGGAAGGTTGCGTTACTTAGAGAAAAAGGCGCGCAGGTGATCCTCCATGAAGCCGACTACTCGGTGGCAGTGGCTGAAGGCCGCGAAAGTGCCGAAAAGGATCCATTTGCTTACTTTATCGATGATGAAAACTCGATTACCTTGTTTAATGGTTATGCGGTTGCCGCTTTAAGGCTTCGCGATCAACTCATGGAAAAAAACATACCCGTGGATGAAACGCATCCGCTGTTCGTCTATCTTCCATGTGGCGTCGGCGGTGCTCCAGGCGGAATCGCTTATGGCCTGAAGCTGATCTACGGAGACCACGTTAAGATTTTCTTCGCAGAGCCCACACATGCGCCTTGCATGCTGTTAGGGATGGCTACTGGAAAGCATGAAAACATCAGCGTGGGTGATATCGGCGTCGATAACATCACCGATGCAGACGGACTTGCTGTCGGGAGACCCTCCGGGTTTGTAGGTAAAGTCATTGAGCCGCTCATAGAAGGCGTCTATACCGTCTCCGATGAGAAGATGTACTGGATGCTCAACGTCCTTCACCTCGCGGAACACATCAAGCTGGAGCCATCTGCACTCGCCGGGTTTGTAGGTCCTATCTGGCTGCTATATAAAACTCAAGGCTTCGAGTTTTTAAAACAGTCAGGGCTGCTGGAGCATATGGAAAATGCTCATCATATCTCCTGGGCGACGGGTGGCGGACTTGTCCCCGCAGACGTTATGCAGGCCTTTATCGATAAGGGGCAATCGATTCAAGTTGAGTTTTAAAATATGTGGTTTTTTGTATGTAAAAGGGAGCTGTCGCGATTTGCGGCAACTCCCTATTTTGTTTTAGCCTTTAATTTAAGTCTTTAATTAATCCGCTACTGGACCTTGATTTTAACCTTGTTTTCTTCTAATACAGCCTTAAGCAAATGACCTTCCTCTATCAGTTTTCGGATATAGAGCTCTGCAATCTCATCCTCGATAAGCCTTTGGATGGTTCTTCGAAGCGGTCTTGCACCATATTTATCATCAAAGCCTTCTTTAAGGATTAAGGCTTTTACTTCATCCGTCACTTCAAGCGACATCTTCTTATCTTTAACCTCACCCGCCACTTCCTTAATCTGAAGGTCGACGATTTGTCTCAGCTCTTCTTCAGAAAGGGCTTTAAATACGATGATATCGTCGATGCGGTTTAAGAACTCTGGTCTAAAGGTTTCGCGAAGCATTTCCCTGATGGTGAGCTCCATTTTACGCTCTTGTTCACTACCGAATCCGATTCCCGTGGATTTTAGGTTGGTGCCGACATTAGAAGTCATGATGATCACCGTGTTCTCAAAAAACACGGTACGTCCTTGACCATCGGTCAGTCGACCATCCTCTAAAATTTGAAGCAAGATATTAAATACATCCGCATGCGCCTTCTCGATTTCATCTAACAGGATGACAGAATACGGCTTTCTTCTGACCTTTTCAGTGAGCTGTCCACCTTGCTCATAACCGACATATCCTGGAGGCGCACCGATCAATTTAGAAACCGTATGCTTTTCCATGAATTCGGACATGTCCACGCGAATAATGGCATCCTCAGTACCGAAAAGCTCTTCGGCTAAGGTTTTCGCCAGCTCTGTCTTTCCGACCCCTGTAGGTCCTACGAAGATAAATGATGCCGGCTTACGCTTCTTCCTAAATCCTGAACGGTTACGTCTAACGGCTTTAGAAATCGCCTCCACTGCAGAATGCTGGCCGATCACGCGTTTATGGAGTCGTCCCTCAAGCGCGATGAGCTTCTCAGCCTCTTCCTCTGTGATGCGATTTACAGGGATTTTGGTCCAGGCTTCGATGACATAAGCCACATCCTCCACGGTAAGCGCCACATGTCCGCTGGACTGTTTGATCTGTTCAATTTTCTCAGCCAGTCTAAGCGCTTCCACTCTCAGCTCGGCAGACAGCTCATAGTCCCCATCTGCAGTGGCCTGAGCACGATCCGCTTCAAGCTTCTCAAGCTCATCCTCAAGCGCTTTAACCTCAACTAGACCATGGTTTTTTAGATTCGCACGTGAGCCAGCCTCATCGATGACGTCGATGGCCTTGTCCGGTAAAAACCGGTCTGTGATATACCGATCGGACATCCGAACAGCTGCATCGATTACCTCATCTGAAATCGCAACCTTATGGAAGTCCTCATAATAATCTTTGATGCCCTTTAATATCTCGATACTGTCCTCGATGTTAGGCTCATCCACCACAACTGGCTGGAATCTTCTCTCCAGAGCTGCATCCTTCTCGATATGCTTACGATACTCGTCTAAGGTCGTCGCGCCGATGATTTGAACCTCACCTCTCGCAAGCGCAGGCTTGAGAATATTTGCAGCATTCATGACGCCACCATGAACCTCACCAGCACCCATGATGTTATGCACCTCATCGATGACGAGGATGATGTTGCCATGCTTTGAAGCCTCTGTAATAATGGCTTTCATCCGCCCCTCAAACTGACCTCTAAACTGTGTTCCCGCCACGATGGCCGTCATGTCGAGCAGGTAAATCTCTGTATCCAGAAGCTTTTCTGGCACTTGCTTTTCCACGACTCTGACCGCCAGCCCTTCCGCGATGGCCGTCTTACCCACGCCAGGCTCGCCTAAAAGCAACGGGTTGTTTTTACTTCTTCGATTTAAAATCTGAACCACGCGATCTATTTCGCGATTTCTTCCGATAATGCGGTCGATTTCGCCCTTTTCTGCCTTCTCGATCAGGTTAGCGCCATATTTTTCAAGTGTTTTCAGCTTCAGCTTTTTATGCTTTTTATGTCCCTTCGAAGCATGAGCATCTGCCTCATCCTCCAAGTCCTCTTCGTCCTCTTCCAAATCATAGTCTTCATCTGCTTCGTCATCATAGGCATCCACATCTGAATCCTCATCGTGGTCGCCCTGCTCATAATTCATGAACTGCATAAAAGGACTATCTTCATCCTGTGATGCCTTGTCGAACAAACGGTTCATCTGCTTAGACAGGTTGTCCATCTCTTCTGGGCTTAGGTTTATTTGATTCATTATTTCATCCATGACCGGATAGCCCTTTTTCTGAGCACATTCGAGGCATAAATCCACATACTCGGTTTTACCATTTTCGATTTTGGCTGTCCGCATCATCGCGACATTTTTATTACATTCTGAGCACTTTTTCATAATCCCCACTCGCTTTATGTTAGTTTTCTGATAATCAATGTTTTGGTATATTCCATTATAACCCATGTTCGTTGCATTTTAAGACCTCAATTGTAAAATTTTTTATAACTTGTCTTTTCCCTGTCAACTGGGTAAACTGTTAGTATCTAAAAATCTTCTATTTTAGGAGGGTGCCAATGGACGCGCATCTTAAAAAAATCATGCACGAGAAAGTACATCACACCATCGCAGGACTTAAAAAGAACAACATCAACGGCTATTTCGTCACATCGATCGAGGAACTTCAAACTAAAATCAAAGAGCTGATTCCAGCTGAAGGCACCATCGCCGTGGGCGGGTCTCAAACGCTTTTTGAGACGGGCACCCTCGACTTTTTAAGATCACAGTCCTATCATTTTTATGACCGATACGCACCAGGTTTAACTGCTGCAGACCTCAAGGAGATCCACCGGAAAGCGTTTACGGCTGATGCCTATCTCTGTAGCGTCAATGCCGTCACAGAATCCGGCGAGCTCTATAGTGTCGACGGTTCCGGGAATCGCGTCGCTGCCATGATTTATGGACCTGATAAAATCATCGTCGTCGCAGGTTATAATAAAATCGTTAAGAATCTCCCCGATGCCATCACGCGAAACAGAGAGATTTCCGCACCTGCCAATAACGTGAGACTGAACACAGGAACCCCTTGCATCCACACAGGTAGCTGCATCGACTGTAAGACGCCTTCGCGAATCTGCTGTGCCTATGTGACCATCGGTTTTCAAAGAGACCCAAATCGCATCCACGTCATCTTCATCGATGGTGAATACGGTTACTAATCAGAATCCGCACCGTAAAAAAGCTCCTGCCAAAACGGCAAGAGCTTTTATTCTTAGTGGTCTATTATAAGTTCTTCAATTCATCAGACTTCATGACGCGCTCGACGATGACTTTATCGCCTTCCCAGTAGAGAATAAGTGCCATAGGTCCTGTAACGAGCAAGCATGCTTCATCAGAAGCGGTGTCGATACGATCAAGATTTTCAGCAACAGCCTTAAAGATGGCTTCTTCTGAAAATGGCAAGTCTTCAGTCTGTTCTATCTGTACTTTTAATATATTCTCGTCCATATGTCCTCCTAAAACCTCATGACCTTATTTTACATTAAAATGTTTGAGAAGGATATAGGTTTTTGTGTTACTTCTTGAAAATCCCAAGCGGCTTACCCACTGGGAGGAATGTTCTACCAAACGTGTGGTTGAGAACGTTTGCAGCCGAGCCATAGAAGCCCACTAACGCGATGAAGAACTCACTCCATGCTGCAAGCTCGTGTCCTGCTTCGATGCCCCAAATCGTGCTAAGCGATAAGCCGATAAATAAGAAGTCGATAAGGACGAAAATGATGATTAATACCTTATTGGTTTCAAGTGAACCCAGTGTCATATAAAGTGAGAAGATCAAGTAGCCTAAGAATGCGAAACCAAGCTGCTTAGGATCTGCTGCCGCTTTCATGGCTTCTCCGAAAAGGCCGTTGTTGGTCATCCATGTCATCGCCACAGCGAGCCAGAAAAGGGCGTAACCACCAAATGCAGTCGCACCGAAGACATTCCCTTTTTTTGCATCGTTTACACAAGCATAAATTTGCGCCATAGCACCTAAGAAGATCGCCCATGGTACCAGCAGTGAAGTGCCCGATGTCCAACCTAACTTTTGAGTCGATGCCACGAATGTGATCATTGCCAGACCGAAAAGGCCTAATGCCGACGGATCAGCGGTATAAATTTTTCTTTCATTCTGTTCCAATGTTTTTCCCTCCGATTGATAATTAATTAACTTTAATGCAATCCCAACCTAGATTATCATAAATAAATCGGAACTTCAAGAACATGAATAAAACGTCTGATTTGACATTATTCGGGTAATAATATAATAATAGATAAATACTTGTGGAAATTATTTAGGAGGTTCTTATGAAAATAGCCGCATTTCTCGATATAGATGGCACACTCTATCGCAACTCATTGATGATAGAGCACTTTAAAAAAATGGTGAAATACGAAATTATCGACCCAGCCCTCTGGCACACCAGCGTGAAGAACGCCTTTATCGAATGGCGTAAGCGTGTGGGGGAATATGACGACTACATGCTTGAGCTGGTGAACATCTATTACGAAGCCCTTAAAGGAAGACGGGCGGCCGACCTTGAATTCCTTTCAAACCAAGTGATTTCACTTCATGGTGATATCGTTTATAAGTATACTAGGAGCCGTATTTTATGGCATAAATTACAGGGGCATAAAGTGTTTTTCATCTCAGGCAGCCCTGAGTTCCTCGTGGAAAAGATGGCGGAAAAATACCATATCGACGGTTTTAGAGGGACTGGCTATCTCACGGATTCAGAGGGCAAATTCACTGGAGAAGTGGTTCCCATGTGGGACTCCGAAAGCAAAAACAAGGCGATAGACGCATTCGTTAAAGAATACGACCTCGACTTGTCTGAGAGTTACGCATATGGCGATACAAATGGTGATTTTTCCATGCTGTGCCGTGTCGGACATCCAGTGGCCATCAATCCGGCAAAAGAGCTCCTGCTCAATATCAAATCCACACCGGAACTGGTGAAAAAAGCCACCATCATCATCGAACGCAAGGATGTGATCTACGAACTGGATGCCGGTGTGAAAATCATCCGGGAAGACCAGCTTAATATATAGGATAGACGTCTTTTCTAAGTTGTTTGATGACCGGAAGCTGTTCTCTGATGAGTGTTACTTCATCAAGGTCGATTTCACCTAGCAAGTAGCCTTCTGAATCATCCAGTCTTCCGATAACGTCTCCCCATGGGTCCACTACGATGGAGTTGCCATATGAGATGTACCCCAGGGAATAATCTCTTGCCGGTGCACATCCCACGGTAAAGACTTGATTATCCACAGCTCTGGAGCGGAACAAAAGCTCCCAGTGTGCCGGCCCTGTGGTCATGTTGAAGGCTGCAGGGTAAATGATGATTTGCGCACCCTTTGATACCATCGCGCGCGCCAGCTCAGGGAACCTAATGTCATAGCAGATGGCGATGCCTATTTTTCCATACTCCGTGTCGAATACCGTAATATCGTCGCCAGGCGCGATGGTTTCAGACTCTTTATAATACTGGCCATTTTCTATATTGATATCGAACAAATGGATTTTACGATGCTTCGCAATTTGATTCCCATTGGGGTCAAACGCATATGAGGTGTTATATACCTTGTCGTGATCGCGCTCTGGAATAGAGCCGCCGACGAGGTATATTTTTTTCTCGCGTGCAATTTCCTGTAGCTTCATCCAAGTCTCGCCGCCTTCAGGCTCAGCATAGTTTGGAAAGCGATGGGTCTCATAGGGGCAATTGAACATCTCAGGTAAAACGATGACATTTGCGCCTTGATCCGCCAAGTTCGCGATGTTCTCCATGGCCTTCTTTATAGAAAGCGATTTGTCCCTATAGGTGATCATTTGTATTAAACCTAGTTTAAATTTTCTACTCATCCCAGTTCTCTCCATTCATGATTCTCTTCACCATTTCATCCAAGTTGCCATCCACTTCCGGACGCTCCTGTACGGCGATTCGATCCGTATTATCATAGGTCAAATGTTGTATTAGTGGCATTCTCAAATTATCGAAGACCAATTTTAGTGTGATTTCCGGTCCTATAAACTGGTGCTCATAACGTCTAGCACCTCCCACTGATAGGATGTAACCTTGCTTTTGCGCTCGGTTCACCACATCCACGAAGGGACGCTTGTGCTCAAAGTCACATATAAAAAGCATCTGTAAGCGGTCCACCAATACCTTCAGTTTACTGCTTACGCCATTAAAATAGACGGGGGTTGCAAACACGACGGTTTTCGCCTTCTTTAAGAGCGCGTACACGTTCGTCATATCATCACTGATCACGCAAGCGCCCCAATTATCCTTGCAGTATGCGCAGTCCAAGCAATGCTTGATATTTAGGCGATTGATGTCGATGACCTCATTAGAAACCTGATGGTGGTTTAGGCGTTCCCTTAATTGATTGATCAGGTATGCGGAATTGCCATTTGCGCGATGGCTCCCCATGATCAATAAGACCTCAGGTGAATTTTCTGATTGCTTCTCTGATTGATTTTCTCTATTCATCAAATTATTTTCCTTTTGAATTTCTCATGTCCACTAAAAGATGGAGCTGATCACAGATGGCTTTAGAACCTGTTATCACGTTATATTTGCCCTCTTCTTCACTACACCAAAATGTCCCGCCAGCTTCCTCGATCATGAGCCTACCAGCTGCCAAATCCCACTTCGCTAGCCTCAGTTCCCAGTACGCGTCATAGACGCCAGCCGCCACGAGGCATAAGTCATATGCCGCTGCGCCGAGACGTCTGATGCCCTTTACCAGTGGTATCATAACCCTCGCATTTTCGGCGTTATTATTCTCCGCTGTTGCACGGTCGTATGGAAATCCTGTGGCGAGAACTGAGCGATTTAGTAGGGACTCCGTAGAGCATTTTAAGGGTTGCTCGTTCCAGTAAGCGCCTCTTCCTCTTTCAGCCACATAGAGTTCATCGAGCATCGGCACATACACGACCCCAAACTCAGGCAAATCGTTTTTCCATCTGGCGATGGAGACAGCGAAAATGGGATGGCCGACGGAAAAATTGGTCGTCCCGTCTAAAGGGTCGATGATCCATTGGAACTCCGAATGGTTTTCCGTATCATGGGGCTGTATCCCCTGCTCCTCGGATAGGATCCTATCGTCTGGGAACAGCTGCTTTAGGCGCTGTACGATCAAAGCATCACATGCGAGGTCCACCTCTGTGACCATGTCCACAGCTGTGCTTTTCGTCTCCACCATGAGTCCAGTTTTTCGATAGCGCGCCTTCTGAAGTGCGCCTGCTTCCTTAGCCAGTGCGATTACAGGTTCATATATTGAATTGATTTTCGTCATTATAGACTCCATTTATTTTATTTCGTGACGCCGCCGGTAATTATCCAATTTCTCAATTAAATGATACACCGTTTAAAGCCCCATGGGAATGTTAAAGTTAAACATTTTGTAAAGGATGAAGAAATATGTTTAAAGCGTTTCAAATGGGCTAATTATACACTGTAATGAATTTTAGGAGGTTATCATGAGAGACCATATTACCATGGGAGGAAATCCCATTACTTTATTAGGCGACGAAGTTAAGGTTGGCGACCAGGCACAATCCTTTAAAGCAGTGAAACCCGATATGACCGAGTTCGATTTTTCAGAGCTGGATGGAAAGATTAAAATCATCAGTGTCGTACCATCAGTAGACACGCGCATCTGTGAGTTCCAAACGATTCGATTTAACGAAGAAGCAACTAAAAATCCTGATGTCCACGTGATCACCATCAGCGTCGACCTTCCTTTTGCACAAAAGCGTTTTTGCGCCACTAACGGCATCGATAATGCCATCGTCGTCTCAGACCACCGCGCACTGGATTTCGGCCTTAAATATGGCTTCGCCATCGATGGACTTAGACTTCTTGCACGTGGAATCGTCGTCGTAGATGATAAAAATACTGTGCGCTATGTGGAATACGTGAAAGAAGTTGGCTCACACCCTGATTATGATAAGGTTTTGGATTTCGTAGCGCAGTTATAGACATTTTTATAACCGTTCCATCACGCATCCTTAACTGAATACTGAATCAAAAATAGCTGTCGCAATGATTACTCATTTTGACAGCTTTTTTATTTCGGTGGACCATTATCTAAATAAAAATAATGGGACGAGGATTGGAACGAGCGTCGATAAAATCAAGCCCGTCGAAAATGATAAAATGGCCGTTTCACTGTTGGTGTTTTGAGAGATAATCGGTAGGGTCGTGTCCATGGCCGTGGCACCTGCTGGCGAAATGGCTTCGATGAAGCCGATACGCTTCGCGATGATGGGAATCAGGGCGATGGCGAAAACCTCCCTCATGACATTCGTCAAAAATGCCAACACTGAAAGCTCCGATGAATAGGGAGCGATGATAATTGAGGAAAGTGTGTACCAACCCATTCCAGATCCGATGGCCCCCGATTCATTAAGCGGGTAGCCCAGGAACGTTCCCACCATAATGGCACCAAGCAAGCTTCCCAAAGCGATGGCGATGGGAACCACGAAGAACAGGACACCCGTGCGTTTGATGTCTGAAAATACATTTTTATTTTTTCCGATGTCAATACCGACGAAGAACAGAAGCAAACAAAGACCGACGGTCAGAAGCGTATCCGTGGTGGCATAAAGCGTGTCAGGTAAAGCCAGCCCCACCAGTGTCCCTGCGATGACCGCTAGGATGATTTTGAACGTCATCTACTTCACCGCCTTTCTGTTAAAGACCTTTAGCATCAAATGAACCGTTAACACACTTCCTATAATGGTGAAGATTCCGAAAAGGATCGCATGAAGCCCGATTTGCGCGAAGGCATCTAACACGCGATCATCCATGCCGATTCTAAGTCCCATTACAAATAATAGAACAAATAGACAGGCAAGCTGAAGCTTATCGATTTTATTGCTGAGACCCTGGTGAATCCACCCTTTGTAACTTAAAAAACCGCCCACGATCAATAAGGCCAAATATAGTAATATACTACTCATCTTTTTCATCCTTTATCGGCACTATGCCTTCGTAATAAATAAATCCATCTTCCTTTAATCTCACCTTTACAGGCATCATTTCAACGCCCATACGTTTAGCGCGGTAAAATGCCTCGTAGAATTTGGGATCTGTATCGCGCTTTGGCTCAAAAAGGTTTGCCTCACTTAAAATGAGAATTAGCACGCCTGCACGATCGCCAGATTCGACGATTTGAATCAGCTCTTCCAAATGCCGTACCCCTCTTACGGTTGGGGCATCTGGAAACTGAGCGAGTCCGTCCATCGATAAGGAGCAACCTTTCACTTCAACCCATATTTGACGCCCTTCTTCCACCTTGGTCGCATAAAAATCGATTCGGGAGTGTCCATATTTTGCCTCGGGTTTAATGTTCTGAAAGCTACCGAAGGGATTTAACGCTTCATTTCTTAAAATCGCTTCAGCAATATATCGGTGATAACCCGAATGGACCATTACATATTCCCCATCCTTCGCAGCAGCAATCATGTCCCAATCCGTTTTACGGGTGTCGCTCTTTGCATATTTAACAAGGCACTGATTTCCCGGATAAAGTAGTTCCTTTAACCGTCCAGGATCATGGACGTGGACCCTTTCCTCAACCCCCTGGATCACGACATCCGCAAGGTATCGATTAGGGCGTGCTCTGAACTCGCCAGGTAGTAGCGCATCAATTTTTATAAGTGGATAGTGCATCAGGTTACCTCCCGTAGAAGTGCTTCAACATGGCTGACGTAGCTTTTGATGTCGTACTTTCTTTCGAGACCCGCAGCATTCATGTATCTTATTTTACCAAATATGGCGCGTTCCTGCCATGGTCGATCATGCTTACCAAAACACCAGGCGATGCCAGCATAGCCATTTGGATCTCTTCCATCCAGTTGGTATTTATCATTTAAAGTGCACAGCCGTTCAAAGGCTTCCTCAGGCGTACGAGACCACTCGATGACCTTTTTCCCCCAGTACATGCGCATGGTGTTATGCATATGGCCTGTTTTCACCATCTCCATTTGCGCTGCGTTCCAGTAAGGATCATGGGTCAACCCCTTCTCAAGCACCTCGAGGGGATAAAGGAAATCGCGCTTATCATTACGATGATGGTCTAAGGTCTCATAAGCCCAAGCTGGTAAAAAATCCTTTAATGCTTTTATCCGTTCTCCAGCATAGTAGACATAGTTGAATGCAAGCTCTCGCCTCACCACGAGCTGTTCCACGAAGGTATCCGCCTTAATGCCACGATTAAAGAGCTTATTTAGGATCGTGACTGGTGAAAGCTGTCCAAAATGTAAGTACGGACTCAGTCTGGAAGTGCCACTGACGGCTGGGTCAGACTGTGCCTGGTCGTACTTAAAAATCCCATCCGATAAAAAGACATCCAGATGGCGCATCGCCTCCTGCTCACCGCCGATAAAAGCATCGCTCTTTGGTAGTCGCTCCAAATCCGGACAGTAATCGTCTAAAAAGGCATGAATCTCGTTTAAAGGTAGCGAATCTAATGCGATTGATTCCGAAATTTTACCTAATGACTTTTCCAGTGGTTGGTGGTGAACGGGTGTGAGATACGTGTGTATTTGCTTCATGATTGAGGGTCTAATGGCGTAGGCTGCATAAGCTTCGCGATTATAGGCGACGTTTACCGGAACCACCACATTTGTCTCCACCTCATACGTGTCACAATCCAGTTTCTGGACTAACGCTTCACGGAGCTCTCGCTCGAAAACCCCATAAGCAAAGTCCATCACAACCGCTTTTGCCTTTTCAGACATTTCGGATATGATTTTTACAGGATCCCCCACCTTTAGTGAAAACCCGATGCCCATCTGCTCTAGCATTGGCTTCAGGCATTTAATCCCTTCCAGCATAAACTGATAGTGGCGTGTATTACCTCCTGGAAATCTAGGGATCACGACGAAACTCACCACTAGAGGTACCTCCAGTTGGTTGGCAAGTGCTATCGCATACGCCAGTGCATGATTATCAGTGATGCGCTGTGCACCTTGCATCCAGTAGAGCACATATTCACCCTGTGGGCGTATGCCCTTATGAAGCCTTCGATTGATACGATTTTCGTGAATCATCTGAACACCTCAAAAATTAGTTCAAGTTGTATACGCATACTGTATACACATATGCTACAATATAATACGGACCCATTATATCAACAATGGGTGATTAGCGTCAACTAACGTTCATTCGCAAGGAGGAAACATGTCACCTTTTAAGCCTAAGTTTTTTACAACCATAAAAAACTACTCGAAAGATCAATTTCTCGGCGATTTGACCGCAGGTATTATCGTGGCCATCATCGCTCTTCCCCTATCAATCGCCCTCGCCATCGCGTCAGGAGTCTCTCCTGAAAAAGGCTTGCACACAGCGATTATCGCCGGTTTTCTGATCTCCTTTTTAGGGGGAAGCCGTGTACAAATCGGTGGTCCAACAGGTGCCTTTATGGTCATCGTTTATGGAATCGTCACCGAGTTTGGCGTAGATGGTTTAATCATGGCCACCATGATGGGAGGCGTCATGATGATTGCCATGGGGCTATTAAAGCTCGGCGGGGTCATCAAATTCATCCCTCACCCGATTACAACCGGCTTTACCAGTGGTATTGCTGTGACCATATTCTCTTCACAGATCAAAGACTTTTTCGGTCTCACCACAGAAGCATTACCAGCTGAGTTTCTTGAGAAATGGCACATTTACATCGGTGCTTTTCACACGTTCGACATGACTACCGTCATCATCGGATTAGTTGCACTGGGCATTATCGTCTTTTGGCCTAAGCGTTTCAGTAAAATTCCTGGCTCGCTTATAGCATTGGTGGTCACCACTTTAATCGTACAGCTGGGTAACCTCGATGTGATGACCATCGGTGGGAAATTTGGTGAGCTTTCTTCCGCTTTTCCGACACCTCAGCTTCCTGCTTTTAGCATAGAAAAAATGACCATGCTCATCGGACCTGCATTTACCATCGCACTCTTAGGTTCCATCGAATCGCTGCTTTCTGCTGTGGTGGCTGATGGTATGATCGGTGGCCGTCACCGCTCAAACACAGAATTGATCGGCCAAGGCATCGCCAATGTCGCTTCCGGATTATTTGGTGGTATTCCTGCCACAGGTGCCATCGCAAGAACCGTCGCTAACATTAAAAATGGCGGAACAACACCAGTCGCAGGTATGACACATGCGGTGGTCCTTTTGTTGATCATGTTGCTCTTTATGCCACTGGCTCAAATGGTGCCATTAGCTTCACTCGCTGCCATTCTAATGGTGGTGGCCTATAATATGAGCGAGTGGCGTGAATTTATCTCCTTATTGAAATCACCAAAAAGCGACGTCACCGTGCTATTGATCACCTTCTTCATAACAGTTCTCGTGGACCTCGTTATGGCCATCGAGATTGGGATGGTGTTGGCTGCACTTTTATTTATGAAGCGTATGGCCGATGTCACCGAGGTCAGTGAGCTTACACGTGATACGGCCGAAGAGGACGATAGCTTCACTCCGAAATTTGATCGTTCTTTACTGCAGAGACTTCCTCAGCATATTCAAGTTTATGAAATCAATGGCCCCCTCTTCTTCGGCGCAGCCGACAAATTCTTAGAGGTCATCAACGAAGTGGATGGGACGACACAAACCATGATTCTAAGACTTAGGAATGTTCCTGCCATGGACGCCACTGCTGTACACGCATTAAAGCGCTTTATTAAAGCCTGTCATAAGCATAAAATCAAAATCCTGTTGTCCGGTTTAAAGCCTCAACCCTATGAGGTGCTAAGCAAGGCAGGCGTCATCGATACGATCGGAGAAGAACACATCTTCGAGCACTTCGAAGCAGCGCTCGCTTTTGCAGAGAATCGCCACTACGAATTGGCATCAAAGCCGTTCACACCTGTATAAATAATTTAGGAGAAACTATGACTGAACTGAAGCTCCATGAAAAACACCTTGAAAAGTATAAAAGTGGCTATCCACTCATCTTCAAAGAAGCTGTCATCGGTTATCAGCTGATTGAATCTTCTGGTCTAGAAGAAGGATCACTGATTAAGCTGACCGATGAAAAAGGCAAATATGTCGCCACTGGCTATTACGGTAAGCAAAATAAAGGCATCGGCTGGGTATTATCAAAGAATGAAAAGGAAAGCGTCGGCTTACCCTTTTTCCAGAAGAAACTATACAGTGCGATCGAGAAGAGACTCGGGCTTTATAACAACCCGAAAACCAATGCCTTTCGCGTCTTTAATGGCGAAGGGGACGGCATCGGTGGCTTGACCATCGACTTCTATAATGGCTACTACCTTATCAACTGGTATAGCTTAGGCGTGTATGCTTTCAAATCGCATGTCATCGAAGCGCTCAAAAAGTGCGTCGAGTTTGATGGCATCTATGAGAAACTCAGATTTGAGGGTCTCGAGTCAGAGCATCCAGATGGTTTCGTCACTGGAACTGAAGCGAAGTTTCCCCTGGTGATTAAAGAAAACGGGGTTTCCATAGAAGTATTCTTTAACGAAGGGGCCATGACAGGCATCTTTCTTGATCAAAGAGAGGTTAGACGTGCCATTCGAAACAACTACGCAAAGGGAAAAGATGTTCTGAACACATTTTCTTACACCGGCGCATTTTCAGTATTTGCCGCACTTGGTGGCGCAAAATCAACCACGAGCGTGGACCTCGCCAACCGTAGCAAGGAGCACACAGAACACAACTTTGCACTTAACCAAGTCTCTTTGGACCGACATCAGATTTTGGTGGAGGATGTATTCAACTACTTTAAATTTGCCGCAAAGAAGGGACTTACCTACGACCTCGTAATCCTGGATCCACCTAGCTATGCCAAATCTAAGGACTTCGTCTTTAGTGCGGAAAAGGACTATCCCGAGCTGTTAGCGGAGGCGATTAAAATCACTCGCCAAGGGGGCATCATCGTCGCATCGAACAATTCGAGCACCATTACCCTCGAAAAATTCAAGCAAGTTATCGGTAAGGGCTTCAACATCGGAAAAGCGCGATTTGAAATATTAGAGATCCATCAGCTACCGAAGGATTTTAGAGCCCATCATCTCTATGAAGAGAGCAATTATTTGAAAGTGGTTTTCTTAAAACGCATCAAGTAAAAAAGTGGCTGTATCGCGTATGAAAGTTTCGCGATACAGCCTTTGTGTTTTTAATAGTGCTCTCCATTGTCATAATACCGCGTGGGCTCAAGGGTATTAAACATGACGCAGACCTCTTCATAGCCCTGCGACATGACACTGTCTGTAATCAGCTTCGCCACCTTATCTTGGAGTGGCTGAGGTCTTTCAAACCAGTTCATCGTGACAAAGGGGTATCCTCCCATGCCCTGCTTTCCGTGCCTGAAAAACACGGTTTCCTGCCATTCCACAGTAAAGTGGTCCACAGGACAGTCGATGATTATGGCGAGCGATTCAATCAGCTGCTCGCTGATTTTGCTGACTTCATTAGGCGTTACACCTTTAAATAGGAGATGTGGCATGGTGCCTCCTTTTGATTTGTCTTTGTTAATCGATTTAATGATTCACTTCACTGTCATTTTATAATAAAATGTAGGCATGACACAACCTGTCTTGAAAGGAATTATCGATGAAATTTAAGCCCATTTTGGGATTACTATTATTAACGGCGATGCTATTTACCGGATGCAATGCACAGTATAAGCATCTAAATGAAGCGATCCGCCCTGAATTGATCGAAAACGAAACGAGTCAGTCGATACCAGACGTCGGCATACAGACCGTCATCGAGGAATCTGAGTCTAAAACCGTCGCTGTACACTACCCTACTATCGGTAACGATAAAGTGGATGCCCTTCTAAAGGAGTTCGCGCTCAACCGGGTTGAGCTTTTTTATCAGGAGACTGCAAATATTCAGGTTGCTAATGATGAAAATTGGCCCTATGAGCTTCATATCGATTACGAAATCGCCTATCAAACAGAACGACACCTTTCATTAGTCTTTAGAGAAGAAAAATATTTGGGTGGTGCTCAGTCTGTTTCAGCGCTATTTACCTATAATTTTAACCTTGATCATAGCCGTCAGCTCATGCTTAGAGATGTTTTCAAGGGTTCATCCGCCTATCTGGAGATCATTTCGCAGTTCATCTACGATTCATTGATCAACCAAAACAGTTTGGGAATCCCCCTCGACGAAAGCTGGGTAGTAGAAGGCAGTACCCCTCTTGAATCGAATTTTAAGCACTTTCTGATAGGTGATCAAGGCGTGACCTTTCTTTTCGAAAAGTATCAGCTTGCGCCTGCGTTTATCGGTGAGCCCTCCATTCTCATCCCTTACGATGTCTTCACCGCTCATATTGAACTTAAAGAAATCTTCCTTCCTGCACCTAGCAAGGCTGAACGGATTCTACCACACCTGACTCAAACGACAATTATGAGCCCTGTTGAAGGTGCCGTAAAAAAGAAGATCGCCATAACCTTTGAGGATGGACCACACCCGTTTTATACCCCTCTCATCCTGGATACCTTAAGCTCGCGAAATACGCTTGCAACTTTTTTCATCCTAGGTAACCGTGCACAGGATTATCCGGATTTAATCGAGCGAATCGCGGTTGATGGACATAGCATCGGCAACCATTCGTGGAGCCACCCTCAAATGACACGCCTCTCTTTCGATGCCTTGAACAATCAGTATGAAAGAACACAGGAACTTGTAGCAACCATAACCGGTAGTGCCCCACTCATCTATCGACCACCCTACGGCATCTATAATGAAAACGTCATCAGTATATTAAAGTCGCCAGCCGTACTTTGGTCCATCGATCCTGGCGACCTCGTCTATAAGGATTCTGCTTATATCACCAACTATGTTATCGATCACGCCTTTGATGGTGCGATTATTTTACTAAGGGATACGAATGCCCACACGACACAGGCGCTCAGTGCCATCATCGATGAGCTGACGCAACTCGGGTACGCATTCGTCACAGTAGATCAATTGCTTGGCATCACAGAAGAGAATGCCTCCCAGAATATTCGGATTTTCTCTAGAGGATTTGAGAGCAAGTAAGGTTGACGCATACAAAAAGGAGCTGTATTTCAACAGCTCCTTTATTATAGACTTGATTAACTATGTGTCTTCGGCGTTTTCACGCGTTTTTTATCTCTGTCTCTATCTCTAGACTCAGAGCGAGGCGCACCTGAAGGAGATGAAACCTTCTTTTTGCCTTCGCCACTGTATTTGCTTGGTTTAGATTTAGAGTAGCCGCCTTTTTCTTCCTTCGCAGGAATCACAGAAACTGGCTTGCCTTTAATCATACGCTTGTCCATACGCTCGATGACGCGATCTGCATGACTTTCTGGAATCTCCACGAATGTAAAGGTATCAAAGATATCCACCGAACCGATTAAACGGCCTTCGATGCCTGCTTCATTAGCGATGGCGCCGACGATGTCTCTCGGACGAACATTATGATTATTTCCCACATTGATGTGCATTCTAATCATGCCGCTCGGTGTTTTGCCTCTTGGTTTGCCTTTTGATCGGTCACCACCACGATCGCCGCCGCGGTCGCCTGAACGCTCACCACGATCATTACGGTCACGACCCATGGCTTTAGCATTATCAACTGAATCAATTTCCTTCACGTTTTCAAGCTCGAGCTCCATTTGGAATAGCGCCGCAGCGATTTCGATGGCAGAATAGTTGTTTTCAGTGAACTCTTCGATAAACTGGATAAACTTTCTATCGATGCCGCCTTCAATACGCTCTTTGATCTTGTTCATGAAAAGCTCGCGCTTCATCGCCTGAAGATCGCTGATTTTCGGAATCGGATGCGGTTTGATGTCAGATTTCGTATATCGCATGATGCTTCTTAAAAGATGGAAATCTCTAGAAGTGATAAACGTGAACGAAATACCCTCTTTACCTGCACGGCCTGTTCTTCCGATACGGTGTACATAGTACTCCTCATGCGTCGGCATGTCATAGTTGAATACCGCTTCCACGTTATCGATGTCAAGACCTCTCGCTGCAACATCTGTTGCGATGAGGATTTCGATATCGCCACGCTTGAACTTGTTGATGACGTTCATACGGAGCATCTGCTTCATGTCGCCATGAATCTTATCACACATGTAACCACGTGCTTGGAGCATGTCTGTCACTTCATCCACGCGCTTTTTCGTGTTACAGAACACGATGGAAAGCTTATAGTTGTAGATATCGATAAGGCGCGTTAAAATCTCCATTTTATCGCGGTCTTTCATCTCGATATACACCTGCTGAATGCTTGGTGCAGAAAGCTGCGTATGCGCTACCTTTAAGATCTCTGGATCTCTCTGGTATTTGTCCACGATGGCCATGATCTCTTTAGGCATAGTCGCTGAAAAGAGCAGTGTTTGGATTTCGTGATCCACTTCTTCCATGACGAGCTCGATGTCTTCTCTAAAGCCCATGTTGAGCATCTCATCCGCTTCGTCGAGGACGAGCATTTTAAGCTGACCTAATTTAAGCGTTTTACGTCTTAAATGGTCGAGTACCCTACCTGGTGTACCGATGATAATCTGTGCACCTGATCTAAGGCCTCTAATTTGTCTTTCAATGTCTTGACCACCATAGATGGGGAGTACATGAAGACCTCTGAGATATTTACCGATACGATTAACCTCTTCTGAGATTTGTACCGCTAACTCTCTCGTAGGGCATAGAACCAACGCTTGGACGTTCTTGTTCGATAAATCGAGTTTTTCCAGCATCGGAATCGTAAATGCCGCCGTTTTTCCAGTTCCTGTTTGCGCCTGTCCAACAAGATCCCTTCCCGTAAACGCAACGGGGATGGCCATTGTTTGTATAGGCGTTGCTTCTTCAAAGCCCATATCTTCAACAGCCCTCAAAATTTCTTTTGAGCAGTTTAATTCACTAAATTGCAGTTTTTCCATTAATATTTCCTTTCTTGTCTTTGAACACTTCATTATAACACAATTGACGCAAAATACTATTATGTTTTAGAAACATTTGAGTGAATAAACGCACTGTGAAGCTTAGAATATAACCTTTATAGCAATTTATAATAAATAAGGTCGTCGATGTAACCGCCTTCATCGGGGTCATACTCGTGCATGAAGACCCTGCCACTTTGAATAAAGCCTAAGCTTTCTATAGTGGCGATGGATGCGGTGTTCCACGAATAAATATAGGTTCGGGCGATGAGGATTCCTTCCTCTTTGAGCTTAGTCAGTCCATATTCAGTCAGGGTCTTCGCAACCTGCTGCTTTCTATAGGCCGGATGGACAGCTGCTGCCAGGTAGACACTGTGGGATTTATTTCCCTTACCTCTCGTCGCCTTAAGCAAACCGATGAGTTGTCCATCCGTGTTAAACGCTCCGTACAGGTAGATCTCCGGTGAATCAAACCATTGATCTAATTCTTCCTCAGATGCTATGTCTGTAAAGCTCATACGCGCATTTTCTTCACGCAACAATTGACAAAGCCTAAACACCTCCTGGCGGTGTGACCTATTTACATTTAACAGTTCCATCATGTCAGACTCCCTAATGTCATGCCCTTTTCAAAGGCTTTCATGTTTTCTTCAAAGAATTTTTCAGGTACGGATTCACCGATGACCTTTCGCCATATGGCACTATCGATGGGAAGCTGCTTTGCCAGAGCACCCAGCATCATGACGTTAACCACCTTCGGAGTCCCCAGTTCCAGACATAACGCCAGCACATCATGTGCCGACACGACGATGTCCTTTCTAAACTGGTCTAAAAAGTCATGGGGATAGGGCGCCGCTTCTGCGATGGCGAACACCGGATAGATCTCTGCCGTATTGATAAACGCCTGTCCCTGAGGTTTCAGGTATTCCTGCCAGCGAAGTCCTTCTAAGGGCTCTAGTGCCAATAAAAAATCCGCATGACCCTTCGCAATGTTAGGCGAATGGATCGTCTCACCCAGACGGACACTGCCCCAAACCTTTCCGCCACGCTGGGATAGCCCCACCACATCATTGGTTTTCACATCGTACCCGGCTTCAAAAGCCACCTCACTGATAATGTCGGTCATGAGTACGAGTCCCTGTCCACCTACACCCGCCATAATGATATTAACTGTTTTATTCACGTGTCATCGCCTCCTTAACTTCTTTTGATGGCGCTCACAGGGCAAACCTGAGAGCAAACGGAACAGCCCACGCACATGGATGGGTCTATGGAGGATTTTTGCTTATCAAATCCCTCATAATGCTTCATGTGAATAGGTGGACAATTGGTTTTGACACATGTTCTGCAGGCGATACATATCGAAGGATCCACTGCGAAATGAGGTTCCTTGATTTTGAATCGAAGTGCGCATGGGCGGGTGGTCATGATGATGTCGATTCCCTCGTGTTTAAAAGCATCCTCCATGGTTTTCTTAGCCGCTTTATAATCAAATTGGTCCACGACCTTCACCGATTCGAAGCCCATGACCTCGATAAGTTTCGGAAGATCGACGTTCATATCGCTGCCATCTCCATAGGGGGATGAACTGGCATTCGGTTGACCCCCTGTCATGGCAGTGGTGCCATTATTGAGAATAAGGATGGTGATGTTATCCGTAGGGTCTGATTGGTGAAGCAGATTTAAAAGGCCCGTCATCCCAGAATGGTAGAACGTGCCATCCCCGATGACCGCCACGAGTGGCTGGTTGATCCCCATAAGGCGTTCTGCCTTTTTCATGCCCTTCACCATGCCGAGCGAAGCGCCCATGCTGATGATGGAATCCAGTACCTCCAGTGGATAGAGAATTCCCATGGAGTAGCAGCCGATATCGCCTATGACTGTCTTTTTCGATTTTTTCAGAATATCGAACACCGGGCGATGCGGACAACCGGCACAGAACATGGGAAGTCGGCCCATAACGGGCGTTAGTGGTTCCACTTCGCTGGCGGTCGCTTCTTCAGTCACCTGCAAAAAAACGTTCGCCATTTCCACGCCAAGCATGCGAAGTCCCGTCTCAATCTCCTCGATATCCAGCTCCCCTGTAAATGGAAATGCTGTTTTTCCCACACATGGAATTCCTGCCAGCCGTAGCTGGTCCTCGATAAATCCCGTCATCTCTTCGATGACCACCACTTGGTTAAACTTAGCTGCTAAAGCCCTTAACGCGTCTAGCGGTAACGGATACACGATGCCGAGTTTATACACCGCTGCTTTAGGCGCCAGCTCCCTAAGGTTTTGGTAGGGCAGACCACTGGTGATGATGAGGGTATCTGCGCCATCGTAGGGCTCAAAACGGTTTATGTTTAAGTCATCTAGCGCACTTTGTAGCTTCTCGATGCGCTTATGCATGTGAAACTGCTTGTCGAAGGTATTCGGTGGAATCATACCGTAGTCCGACGGACTTTTTACGAAGCCCTTAATAGGGACTTCCGTGCGATCTGACAGCATGACCTTCGTCCGGCTGTGGCATAGACGAGATGTGATTCTTAGCATGACGGGTGCTTCAAATCGTTCACTGATCTCCAGCCCTATCATGGTAAAGTCCTTCGCTTCTTGTGAGTCGGCTGGGTCGAGTACAGGCATGTTTGCAAATTTCGCAAAAATGCGATTGTCCTGTTCATTTTGCGAGCTAGCCATGCCAGGATCATCTCCCGACATGAGCACGAATCCACCCTTCGTCTTCGTTTCGGTGAATGTCATGAGGGGGTCTGCTGCGACGTTTACGCCGACGTGTTTCATGGAAACGAGGGTTCTTGCACCGGTCATAGAGGCGCCGATTCCCACCTCTAGAGCGACCTTCTCGTTTACTGAAAACTCCGCGTATATCTCTGGATACTGCTTTTTAATGGTCTCTAGCATCTCTACTGTAGGTGAGCCTGGATAGCTTGCCGCCACATGGCCACCTGCCTCATAGAAGCCTCTGGCAATCGCCTCGTTGCCAGTCAACATTTTTACTTTCATGAACTGCCTCCTTATACATGCAAACACGCATTACACACCATTCATACCCAATTATGGTCCCGCCTGTCGAATGCTTTTACTCTCTATCAAAAAAAGAATTGAGGTTAAAAAAGTGCTTCAGAAGTAGCGCCGAACGGATGGCGATATCCTCATGCTCCAGAATATGCTTCGCCATATGGCGGTCTACGAAAACTATTTCAGCTTCTTCATCCGGACTTTGGTGCCGGTTACTGGGTTCACCAGAATAGTAGCCATAGGCGATTTCCACGCATTCATTAATGATGCCCACTGACGCATAGCGTGGCGCATCACTCATGACAAACTCGAAGTCCATCCCCGTTTCTTCTTTAAACTCGCGGACGCTGGTTACCGAAACAGGTTCGTCACCATCAGCAAGTCCAGCTGGTAGCATATAGACGGTTCTCCCAGCGGATACGCGATATTCCTTTAGCATCACCACATGGGTTTTCTCATGGTTCGTGGCGAAGATCATGGCACCATCGCTAAAGCGTTTCCCATGATCAATTTCCTCCCTAAGGCGTTCTATGCCCTGTCTGGAAACGAGTTCCCATGATTTATCAGCACCTTCCCGGTTCACATAATCGATTCGAAATCCTTTTAAATAGTGCAAACGATCCACTTCTGTTATCCGTTTGATGGTCAATTTTCCTTCCATAGTCACCTCAAGTCATTATTTCATATTTTCTTTTTGCCTTTTCTTCTGCTTTTATTATATAATATCAAAGGATTAAACAGAACACATTCACCAAAGGGTGTCTTTTATAGAAAGGATTTTCAAATGAGTATTTTAACCGTCAAAAACTTAAGCCACGGCTTCGGCGACCGTGCGATCTTTAACAATGTTTCCTTCCGCCTGCTCAAAGGCGAGCATATCGGCCTGATCGGTGCAAATGGCGAGGGAAAGTCAACCTTCATGAACATCATCACCCATAAGCTTGAGCCGGACGAAGGTCAGGTGGATTGGTCAAAACGCGTCCGTTCAGGCTACTTAGACCAGCATACGACCCTTGAGAAGGATACTTCCATCAAAACGGTTCTGGAAAGCGCATTTAAATACCTCTTCGACATGGAACAGGAAATGAACGACATGTATATGCGCATGGGCGATGTTACGCCGGAAGAACTGGATAACCTCATGGAAGAGGTCGGTACCATCCAAGACATCCTCAATCATAACGACTTTTACATCATCGATGCTAAAGTGAACGAGGTGGCGCGTGGCTTAGGCCTTCTGGAAGTCGGTCTCGAGAAAACCGTCGACAGCTTAAGTGGTGGTCAACGTACAAAGGTCCTTTTAGCAAAGCTCCTTCTAGAAAAGCCTGATATTCTGCTTCTTGATGAGCCTACCAACTACCTGGATGAAGAGCACATCGAATGGCTTAAAAAATACCTGCAAGAGTATGAAAACGCCTTTATCCTCATCTCGCACGACATCCCATTCCTCAATAGCGTCGTCAACCTTATCTATCACATGGATAATAAAGAGCTCAACCGTTATGTGGGCGACTACGATAACTTTATTCGCGTTTACGAGGCGAAAAAGAAGCAAGTGGAATCGGCCTATAAACAGCAGCAGCAGGAAATCGCCGACCTCGAGGACTTCGTTCAGCGCAACAAGGCCCGCGTGGCCACGCGTAACATGGCCATGTCCCGTCAAAAGAAGCTGGATAAAATGGATCGTATTGAACTCGCCAGAGAGAAGCCGAAGCCAGAATTCAACTTTAAGCTCGCCAGAACGCCTGGAAAGCTCATTTTTGAAACCAAAGACCTCGTCATCGGCTATGATGAGCCACTATGCCGTCCGCTCAACCTACGCCTGGAGCGCAACCAGAAGATCGCCATCACGGGTGCCAATGGTCTCGGAAAAACGACCCTACTTCGCAGCATCCTAGGACAAATTCCGAGCATCAGCGGTGAAGTGGTTACTGGTGAGTTTTTGACCATCGGCTATTTCGAACAGGAAATCAAGGAAGCGAATTACAACACCTGTATCGAAGAAGTTTGGAAGGAATTTCCATCTTATACGCAATACGAAGTCCGTGCTGCGCTGGCTAAATGTGGTCTAACCACACAGCATATCGAAAGCAAGGTCGTGGTTTTAAGCGGTGGTGAGCAAGCTAAGGTAAGACTTTGCAAGCTCATCAACAAAGAAACCAACTTCCTCGTACTGGATGAGCCGACCAACCACCTCGACGTCGATGCAAAAGCGGAGCTCAAGCGCGCGCTCATCGCCTATAAGGGCACAATTGTCCTGATTTCCCATGAACCCGAATTTTACAGAGACATCGTCACCGATGTGTGGAATCTGGAGCAGTGGACCACTAAAATCGTTTAATTTAATAAAGGACTGTAACCCACGAATCGGTTACAGTCCTTTTATTATTCTATCAACCTATTTGACCTTAAAACGACCGATGACGCCTGTCATGTTATTTGCGGTGGTTTTAACTTCAGTTGAGTTCTCCTGGATGCTTCGCATCAAATCTGCTTGAGTATCCATCGTCGCTGCAATTTCCTCTGCAGCAGCAGCGTTTTGTTCGGTGATGGCAGAAATACCATGGATGGAAGCGGTAGCGATGTCTTTATTTCGATTGACGTTTTGAATACTGATACTGATCATATCCAATTGTTTCAGCGTGGCGTCAATGGACTTTTCAATCGCTTCGAATGCGCTTTGAACATTGCCCAAAACACTACCGGACATCTTGATGGCTTCATTTGATGAGCCCATGTTTGATTCGGTCTCAGAAATCTCAGAAAGAATCTCTTTGATGATTTTATCGATTTGCGTCGTCGACTTCGAAGTTTCTTCAGCGAGTTTGCGGATTTCATCAGCGACCACTGCAAATCCACGACCCGCTTCACCCGCACGTGCAGCCTCTATAGCCGCATTAAGTGCTAAAAGGTTCGTCTGCTCGGCAATCTGTTGAATCGTATTGGTAATTTGAACGATGGAAGAAGATTTAATCGTAAGTGTGTGGACATTCTCATTGAGCTTTTCATTGGCTTGGGTAGTGGTTGCGAACCTTTCACCGAGCTCAGTAAGTTGTTTAACACCAACGATGTTGCTTTCAGAGACTGCTGATGTATATACCTTGAGCTTCTGGGCACTGTTAACCGTTTCTTCAATCTCCTTCGCAAGTGCTGCCATCTTATCAGAGGCCTCAAGTGCATCCTGCGCTTGAGAGGTCGCCCCGTTTGCAAAATCTGCAACAGTCTGAGTAACTGCATCGATGCCTTCTCTACCATAGGAAACCACTTGATTCAGCTCTTCCGATGAACGATCGAGATTTAATGCGCCTCGCTGCATTTCCTCAACCATATCTCTCAGTACAACCCTTAGGTTCGCCACTGCATTTGCGATTACACCTGTTTCGTCCTTATATTTCAATAAATAGTCATAGGTATCGTCGTTGACGATATCTAGGTTCGATGTCTTATTTAAAATTTCGGAAAGCTTCAGAATCGGTTTAGAAATGGATTTGCTAAAAATAAAGGCGGCTGTAATGACGATTACCAGCGCTATAGCGATCCCACCTAAAAGCGTTAGGATAGCTAAATTAAGCTGAGATTGCATCGCCTTGCGCTCTGCGGCGATGGTGTTATCGATGTCGTCGATATAATTACCTGTTCCGATGATCCAGTCAAAGGGTTCAAACAGTTTGACAAAGCCACGTTTTGGAAGGGCTTCCGTCTCACCAGGTCTCGGGAAATAGTAATCGTAGTAGCCTTCACCCTCGGCATCGATTAAAGCGATAAAGCCTTGGATGATTTTGTTTCCATTCGTATCTGTAAGATCGATACGGCTTGTCCCTTCTACATCTTCACGCCCAAGTAAGACCACATTGACGCCGTCACGCGTATCAGCCCAGAAATAACCACTCTCTCCATATTTGGCGTTTCTCACCACATCGGCTGCGATGACTTCTGCTTCACTTTTTGTGATGATTCCTTTATCCACTTGGTTCATTATTCCCGTGAGCTCGCTAACGACGATCTCCACTTGATGCTTGATGTTTATGTCATATCCCTGTCTAAGCTGATCCTCCAATTGATTGATGCGGTCGTTATTGGTTTTATAGATGGTGTACATGGAGATGCTCCCGATCGCCACTGCGGAAACCAGTACACTCAACAGAACCAATAGTACGATTTTGCCCCTTATGCTCTTCATTAAATTACCCCCTCGTTATTTCTTAGGAAACCATGGTAAAAATTTGTTCGTTCTCTTAGAATAGGTGTCAAATCCTGGCCGACTGACCATCGCCTTTTCAAGCATGGGCACGCCTGACACAAATACTAGAAGATAAGTAATCACCACTGGACTTAAAACCGCTAGCCATGTTACGCCACTGGATAAAGCGATGATGAAGATCCCCCACCACATGGTGGCTTCACCAAAGTAGTTCGGATGACGCGTGTATGCCCATAGCCCCGTGGTCATGAGTTTTCCCTTGTTCTCTGGGTTTTTCTTAAAAGCGGCTAGCTGTGCGTCTCCCACCACCTCAAAATAATAACCGAAACACCAAACGACGATCCCTAAAACAGTCATAGCGTTTAAAACGACTCCCGCCATTTCGTGAATCAACACAACTGGAAATGCGATGATGAACATAAACACACCCTGAAGCATATAAACCTGGAAAAATGCACGTATCACCACATACTTGCCCCATTCCTTACGCCAGTTGGCATATCTGAAGTCCTCTGGTTTTCCGAGGTTCCGCTTCATTATGTGGTAGAATAGTCTGCCACCCCATAACGTAACCAGCAATGTCGTCACTAAAGAAACCACACCATAGTTGCCCGTTCTGACTAAAGAATAGATGGCGACGATCACGAAGCCGATGCCCCAAGCCATGTCGACGATGCTATTATTCTTGATCGCCGTTCCCAATAGAAAAAACAATAGAAAATAAATAAATATCACTAAGATCACTTCGATTAGCATGTTACCTCCTAATAATGGCGATGGCCACTGCGCCGATGCCTGCGTGGATGGATGTTATGGCTGAGATACTCGTGACGTACTCTGGCGGCATCCCTAAGACAGCTTCATATCGTTCACTATAAAGCTTTGCCAGCTCAGGGTTGTTCGCATGAACGATGGCATACCGGTCAATTCCCTCTTTTAGGGTTATCTTTTTAATGTGTTTTTTGATTTTTTCATCCACCGCTTTCCGACTGAATGAGATTCCGAATGCGGTACCATTTCCGTCAACATCAAGCGACATAATTGGCTTAGCCTTTAGGGCGACGAGCACTTTGCCCACCTTAGTGGGGACACGTCCGCCTTTAACGGCATATTTAAAGGTGTCCAGGCTCACATAGATGGATGCCTTTTTTATCTCCTCTGTGACGACCTTTGCGATATGTTCAGCCGTAAGCCCTTGGTTTGCCAACTCTGCAGCCTTTAAAACCACGAGTCCTTGTGCGCCTGAGTTCAGTTTTGAATCGATCAATTTTACACGGCCTCGTGAATCGCCAAGCTCCTCCACCACTCTGGAAAAGTTGGAATAAGTACCGCTAAGTGCACTGGACACACTGATGATGATCACTTGTTCATATCGAGATAACAGCCAATCAAGCTTGATGCGGATTTGCTTAACATCGGGCTGAGAGCTCGTCGGATAATTGACGCTCTTATCGAGGATCATCTGAATATTATTAGGGGTCGCCGTAAGCTTATCCAGATAAAGGCTATCATCGGCAATCAAGGTTAATGGTAGGACGTGAATTTGCTCATCGATGATTCGGTCATCCTCTATGTCGGCGATGGAATCTGTCAAAATCGCAATCTTTGATTTCTGCGACTGCTCCAACACCTCTTGAATCTTCATGTCCTCAACCTTCGATTTATAGATTTTGTAGTTTGAGGCGATTAACCGTTTGGTCACCTCGTCGGGTTGATTCGTATGGACGTGAATTTTTAAAAGCTTTTGATTCCCGGTGACGATAAGCGAATCCCCCATATCTTCTAATAATGCTTCCACAGCCTCCTTTTGATGAATGGAGTTTCTAACCAGCACCTCTGTGCAATAGCGGTGAACGCTGTCAGAAAAACGATGGGAATCGCTATAGGTTTCGATATCGCCGGAATTGAAATCCTGCTTGATTTCAGGATGAACCCACTCGTTAAGTCGATTGGAAAAGCCCTCTAAAAACATCACAAACCCTTTTGCACCCGAATCCACCACTTTATTACGCCTTAAAACCTCGAGCATATCAGGGGTTTCATTAAGCACCTGAACGGCTTTTTGATAAGCACCGTCAAATAAGGCGCCGAAGGTATTATGCGATTTATAGTGCTGGGTCATATAATTTGCCCATTCTCTTATGACTGTTAGCATGGTTCCCTCAACCGGCGATGAAACAGCGGAATAGGCTTCTTTAACTGCGATAGAAGCCCCATAGGTAAACTGTTCCAGCGTTAGAGATTTTAGATGCCCACAGGCATTTGAAAACCCATTAATAAAGCTCGCAAAAATGATGCCCGAATTGCCTCTGGCATTTTCAAAAGCCGCATCGGACATGGACTGGATGACGATATCGAAATCCTCAGAAACCGTGGCTTCATCGGCAATGGAGTTCATGGTGAGTGCGAGATTGGTCCCTGTGTCACCATCCCTCACTGGAAAAACGTTAATCAAATTCAAGTTTTCTTTATTTTTGACGACACTATCCGTTCCTGCTTTAAATATGGTGTAAAAATCAACGCCGTCGATAACAGATTTGTTCATGAATCCTCCCTGATTATAATGTCATTATAAATTATTTTATATGTACCCCGTAATCATCGTGACTAATAAACTATTTCGTAGGAATTCCGGCATTTTTTTGTTATGATGATTCTAATAAATCTCGCCATTTGGAGGTTCACATGAAAGACTATAATATCTTCGATATCATCGGCCCCGTCATGATCGGTCCATCAAGTTCACATACGGCAGGTGCCTGTAGAATCGGTTACACTGCTCAAAACATCATTAAACTCCCCGTCTCAGAAGTAACCTTTACCCTTTACGGCTCGTTTGCGAAAACCTATAAAGGGCACGGAACCGATATCGCCTTACTGGGCGGATTCATGGGGCTTAGGCCAGACGACGAACGGTTGGTGGACGCCTTTAAAATAGCGGATACCAGAGGATTAATCTATCAGTTCATCACCAGTGATGAAGACACTGCACACCCAAACACGGTGAAAATCACGGCGAAAACAAACCGGCTGGAGACATGGGAAATCGTAGGAATCTCCATCGGCGGAGGGAAGATGATCATCTGTTCCATCAATGGCATCGACGTCCAGTATACGGGTGATTACAATACCCTCGTAACCCATCACAAAGACAGCTCTGGTATGCTTTCTAAGATTACCACCACACTATCCGAGCATCGCATCAACATCGCTTTTATGAAGCTCTACCGAGAGGAAAAAGGGAAAAAAGCCATCGGCATCATCGAAACCGATGAAACCATAGAACCCATCGTATTACAAGAGCTTCTTAGCATCGACGGCATGCTCTATGTGAATTTAATTGAAAAAATATATGACTGATAATAATCATCCTATTTAGGATTTAGGAGGAGACGACCATGAGATTCACTTCTGCAGTGGATATTCTCGAATACTGTAAGGAACACCAGCTACCACTTCATGAAATATCACTGGCTTCTGAAATTGAAAAAACCGGAAGAAGCTATGGCTATATCCGCGATTATCTTAAAAACGTATTGAAAGTAATGCAAAACGCCGTACAAGCCGGGATAAACGATGAGGAAAACCTCATAAAAGGAAAAATTATCGGAAACGACAGCGTACTCTTAAAGAAAAGGTTAGACCATAGCCGTACGGTGTGCGGCGAGACCATCACCAAAGCCGTGGCATATGCCCTAAGCACCATGGAGGTAAATGCCTCTATGGGTAAAGTGGTGGCATCACCAACTGCTGGTTCTTGCGGTGTCCTTCCTGCTGTGCTCATGACCACTAAAGAACGCTTCGACCTCAGCGAGGAAAAGCTTCTCGAGGGCTTACTGGCAGCCAACCTCGTCGGAACCATCGTCGCTAGAAATGCCACTATCGCGGGTGCCGAAGGCGGCTGCCAAGCAGAGGTCGGCACGGCTTCAGCCATGGCGTCAGGAGCCGTCGTCCATATGATGGGCGGCACTCCGGAACAAGTATTTAATGCAGCGGCCATGTGCTTTAAAAACCTCTTAGGACTCGTCTGTGATCCCATCGCTGGACTCGTGGAAAGCCCTTGTGCAAAGCGTAATGGCATGGGTGCTGCTAATGCCCTTTTATGTGCGGAAATGTCATTAGCCGGTATCAAAAGTGTCATTCCTTTCGACGAAGTGGTGGAGGCCATGTACCGTATCGGTAAAGCCTTGCCCCCGTCACTTAGAGAGACGTCTTTGGGTGGCCTCGCTACGACGAAGACCGGTATCCAAATCAACACCGAGTTATTTGGTCAAAAGTAGACACGGTGCCATTAAAACGATAAAAAAGGTAGGGGTTGCAAATCTAAGAAATTAGATGTGCAATTCCTACCTTTTATAGGTTCATAACGTTTTATTACCTTAATCTTAATCCAGTTTAATATGGCAATAACCACCTGGGTTTTTCGTCAAATAATCCTGGTGATATTCCTCAGCCGGATAATAATACTTAAGTGGTTCAACCTCAGTGACGATCGGCTTTTCATACTTGAGCTGTTCGTTGTCTCTTGAGGCATGAATGACGGGTATATCGGCTTCATCTAGGTAGTAGATTCCTGTTCTATACTGAGAACCAATATCTCCGCCTTGTCGGTTCAATAAAGTCGGATCTATTACCTTCCAAAGGTGAGATAGAATGACTTCAAGCGAAATGACCGCCGGATCGTATTCGAGATAAAGGACTTCAGCATGTCCCGTTGTGTTCGAACACACTTCCTTATAAGTCGGTTCCAACGTCTGACCATTTGCATAGCCAACCTCAGTTCGCGCTATGCCATTCAACCTTTTGAAATAAGCCTCCATGCCCCAAAAACAACCGCCACCTAATACTATTTTTTTCATCCTGTCACCTCATTTTTTGAATGGATAATCATTCGTCTTGTTATGAGTATAGTATGAAAAAAAACCATGTTCAAGTGAAACTTAAGCTAAACCGATGACGACTGCAACGACTACGAACACCGAAGCGACTGCAAATAAAACGGCTTGGAATTTCCATTGGAACTTGAACCATTTATTCCAGTCAAGTCTAGCGACCCCGAGAACCCCCATCAAACAACCTGAAGTTGGCACGATCAAGTTAGTAAATCCATCGCCAAGTTGGAATGCAAGAACAGCGACTTGTTTAGTAACATCCAGTAGTTCTGCTAAAGGCGCCATTAAAGGCATCGTAAGTGCTGCTTGACCTGAACCTGACACGACGAAGAAGTTAAACACCGATTGCATCACGTACATTAACCAGCCAGTTACAACAGCTGGTACGCCGTCCAATGTTCCTGCCATACCATTTAAGATCGTATTAAGAACCGAAGCCGAATTTGCAGCGCTGTGACCTAATACTAATACGATTCCTTGTGCCATACCAACTACCAATGCAGCACCAACCAGGTCTTTTGCACCATCTTTAAACGATTCTGCAATATTGTTTACTGTCATGTTATTAAGTTTAAAAATCACACCAATAATTCCCGAAACTAGACCCATTGTAAAGAACACTGTTGCAATCTCTGGGATATAGTAACCGTGTTTTTGAACACCCCAAATGGTCCAAATAATGCCTAGTAAAATCGTAATCAGTACCAACGCATGACCAAATGTGAGTTTGTGAGCATCTAATGATTTGTTTGAAAATTCTTCTCTATAAGCGGCATCTGACTCATAAGCCACTGATAGTTCAGGGTTTTTCTTTATGCGTTTACCATACCACATGGTGAAAGCGATACCTAAAACTGTGAAAACACCCCACATGATTACCCTAAAGGTTGAACCAGAACCAACCTGAATACCTGCGATTCCCTGTGCAATGGCAACAGAGAATGGATTCATCCATGAGGTTGCAAAACCAATCTGAGTCGCTCCATAAGTCACCATAATCCCTACGATAGCATCATATCCTAATGAAATCATCAGAGGAACCACGATCATGGCAAACGGGATAGCCTCCTCGCCCATACCAAATATTGCACCGCCTGCTGAAAAGGCGATAAAAAGGGCAGGGATCAAAATCATGTCCGCTTGCTTGTACTTGTTAATAATGTTAATAATCCCAGCATCTACTGCGCCTGTCCTTATGATAATACCAAATGCGCCACCTACCACTAGGATAAATGCGACGACACCTACTGCCGATCCCCACTTATCACCTGTGACAAGCCCCTCGAACATATAGTTCAGGAAACCAACTTCTCCCCACTTTTCGAAGATTTTAATTGATTTTGTCTCTCCAGTATTCACGAAACCAGCATATTCTTGAACAACTTTTGCGCCATCCAACTCTAACGCAGCTGCCTTAGATTTTTTAATGCTACCGATTTCCTCGTCTCCCTTGAATACATAGGCTTTACTACCATCAGTGGTATCAATCGTATACACTGTTCCATTGACATCGACTTCTTCCACTACATTGTCTTCTACAACCTCAATCACTACACCGTTACCATCAGAAACTACATAGTTTACATTGAAAAATCCTGTTGGTACGACGTAAGTTGCGATTGCTGCTAGTAAAACAATAAAGAAAATAATGACATAAGTGTCTGGCATGCGCCATTGTCTGTTCGACATAGTGTTCCCCCTTAAAATTTAGTCACTATTTCATATCGCAAATACCATGCCAATCATTTTAGATCATAAAATAACGATTATTGCATTGAAAGTCATATAAAGGCGAGTTTGAATCACCTTGAATCCACCATGTAAGCGCCTTGTTAACCTTGTTTGCCCCTGATTAGTTCTTCCCCTTTCAAAGTAAGGGCGATGCCATTTCTTCCTTTAGAAAGACTTATAAAGCCATATTCATCAAGTTGTGTAAGCAATCGTCTAACTTGATTTTCTGTCCGATAATGGACACCTTCTTTACTTTTCTCAGAAAGTGTCACACGCGACACGATTTGATTTTCTCGTTTCATGCGTTCAATCAAGCGCAAAAAGTAAATAATCGCTGCGTTAACGTTCATAGAAGCACCATCGGGGTCACGCGTTCCTTCCAGAACGACTTTATTCCCCTCATATGACCTAACCAAATCTGATTGTCGTCCAAAATAGACCTCGTGAGGAAGATCCTCCACCTCGAGCATATTACCACTTCTCACGGCTAGCATGTAATTGATGGTGTTTTTTAACTCCCTTATGTTCCCGGGCCAATCATAAGACATCAAAAGTTTGATCAGCTTTTCATCAAGACGAACCTCCCCAGTGGAAAGGGTGGAAACGAGATGATCAGCCAACTCAGGAATATCTTCTCTTCGTTCTCTTAAAGGTTGCAAATGGACGAATCCCATCTTTAACCTGTAATATAAGTCTTCTCTGAATGTCTTCTCTTCAACCATTTTCTTTAAATCTTTATTTGTTGCCGCGATCACACGAACATCAATCGATTTGATTTCATTACTCCCCACTGGCATTATTTCTCGTTCTTCGAGCACACGAAGCAATCTCGATTGAACTTTTAAAGAAATGTCTCCAATTTCATCTAAAAAGATCGTCCCCCCATCAGCCTCCTCGAACAATCCTAACTTGCCCCCTTTTTTCGCACCTGTGAATGCGCCCTCAGCGTATCCAAACAATTCACTCTCAATCAAGTCATCAGGTAGTGCGCTAAAATTGACAGCTAAAAAAGGTGCGCTCGCCCTTTGTGAAGCGTTATGGATTGCGCTGGCAACCAACTCTTTTCCAGTACCACTTTCACCCTGAATCAGCATGGTCATATCTGTGTAAGACAACTTCGGAATAATCTCTTTAAGTCGTGTAATTGAGTCAGAGGTGCCTACGATATCTCCAATATGATATTTAGCGACATGACCCTTTTTTATGATTGACTCTTCAAGTGGCGTCATCCTTTTCATGCTTTTAAAGGAGGCACACGTGATTCCATCTTGAGAAAGGGTAAATTTCGATACCACAAAATCAAGTCCATCCAAACTCAATTCAAACAAGTGGTTGTCTTGATCTTCTGTTAAAAAATTCAGCAACTTCTTATTCTGAATGACCTTACGCAAATCACTCCCAACAGGTAAATAGCGATTTACTTTTAAAATATGCTTTAAAGAATCATTAAAGACGATGATTCTAAACGATTTATCATACATAAGTACACCTGCATTGAAACTTTCAATGACGCGATGCAAATTTTCATTTAAACTAATGATTTCTGCCCGTGAGGAAGCCAAATTTTTCGCCACTTTCAAAATTTTCTCTAAATACATTTTCGAGAACGAGCCCGAGGATTCCTCTAATAGGTTTAGCGAGGCAAGTATCTTCGCTATGGTACGAAAATCGAAAATCCTAGACCCCATGTCGACTACATGTTTGATATGAGCTGGAACCATTCTTATTTCGCCAGCTGTAATCGCCACATTAAATTGAGATGGGTCACATTTTGCACCCGGATAGTACAAAGTAATATTCAAATGGTCTAGGCCAATGTCCTTTAGAGCATTTTCAACTTCTCTAGCACTCTCTTCAACATCGTTTACCAGCAGAACATTCTCTCCCTGAGGCAAACTGACAATTTCATCGAGACCATCATAATTGATGGTCCGTTGACCGATAATCTGGCGGCATTGGGGTATGGACAAAACTTGATAAGCCTCATCACGTAGGGCTTGGCTTGAAAACACCATTAACTCTTCATTATTAAAGCCCGTGATGCCTTCATCTATAACATAGGGATTAATGATCACTTTATCTGAAATAAAGAATTTCAACTGCTTATACAATGAATCTGCAGTATCTCTTGAACCCGTTACTAAAGCGATTTTCTCCATCATTACCTCCCAATAAAAATGCTGTATAATATCCATTATATTATACAGCCAATAAAACAATTATAGTAAATGACTTTATTCAAAAGTTCCCTTCTTTATGATCACATTATCCTTCTTCAACCAATTTCCCATCGCCATAACGCCACTTATCTGAAGCGTCACTTTATCGACCAGTAGCAAATCAGCATCTCCGCCTTCGAATACGCGTCCTTTATGATGTAGTTTCAATAATTTTGCAGGATTTTTAGTAACAGGGAGCAAAGCGATTTCTAGAGGCAAAGCGTACGTCACATGGAGTTTACACATCGATTCGTACAGCGAAGTTACGCGTCCAACATCAAGACCCAAAAATTCACCTGATTCATTAAATAGCGGCAAAGAACCTTGACCATCTGAAGTAAACGTCATATGCGATTTGTCAACGCCAGCTTTAAGCCCTAATAGAAACGCCTCGCTTGCAGGCACTTCTCCTTCCTCGATAAACTGTGGCACTGTGGATGTGGTAAAATCGATATACCCACCATCCTTAGCATACTGGATGGCCACCTCAAACAGTTCTCTGTTACGATTTGCATGTGTCGGCAAAAACTGCGTTAACGGAATTTCGGTGTTTAATTTTGCGTACTCAAGGAATTCAAGCATTTGCTTGCCATCTCCCAGATGGACATTTACAAGACCCGCTTTACCTGACAATATTCCCCCTACCCTCGCATCGGATGCCACTTTGAGAAATTCGTCAATCGTCGGTGCTGAGCTGCGGTGATCTGAAATCGCGATTTCGCCAACACCGATAATCGGTTCTATCATCATAATATCTTTTTGAATAGAGTCGGTAACCGTTTTTAGTGGCAATCGATATGAGCCTGAATAGATGTAGGCAGAAATCCCTTCTTCTCTGATACCATAAGCTTTAGCCACGAGTGATTCCATACTTCTGGCAACACCATCCGTTCCTAGACACCCCACTACAGTCGTCACACCACCTTTGACGAGGTCACTAAATGCTAGTTCCGGTGTTCTGGTTTTGTATCCACCTTCGCCACCGCCGCCAAGAATATGAACGTGCCCATCAATTAAACCCGGAAATAAGTACAACCCACTTCCATCGATTGTCTCCAGAAATTCCTCATCGGAATCCATCTCAAATTTATCTGCGATTTTAATGACTTTGTTAGTTGCAACCAACACGTCCTTAATCCCTACATCCTCTGGTGCAAACACGTGCACATTTTTAATAATTCTGATCATCGCTGCCTCCACTTTTGTATTTAAGAAAATGATTAAAATGTTGCATGAGTTGTTTTCCGTGTTCGTTCTTCACAAAACCAAGCCTAGTATCTGCGCCCTCGGTTTCTGTAACTTTATAGCTGTGTTTCTTTAGGTCGCCCTCGACTTTTAATGATTTCAAAAGATAATCACCAACGTCTTCATTCATGATAATGACATCTAATCCCCCTCTCAACAACTGACGAATTAAGATCTCATCACGACTACTGAACACTTTATCTAATGACGAATCCTTCCTAAAGCGTTCAAAATAACTATACCCATGAACCAAACCAATCTTTTTATCTTTCAAATCTTCATACTTCTCAATCTTGACCGGTTTTTCTTTTGGTGAATAAAAAACATAGGTACTGGTATTTCTATAAGGATCACTAAAATACAGATATTCTTCGCGATCTTTTCGATAGCTTATGGTTGGTAGGATTGTCGACAACCCTGTTTGAATCATCTTTACAGATGTATCCCAGGGGACTAATTGAAAGACTACTTTTTTATCGACAAGAGAAAACGCTTCCCGTATCAACTCGACATCATTTCCTCGAAATTGACCTGCGCTATACTGAATATAGGGTTCATAAGGTGATGTGGCTACTTTGATGATACTTTTGTCATTTCCTTCATTCTGAGCTATCTCAAACCCAATCACTTCAATCTCAGAGACACTTGCAGATAGAGATTCGATTTCTCTGACCTCATCCAAAATAAAGCCATTTACTGCTTTGATTGCATCATCGATGATCTTTGAGGCGTTCTCAAAAGAAACACCAATTGCATTGACCTTAGAAAATTCAATTGCAATATTTGCGCTGATAGTTTCTACAGTCTCACTTGCCTTATCAACTATTTCAAATGCACCTTTGACCGAATCAAATTCATCCATGCGCTTAATGATACTTCCTGCATGCTGATCTATGCCCACAACCACGTGAGAAATATCACGATTGATTTCTGTTGCCTGTGAATAAATTCGCCCCATATAGACTTCTAAGCCTTTGGTTACAGCATCTGTCTCAAGCGATAATTTTCTAATCTCATCAGCGATTACTGAAAAACCCCTACCATGACTTCCCGCTCTCGCTGCTTCAATTCCAGCATTTAACGCAAGCAAATTCGTCTGCGTGTTGATTTTTTTAATTCTACCCACCATTTGTTGGGCCTCTTCCGTAACCTTTGAGAAGGTATTTACCGATTCAAGTGTTGCATTGAGATTAAGGTTCATGGTTTTTAACGCCTTCACTTCCGAGGTGATTGCCTGTGTGTTGGCATTTAATGTCCTTCCTGATATCGCTAGCGTATCTCGCATGGATTGGATCTCATTTTCAAAGGCGTCAATCACATGCGCGATACTACCAAAGGTAGATAATAATGCACTGACATTGTCGACCTGATTCAAACTCGACCCCTTTAGTTCAGAAACATTCGACTCAATATCTTTAAGATCTAACCGTATCTGATCAACTTTTACACCAAATTCAGTAATGAACTTTAACAATCTTTCAGATATATCAGTATGCCTATCACTCATTTTTTTCTCCTATCCAAACCCCTGCTTTTATTGATATCATATTCATTTGCAAAAGCTGTGCCATAAAAAAATGATCTTTATTGAGCGAATTGACACAAAAAAACAAACAAGGTGAAATGACATTTCACCTTGTTCGACCTATACACCTTGATAAATCCTAAATTGCCCTTAATAGAATACGTGCTGGTAGGCCTTCGACGCCAGCGATCTTAAGTGGCATACAAAGGCACTCATAAAGGCCCTCATCAACCTCGGACAGGTCTAGACCCTCTATGATATAGATCCCATTCCCCAGCAGAATATGATGTGTCGGATGACCTGGCGCATTTCTTTCGATGCCCAGCGCATCGATTCCAACCGCCTTGACCCCTTGATTTTTTAACCATTCTGCACCGCTGGCATTTAAATAGTCATAGTCGTAATTGAACTGTTGGTCAAAGGAGTTCTTCGTTTTGATGAACACCATATCCCCTGGTGAAAATTCATACGCCTTTAAAAAAGCTTCATCCACTTCATGTGAGGGATGTTTACTGAAATCCACCACAAAACAGGTGCCGTTGACTGAAGATAGCTCGAACTCATCAGACGTTTTCCCATCCTTAATCATGTGCTTAGGCATGTCGATGTGCGTACCCGTGTGCAAATCTAAGCACAGACTACTTTCATGATGGCCATTTTCTTCATGGGTCGCTCTCACGATAAACTTAGGCTTTTTTTCTTCCTTGTTTTTATAGACCATTATACTGGGCGATATGGTCATGGTCACATCAATCCAATTTTCCATCGATCCTCCACAATCTTCATGATTTCTTCTTCTTTACTATAAATATATAACGGCTCAAAGCGTTTCAATCTGGATATTCCATCGATGATCTTCCAGCTTCCTTCGATTTCATCCCATCTTGTGAACAGCGAACTGTCGTCATGGATGACGTCTAGAATCAGCTTTTCGTAGGCTTCTGCAGAGTTACCGACCACATTACACATGTGACAGTAGTCGAGTTTCATGGGCATGGTGTAAGCCTGTAGACCAGGTGCTTTTCCATTAAACTGAAGTATGATGCCCTCACGAGGATAGATTTCTATCTTTAAGGAATTTTTCTCTGGCTGTCCCTTTTCAAAGAAACAGCTGGCGTTTTTAAAGGTCACCACGATTTCTGCCAGTTTCTTAGACATTTTTTTGCCGGTTACCAAGTAAAAAGGCGTGTTTCGCCACCGCTGAGAGTTTACGAAAACCTTGAGCCCCACAAAAGTCTCAGTTCTAGAGTCGAGCGGAATGTCCTTCTCGTTCAAGTAGCCCTCGTACTGTCCAAATATCACTTCATCTGCCACATGAAGGTGTTCAAAAACCTTTACCTTTTCATTTTTAATCAACGTGTCATTTAGCCCCATCGGTGAATCCATAGCGATGAGTGCCAGCGTTTGAAACAAGTGGTTTTGCACCATGTCCTTAAGCGCCCCAGAGCGATCATAGTAACCGCCACGTTGCTTCACGGTTTCAGACTCTAAAGCGAGGATTTTTACGCTTTCGATGTTTTCATGATCCCATATGGACTCAAAAATCTTATTTGCAAACCTTACGGTAAGTATGTTCTGAAGCATTTCCTTACCCAAATAATGATCGATACGATAAACCTGTGATTCTTCTATAGACTCTAGCAACAAGCGATTATATGCCTTTGCTGAATCGAGGTCTTCACCAAATGGCTTTTCAAAGACAATTTTTGAGCGCATATCGCCTTTAACGAGCAATCGATGATCGATTAGCGCTTTTGCGATGATGGGGAAGTAATGTGGTGCGGTGGCCAAATAGTAGATACGATCGCCATGCTTCGGCAGATTTAGCCCGCTGATTTCCTCGCCATATCCTGCGAAGGCTTCCGGATCTGAAAAGTCCATGGTGTAGTAATGGATGTTCTGACTGAAGGCTTCCCAATCCGGATAGGCACCATCTACCTTAGCTCTGACTTCCTGAACAAATGCGTCGGTTTCGTAGGAGCGCCTCCCCACACACATGATTTTAAAGGGCTCAGGCAATTGGTCTTCTTCATAAAGTCGATAAAGCGCAGGGATGAGTTTTTTTGTCGTCAAGTCCCCCGTCGCGCCAAATATTGTAAATAGCATAAGCTCTCCTTTTTAGGCCTTGTAAACCTTGTGACCTCCAAATTGATTTCGGAGTGCCGCCACCGCTTTTTCACTGAAACGCTCATCGTCCTTAGACTTATATCTTACGAAGAGCGAGCTTGTAATCACAGGTGCAGAAACCTTTAATCTCACCGCTTCTTGAAGCGTCCAGTCTGCCTCACCTGAAGCATCCACGATTCCTGCGATCTCATCGAGGTTGGCATCCTGTTTAAAGGCTTCATGCATGAGGCGCATAAGTAAGCCTTCGATAATTGAACCGTTGCTCCATACCTTAGAGGCCAGCGTAAAATCGATATCGTATTCAGACGCTTTCAATATGTCAAAGCCTTCACCGATGGCTTGCATCATGCCATATTCGATGCCGTTATGAATCATTTTTACATAGTGGCCACTGCCTGGTCCACCGAAATAGCCATAACCATCTTTAATGGAGATGCTTTGTAGAACGGGCTCGATGACTGCCACTGCATGGCGTTCTCCACCAGCCATGAGGCATGCGCCATTACGCGCGCCATTGATTCCACCGCTGGTACCCACATCCACATAGTCGATGCCCTTCGCTCTTAATCCTTCATGTCGTCTAATGGTGTCCTTATAATACGAGTTTCCGCCGTCGATGAGAATATCACCAGGGTTTAACATTGGCACAACCTCTTCAATCATCGCGTCCACGGCTGCCCCTGAAGGCACCATGAGCCAGATGACCCGGCGCTCACTGCCAAAGGCCTCTACGAGTTCTTTTAAAGTGTATACGCCATGGACGCCTTCAGCGATGATCTCATCCACCTTTTCAGGTGACCGATTCGTGGCGATCACTTCCACGCCGTGGTCTCTCATATTCAGCGCTAATGCGTAACCCATTCTGCCCAATCCTACCAATCCAATTTTCATATCGTCACCTCAATTCATTTTTTTAAAACCGTCACCTTAAGCGCAACTGGAATCACCTCTATATGAAGGGGTAGCTCAGGTCCTGTTTCACCATCCAAATCAGATGTGATGGGCTCCGGTGTCGAAACATTGATATTTTTAGCCTGCATATACTGAATATAGTCGCTTTTAGGATGCTCACCGTTCCAAACCTGAATAATAAGTGGCATCAGCTCTAAAACAGGGCATTTTTTGAAGACCAATACGTCCATCATGCCATCTGAAATATCAGAGTACGGTGCAAGCTTTCTAAACCCTCCCGCAGACTTGCCGTTCATCACCAGAACGAAAAATATCGGTTCATCGATGACGACACCATCCGCCTCAATTCGCGCATGTAGGGTGCGGAGTTTGGGAATTTCTTCAATCCCCTTTATATAATAGGCAAGCACACCAAGGACGTTCTTAAATTGCTCGTTGACGCGTTGACTGATATCCACGAGATTGCCGAAACTGGCAACGTTTATAAAATATTGCTCATTAACCCTGCCTAAATCGCATTTCATGGTTTCTTCACTCAGCGCCACCTCTATCATCCCTTCGATATCACGTGGAATCTCAAAATACTGGGCGAAGTCGTTTGCCGTACCTGATGGGAACAGCGCAATCGGGCAATCGATCCCCAGCTTCATCATCAGGTTCACCACCTGATGAACGGTGCCATCACCACCTGAAATGACGATTTTTTTAAATGTGCTAAAATCCAGCGTTTGCATATATGCTTCTAAAAGCTGCATGTCGTTCATCCTGTAAGGGATTACATGGAGTCCCTTCGACTGAAAACGGTCGATGATCAAATCGAGGTGTGTCGCAAAGCTACGCGTTCCTGAACGCGGATTATAAAGCAATAATACATTCATAGGTCATCTCCAATTATGTCGTTGATTACATAGTATACCCTGTCGAAGGGTTTAAATCCCATGGATTCGTATAATTTGCCAGCCGTTGGTGAATCATACTGTAAATATAAGGTCATTTGCGCGTCTAAAAGTTGATCCATTAAAGCCTCTAGACAAGCGCGACCATAGCCCATTCCCTGATATTCTGGATGCGTGGCCACGCCGACGATCACCGCCTTGCCCCCGCCCTCATAATCACTTTGCGCCACTGCTATCAGTTGATGATTCATAAACAGACCTACCGCGCGTCCCCTTTTTGATAAAAGCTTCTCCTCCATATAGGATTGACTTGCAAAGCTTTTAAAGACCTTTTGATAAAGGGTGACCACTTCGGAAAGATGGCTAGTGTCTAGGATGACTGCCCTTAACTTCATGTCATGATGCCTTGGTATATAATGCTTACTTTCAAGCGCTGCGATCATCGCTGCCTCTTTGACCTCATAATCTGGATTAATAAAAAGTAAGTAATCCTTGAACGCGGTGGTGACGTTGGCTTGTTTCCAAGAAATGCTACGAATAATCTCGCTTGTCTCATCCGAGAGCGACATCAGCTCAGTGTCTGGATGCTTAATCATTTGTAGGATCCCCGTCTTTCTTAAAAACAGGCCAAAAACAGGTTCATCGTGCTGAGTGATCTGCCATGAGTTCAAATAAGTCTGGTGGTTATCAAGGGTCAAGCAGACAAAATAATTACGTGCCGGATCCATACGTGCAAGTTCATAGAGTTTATGGGCTTTGGTGGGTACGAGTGTGTGCATTTTCTTCATCCTTTTTTGTCATGGTTTTTTTTATGAACTCAAGTTGTTTAATATAAGCTTTGGGCAGTGCCAAAGCGTTAAGCTCTGTCATATTTACCCATTCCATTTTAGGGTAATCAATTTGGATCTCATCTTCTAATTCTAAATAGAGGAGCTCTGTCTGCCACTTGATGTGGGTGAATACATGAGGCATCCCCTTTTCACTTTCCAGTAACTTGGGGCGCACGCCAAACTGGTTTTCAAACCAATTATATAAGGCCTCTACTTCTAAGACCTCAGCTTCAAAGGGCATCTCATATCGGGGAAAACCCCATAAATTCCCCAGTAAACCACTGGAATCGTGTTTGATAACCAACAATTTAGAGGGGTTCAATTTAGAACGAACGATGCAAATAGCGATCTTTTGGACTCTTTGTGGTGTTTTTTTGAGTTTAACGGGAAAGTCATCAACCCTTTGGCTTTGGTTAGCGCAGCATGCCTGTCCAATCGGGCAGACTTCACACTTCCACCGCTTCGGGGTGCATACTGTGGCGCCCAGTTCCATGAGTGCTTGATTAAAATCACCAACCCTGTCTGGTAGGAGGGCTGTGGTCTGCTCTACGAACAATCCATGATTTTTGGGCTGGTTAATGGCAGCATCGATACAAAACAGTCTGGATATGACGCGTAGAACATTGCCATCCACAGCGGGTACTTTTTCATCAAATGCAATGCTGGCGATAGCGCCTGCAGTATACGGACCAATCCCTGGCAGTTTTAATAGCGCTTCATAACAGCTAGGGAAAACACCCCCATATTCTTCCACCACTTTTTTAGCACATAGGTGCAGGTTTCGCGCACGCGAATAATAACCAAGCCCCTCCCAGCATTTAAAAACCTGTTCTTCATCAGCATCTGCCAGTGTATAGACATCAGGAAAAACGGAGATGAACCGATTAAAATAGTCGATTACGGTGACCACTTGTGTCTGTTGTAGCATGATTTCCGACAGCCATATGCGGTATGGCTCTTTATTTTCTCGCCAAGGCAACTGGCGTTTCATTTGATCATACCACTTAAGCAACGGCTGAGAGATTACTTCGTTACGCAACTGTTTCCTCCCTTGCATTTCGCTTTTTTCAACCGTTCGGAAACGCGTTTGATAAGTGCTTCTATGCTGTCGCCACTTCGAATGACTGACCCCCCAACCGAAACGGTGAAATCGATTTCACCCAACTCGCCGCCACGCACTGCGCTTGCTTCTGAAAGCACTCGGACCTTTTCACTCAACAGCTTCAAGGCGTCATTTGACACATTGGTAAATAAGAATACAAACTCGTCGTTCTGCCATCTTCCGATCATATCGGCAAGCTTAAAAGACTGACGGTAGCATTCTGCAAGCAGTTTCAGCAGTTCATCTGCCCGGTCTCTTCCATAGGTATTGTTAACCCCTTCAAAATTATCGATGTCTACCATCAGCACACCGAAGGGAATATTCATTTTATCAAAGTCGTTCATTTTAGCGAGCAGCTCGTGCTCAAACCGGATTTTGTTTGCCAGTCCAGTGAGTTTGTCGCGGAGAGGTTTATTTTCAATAGCGCCTAGCCTACGCGAGGCACCATTCAGCTCATTGTTTTCGATAAAAATTTCTACAGTCCCCACGACTTCCCCTGCTTTGATAAACGGCATCATTTTAAGCTTGACCGGGATGCGATGGCCCTTTTTATGCTGTATATAGGTTTCCATCTCCTTGATTTGTGATTCCGGATTCCGAATATTCTCTAATAAATAGAGCTGGCGGCCGCTCACGTCAATCGGGTTCAGCAAATCATCATGACAAAAAAGTCCTAGGGTCTCATCTGATGTGAACCCTGTTATCCGAGTCGCGCCCTTGTTCCAGTACTGAATGCGGTTTTCCAAATCTACGATCATGACGGCTTCAAAAAGATGATCCAGCATGGCAGGTTCAAAGGATATATTCATTTTGGTCTCCTTATAATGTTATTCTAATGATAGTATATACCCATTTGTCAAAAAAATACTGCAACTCACCGCCTTTTGGTTTATAATAATAATACTGCAACCCATTTCAGAAATGAGGATTTATCATGACTAATCAAGACAAATATATCTATCTCGTGTTTAGCAATACCTATACATGGCTTGCTCGAGCACTTAAATATTTTCAGCCTTCAAAATATGTCCACACCTCCATCGGTTTTACTGAGGACTTTTCTGAGATCTACTCCTTTGGTAGAACACAGCCAAACAACCCATTTTCAGGCGGATTTGTAAAAGAGAATTTATATGACGGCGTCTATAAAATGAACAAGCAAAGCTCTTGTCAAATTTTTAGGATTCCAGTTACTGAAGAACAGTATGAGGGTTTAAAGAAAGACATCGAGTATTTTTACGCCCATAGGCACGAATATCGCTATAACTTTATCGGCCTTTTCGGCGTGCTTTTCAACCGCCCTATCAAAAGGCAAAAGCATTATTTTTGCTCACAATTCATTTATAAGCTTTTGAACAAACACCATATTTTCGATTTAGATAAACACCCTGAGTTGGTTCAGACCATCGATCTCATGGGAATCGAAAACAAAGCGCTGATTTATGAAGGCTTGATCGTGGAAATCAAAACGGGTAAAAAAAAACCGAAGCAAGAACTGGCAAATAAGCACTAACAACAAAAAGGACTGAGTGATCAGTCCTTTTTCATGTCTAAATTCTGGTGATGGCATCCAAGTTTATGCGCTTTGTGTTTTCGCGATTTCTTCTAAAAAGACTTCGAGGGGTTGATTACCCACAAACTCATATTGGTCGTTGATGACGATTTTGGGAACACTGCTCACATTAAACTGGTCTGAGAGCGCGTAGAAAGTCTGTGCCTCCACCATTTCAGCATCGATCATCGGACTTTCAAGTGCAAGCTTGTGCGCCTTTTGAACCGCACCTGCACAATGTGGACAGCTCAAGGTCACAAACACCTTAATATTGACAGGATCCTTAATCGCTGAAATTTGATTTAAAAAACTCTCTGGAAGGGCTTCACCAGCACCCGATACCTCTAAAATTGCCGGGATAAATGAGTTGATTTCATGACCTGCGGGAATACCATTGAATTTGATGCCGAGGTACTCCTTTTTATCATTCAGCATGACGATACTCGGAACCATTTTAACGTTATACGCCTTTGCACGTTCTTGATCAGCATCGATATCCAGCGCTTCAAAGTGGATTTTATCACTTAGCGCTTCAATCTCCTTCATGAAGGATACTGTATCCTCACAGGTTTCACAGCCATCCTTTTGTGTAAAAACAGCTAGCGTCATGTCGTTTTTCATGTCTGCAAAAATAGTTCTTAATTGTCCTTGTAATTGTTCATTTAATAAGCTCATATGATTTCTCCTTCTCTAACCCGTTTTGGGCGTTATTTTAATCGATTGATATAGTCGTTTGCTGTAAGTGCCGCTTTTGCACCTTCGCTAGCAGCGATGATAATTTGCTTATACGGGATGTCCGTGACATCCCCAGCAGCGAAGACCCCTGGTACAGAAGTCTCATTTAATGCATTTACGATTATTTCCTCTTTATTGTTCATTTGAACAAACCCTTTTGCGTAGCCACTATTTGGTAGATAGCCGATTTCGACGAACAGACCATTTGCTTCGATCGTCCTCGTTTCGCCTGTGGCTTTATCCTTAACGACGATACCAGACATCAAAGGACCGCCTTGCACTTCTAGAATCTCAGTCTCCAAATGTACCTTAACATTTGAGTAGGTGTTAAGTTTATCGATAACGATTTGATCCGCTCTAAACTGACTTCTGTGGACCAGCGTCACCGAGTTTGCGATTTTCGCTAAATCGATCGCCGCTTCAACAGCAGAGTTGCCGCCACCAGCCACGATTACATCAAGCCCTTCAAATAGGGGACCGTCACAAATAGCGCAATACGCAACCCCTTTACCTAAGAAGTCGTCTTCCCCTTTAACGCCGAGTCTTCTGGGTCTGCTTCCAGTGGCTAAAATCACCGATCTAGCTTTCAACACTTCACCTGTAGAAAGATTAATATGAATCCAATCCTCAATCTTTTCAAGCGACGCCACTTCGGCATCTTTCAGAAGAGGAACCTCTAACGATGCCACATGCTGACTAAATTCCTTTATAAGGTCTTCGCCAGTTTTGAATTCAAACCCCAGGTAATTTTCAACTGAAGTGGTATCAATCACTTGTCCTCCGGTTTTCTTACCGACTAGCCCCACAGACAAGCCCTTTCGTTTCGCGTAAAGTGCTGCGTTGAGTCCTGCTGGTCCCGATCCTACGATTAATAGATCAAAAACCTTGGTTTTGTCCAGTCCAGGCATTTTTTTACTGTTACCCAAATCCATGTTCAGCTTAAATTCCATTCTTATACTCCTTTAGTTTTATCACCCCAGGGACGATACTTGAATTTTGTGGGGTTTTAATGGCCTGTAGCATGACTACAAGCCTGTTTTTATAATTTTACTAACCGAAGACTCCGTAAGTCCTCCGAACAGCTCCCCAAGCTCCTTGAGCGATAGGGTGGATAATTTTCTAAACTCTAAGATGAGTGCATTTCTACGTGACTTTTCTGATAGTAAATCCGTTTTGCTAATCCCTTCCTTACGAGCGATTCTTTCTAACGCTAGCGTCGCATCCGTAAGGGTCCGTATACAGGTTTTACACTCTAAATCAAACGGACTTCCCGAATCACATACCTTAGGGTCACTGTTAAAGCAGTTGGCCGTATCACTCAAGCACTTCACCTGAGAGGCTACCATCTCGTATTCGCATTCATTTTCCAGCCTGCTGCTGGAATAACGGTCCTTAAAAAGGTGCCCATCGCACTTTACATACATGGCATACGCAATATTGATGGACTTCATTATTTTTGAAAGGTCGCTGCCGTTGGCATGTAGTATCAAGTGATATTCGCACTCTGATTGAAGGCAATAAGCGAATAATTTAAACCCATAGATAGTTTTAGCCGCCAATACCAGTTCTAAAAACTTGGCCCTCTCATCATCGGATGTAAATAGAACGCGATCGGAAGCACTTCTCTGAGTAATGTGATAAACCCCTTCGGGAGAAGCACCTCTCGCTTTTCTCGCCATGTGCTCACCTCAACTTTCAATCACAGTATAACAAACGGCACTCAAAAATTCAAGTACCGTCCCTGAGAATTAACAATTCATTTACATTTAGAAGGAAAGCACCTTGTCTAAAAAGGCTTTCAGCAGTGGTGATTGTGGCGTTTCGAGGATTTCCGGCGTACCGTGTTCGATGATTTTCCCATCATCCATAAAGACGATGGTGTCCGCCACTTCACGGGCAAACCCGATTTCATGAGTGACGATGATGAAATCGATGGAAGCCTCCACGAGTACTTTAATGGCATTTAGAACCTCATGTGTCAAAATGGGATCTAATGACGACGTGGGTTCATCCAGTAGAATCAGATCGGGCTTTATGGCCAGTGCCCTTACGATGGACGCCCTCTGCGCTTGCCCTCCACTGATCTGATGCGGTTTCTTATGGCGGTGCTCACTTAAACCAAACTGCTCAAGCAATGCTTCTACCTCTGGTAACACATCACTACGCATGCGACCATGTACCTTTTCCAGCACCAGTAGGATATTCTCTAGGATCGATAGATGAGGGAAAAGATTATGATCTTGAAACACAAACCCGATGCGCTTTCGATAATCAGCATCCTCGGATTCCACCACCTCATGGCCATTAACCACGATTTGCCCCGAGTCGAAGGCCTCTAGTCCAGATATCATCCGCAGCAAGGTTGATTTTCCGCTCCCCGATGCACCGATTAAAGCCAATACCTGCTTATCATCAAGTGCCAGCGTCAAGTCGTCGAGTATTCGCTTATTTTCATAGGTTTTTATCAGCCGATCAATTCTCAATTTCATGATTCACCTTGTAGTTTAATTTTTTTTCAAGCATTCTAACCAGCAATATAAGAGGAATCGTCAACACGAGATACCCCACCGTCACGAGTAGGAATCCCTCTGGATACCTGAAGCTGATCGACTGAACCGTTTGAATGGCATTTAGGAACTCATCCGTAGACATGTAAGCTAAAAGTGCACTGCTCTTGATGGTCATGGCAAACTGTCCAGCCAGTGGGGGTAGAATAGACGTAATTACCTGCGGAAATACGATATAACGATAGGTCTGATACCTTGTAAAGCCAAACATTTTTGCGGTCTGCCACTGGTTGATGTGGATAGACTCGATGGCGCCCTTATAGATATCCGCGATATAGGCACCTATATAGAGTGCCAATGTCAACGCGCCGATCCAAAACTTGCTGTCGATGTTGAACGCATTGCCAATATAGTAATAGGCGATGATGGCGATGACCACGAGTGGCGTACCGAAGATGATGGTCTTATGAATCTCTGATAGATAGACAAAAATCTTAAATTTCGATTCACGCATAAAATAGAGCACGAGCCCGACAAAAAGCGCCAATACCAACGATACGGCGCTAATGGTCAAGGTTGTGATCCAACCGTTCAAAATGACGCGATAATACTGTTTATAAATGGTGAAGTCGATTGTTTTTTCCAGCGCACTGGTGGAGACGAACCAGAAAAAGATGGCATAAAGGCCAAGTGCGCTAAAAAAACTGATTATTTTTCTCATGAGCTCCCCTTACATTCTGTCGTTTATCAAGCTAAAATCAATGCTAGAAGAAAAACTCGAGACCGTATTGTTCAAATTCTTCGATTTTGTCCTGTAACCATTCTTCACGGATCGCATCATACGTTCCATCTGTTTTCGCTTCAGCGATAAAAGCATTAATTTTTTCCTTTAATGCATCTTCACCCTTTCTCATGGCGATGCCCCAGCCTTTAGTGTTTGGTAAAGGTTCAAGGACTGCTCTCGTCGTGTCAGGATAATTTTCGTGATGTCTGATGATGGAGAGCGGATCGTAGATGAAGACATCTGCTTTGCCCTGTGCCACTTCTAAAACTGCACTTGCTTCTTCATCGATATTTCTGATTTGGGCATTTGGAGCATACTGTGCCGCCCATAACGCACCGATGGTGCCTGTTTTAGAGGCGATGATGACTTCAGGATCGTTAAGGTCATCTGGTGACTGGACTTTAGAATCCTTATAAACGAGCATCATGAGCTGACTGTTCGTATAAGGATCAGAAAAATCCACCACTTCTTCTCTCGCTGGCGTGATGGTCATGGACGATATGATGAGATCGATCGTGCCTTGTTCTAGGGCAGGTATCAAACTGGCGTAGTCTGTTTCGACGATTTCAATTTCACGTCCGAGATATTCACCTAAAGCTTCAGCTAACATGACCGATGCCCCTGCCGGCTTGCCACTTTCATCTTTCGTCTCAAAAGGTGGGTATTTCAGCTCCATACCGACTTTTAGCGGAGTATCTTCATCAGCGCCCTGACAGCCGACCAAAACCAGCATCAAAACGATTAATAAACCCAGTATTTTTTTCATAATGCCTCCTAGTAAGATTAAATTGTAAACAATATAAAGTACCTATCTGTTATATACCTGAATTCTGTCATTCAAAACAGCGACTTCTTTTTTTTGCACTGGAAGAGTAAATAGTTTATAATTAGATGATTGCGTAAAATATAACCTTTCCACGAGAGGAGTGTAAACGGTTGAAAAACATCCCCAATATTTTAACCGCCATTCGATTAATTCTGGTTCCAATTTTTCCCATTATTTTTTTCTCAAATCATCCAAACGCACATTTATTTGCACTTATTATTTTTATTATCGCCGGAATTACAGATTTTTTAGATGGCGCCATCGCGAGAAAATATCAGCTGATCACCCCATTTGGGACAGTCTTTGATCCACTTGCGGACAAACTGATGCTACTCACAGCGCTTACCTCACTTTACGTCGATCAGACCATCCCATTATGGGTGTTGATCATAATGCTCATCAAGGAGCTCTTTATGATCTGTACGGGCATCTATCTCTTCTTAAGGAAAGAAAAGATGATCATACCGTCGAATATTTTTGGTAAGCTAGCGACTGGCGTCTTTAGCCTAGCTATCGTTCTGTTACTCATCTCACCAGGCATTCTCGAACTCCAGTACTTGGTTTTCGCAGCCGTTTTATTTAAGCTCATCGCTTTTTCATCGTATGTGAGGGTAATGGTTCAACATCAAAAGACGAAGAAAAAAATCAATTCGGAGGCACCACATGAACATTAAAATACTGACCGACTCATGCTGCGATTTACCGCTTAGCTTTGTCGCGTCTAATAGTGACTTGCTCGAAGTCTTGGGCATGCCTATCCAAATTCAAGGTCGCGAAATCATCGACGATCTCGGGAAGAGCTTTGATCGCTCAGAGTTTTATGGTCTGCTGCGTCAAGGCATCATGCCCACCACCTCTCAAATTAACGCATTTCGATTCGAAGAGGCTTTTAAAGCCGCACATAACGAAGGAAAAGCCATCATTTATCTCGGGTTTACTTCCGGTATGAGTGGTACCCTGAACTCTGCAACACTTGCAAAGCAGCTGGTACTGGATGATTATCCGGAGGCAGAGATTCATATCGTCGACACTTTATCTGCTTCCATCGGTCAGGGCGCACTTATCGTGGAAGCTCTGAAGCAAGCACGTTCAGGCGTGAATGCTTCCGATATTGAGGCTTGGGCAAACAGCGTGAAGCTTCAGACCCATCACTGGTTCGGTGTAGATGACCTAAACTATTTAAAAAATGGTGGCCGTATCTCACACGTTTCTGCCATGGTTGGTAGCATGCTTAACGTCAAGCCTACACTTGGTGTAGACCATGAGGGCAAACTGAAACCCTATGGCAATGTCCGCGGACGTAAAAAATCCATCGCACAACTGGCAACCAAGTTTTCTGAACACTACTCAGCAGCACACCAGTCCACTGTAATCGTGGGGCATGGCAATTGTCCAGAGGATGCAGCGCTTCTCGTCGACCAGCTTCGCCAAATCGATTCGGAGGTTGAAATACTCGTTACAGAGCTTTCCATGACCATCGCATCGCACGTAGGACCTAACATGATTGCAGTGGCATTTATTGGCGATGAACGCGAAAACTAATAAACGGACAGTGGCAGTTGGTCTAAGCGGTGGAATCGACAGTGGTACCACAGCCCTTATGCTTAAGGAACAAGGACATGATGTCATCGGCGTGACCATGTGGCTATTCGACCATCAAGCCGAGGAACTGAACGCCGCAAAACGCGTGGCGGACGCCCTAAAGATCCCCCACTATATACTGGATTATCGTAAAGCCTTTGCAGATACCGTCATTCATAATTTTATCGCATCATACGAGCAGGGATTCACACCGAATCCCTGTCTTTTATGTAACCGAAAGTTTAAATATGGTAGGCTCATCAGCGATTGCATCACACTCGGTGCAACCCATTTCGCCACTGGTCATTATGCCCGCGTGGAGAAGGATGCCCTTACAGGTGAGCATGTGCTTTATCGTGCTGAAAATAAGCGCAAGGACCAGTCCTATAACCTCTATCACCTCGGTCAAGACACACTCTCTAAGCTGGTTTTTCCGTTAGGGAGCGTCGAAAGCAAGGAAGTGGTTAGGGCCCGGTTTGCTACCCTCAGCGTTTCAATTTCCGAAAAAAAGGATAGCTTAGGCATCTGCTTCATTAAAGACAAGAACCACATGAACTTTTTAACCGTAAACGAGAGCACGTCCATGTCGCCAGGTAAGTTCGTCGACACAGAAGGAAACCTCCTTGGGATTCACCAAGGCATCGCCCAGTTCACCATCGGGCAAAAAAGACGTCTTGGTCTAGACTTGAATGGTCAGTACTTAAATGGCCGATATGTCGTCGTCGCCATAAATCCATCGACAAATGAAGTTTGCCTCGGACAGGAATCAGATTTGCTTTACCATACCGTCATCACTGAAGAATTTAACTTTATCAGGCCCTCCATCCAGAGCAAGCTTCAGGATTCAAACCAGCGGGTGGCGGTAGAGGTGATCCTAAGCCAGTGGTCCGAGGTTTACAAGGGTGAGCTTTCGCTACTGAAGAATTCAACGCGTGCACGACTGACCTTTGATACGCCTGTTCGCGCACCCGCTAAGGGGCAAGCGCTGGCATGCTATGTGGGGGATGAACTCATCGGTGGTGGAATCATCTCTTTACACCACCGTGAACTTTTGATAAAATAAACTAATTTTACGGTTATCATTAGATGAATTCAAATCACGGAGGTCGATTATGGAGCCCATATATTACTCAAGTACCCGTTCACACGACGAAAAGCAACCCTTTTCACAAGCGGTTTTAGCTGGCATTGCTAAAGACGGCGGTTTGTTTGTGCCCTCTCGCTTTCCTAAAGTCGACCTCGAAAGTCCCGAATGGCTCAGCATGGACTATCAGGCAACTGCGCAAAAAATTCTCAGCCTATTCTTAGACGACTTTACACCAGAGGAGTTAAGCGCATGTGTGACGAAGGCTTACGATCACAAATTCAGTAGTCCACAAATTACGCCGATTACCACACTTGGTGCCCATTCATTTTTAGAGCTCTTTCACGGCCCCACCTCCGCTTTTAAGGATATGGCGCTTTCCATACTGCCTCATTTTCTAAAAACCAGCATTCGCAAGCTAGGTGTCGAAGACGAAATCGTGATTCTGACAGCGACCTCTGGTGATACCGGTAAAGCGGCACTTGAAGGATTCGCAGACGTTCAGGGCGTAAGAATCATCGTTTTCTACCCCACTGATGGCGTCAGCGACATCCAAAAGCTTCAGATGACCACTCAATCAGGCGATAATGTCGCCGTATTCGGTATCGAAGGCAACTTCGATGACGCACAGCGCGGCGTTAAGCAAATCTTTCTAGATAAAGCACTGGGTTCCGAGTTAAAGGAAATGGGCTATGCCTTCTCTTCTGCAAATTCCATCAATATCGGGCGGCTTATCCCACAGGTTGTGTATTATGTAGCCGCTTATTTTAACTTGGTGAAATCGAATAAAATCTCCATGGGCGATCCCATCAATATCGCCGTTCCCACTGGTAATTTCGGAAATATCCTCGCTGCTTATTATGCGAAGCTCATGGGCATGCCGTTTGCCAAATTCATTTGCGCTTCTAACGTGAATAACGTGCTCACCGATTTTATCAAAACAGGTGTTTACGATACCCACCGTGACTTTTTCGCATCGAACACGCCATCCATGGACATTCTGGTTTCCAGCAACCTTGAGCGTTTCCTCTACTTACTTAGCGGAGAGGATACAGCAATCGTTCGTTCCCTTATGAACACACTTCAGCTTGAGGGCAGGTACGAAATCACCCCGGTGATGAAGCACCGTATGCAGGATTTCTATGGCGGGTATGCCACAGAAAGCGAAACACTCTCCACCATCAGCAAAGCCTATGATGATGCGCATTATGTTCTGGATCCGCATACAGCAGTGGCCTATAAAGTGGCACTGGATTATACGGAAAAAACTGGGGATACGACCCATACACTAATCGCTGCAACCGCTAGTCCGTTCAAGTTTTCAGACAGCGTCGCTAAAGCCCTTTCAATCCCTGAAACCGGCGATGCCTTCGAGCAAATGGCCCTTCTCGCACAAACGACGGATACTGTGGTACCTACCGCCCTTAATGCCCTTAAGCACATGCCAGTGAAGCACGGTGAAACGATTAAGTGTGATCATATGCTAGATGCTGTCAGATCCACTCTAAAAAAATAAAGCCTAAAACTAAAGGTGCTTACCCATCACTTCCTGAACACAGGGAGGATGGCGAAAGCACCTTTTTATTTGCTGTTGCTGAAATTTATCGCCCTTACTTGAGGCGTTTTAAGACCTCACATAAAAACGCATAGGTTCTCGCGGTGGAGCTGATGCTAAGGCGTTCAAACGGTGTGTGGACGTCGTGCATATTGGGTCCAAGCGAAACCATATCGATGTCGCCGACCTTCTCCTTTAGGAAGCCGCACTCCAGTCCAGCGTGAATCGCCTCCACATGGAGCGCATTCCCCGTCATTTCCTGATACGTGGCTTTCATTAAATCTCTGATCTTAGATTCCACCTTAAACGGCCACTCAGGATAATCGGAAACCAGATAGTTGTGGCCCTTCACTGCTTCAGCGATGAGTGCCATAACCTCGTTGAGTTCCTGCTTTTTAGATTTAACAGAGCTTCTGATGGCGTTGGTAAGCTTAATGATGTTCCCGTTTTGCTCCAGAACACCCAGGTTATTCGACGATTCCACGAGACCTGGCATCCCCGCACTCATGGTATAGACACCAAATGGCGTCAGTCTAATGAGCTTTTCCACTGCTGAAGCCGAAGCCACATCGAATACCTTCTCAGGGTTTTCCACTTTCGTAAGCGTCAGTGTGATTCCCGGATCAGCAACCTCATACTCGTTTCTGAATGTCGATTCGATGGATTCCACCAGATCCTCCATCAAATAACGGTCGTCTGATGAAATCGTAAACTTTATCGTCGCGCGCTTCGCGATGGCATTCATCTTTTCCCCACCAAAAATCTCATAGAGGGCAAATGGGAAGTGCGCATTAAAGATGGAAAGGACACGACCGGCAAGTTTAATAGCATTCGCACGGTTTTTGCCGATTTCGATACCGGAGTGTCCTCCTGCTAGCCCAGAAATCACCAGTTGGTAGGCACTGTCGTTCGGATTTGCGGTCCATTTCACATCCACCTCGACGATGTTGTTCACGCCGCCTGCACAGGATGCCAGTACCGTTCCTTCCTCTTCGGAATCCAGATTGATGAGGATATCTCCCTTCACATGGTCTGGATCGAGGGACATGACGCCGTCCATCCCCGTTTCCTCAGCCGTGGTAAACAGGGCCACCAGCTTCGGATGCTCCAAATCACTACTTTCTAAAACACTCATGGCCATGGCCACCGCGATGCCATTATCAGCGCCAAGGGTGGTTCCCTTGGTCTTTATATAGTCGCCATCCACCACGAGGGGAATCGGCTCTTTTGCGAAATCAAAGGTCAGCTCATCCAGCTTGACGCAAACCATATCGGTATGTCCCTGTAGGATTACCGTCGGCGCGTTCTCATAGCCTGGTGTCGCCGGTTTAGTGATGATGATGTTGTTGGAAGGCTCTTTAACGACAGCTAGACCGCGGTCCTTCGCCCACTGCTCTAAAAAAGCTGCCACAGCTGCTTCATTTCCAGACTCCCTCGGAATCTGAGTCAATGCTTCGAAATTTCTAAACACACCCTCTGGTGCCAATCCCGCTAATACGCGTTCCATATCAAATCTCCTTTCAAGCTTTTGACTATCAGGATTATTCTAACATATTCTCAGGATTATTTCGATTAGCAAAATACTAACGTTAAAGATTAGCGAAGGATTCTAAAGCTAAAGGGCGGCATCGCCATCGAAACCTTTTCCTCTGGTGTGAGTCCCCTCGCCGCATATACATCTGTCGATAGCCCTGCTACGACGCTTGATACATCAACCTGCTGTGGTTCATCCGATAGATTGAAAATGAAATGGATGGCCTCTTCGCCCATTCCCTTAGAAAAGGCCAAAAGCTCCCTTTCTACGGGTGTATTTAGCCAGTGAATGTCCATTTCTTTCAAGGACGCATGTTCGCGCCTTAGCGCTATCATGCGCTTTACGTGCGCTTTCAAGTGCAGATTTTGATCACTTTCTTCCCATACCATGCACTGACGATTTCCATCGTGTACGCCAAACAGTCCAACCTCACTACCATAATAAACACTAGGGGAGCCACCGAAGCTCATTTGAAGGACAAAGGCGATGGCGACCAGTCTGTCGTCCTCTGATAGCAAAGTGCGAAGCCGAGAGGTGTCATGGCTGTCCAGTAAATTGAAAAGGTTTACCGCAACATTCTTCGGATAGCTTACCAATAGCCGGCTAATGGCTTCTTTATAAGCCATCGCCCCATAATCGGAAAACTCTGGTTCACGGCTTAGCAGATGCCAAACAGGGTAGGTGAACTCGTAATTCATCACCGAATCAAACTGATCAGATCTTAACCAAGGATTCGCATCATCCCAGTTCTCCCCTAAGATGAACACCTCTGGCTTTAGCGCTTTCACTACTGTTCTGAACTTTCTCCAAAAATCATGCGAGACTTCATTAGACACGTCGAGTCGCCACCCATCGATGTCGTACTCTCTAATCCAATAGCTGGCGATATCGAGGAGATAAGCCTCTGCCACCGGATTTCCGGTACGCCATTTCGGCATGTTCGGTGTAAAGGCAAAGGTCTCATAGTTAAGGTCACCAGCCTTCAAGTGTTTCTTAGGCGCTGGAAAACCCTCTGCGCTCAGCGCAAAATTCACGACTGGCTCGCCCTTTATGTGAAAGCACTGTGCGTAGGGTGACTTTAGACCGTTTTTAACCACATCCTGAAAATAGGGATGCTTAAAGCCACAGTGATTGAAAACCGCATCCAGCATTACGCGAATCCCGCGTTTATGCGCTTCCTGCACTAATAATTTAAAGGTCTCATTCGTTCCAAACGCCGGATCGATTTTATAATAGTCGATGGTGTCGTACTTGTGCGTCGTGGGGGCTTCGAAGATCGGTGTAAAATAGATGCCCGTGGCACCCAGATCCGCGATGTAGTCAAGGTGATCGATGATGCCTTGTAAATCGCCCCCAAAATGCATTTCATTGGTCACTTCTTTTTTACTGCCCCAAGGCAGAACATGGGACTTATTCAGCGAGGCATCTCCGTTTGCAAACCTTTCTGGAAATATTTGATACCACACGGTATCTTTTACCCAAGCTGGCGCATCAAACAGATCTTCGCGGTTGATATATGGAAAGTTAAAATAGTCACTGAGCGACTTTTCTATTTCTGGATGGCGCTTTAAATCGAAGACGCCGTGCGCACCAAAGAAATAGTGCGCATCCCCTTCATCGATGAGAAACGCGTAGCGCGTCCTCATAAACTCTGGGGAAATCTCTGCGAACCAATAATCATACAGCTGGTCGCTGTAATCTTGTTTCATTTGAAGTGGTGCATCAGGCGCTTTTACCCATTCGTGTGAATGCTCACCTCGTTGCCAATGAAAGGGATCTCCCCAGATGATTTTTACTGCGTCGACATCCTCCTTTGCTGTCCTGATACGGATGTGAAGCGTTTTATGATCATAAGCATAAGCGAATTTGCTCTTCGCTTCGTGATAAATAGCGTGGTGATTCATGTGTAGCCTCCTAATCGGTTATATGCCCATTATATAAAATTAATGGCCGGTGGGATATCCACCGGCCATGTGAAATCTAGCCCATAAAAGTTTCGTTTAAATAGACCCCCTCACGTGAGTTTCACATCCAGTAACCGTGGTTAAAATGACCCGTCTAACGCAAGCCCTCTGAAAGCTCTAAAGCCTCTTTATAACGCCTGTTACTTTTATAATAGCGGATTAGCATCTGGATGAGATAATGCGCTAGCGATGAATTACAAGTGCTCGCACTATCGATTAGCCGTTTGAGGGATGGTTCGTGATCGATGATTTTTTCAGACCAGTTAATGTTAACTGGCATTTTAAATAGAGCGTATAGCTGCTTCATCAACGGCTTTTCGTCCTGACTAAATAAGGGTTCCAGTTCATGGATGCACATGGGGTTTTCCATGCCGAGATTTGCAAGAAATGCGATAATGCCATAATGGATGCTTATTTCTGTGGTGAAATACTGCCGATGTTCCTCAGGGATGTTAAGCGCTTCTTGATACTGGTCGAGACAGAGTCTTCCCCAGGCGATGTTGCTGTATATGGAAGTGATATAAGCTGGTGATCCGAGCTTTTTCGCGAGCTTCAGCCCGCGTTCAAAATACTGTAAACCTGTGTTATAATCCCCTGAGTGATAAAGGGTCATACCGAGCATTTCTGTCGCACCGATGATGCTAATTAGATTCGCCTCATCGACATACTGATTTAACGCCTGATCAAACCACTTGAAAGCACTTACGGTTTTTCCCATTTCCAGCTCGGTAAATCCGAGCCAGTAGTAAAGATGCCCATTCATGCCATATTCGGCAGCGCTTAGTAACTTCTCGTGTGCACCTGCCGGATCCGTATACACTTTCGCATGGTCGATGCCATCATATAGGTAAAACCTGAATTTCTGAAGATTCGTCATCAACGCTTCCACAGAAAGCAATAGCTCGCGAGTTTCGTTAAAGATGTCCCGTTCCTTACGTGTACAGTAAAAAGCCAGACGGGCGATGGTATAATCGATAATCAACGGCGAATGTCTAAAGGACACTGCTTGAGATTCAATGGCTTCAAACAATTGTTTCGATGTTGAGAATTCGTTAAAGTTAAGCTCTTCCAAAAAGTGCTTAAGTAACTGTTCTCCCGCCTCTAGAAATGCCTCTGAATCGTCATAATGAATGGCGAGCGCATCAAACAACTCCGAAATCACTTGCTCAGAGGGAATAATTTCAGCGTTTTCAATTCTGCTCAGATAGGAACTGACACAAATCCCTTCCGATAAAGCCTTTTGACTCATGTTCTGGTGAAGACGATTCATCTTGATAATCGAACCTAAAATTTTCCCGTTTGTGCGATTGATGATTTTTTTCATGAGGTGCTCCTTTGCGCCATAAAAAGATAACCGAGGACTCAAGTCCTCAGTTATCTGCATTCACGTTGATGACGATTCACTTATCAACTCCATAGTGCTTATAAACGTCCATAGAGCTTTGTTACGTGGTAGATTTTCTTGGCAAGCGCTGGGGATAAATCGTGCTTTGTGATGCGCCATACCCAGTTACCACCCAATGTCGATGGGAAATTCATACGGGCTTTATTGTCAAGGCCTAAGAAATCCTGCATTTGGGCTACTGCGAGGTATGCCGTCGAGCTCCAGACCCCTCTGATGAAGCCCCAGTGATAGCCTTCACCGCGATCGAGCTTCAGGTAATCGATGGCGAACTCACGGTCGTCCTTGTTTACGTTATCCATCCAGCCGGCGATGGTTTCATTATCATGAGTGCCTGTATAGGCCACGAAATTTTCACTGTAATTATGTGGCAGATAGTCGCTCTCTTCTCTAGAGTCGAAGGCGAACTGGAGGATTTTCATACCCGGGAAGCCGGTGAACTCTCTGAGCTCGATGACCCCCTCCGTGAGATAGCCTAAATCCTCTGCGATGATGTTCACATGGCCGAGGGCTTCTTGAATCGCCTTAAAGAGCGCTTTTCCAGGACCTTGAACCCACTGCCCCTTTTCTGCCGTCGGGTCGCCATATGGAATTTCCCAGTAGGCCTCAAAGCCTCTAAAGTGGTCGATGCGAATCACATCAAACATTTTAAGGCTATACTGGATGCGTTTGATCCACCAAGCATACTTATCCTCAGCCATATAGGCCCAATCGTAGATCGGATTTCCCCATAGCTGACCTGTGGCTGAAAACGCATCTGGTGGGCACCCTGCTACGCACAGCGGCTTGTTTGTTTTACCGAGTTTAAAATACTTCGGACTTGACCAGACATCGGCACTGTCTTCAGCAACATAAATCGGCAAGTCGCCGATGATTTCGATGCCTTTATCAGCAGCCACTGCCTTAAGGGCGAACCACTGTTTAAAGAAGAAGTACTGGGTGAATACCCAGAAGAAAATTTCGTCCTTGTGGGTTTGCTTGAAAGCCTCCACCTTAGGCGTCTTGCTGGTTTCGTAACCCTTTTCCCATTCCATCCAAGATTTGTTGCCATTATGTGCCTTGATGGCCATATAAAGCGCGAAATCCTCGAGCCATTCCTTCTCGTTCTGATAAAATTTCTCCAGTTCATGGGACAATTTCACCTTAGAATTCTCATAGGCCAATTTCAGGAGGGGCATCTTATTATAATAAAGCTTTTCATAGTCAACCTTATGCTTGCTCTTTCCCAAATCTGCTTTTGAAACGATTTTTTTATCGAGATAACCCATATCGATGAGTTCGTTCAAGTCAATGAAGTATGGATTTCCTGCGAATGCTGAGAACGACTGATAAGGGGAATCACCATAACCTGTAATCCCTATCGGTAAAATTTGCCAACTCTTTTGTCCGGATTCCTCTAAAAAATCCAGAAAATTATATGCACCTTTTCCCAAATCGCCAATGCCATATTCGCCAGGCAGAGAAGAAATGTGCAATAAAATGCCACTGCTTCTTTTTTTCATAAGACTCCTCTTTTCTTTGCAACCGTTTGCACAATTCCATTATATTTTCATTTTTGCTCATTGTCAACATTTCTCGTGGAGATTATTCCTCTTGTATTGTGCTCATAAATACCCTAAAATAAGAAATAAATACACCCTCTTGTGGGGTTTTTTAACACATTGATGTGCAACCGATTGCGCATTCGTAAATTTGGAGGTTTCCATGAAGAATATCACCACCAAACGCCTATGGCACTTAACGTTTGTATGGCTTCTTATAGCGAGCATCAGCCTCACCGGCTGTGCAAAACCATCAGAACCCGCCTCATCAAGCGAAGCATCGCCAGAGTCGTCATCAGAAACAACTGCAGAAGCAACCACCGAAGCGACTACTGAAGCGGCGATCCCCTATCCCGAGACCAACCTCACAAAGGAGGATGTCATCTACTTCATCATGGTGGACCGTTTCGCGGACAGCAATCCTGAAGCTAATCTACCCGATGTGAACAAAGAAGACCTTCGTGCGTTTCAGGGAGGTGACCTTCAAGGAATCATCGATAATCTCGACTATATAAAAGAGATGGGTGCAACTGCCATTTGGCTGACACCGATTATGGAAAACGGTCCAAACGGGTATCACGGCTACTGGATTTATGATTTTTATAAGGTCGACCCGCATTTCGGCGATCTGGAAACCTTTAAAGCACTGGTGGATAAGGCCCATGAAAAAGGCCTTAAGGTCATCCTTGATTATATCGTGAACCATACGGGCTACGATTCGCCTTGGCTGAAGGATCCAGAGAAGGCTGACTGGTTCAACCCGAATCGTCAAATCAACAACTGGAAGGATAAAGAAGAGGTGGAGCTCGGTTGGCTCGCTGGCCTTCCTGATCTCGACCAAACCAACCCAGAGGTTGCCGACTATTTTATCGAAAACGCCAAGTGGTGGATCGCGGAAACGGGCATCGACGGCTTCAGACTCGATACCATGCGCCATGTTCCGCATGCGTTCTGGCAGCGCTTCTCAGATGAAATCAAAAGCGCGTATCCTGGTTTCTTTTTACTGGGAGAGGTCTGGGATCAAAATGCGAAGACATTGGAAACCTACCATGAAGTGGGCATCGACAGCCTCACTAACTACTCGCTCTTTAACGGCATCGAAAATGCCTTCATCACACGTGGCAACCTGTTTTCACTGGCTAACGCCCTCGATAAGGAAAAGGCGTTTACCCATCCAGAGTTAAATGCCATTTTCATCGACAACCATGATAACGCTCGATTTGCCAGCTTAAATCCCCGCTCTTCTTTAGAGTATGTAAGACAAGCGCTGACCTTTATCTACACCTATCCCGCTATTCCTGTCGTGTACTACGGTACGGAAATCGGCATGAGTGGTGCCTTCGATCCAGAGAACCGCCAGTTCATGGCCTGGGATCAGGTGGAAGGAAACGACCTGCTCGACTTCGTAAAGAAGCTAGACAGTATACGCGACCGTTATATGGGCAGCTTTAAAAAGGTCTTCCATGACAAGACGGCATTAGCCTATGAAATCTCTAATGGTGAGGCGAAAATGCTCATCGTCATTAATACGGAGGAAAAAGAAAGAGAAGTCACTTTTGAATATAAAGCAACTTCTCTGGTGGATTATGATCTTCAGACGCCACTGGCAAATTACGGTGGCACTGTCTATAAGGAAACGCTTCCCGCAGTGGGGATCGCCTTCTATGTCGTGAAATAATCTGCGGATGACCCCAAATGCGTCAGTATTTCAGTCGGGGACTCGCCTAAATACTCCATAATCGAATAGTTAAACCTTGGAATGCCTTTTGTCTTATAATCATAAGCCAACAAGGCATTTTCTATTTTTTTACAGACATTATTCGCAAGCGTATTGGGCATGCCAGGAAAAATGAGTAAAAACGATGCGGCATCAAGCCTCCCTAAAAACATCGAGTCGTCCATATGCTCTTTTATCAGGTCAACCACGCGTTTGAGAACGTGGTCTCCCGTCGCATAGCCCTCTTCACGGTTAATCTCTAGAAAATTTGGTATGGCGATTCGTGCAATCGTCAAGAACCTTACGTCACGTTCCGCATGTTCGACGACGGCGTTTAAGCGTTCTATAATGGCATTTCGGCTCAAGCAGTGGGTCAGTGCATCCTCTGACGAGGTTTCCCACTCATCCCCATCAGTGAAGTAGGTGGCATACCACTCGGTTAAATCGTAGAGCCTACCGGTTGCGATGATTGGTTTGTTTGACGCATCCAGCGTCACCTGATCGCAAAGCTCTTGAAACCACTTGAACCCACCGTCCTTGGTTCGAATGCGATAAGTGATCTCATAGCGAGTCAGCTCACCCGTCAGCAGTGCTAGATGAACGTCGCGCACATTTGGGTAGTCCTCCACATAAATCCGTTCACTTAGAAAATCCATGGTGATCGGAGATGGCATCTCTTCAATGCGCCATCCGATGGCCTCCGCCAGTTCAGGCGCAAAAGTTAATCCCTGCGACCTTAAATCCCATTCATACTCGCTAATTTTTTTAATCATCGTCGGTCTATCCATATATGCTCCGTAGGTGTCGTCTTTTACTATGGGAATTGCAATTTCTTTAACTATTATATCATAGCCTATACGGGCTGTGCAAAACGCGCTTATAAAGTCTGATCGCTTCGGCTACCGACCATGCTTGTGCCGAGCAACCTCGCTGCGCATGTGGGGCGCCACCCTCGAAAATCTCAGAAATGCTTCCATGGATGCCTTCATCCAGATGGGTGAACAGCTCATCGAGGCTCGCCTTGATGAATGCCTCATCGCCATAGGTTTTAAGGTGCGCCTCCAGATAAGGGCCGATTAACCACCCCCATGCAGTGCCCCTGTGGTAAGCCCCATCTCTGCTCAGTAAATCGCCTTCGTATTTTTCATGGAAGTTTTCATCCTCACGTCGCAAGGTCAAAAGGCCGTAGGGCACCTTGAAGTGCTTCGTTACATAGTCCACCACGGGCTTCCAATGCTTCTTCTCCAGTACTGGGAACGGCAAGCTCACGGCAAATATCATATTAGGTCTGGGAATCGCCACAGGCTCGCCATCGATGACAAGGTCATACAGGTTATGGTCCTTCGCGTTCCAGAATGCTTGGTTGAAACTAACCTTTACCTGCTCAGTCAGCGCTGTAAAATCCACATGTAGCATCTCCGCATCAAAGCCTAAACGCAGTGAAAATTCCTCCATAATGCATAGCGCGTTATACCAAAGCGCGTTGATCTCCACCGCTTTACCATGTCTCGGTGTCACGACCCAGCCATTAACCTTAACGTCCATCCAAGTAAGCTGCGTTTGTTCATTTCCCGAGCTAAGCAGGCCGTCCGTATCCATGTAGATATCGTTAATCGTCCCCTGCAGGTGATGGTTGATAATCTCCATCAGCTTAGGAAATAGCCGCTTCACCGCCTCTAAATCCGCCGTCTGTTCATAGTATGCATATAGGGCGTTAAACAGCCAGAGTGTGCCGTCAGAAGTGTTATACATCGGCGCCTCACCTTCATCGGGGAAATTGTTAGGAATAATCCCCTGATGCGACATCTCTAAAAAGCCCTCGATCATTTGTAAGGCTTCATGGCTTCGGCCCGTGTCCAGCGTCAGTCCTGGGATGGCGATCATGGTGTCCCTGCCCCAGTCGCTAAACCATGGATACCCTGCGATAATGGTCATTTTTCCAGTGGTTTTACGGAAGACGATAAAGTCGTCCGCCGCCTGAACGAGCCTTCTTAACACAGGATCCGTCGCGTCCGCATGCTTCATCAGCATCTCATACCGCTCCTTACGTCCCTCGAAAACGAGATCTGCGGCCATAAACTCTGGTGTGATATGGACCAGAAAATCCACAGTGGTGAGCCCTTTATCCGCCGATAGCTGAAAATGCCCTAAAACCGCATGTGCTTCCTGATCAGGATAACCGCGCTGCGTTTCGATGGGATACCAGCTCACAGGTGTAAGGCCACCATCCGGTATGAAAGACACCTCGTTAGCGACACATTTCAAATAGACCTGTTTGCCCTTCGCTTCCACCTTTAGGACCTTCTGATCCTGGTAATAGAGCGCTTGATAATCTGAAAGTGAGGCCGTGATCGCATCGTGGTGGTCTCTAAAATTGAACCACGGCGTCATCTTAAGCGCAAACGAAACAGGTGAATCAAAAACATATCGCACTGCCAAATGGTTCGTTCCATAAGCCATGGCCAGCGTTCGCGTCACCTTGATTCCCGTATCTGCGAGATCAAAGGTCTGCTGAATAACGCCCTCATGGTGATAGCCTGTGAGAGCACTCTCTGTATTTTCAGTTCCGGTAACGTTTTCAGACGTCAGCTTTACCACTTGATCCCCTACAGTAATTTCCTCCTGAATCTTCGAAATCAGGTGCATCCGCTCGATGGGCGGGTTATAGCTAACGGTATAAAGGCCATGGTATTTTCTGCAGTTCACCCCGTCCAGCGTCCCGAAGCTATACCCTCCCAGTCCGTTGGTCATCAGGGTTTCGTGGTTCATGATTTCTGTAATCCGCTTTTCCATTATTCTCCGTTCTCCTTTCCTTTATGTCAATCCTTCTATCGCATTCATCACTTCTGTCAGTACATTTTCATTAATGGCCACCACCAGGCCTTGTCCTTCAAACCCATGCTTCGAACCATCGATGGCCACAGTGACGCAGCCTGCTTCCTCCGCCAGCATTTTACCAGGCGCAAGCTCCCATAAGTTTTTCGAAAACAGGATGTGACAACCGTTCTTCTGCGATGCCACAAACGCAAAATCCACCGAGGAAGCGCCTTGAACCCTTATGCGCATGGCCTTACCGATCAAAGCCGACATGGCGCTTAGTTGATACCCCCTAGACGACGGATTTGACTTAGAGAAGTCACCGAAGGTCACGATCACCTGATCAAGACCCGAATCACCATCTGGAGTGATTTTCTGCTCACCAATAAATGCACCCAGCCCCTGAATCGCCCAGTAGCGCTGCCCCAGTACCGGTAAATCGATGAAGCTCATCACAGGCTTTTTTTTAACGAGTAGCGCCAGCTGAACGCCGTAATATGGTATCCCCTTCGTAAAGTTTAAGGTGCCATCGATGGGATCGCATACCCACGTGGGGGCATCCGTCAGCTGCTCATGATTCTCTTCCTCTCCGATAAACAGCGTTTCAGGGAAAAGTTCCATAAGTGCCGCCTTTAAATGGCGCTCCATTTTATAGTCCAGATTCGTCACCACATCCAGGTGCCCTTTCGCGAAAACCTCCGCCTCAGAGTGCACCAGATAAAGCTCAATCACCTCGTCTAGTAAGCGATGGACCTTTCGCCCCATCCCCTCTAAATCAGCCATATTGCCTCCAAATATTGATCATTTTTATTTGCACTTATAAATCTACACTAAACATTATACCCCAAAAAGTCCCCAAAAACCTCTTGACAACGCATTAACATTTTGATAATTTATTAACAAGAAGATCTTTTGTGATGAGTGTACGCTTGTCATCGAAGATTACAACCACTACCTAAAGGAAAAGAGCACTCTGACCCTGAAGGGCATGACCGATGATTCACATATGTAACATATGTGTGCTAGACGCTGTCGCCCTCTTGGATGCTCAAGAGGGCGTTTTATTTTACTAAATCATATTGAGGAGGCCATCGTGGCGACGATCAAGGAATTAATCGATTCACTTTACGAAAACGAAGACCTATCTGACGAAGGATTACACCGCATCATCACGGAAATGGATGCAGAGACTGCACCCTATCTGTTCGAAAAGGCACTTGAAAAAAAATCCAATTTCTATAAGGACACGGTCTACATGAGGGGACTCATCGAGTTCACCAATTACTGTAAGCAAAACTGTGCATACTGCGGGATCCGCGGTAAAAATAGCAAAGTAGACCGTTACCGACTCAGCAAGGAAATGATCATGAACTGCTGTGAGGAAGGCTATGCCTTAGGCTATAGAACCTTCGTCATGCAAGGCGGAGAGGATCCCTTCTTCACCGACGAGGTGCTCTGTGATATCGTTTCCACCATCAAGGCCACTTACCCTGATTGCGCCATTACCTTATCTGTGGGCGAACGTTCACGCGAAAGCTATGCAGCCCTTAAAGCAGCCGGTGCTGACCGCTATCTCTTAAGACATGAAACCGCCACAAAAGCGCTTTACGATGCACTCCACCCAGGCATGAGCTTCGAAAATCGCCGCAACTGCCTTTATACGCTAAAAGAATTGGGCTTCCAAGTGGGCGCCGGCTTTATGGTGGGCTTACCAAACCAGACGCCTGCTGATCTCGTGGCTGACCTGCGCTTCATTAAAACACTGGCGCCTGAAATGGTGGGCATCGGCCCCTACATTCCGCACGACGAAACACCGCTTAAGGGTTCAAAGGGCGGCACGGTGGAGGAGACCCTCATCATGGTGGCACTGGCCAGATTGCTTCTGCCTAAAGCGTTACTGCCCTCTACCACTGCCATGGGAACCCTCGATCCTAAAGGTCGCGAAAAAGCCCTTAAGGCGGGTGCCAATGTCGTGATGCCGAATCTATCCCCTACAGACGTCAGAGAGAAATACGAGCTCTACAAGGACAAAATTTGTACTGGCGACGAAGCGGCACACTGCCGTCAGTGCATCGAAGGCCGCATCAAATCCGCCGGCTTCAGAGTGGACATGGGCCGTGGCGATCACGCTTCCATCCAGGTGCCTGAAGAGGCGCAAGCGGTGCAGATAAAAATCTAACAATACAAACAAAAATTGGAGCTGTAAAATCACAAATGATTTTTACAGCTCCTTAATTCATTTCATACGTACGACAAGTTATTTACAACCCATGTTTTCCAGACAGTTTCTCTATTTCCATTTTATAGATCAGGACACGTTCCAGTAGTTTTTCTACGACGGCATAGCCTTTTTCGAGATAATCGAGGCTATTGTGTTCCACCACCCATTGCATCACCTTGCGCTTTTGCTCCGGTTCATCAATTAAGGTAATCGGACCTTCAGCTACTGCTGATACATACTCTCTACCAAACCGATTTGGGATGACCTTGGTTTCCCCTAAAATCACTGCGCATGCTCTAGGATTCTTCTTCATGGCATCTGCCTTACGTCCTTCCTTAGCGCCATGAAAGTAGAGGCAACCTTCTTTATAGATATAGTCAAGTGCAACACCATAGGGCATCCCCTCTGCATCGATCAAGCTGACCACCGCATAGTTGTTCGACTCTAGAATTTCGCAGGTTGATTCAAGCGAAAGCTCAGAGTCCTTTCTTCTCATCATGAGCAAACTCCTTTACAAATAACCGAAGCGATTCACCACATTTTTGATCAAATCGTTTCGAGTGAACTTCAGGCTATTTACTCTATACCCAAAATTTTCAAAGGTCAATCGGATTTGGCCTTTTTCAACATATTGAAGTACTTGCCCATTTGATTGATTCACGGCCTTAATTTTAATTTCGAAGTTAAAATAGACATCCTCATCATCAGGGTTGACGCGGTTAAGAATCACTTCCTCAACCGATAGGACGGCATCCATTTTATTAGCTGCCATCGGGGCGATTTGCCATAATCGGTTACCCATCACCATTTGATGAAAGGCTTCTGTACATAATCCTTTATATCGTGTATTTACTTCCGTTTCCAGTGCGAGTAAAGACTGCTCCGCTTCCTCAAACGTTTCATTTAGATCCGTTTCGATAAATGCCGAAAAGGTCTCTGGATCAGCTGAATACATGGCACAGAAAAAGTCCTCAGCCTTTTCAGACGCCTTAGCTGATGATTGCGCCGTGGATATGTAAATGGTTAATGCGATGAATACGGTGCCTAAAGTGGCAATTCCAAACAAAACCCTACGATAAACCTTCATGATATTTACCTCTCTTAGTTACATAAAGAACAACCATTACAATCGATAAATAAATAATTTTCTAGTCACTCTATCCGTTAATTATTAGTCATTATATCCTCTAATTCTTAAGATTTGCTTACAGATTTCTTAGTATCATATGAAAAAAGCAGTGGATTCTCTAAAAAATGTGAGAATCTACTGCTCGTATTCTATCATATGGAGTTGAACGGTCTCTAAAAGATTAAAGTGATGTTTAACGTGCTGTTTAATGTGACAAATATTGTTACATCATGGAAGCGACACTATTTAGGATGGTTTTCGCGATGAGGTAAACCACGATGAACGCGCCAGTAACCATGGCATTGCTCAGTCTAGAGTATTCAACAGGGTCTGCGCCATCTTGGTTGATGTAATAGTGTGCTTTAAAGCCCAAAGCGAAATCGATGATGTTTAACAGAATCATCAAAATAGCTGTGAAGTTGAAAATCTTATTCATCAAATCAAAACCTTTAAGCATGGTTTCTGATAACAGCGCAGGATCGAAAAGAATGTTCATGATGTCGCCTTCAACCACAGCAAGTCCGAACATGCCGAGGATGCTGAGTAGCGCTAAGACGATAAACGATTTGATGATGAAGGAAAACGGACGTCTTCCGATACTACTTTCTGAAAACAGCATCTTCTCAAGCGGATGGTAAATCCGTTCATATTTTTCATCGTAGGCTTTCACTGAGATTTTTGCGATGTCCTTGCTGAGAAGGTGGATGACACTGGTCTTGTCTTCTACGAGCATGGTAGCATTTTCGTTTCTGGCAAGCTCAAAATAGCGGTCCTTCTCCTCTTTATTTAAGCTCTCAATATGAAGAACCTCTCCATATTTCATGTGGATGCTCAGTGCATATTGCACCTTAGGCTTATTGGTCGCTTGTGGTGTTTGAGTGGCTTTGTTTTCGCTCATTAGAACCTCCGAATAATTTGTGATGATCGCGTCATAAATTGCTTTGTTTTTTCATTTCTACCAAAAAATTTAGCGGTTTAAACAGTTATTGTCAATTCGCCATTTTTGAGAGTTCTTCGATATACGCTCTTTTATCGTCGATAAGCTCCAGTAAGACATAATAGGCGATGGAGACCGATGATCGGCTCGTCACCATACGTCCTTGGATGTCGACCAGCAAGGCATAGGTTGCCTTCTCCTGCTCTAGAATATAGCGGACCAATGGTTTACGTTCCTTGATATCGATAGGTGCTATCGTTCGTGTGAACTGGTTGACCAGCGATGAAATCTTATCGAACACATCGAACTCAATGCTCTCTGCGATGGAATCCGTGATGCTATCAATCAACCGATTTATATTTGATATGTCACGGTTGATTTCCTTGATGAAGACACCGATTAATATGCGCATGCGCAAATCGCCGCTGTTTTCCTGTAATTTAAGATATTCCTGTCGTTTCTTCTCAGTGACGGCGACGCCCTTTCTGAGGACATCTCTTATATCGTACATGATTTCTCCTCATGGGTTATAACCATTTTTTGAACACCCGTCATTAAGGGTCCTAACAACAGGTCAATAAATAAAGTGGAGAGGTTTCATCCTCTCCACTTCATTATAGCTTTATTCAGCAGTCTCTGCAAGGCTCACCTCGAGACAGTGCCACCCCAGCGTGCCGCATTTGACACGTGCTGGCATTTTCGATAGGCTTTCAAATACGATGGCATCGGCCAGCGCATCGCGCTGATCTTCTGTTAGTTGCTCGCCTCTGATCATCCGCAGATAATCATGTGCCAGCACTTTCGCTGCAGTGACAGGTTTTTCCTTCACGAGGTCGATCATGATGGACATGGCTGCCTGACTGATGGCGCATCCATGGCCTACGTAAGCGGCATCTTTCACGATGCCCTCCTCAATCCAAAGCTGCAGGGTTAGATCGTCACCACAGTTGGGGTTATGACCGCGCTCGATATGTGTGGCCTCAGGTAAGGCATGCTTGTTATGTCCACTGCGGTTATGCATCATAATCAGTTCAGTGTATAGATTATCCATGCTCATAGCCGAAAATCCTCCTTGCGTGATGTAGTCCTTCCACTAGGGCATCCACTTCACCCACGTGGTTGTAAATGGAGAAGCTGGCACGGCAAGACGCCATGATGCCCAGCGACTTCATCAGTGGTTGCGTACAATGATGTCCGGCTCGGATGGCGATGCCACGGTCATCTAGGATCGACGCCAGGTCATGCGGGTGGATGCCTTCCACCTCAAAGGCCACCAGCGCACCGCGATCGTGGCCCTCACGCGGGCCATATACCCGCACAAACGGCAGCTCTGAAAGGCGTTTCACTGCGTAACGGGCGATGCGCTGCTCCTTTTCGGAGATGCGCGTAAGTCCCATGTGCTCGATAAAGTCCATGGCGGCCATGAGGCCCACCACGCCCTCTACATGCTGAGTGCCCGCTTCGAACCGCTCAGGCACCGCGGCGAAGGTGGTGCTCTGTTCTTCCACATACTCGATCATGTCGCCGCCGGTGAGGAATGGCGGCATGGCCTCGAGATGCGCATGTTTGCCGTATAGCACGCCAATCCCGGTCGGTCCGTACATTTTATGGCCCGAAAAGACGAGGAAATCCGCGTCCAGGGCACACACGTCCACAGGCAGGTGCCCGACCGCCTGAGCGGCATCGACCACAGCGACTGCGCCATGGGCATGCGCTTTTGCGATAAGCCCTGAGATGTCGTGGATGACGCCGAGACTATTGGAGACCCAAGGAAACGCCACGAGCTTCGTCTGGTCTGTGATTTTATCCCACTCACCAGGGAGAAAATCCCCTTCTGGGCTGACATACATAAACTTGAGCGTCGCGCCGGTACGAGACGCCACCATTTGCCATGGGACGATGTTGCTGTGATGCGACGTGATGGCCACCACGATTTCATCACCTGCCTTCACGGCTGAGAGGCCATAGGTGTAGGCGATGAGGTTCAGTGCCTCGGTGGCGTTTTTCGTGAACACCACCTCCTCTGGACGACTTGCCCCGATAAAGGCGGCAACCTTCTTACGGCCGATGTCATAAAGCCGAGTGGCCTCGACGCTGAGCTTGTGCGCTCCTCGGTGCGGACTGCCGTTGCTCTCAGTAAGGTAACGGCTCATGGCATCGATAACCTGCTGCGGTTTCTGACTGGTGGCTGCATGATCGAGGTAGATCAGCTCAGGGTGACTGGTAAATATGGGAAAGTCCGCCTTACTGGATACCATGGGAGAGCCTCCAGTCTAGTGCTTCCTCGAGGGAAGCCTTTAGCGTTTCATCGCCCAGCGTCATGAGCACCTCTTCAAACGCGGCCTTGATGACGAGCTTTTTCGCCTCCATAAACGACAGGCCGCGGCTCATGAGGTAGAAGACCTTTTCGCCATCGAGCTGTCCGACGCTGGCGGCGTGCTCGCCGATGACATCGTCCTCAGAACAGAGTAGCGCTGGAATCGAATCAGATTTCACGCGCTCATCCAGAAGCACTACGACTTCCTTTTCACGGCCAACTGACTGTGCAGCACCCGTCTCAAAGATGAGGTTCCCTCTAAACGTTTTCTTACTGTTACCACTAAGTGCACCCTTTGAAAGAATCGTAGAGGTGGACTGTGCGCCGAAGTGCTTCATGGTGAAGGACAAATCCAGCTGTGCGTGTTCCTCGCCGAAATAGAGCGAGTGCAGCGTCGCATTGGCATGTCGTCCTAAAAGGTGGGTTTCATAGGCGATGGCCTTGTTTCGGCTACCGAACTGAACATCGATGAGCTCCAGATTCGCCCCTTCCTCCACTTGGCACAGCACCTGATCAAAGTAGTGGTCTTCATCTGAGAGGCGCTGTACCTTCACGAGCCTTACCTGGCTGCCGCGTTTAGCGATGACGCGCGTGGTCCCGTAGTGATGCTTTTCAAGTTTAGTTGCCTCGGTGCCGTTTAACACGCTATAATCTAAAACGACCTCCAGCTTCGTGCCCGCCTCGGCGATGATCAGGTGATTTTCCACCTGATAAGGCGTCTGGTCATTTAATTGGTATTCGATTTTTATCTTCTGAACATCGGGGGTATGGGCGTGTGTCTTAATGACATGACCCTGCTTAGACTCTCCGTCGATGTACCGGAGGAAATCCCCTCCCAAATGCTTACTAAAGGCGTCTGTTTTAAACCCTGTTTCTATCAGCTGACGCACCTCATCCCCATGATAGGGCATCAGCGTGTGATGCGCACCTTTGGGCTGAACCGTTTCCAGTACAGACGCTGATACTACTGGGAATAGCGACTCAGGTAGCGTTAAGCGCTTCCAATTGGGGACTTTATACGGTGTCTGTGTTTTCATATGATCCATGCTGTCCTCCTACCCAATCGTGCCTTCAAGCTCGAGTGTGATCAAATTGTTGAGCTCCACTGCGTATTCCAGCGGCAGCTCTTTGGTGATGGGCTCCACAAACCCTCGAACGATCATGGCTTTCGCCTCTGCCTCGCTGATGCCTCGGCTCATGAGGTAAAAAATCGTCTCATCGCTGATGCGACCGATTTTTGCCTCGTGTCCGATATCCACCTGATCGTTACCGATTTCGATGATGGGGAGCGTGTCTGATTTAGAACGGTTATCCAGCATGAGCGATTCACAGTTCACGGTGGATTTCACACCCACCGCATTCGGCGTCACACGAAGGAGACCACGATAGAAAGCGTGTCCGCCATCCTTTGAGATGGACTTGGAGTTCACGATGGAACTAGTGTTAGGCGCACTGTGCACCACCTTTGTGCCGGTATCCAGATACTGTCCCTTTGCGGCGAAGGTGATGCCTGTAAACTCGCTGGATGCGCCTTCTCCGCGTAAGATACTCATCGGGTAAAGCATGGACACCCTAGAGCCGAAGGATCCCGAGACCCATTCGATGCGTCCGTTTTTATCCACCACTGAACGCTTGGTGTTGAGGTTATACATGTTGCGCGACCAGTTTTCGATGGTGCTGTATCTGAGCTTCGCCTCTTCCTTCACGAACAGCTCCACTGCGCCTGCGTGTAGGTTTTGAACCGAGTATTTCGGGGCAGAACAGCCCTCGATAAAATGAAGGCTTGCCCCCTTTTCCACCACGATTAGGGTGTGCTCGAACTGACCCGCCCCTTTAGCGTTGAGCCTGAAGTAAGACTGCAGCGGCAGCTCAACCTGTACCCCTTCCGGCACATAGACAAAAGAGCCGCCTGACCATACGGCCCCGTGAAGTGCGGAAAATTTATGGTCGCGGTTGGTAATCAGCGTCATGAAATACTTCCTGACGATGTCCTCATGCTGCTTTACTGCCGAATCCATGTCCGTATAGATGACGCCCTGCTTGATGAGGTCCTCCTGCATGGAGTGATAAACCACCTCGGAGTCATACTGCGCTCCGACGCCAGCCAGCGATTTGCGCTCTGCCTCAGGGATTCCCAGACGTTCAAACGTCTGCTTGATTTCTTCAGGCACCTCATCCCAGCTGTGCTTCATGTCGGTGTTGGGCTTTACGTAATGGACGATGTTTTCCACATCCAGGTCGCTAAGGTCGGCACCCCAAGTGGGGATGGGTTTCGATTTATAGATTTCCAGCGATTTGAGACGAAACTCGAGCATCCACTCCGGTTCGTTCTTTTCTCTGGAGATTTCACGGATGATGTCTTCTGTGAGGCCTTTATCGGCGACGAAACGATGATTTTCCGGATTGATCACATCGTATATGCCGCGGTTCACCTCTTCTATATGCGTTTTCTGTGCCATATCGCCTCCTATGCGCTCAGGCTCGCGTCGTCTAATGCATTTTTAAACGACTCATAACCCTTTTGCTCGATTTCTTCAGCTAACGATAAATCGCCGCTTTTAACGATTTTACCGTCCACCAGTACGTGCACGACATCCGGCTTAATGTAATTTAAAATCTTATTATAGTGCGTGATCACCAGTATGGCGTTATTCTCGTTTGCAAGCTTTTGTACCGTTTCATACACCACGCGGATGGCATCCACGTCGAGACCCGAATCGGTTTCATCCAGTATCGCCAGCTTTGGGTTTAAGACGGCCATCTGTAGAATCTCATTCTTCTTTTTCTCTCCGCCCGAGAAGCCTTGGTTCAAATACCTTGAAAGGTATTTCTCATCCATGTCCAGATCGCTCATCTGCTTTTTCACATCTTTATTGAACTGCGTCATCATGGGCATGATGCCGCTCACTTCTTTCTTTGCTGTTCTTAGGAAGTTTTCCACCGTCACGCCCGGCACCTCTTGTGGGTACTGGAACGATAAAAAGAGCCCTGCTTTCGCGCGCTCATCCACTTTCATATCTAATAAATCCTTCCCCATAAAGGTGACCTTTCCCTCGGTGACCTCATGACTAGGATGTCCCATGAGCACGTTTGCCAGCGTCGATTTTCCCGCGCCGTTTGGCCCCATGATTACATGGATTTCCCCTTTATTGATGGTCAAATCGATGCCCTTTAAAATGGCACTGCCATCCACTTCCGATTTTAGATTGTCTATCTTGATGATCTGCATCAAATCCTCCTGTTTTTCACCTGTCATTTGTGAATTTTATATCCTAGTAATTTCGTAGGATTTACTCATGGTTTTATCCTACACCTTTTCATTTATGACGTCAATGAGAATCCCCATCGTTTACAAAGAATTCAAATTTCACCGAAAAGAACATTTGTTCTTTTTTTCAAAAAAAGCTATAATATAAGTGAATACGACCAGTAATGAGGAGGCTTAAAATGCGGGAAAAAGCCTATATTTGCATCGATTTAAAATCGTTTTATGCCTCAGTAGAGTGTGTGGAAAGAGGCCTGGATCCCATGACCACAAACTTGGTGGTTGCAGATCCTGAAAGATCCGAAAAGACGATTTGCCTCGCGATTACGCCCTCCATGAAAGCAATGGGCATAAAAAATAGATGTCGATTATTTGAAATCCCAAAGGGGATTGAGTATATTATTGCGCCACCGCGAATGCAGAAATATATTGATTATTCAGCCGATATTTATGAAATTTACTTGAGATACATTTCTAAAGAAGACATACACATCTACTCAGTGGATGAAGCTTTCTTGGATTTGACCAGCTACTTATCCACCTATCATATGACGGCTAAAGAAATGGCCCAAATGCTCATGAGCGTCATATTAAAAGAGACCGGTATTAGAGCGACCTGCGGTATTGGGTCAAATCTTTATTTAGCAAAGGTTGCACTTGATATCACTGCAAAGCACGCTGATGATTTTATTAGTGAGCTTAATGAAGCAACCTTTAAATCGGAATTGTGGGAGCATATGCCTTTGACTGATTTTTGGCGGATTGGGAAAGGCACTGCTAAAACGTTGTCACGATATGGTATTCAAACCATGCGGCAAATTGCTGAAATGGATGAAACTTTTTTATATGAACTGTTTGGCATCGATGCAGAGCTTTTAATTGACCACGCTTGGGGACGTGAACCTGTAACGATGGCGGACATCAAAGGCTATCGTTCGAAAAGCAATTGCCTCTCAAGCGGTCAAGTGTTGATGAGAGATTATGCGTTTGAGGAAGGCAGACTCATCGTTAGAGAAATGATGGATTTAATGTGTTTGGATCTCGTCGATAAAAAACTCGTTACGAGCTCGGTTACCCTCTATGTAGGCTATTCTAACAGTTTACATGCTGATCCATCTAGGGGGACTGTGAAATTTGAGATTCCCACAAGTGCAGACCGTTTGATCATTCCAGCTGTGATTGCCCTTTATAATCGAACTGTGGATAAAAACAAAATGGTAAGACGCATCAACATCACCTGCAATCAGGTTCTCGATGTTGATACGAATGCGTCGCACCAGCTCAGTTTCTTTGACCAATCGGATGATCAGGGTGCTGAAAAAAACCTTAAAGTACAAAAGGCCGTTTTGGAGATTAAGAAAAAATACGGAAAGAACAGTATTTTAAAGGGAATGAATTATGAAGCATCCGCAACGACGAGAGAGCGCAACAGGCAGATAGGGGGGCATAAAAGTGGGGAATAAACCGAAAACACCGATGCCTCTGTCTGAAAGGGCGAAGCAATTTTTGCCTTTTGCTGCCGTAAAGGGTTTAACTGAAGCACTAGAGAAAAAGGAAAGGGCATTACTACGAGTTGAAAAAATGGTTTTAAGTGAAGCGCATACCGATGAACTCAATCAAAGGATTGCCCAAGTAAAAAAAGGCGATATCATCTCCATAACTTATTACGATGAAAATGAGTATTTACAAGTAACAGGGACTTTCCTTGGAATAAATAAAGTGCATAAATCAGTACAGTTAAGCACCCTAGAAATTCAGTTTGAAGATATTTTATATATTGATTAAAAAAATCACCTTAGAATTCACCGTTCATAAACCGTCCTCAAAAAAAACGACCTAAAGCCTCAACGCCTTAGGTAGTTTAAGTTTTCATGTCCTTTAAAGCTCAACTGCTCACTCTTTTAAGAAACATCTGAACCAGTCTGATACCTCCCAGGATAATGACTAAAAGAAATGCGCTATTCAGCATAAGCCATTTAAGTGCAGTTAAAACAGGTGCTAAACTGAATAATACTGATAGTTCCTCTGGATGGCGACTCATGATGATGGAGATTACTCCATTTTCCATAAAGTCGAACAGCACCGCCAGCATCGGTAGATACACCAGACTACTCGTCCACTTTATCTGTCTTGATTTATTCTCAGATTTAACTTTAAGCAAAATACCGAGAAGCGATGTAAGCCATAAGCCATAGGCTAACGGCCATAAAATATCAAATCTGATTTTTGATGTGATATATGCCGCTCGACCTTCATCTGACATTTGACCCACCAGGTCCCTCAAATACTCAGAGGTATAGACCATCTTCGTATCCGGCATTTCCAAATCCCCATAGATGCGGTCGCTATTAGCTGACTCGTTTGGTAAAAGAAAAAATAAATAGAGTAAAAATAATCCCGTGAATAGCAGGCACACTTTCCAGTTGCTCAAACGTTTGATTAGTGGCATATAATTTCTCCTTAGTTTTTCGAATGGTCGATTTGACTAAATTATACCCTTTTGTAACCTCAAACTGCCAGAAAGAATTAAAACGACCTAAAGCCTCAACACCTTAGGTCGTTTAATTCTTTTGTGATTTTTTTCTAGCTCTCCGCTTCCTGAACCTTGGGTTCGCCGGCTTTGATCATGACCTTGCTGCCGCCGAGGAAGAAGGCCTGGATAAAGACGAGGAGTCCGGTGGCGATGAGCATCCACTCGATATCGATCACATCGGCCAGTGGCCCGAAGAAGAGCATGGATGCTGGCATGGTGGAGCTGTAAATCATGGCCATAAC
>Ga0074195_1000133_pt1 | contig 176305 bp, 187 predicted proteins | sample EPASupsiteHSE623_FD_64525 | JGI IMG/M metagenome (GOLD analysis project Ga0074195, IMG submission 64525) | Bioremediated contaminated groundwater from EPA Superfund site, New Mexico - Sample HSE6-23 | ecosystem: Environmental > Aquatic > Deep subsurface > Groundwater > Contaminated ... | reverse complement strand
AATGTCGGTGATGGCGTACCTTGTACTATCAGACGTACCGAAAAAGGTGCTATTCAATATGCTGAGGGGGAAAACAAAATCGACCAACACAGCCAAGAATTTGCTGCCAGTATGGAAGATATGACTAACAAATTCGCTAAAGTTGTCAGTGAAGCAACAGAGATTCTTGAAAACAAGCCCGCAATAAGCAAGACAGACCGTAAAAACATTCTTGAAGGTTTGAGAATGCTATTGCAGAATGTAAAATCCAATATACCATTCTTCAAACGTCAATTTGACGAGCAGATGGATAAAACCATTGTTGAGGCCAAGGCCGAGGTTGAATCATTTGTGATGAATGCCGTGACCAAAACTGGCCTACAAGCAATAATGGATGGCAAGCCTGTGGTTCTGGAATTGAAGGATAACAATATAACCGATATCGAACCTGAAAAATAAAAACAACATAGAGCCGTTTGCGTGGTAACAAATAGAAAGCATAATCTACCGTTCAACGAAACTTACGCAAAATTACGCAAATCCCGATTTCCTAATTCATCGACTGTCTCTTGACTGGTCTCCAAAGGCGTTAATTCCCCACAACGGATGGGTATTTTATTATTAAAAATTTTTAATCCTTCTTTCTCAATGTTAATTGCAGCATTTAAGTCTCTATCATGCTTTGTCCCACATTCTGGGCAAATCCACTCACGGTCTTTCAATGTTAAATCGACATTCTTATATCCACAATTACTACATAACTTGGATGAAGGAAAATATCTATCTACTTCAACGATATACCTATCATACCACTGGGCTTTGTATATTAACTTAGTTTTGAAGTCATATAAACTCAATTCTTGAATTGATTTTGCCAAATGGTGATTTTGTATCATTCCTTTCACATTAAGATTTTCTATTGCAATAACTTGGTTTTCGTTAAGCAATTGATTTGTTATGTGGTGAAGGTATTCTTGTTTTTTGTTGGTTAGTTTTTCATAAAATCTAGCTAATTTAATTCTTGCTTTATCCCTATTCTTACTTCCTTTTTCTTTACGAGATAATTCTTTATGTAATTTAGCTAATTTCTTTTCATTATTCCTTTTTATTTTAATATTTTCATATTCATTTCCCTTGGAATCAACTATAAAGTTTTTAACCCCCAAATCAATTCCAATAATATCATTTATTGGTTTGGGCAATTCTTTCATTAAATCTCCGTCAACCAAGATGGATAAAAAATAGTTACCTGACTTAGTTTTTGTAAGTGTAGCTGATTTAATATTTTCTTTATGTTTTATTAGATAATTACTATATTTATCCGAACAGGCAAATTTAACATTCTTTAAATCAGATGTTAATGTTAATTTAAAAGTGGAATAATCGTTTCGTTTAGATATCGCTTCAAGTGGAAATCGGCAAGAATGTTGGCTGTCATGTTTTGACTTAAACTTAGGAAAGCCGTTGCCATTAACGAAAAAACGTTTATATGCTTCCATTAAAGTCATTATTGACTGTTTAAGTACTTTGGTATTATGTTCTTGTAACCAAGAGTATTCTTCCGACTTAGTTAATTCATTATGAAAAAATGAGCCCAGTTCTTTAAGCGCATAAATTTCTTTTGATTCAATATATTTTTGTTTTTTAAGGGCAAGGCATTGGTTATAGACAAAACGATAGCTACCAAGAAGTTTAGCTATGTATACTTCTTGGGTTTTATTTGGGTATAATCTTATTTTAATTGCTCTTAACATATTTTCATGGGTAAACTTACACCCATATAATATAAATATAAGCAATTTTTGAAAAATGTAAATAAATAATAAAATAATTATAACTTAGCGGCGTCGCATTGGTGCTTGATCACTAATATTTCCAATATTTCTTCTACGCAAATTTTCTAATGTTGATTCTAGCCTCTGAGCCTTAGATAACAAATCCCTTTGACTTGAAGAATATTGCTCAGTTCCAATTTTTTTTGAAGTCCCCCCGTAAAAAATAGATTTTTCTATTTTTTCTGATAAATCTCCTATCATTCCAGTTAAAAGCGCCATTTCATACAATTCAGAGTCGTATAAAATCCCATTAATCATTCCCGGACCTCTTGTCTCAAGCATTTCTTTATCTGACATAACATAAGTAGTACCAACTGAATTAGATGGTAGCATACTATCTGTTGATCCATCACCCTTTATATTTCCAAAACCTGGTATTCCATTCATATTAACTTCTCCTTAATTAAATGTTATCATAAGTATTATCTTTTTTGTACAAAATATATTTGTTTTTCAATATAGTTTACATTTATTATAATAAAAAAGGATTAGTTTTCATCTAATCCAAATTTTTCAATATATTCTTCATAAGGCATTTGCTTATCTGTATGAGTTCCATCATGTTTAATTTCTACTAATCTATTACACACACTTTCAATTATCTCTTGATCAAATGTTGATATAATAAGAACACTATTATATCTAACTAGTCCTTCATTTAAAGCTGTAATTGATTCAATATCTAAGTGATTTGTAGGCTCATCTAATATTACAACGTTTCCCTTTTCAAGCATTATTTTAGAAAACATACATCTTACTTTTTCTCCACCTGATAGTACATTAACCTTTTTAAGAGACTCTTCACCTGAAAAAAGCATTCTACCCAAGAATCCTCTTATAAAAGGATCTTCCTTAACTGGTGAATATTGTTTTAGCCAATCAATTAAATTTAAATCAACATTAAAATATTTATCATGATTTTTTTCGTAGTATCCAATTATAACACTACTACTACATTTAACAGTTCCAGAATCAGGTGTAATATTACCACTTATAATATTAAGAAGTGCCGTTTTTGCTATTTCATTACTTCCAATTAGCGCTATTTTATCATCTGGTCTAATAGTTAAACTTAGATTTTTTAAAATAACTTTACCATCAATACTATAATTGATTTTATCTAAAATAATTACTTCTTTACCAAGGCGTTTTTCAAACTCAAAATTAATGTATGGATATTTTCTGCTTGATGCTTTTATTTCATCAAGAGAAATTTTTTCTAGTGTTTTCTTTCTAGAAGTTGCTTGTTTACTCTTAGATGCATTAGCGCTAAAACGTCTAATAAAATCTTCTAATTCTTTCATTTTTTCTTCTTTTTTCTTATTAGATTGTTTTAATTGTCTTTGAATAAGCTCACTTGTTTGATACCAAAAATCATAGTTACCAGCAAATAAAGTTATTTTATTATAATCAATATCAACCATATGAGTACATACTTTATTTAAAAAGTGTCTATCATGTGATACGACTAAAACAGTATTTTTAAAATTAATTAAAAATTCTTCAAACCACATTTTACTTTTAGCATCAAGTCCATTAGTCGGTTCATCTAAAAGTAATATATCAGGATTTCCAAATAAAGCACGCGCAAGTAAAACTTTTACTTTTTCACTATCTCTTAGCTCTGACATTAGTAAGTATAGTTTTTCTGTTTTAATCCCTAAACCAGATAGTAAAATAGCCGCATCACTTTCAGCCTGCCATCCATTCATATCAGAAAAAGCTTCTTCAAGTTCAGCTGCACGCATACCATCTTCATTACTAAAGTCAGGCTTCATATAAATAGCTTCTTTTTCTTTCATTATACTATATAGTTTAGCATTACCCATTATAACTGTATCAATAACAGTATAGGAATCAAACTCATTATGGTTCTGTTTTAAGGTAGAAAGACGTTCTCCTTTACCTAAAATAATATCACCTTTTGTTTGTTCTATTTCACCACTTAATATCTTTAAAAAAGTCGATTTTCCGGCTCCATTGGCGCCTATTATTCCATAACAATTATCACTCATAAATTCTATATTAACTTCACTAAATAATACTCTTGTATTAAATCTAAGCTCTAAATTACTTACTTTTAACATAAAATCACCTCAACTTTTAATAGTTTAGCATATTAATTTAAAAAAATCCAACATTAATTAATAAACAAAAGAAAATACACTATAATAGTGTATTTATTTATCTTCTTTTTTTAGTGAGACTCTTCTAAGTTGTAATGTAAGTCTTTTTCTCGCATCTTTTAAAGCATCTGGATTAACTGTTTCTACAAAAATTTCAAGAGCTCTTTCCATATCTTCTTTTTCTTCTATAGAAGTATTATCTATAAAAGATGCATAAATACTATAAAGTTCTTCTTTTGTTAAAAATTTACTATTGATTGTTTGATAGGTCATAATAACATACATTAATGTTGTTAAATTAACAACATCAAAAGTAAAATTAGGGCTACTCATAAATTCAATAATTCCTTTTACACCTTTATTATCAGCTAGTTTTTTCATTATAACCATATCTGAGTTTCGTCTAATAGCAAGGGGGATTGCTGTTTTTGGTACTTTTCCATACAAATAATTTCCAATAATAAAATTATCACTTTCATAGGCTTTGGCAGCTGAAGAAACTTCTATATCTTCAGAAATATTAATCCCCATTAAGCGTACTGCATTAATATTCAATGTATCATATTGATTAGGATTAACATCACACCTGTCTAATAGAAAAACAATTCTGTTTAATGCTTTATTCTCTAAATATATTTGAATCTTTCTATTACCTTTATTTACATTTTCACTATTCTTTCTTGAAATCATTTGGCAAAAATCTATTGTATTAAAATCTATTGTACTTTCTCTTATGCTTTTAAATACTGCTTCAAGGCTAGCATTACTTCTAAACACTTTATCAAGCAATCTATGGTTCTTATATTCTTCTTCAGCAGATACAAGTATACGTTTATATAATTCTGCCTTCTCATAATCTGAGAAATACCCAGACATAAATATTTGTTTTAACCCTTCTTGATCGTTTGATTCAATTAATAAACCAATTATATCAATTTTTGGTTGATCTTTGTTGTCTTGTTCTTTTTGCTTAATATTACTAGTTATCTCTGCTAGTAACTTTTTTAAAATATCTAGTAATCCAATTAACTCTTTTATAATATTGCGTAGATCAAAATCAGCTTCAAATGTCAACCTCTCAGAAAGTAAATTATAGAAATTACTATCAAACATAAGTTCCATTTTCCAATCTCTGTTAATTAATCTTCTATTGCAACTTTCTATTAAGTTTCTTTCTGTTAAAGCTAGGTATTCATTATGACCAGTATTAAGTTTCCTAACTTCAATTTCTCTCCTAAGTAAAATTATTGAAATTAATTTGCATACTTCTAAATCAACAGTATACTGATTCTTTTTTAATAATAATCTCCCGTATGATAATTGCATACAATTCTCCTTTATATTAACTAATACTTATTGTATTTTTTTTTGAAACCCTATTTCCATATCTTTATAAACAGCTTCTGCAATTGTTTTTCTCATAGGTATAAACAAAGTTCTATTTTCGCGAATAGGATGAACTGAATTTGTTAATAGTACAAAACCTATGTTATTTAAGCGATCTATAACTAACGATGTGCCTGTATAACCAGTATGTGAAATAGTATCACCACTGCAAATAGTTCCTGTAACACTTGCATTTTCTCCAACGATCCAGCCGATACTTCTTGCTGATAAATCCAACTCATACTCACATGGAGTGAACCACATATCAATTATCTCTTTTTTTAAATATTCTTGTCCATCTACCATTCCATCATTTAAAACCATACTTATAAATTTACTTAAGTCTAAAGCATCTGAAAATGCTCCAGCTGCTCCTATTGGTTTACTAGAATAATAAGCTTTTTCATCATGCGCCCTACCTCTTACAATTCCTCTTTCAAGAGTTACCTCAGTTGGAGCACACTTCATCTCTTCTGGGCTAAATGTTGTATTAATCATTCCAAGAGGCTTAAATACTTCTTTCTTAGCAATATCAGCTAAACTTCCTTCATAAGCTGATTCTAAAACCATGCCAAGTAAAGTATATCCAACACATGAATATACTACCTTTTCTCCTGGATTTCTTTCTAGCTCAATGTTTCTTAACTGTTTTTCAAAATCTGTGTTTGAATGAATATTTGGAATATCAAAGTCAGCTGGTAGTCCCGATGTATGAGTCACTAAATCATAAACAGTTATGCCTAAATAATTATAAGCAGGTAAATAATAACTAATGTCATCATTTAAATCAACCAAACTATTTTGTATAGCGCGAACTAATAAAGTATTTATAACAATTGCTTTAGTTAATGAAGCTAAATCATATAATGTTGAAATATCGTTCGCTTCAACACTAGGAACTAATGCTTTATTTCCAAAGCTTTCTGTGTAAATATCAGTTCCATTTACAACAGCAATATTTGCTCCCGGGATTATTCCTTCTTTTATCATTCCATTTATCAATTTGCTTGTTCTTTTTAAGTCCATTTTATCACTTACTCCCTATAAGCCTATATATTATATCAGTTTATGCTTTTTGTCAAATAAAAAGTAAAGTATTTCTACTTTACTTCAATTAATTTTTTATTTTCCACTGCTGCTTCTTTTGGAACAGTAATAGTTAATATTCCATCTTTAAATGATGCATCTATTTTTTCTTCTATAACATCGCCTAAATAAAAACTTCTAGAATATTTTCCATAAAAAGATCTTTCTCTACGGTAATATTTTTTCTTTTCCTTTTCAGTTTCCTCTTTAGTAGCTGTTACAATCAAATTTCCTTTTGAAAACTCAACATTAATGTCTTTTTTATCAAATCCTGGAACATCAAGTTCTATATGAATGATTCCTTCTTTTTCGTAAATATCGCATTTCATTGCATCATCATATTCTACAGTATCAAACATGTCATTAAAAATACTTGGTAACATAATTTATTCCTCCTTTATATCATTTGACATAATATCACATATTAAATTACTTATTTCTGTTGGATTATCTAGAGGTAAGCCCTCAATTAACCTTGCCTCTGAATAAAGAATTTTCGCATATTTATTAAACTCATCTTTATCACTTTCAAATAATTTTTTCATTTTCTTACTGATTGGATGATTTTCATTAATTTCCAGAACTATTTCAGCATTAACCCTATTTTCATTTGGCATAGCGTTTATTACTTTTTCCATTTCAATTGATAAAGCACCTTCTGTAGTTAAGCAAACAGGATGATTTTTTAACCTATTAGTAAATCTTACACTAGTAATCTTATCTCCAATAGCTTCTTTAAATGAATCAAGCAAACTTTTAAATTCTTCATTAATTTTATCTGTTTTTTTCTTTTCAGATTCGTCTTCTACCAATGAATCTTTACTACTAACATTTTTAAACATTTTTCCTTCATAATTCATTAATGCTTGAATAGTAAATTCATCTACATACTCAGTTAAGTATAAAATATCAAATTTTTTATCTTTAAATAATTCAACTTGTGGTAGTAAATCAATCTTATCAACTGTTTCTCCATTTGCATAATAAATGAATTCTTGCTTGTCCTTCATCTTATCAACATAATCTTTTAGAGTAATCATTTCTTTTTTAGTAGATGAATAAAAAATTAACAAATCTTTAAGTTTATCTTTATCCATTCCATAATTATTATAAACACCAAATTTTAGCTGCATTCCAAACGCTTTAAAGAATTCTTTATAACTTTCAAAATCATTTTTTAGTATTTCCTCTAATTCTTTTTTAATTTTAGATTCAATACTCTTCGCAATAACTTTTAATTTTTTGTCTTGTTGTAAAGTTTCTCTAGAAATATTAAGAGATAAGTCGTCTGTATCAACTACCCCTCTTACAAAACTAAAATAATCAGGGATTAGTTCTTCACACTTATCCATAATAAGAACTCCGTTTGAATATAATTGCAAACCTTTTTTATATTCTTTGGTATATAAATCATAAGGAGCTTTTTTAGGTATAAATAAAAGAGCTTTAAATGATACTAAGCCTTCTAAATTAAAATGAATTACTTTAAATGGCTTTTCATAATCATAGAACTTATCAGTATAAAAATTATTATATTCATCTTCGGTTATTTTAGATTTATCTTTCTTCCAAAGTGGAACTCTACTATTTAAAGTTTCTAATTCTTTGTAAGTCTCATACTCGGTTTCTGAGCCATCTTTTAGCCTACTATTTTCAACTTCCATTTTAATAGGATAAGCTATATAATCAGAATACTTTTTAATCATATCTCTTATTTTATATTCTGATAAGAAGTCACTGTAATTTTCATCTTCCGTATCTTCTTTTAAATAAAGAGTTATAGTTGTTCCAATTTCTTCTTTTTTCGACTTCTCAATTGTATATCCGTCTATGCCTTCAGATTTCCAAACATAACCAGTTTCTTCATTATATTTCCTGGTATAAACTTCAACCATTGAAGAAACCATAAACGATGAGTAAAATCCTACACCAAATTGTCCAATAATATTAAGATCAGCTTGATCTTTGTTTTCTTCTTTAAAACTTAAAGATCCGCTTTTCGCAATTGTTCCTAAATTATTTTCAAGTTCTTCTTCGTTCATACCACATCCATTATCAGATATAGTAATAGTTCTTTTATCCTTATCATAAGAAATATTAATAGATAAATCACTATCTATTTTTATACTTTTATCAGTAAGCGATAAATAATGAATTTTGTCTAAAGCATCACTTGCATTAGAAATTAATTCTCTTAAAAATATTTCCCTATTGGTATATATAGAATTAATCATCAAATCAAGTAAGCGCTTTGACTCTGATTTAAATTCTTTCTTCTTCATTCTAACCTCCTTGTTGTTTATCCAACAATTATAATTATAGCACTTTTTTAGCAGTTGTCAAGAGTGAGTGCTAACGAATTTATAATTTACATGTTTTTACATAATTAACATATTTTATTAACATAAATAGCTTTTTTAGTCATTCAATATTGAATTTAGCTTCTTTATATTAAGTTATATTAGTAATATTATCGTAAATTATACTAATTTTGTTATAAAAAAAGAAGCTTTAACCTTCTTTTCCTCTTTTACAAAAATATCTGTATGCAACATCTTCATACTGAGCTCTTCGCCTTTGATTTCCATTAATATAATATCTTCTTAATTCTCTTCCATATTTATCAGTTGAAAATCTAATACCCTTAGTATAATTTGGCTCACGTACAAGTTCATACTTTTCTCTGCTTTTTAAATCGAAATATATTTCATAACTTCCGGAGAATATTCTAAGTACACCATTACGAATTAAAAACACAGTATCGCCTGAATTTATTGCACTCATAACTTCAGCACTATCAAAAGCTCCATAAACTCTTTTCATTAAATCACCTGATAGCGTTTATACTATCATAATATAAATTATAAATCAATATTATCTTTTACTTAAAAATTTTTTTATAATTAAAAAAAGAAGGTTTAAACTTCTTTTAATTTTTACCGTTATCTGAAGATGATCCGCTTCCAGAAGATTGACTTTCTGATTTTGAAGAATCATTAGTACCATTATCTGAAGTTGTACCATTACTGTTTTGATTTTGTACTTGACTTTCTGAAGACGCCCCTTGATTAGCTAAGGCTGTTGCTTCTTCATAAGCGTTATTTGCAGCTTCTAAAGCTTCCTCAGATTTAACTCTAGCCTGTTCTGCAACTTCATATGCACTTTGATTAGCAATTTTTTCTTCTTCACTTTGGTTTTCTTCTTTCATTTTAGCACTTAACTCATTTGCAACTTTTGTTGCTTCTTCATTTGCTTTTTCAGTTACATCTTTTACCTTTTTAAGAGCTTGCTCCGTAGAACTTTGATAAATTCCATGACCATTACTTCCCAAAAAGTCACTAGCGTCCATATCACTTTCAGCTATTATTTTGCTGATTTCATTGATTTTCATAGATGCTATTTCACTAATAATCAAATCTGTATTTTCAGAAACTAGTGCTGTGATAAAAGCAGCCTTACTATAAGATATTTTGTATTCATCCATTAAAGTTTTTATGTTATCTGGAATATTACTTCTTGTTGTTGTAGTTTGTGCAAGAACTGTTCCAGCAACATAATTTTCTTCAAATTTTTTATCTATATTTTCTACTAAAGTGCTTTTAATTTCTTCAGCCTTTTCTAAATCTGCATTTTGCACAGTAAGTAAAAGATTCGCACCATCACCAGACAAATATCCATCTTCAATTAATCTATCTGTAATAATGTTAGTAGCTTCTACTGCATCTAGTCCTACTAGATATAAATCAGTTAAAATTTTTGCGCCATCATCATTTACTGCTTCAACTTTAATTACTTTATTGTAGTAATTTGTTGATATTTTAACACTTGGATTAACATCAATTGTCAAAATTGATTTTTCTACCAAATTCTTTTTATAATAATCATATCCAAAATAGCCCCCTACTGATAGAAGTACTAATAAAAATAAGCCTAAAAATATAATAACTTTATCTTTCATAAATTTCCTTTCTATTTTAAACATTACTTTTGATTTTACATTTTCACCACCTAATCTTAAACAATACCCCTTTATTGTATTTTTATTATAGCAAAAAAAAAGAAAAAAAGCATTAAATTTATTTTTTATCTTTAATCCACTGACTAAATTCTTTAAAGGCATCAGTATGATTATCTTTTCTATTATCACGTTCTTTTTTTGACATTGCAGCCATTGTTTTATGATGATTAATAGGTACAAAGATGCGCCATAATATTGACCATTGTCCTACTGCATCTTTACTCGATATTCTTTTTGACACAGTACCTTTTGTTTCGCCATAAAAGAACTTAATGTTAAATCCATCGTAATAAGCTAAACATTCTTTAAAGGAAGCGTTTCTATTAGTCTCATTTTTAAGAAGTTTCATCATGCCTTTTAAAACTAATTTTTTTAAATTATAATTAACAAATGTTCCCGGCCAATTATCAAGTGACTCTATATAAAAACCACTATCTAAAGCTATACAAGGGCTTTTAACAATTTCGTAAGCTTGTGTTACTTTATATTCAGCAATTTCTTCTAAGGACTCACTTCTTGGTTCAATTAATTCATACTTAAAATATTCTAGTTCAATATCACTAAAATATTTTTGAGCTGTTTTCACTTTTCCTTCATTACTTGTTACAAATACAATTTTCTCCATATTATCACCACTAATAATATAACACATTAATTGGAAATATTATGTCATATTAATAATAAAAGTTATATATAATATAACTTCATAATAAACTATTAATTAAAGTCATAAACTCTAATTCTATTTCTTTTAATCTAGCTTCTGTATTTGATTCAAATCTTGTAATAATATTTGGTCCTGTATTACTAGAACGAACTAATGCCCAACCATCATTAAATATTACTCTAACACCATCTATATCATTGTATTTATAGTTTTTAGAATCACAATACTCTTTTACTTTACTAACAATTAAAAGTTTTTTATCTTCAGTTGTTTTAATTTTAACTTCTTCTGTTGAATAATACTTATTTAGTCCTGCATATAAAGTAGAAAGAGGTTTATTTACAAGTGATAGTATTTCTAATACACGAAGTCCTGCGTATATTCCATCATCAAAGCCAGGAAACTTATCATTAAACCAAACATGACCAGAAAATTCACCACCAAATTTGTAATCTTCAGTATTAATTTTCATGTTCATATATGAATTACCTGTACGATACATAGTTTGTTCATATCCTAATTTTTCAAGTTCATCTATTAAAGCTTTACTACATTTTACGTCATATATAGCTTTTTTAGGATTTAATTTATCATTTAAATATCTATAGATTATAACAAAGAAAACATCAATTGGTATGATATTTCCAAGTTCATCTACAATTCCAACTCTATCACAATCTCCGTCAACTGAGAAACCAAAATCATACCCCAGTTCTTTAACACGTGCGCTAATAGCGAGCTGATTTTTTACCTCAGCTGGATCTGGTTGATGGTTAGGGAAATCTGGATCAGATTCACAATAAAGATATTCACACTCTACATCAAACATTTTGAGAGCATCTTTTATGATAATTGATCCCGTTCCATTTCCGCAGTCAACTACTAACTTAATTTTTTTATTTCCCAAACTAATACTATTTTTAAGCAAATCTAAATATTCTTGCTTTATATTCATTTCTTTAAAAGAACCAACTCCACTAGTAAAAATACCTTCATTTGTATACTTCTCAAAATCTGCTATTAAATTCCCATAAGCATTTCCCATAACATCAAAAGATATTTTAAAACCATTATATTCTTTTGGATTATGGCTAGCTGTTATCATAATACCAGACTCTATTTTATTTTTCTTCTTAGCATAATAATACATTGGTGTTGTTACTAAGCCTAAGCTAATAACATCCGCACCACTTTCAATTAAACCTTTTACTAAACTATCGCATATAACTGGAGATGATACTCTATTATCATATCCAACAATAACTGTTTTATTTTTAATATATGAGCCAAAACTTCTACCCATTGTATAAGCAACATTTATATCAATGTCTGTTCCATATATTCCTCTTATATCATATTCTCTAAATATCTGTTTGTTTACTTTTACAATTTCCATAAGCTCTCCTATTCTTTCTTAAATGTTAATTTTAAAATATTATTACTATCATATAAATATAAGTAGTTATTTTCTAACTTATAATATCTAGTGCTTATCAAATCTTTAAAATAAGCGGATTCTATTTCATTAACTTCGTTATCAGTAGAAGCCATTTCTGTTGAAGAAACCTCACTAAACGTAAGCTCATCATTTTTTATAAAATATTTCCCACCATAATTGTTAACCCCGCCATTGCCACTTATTTCATCACTGTTTTTAAATTCAATGTATATATTAACTTTATTTAAATTTAAACTATCATAACTCCAAAATGTCAAATTAAAACGACTATTATTTAATTGATTTTCTTTTTTAAAATAAATAAATATCATAATGAAAATCAAAGCTGCAAATAAAAATAAGATCAAAGCTTTTTTCATATTACACCTCACTAATTTATATGACTTTCGTAACAAGCCTGTTTTGATTATCAATATTTACTCTATTTCTCACATATTTTAAATCTTTACCTCTATAATATTATATCATAAAAAAAATTATTTTTTCAAATAATTTCTTTGTAATTAGTTACCTAATAGGTTTTCATCAAAAAAGTTTATAACCCTACTATAGTATTCTTCTTTCAAATGATTTATTCCATCTGTATGTGAGCAATCATCAATTAACCATAAATCAATATCATTTGGTATTAAAGTTTTATAATATTCATTATATTTGATTTCTTTTGAAATTTTTTTAGACCCAATTAGTAAAAATTTTACACTAGTTGAATTAACAATTGATTCTTTTATCGAAATAGGTTCTTTTCTCCCGCTAAAAAAACCTGCTGATAAATACATTAATTTAGTAAAGTAGTTCCTTATTAGCGGCTTATTTTCATCCAGTTCTACATAATCTTTTATACTTCTTTCACTGGCACCTTCTGATACAATAGCGCTTATATTGTTATTATAAGCGTAAGAAAGAATTGCTTCTCCACCTAGAGAAAGACCTAATGCTCCAATATTCTTAATATTTTTTTCATTTAAATATTCAATCACAGCATCAATATCTTTTTCACTATCCCAGTTAAATAAATTGGCGCCATCTCCAGTACTTTCACCATGACCTCTAAAATCAAAAGCAAGAACTCCATAATCTTTTTCACTAAGCATTTCAATGTGTTTAATTAGAGCTTCTTTTGAAGAAGACGCTCCGTGAAGAAGAATAACTAATGCTCCATTTTTAGGTTCTAAATACCAAGCACTAAGATTAACATTGTCATCTGTTTTAATATTAACTGAATTCATATAGCTCGGCATATTAGGTGTTTTCTTATTATATTTTAAAGTAGATATAAATCCAAGCGTAACTGGTAAAGCAACATAAAGTAGTAAAAGAAACACTATAATTATTAGCAGTATAATTTTAAATACTTTTTTCATCAAAAAAGAAACCTAAATTTCCTTTTTCCAAAGACCATGTAAATTGCAATATTCGTAAACAGTTGAGCCTTCTTCATAATCAAAAGTAACAACTGGTTCCATTCCTGGCTTTAAGTCAACTCTTGTTATTTTATTTCCTTTAACTATCGCAATAAACATAATATAGTGTTCTTCTATCATTGGGTGTAATATCTCTCCTACTTTTACTTCAACTTTATTTCCATTAATAGTACAAAAAGGCACATGCTTTTCTAAACTTGCATCAACTGTATTTGCAGTTAATAATTTCATTTCTTGATTACAACAAGCAATTCTCTCAGCTGCACCGTTAATCAGTTCAATAACATTTCCACATATCGTACATAAATAAAAATTCATATCATCACTCTCCTATTTATATTATAGCAAGAATTATTAAACTTTTCAACCATAGAGTTTTCCACACGGTATAAAACCTTATTTTAAAACAAACAGTATAGTTTTCCACATTTGATATGTGCATATTTTTCATTATTTATTATTAATACCAAAGTTTTCCACATTTTTAATTTGTTCCCATGGGAATATTTTTCTTCCAAAATGTCCATAGCTCGCTGTCTTATAGTAAATAGGCCTTAATAAACCTAATTCTTTAATAATATTTCCCACCGAAAAGTCAAAATATTTTTCCACAAATTGATATATGTTTTCCACATTTACAGTATTAGTATTATATGTTTCAATATAAATAGACTCTGGTTTACTATGACCTATTGCATAACTAACTTGTATCTCACATTTTTTAGCTAAACCATAATGTACAATGTTCTTAGAAACATATCTAGCATAATAAGCAGCGCTTCTATCCACCTTAGAAGGGTCCTTGCTGCTAAAGCATCCGCCACCAATTCTACCCACGCCACCATAAGTATCACATACTATCTTTCTTCCAGTTGTTCCACTATCAGCAAATGGGCCTCCTAAAACAAATGATCCACTTGTATTAATCATATATTTTGTATTTTCTGTTATATATTTTTTATCTATAACAGGCTCTATTACATATTTCTTTACATCACTCACAATTTTTTCATATAGAATATTTTCTTGGTGCTGACAAGCTATTATAACTTTATCCACAATCATACTTGAGTTTTCCACATATTTAACAGTTACCTGTGTTTTACCATCCGGTAAAAGGTATGGAATAATTTTATTTTTCCTGACATACGCAAGTCTTTGCGCCAATTGATTCGCAAGCGTTATCGAAAGAGGCATAAGCTCTTCTGTTTCATCTGTTGCATAGCCAAACATTATTCCTTGATCACCTGCACAAATAGTTTCTTTTTCAACACTATTATTAATTTCAGCTGATTGTTTACTCACTTTAACTAACACATTAAAGTTTTCCACATATCCAATATCCTTAAGTACTCTTTTGGCTAAAGATTCATAATCTAAAATAGCCTTTGTTTTAGCTTCGCCATAAATTAATATGAAATCGTCTTTAATAGTTGCTTCTACTGCCATATGACTATTCTTATCTTGTCTTAAAGCTTCATCCAATATATAATCACTAATTTGATCACATATCTTATCAGGATGTCCTTCCGTAACTGATTCACTTGTAAAATAATAACTCATTTCTTCCTCCTTATTTCCTTTTATCAAAAAGAAAAAAACTCAAGAAAAGAGTTTTTTAATTACCTTTTCTTATCGATATTAGCTTTACCACCTAACTAAATAGGTTGGTATGAGATCATAGAGCTAATTCTCTCCCTCATTCTTGATAAAAGTTATACACATATTTTATAGTTAAATTGTGGAAAAGTCAAGTATTATCTTTGTACTTGATCCTCTTCTGTTTCATAAGACTTGCTTGCTTCCAAAAGTTCTTGTGCCATCCTAACGCCCTCATCAAATATTTGACCCGGTGTTAAACTATATGCATCATCAAACGTTTTGCTTAATTCAGCACATTCAATAGCTGGCCTATAATCAATAACTTCCCCAGCATTATCTTTTATTTGACTAGTCTCTGCTAATCTGAAAGGTTGGTTTTCAAGAAACCAAACTCCATATGTATAAGTTCCTGTCGAAGGACCAACATATAAATCGGTTTCTGTTTCCATCTTATTTACTTCTTTTGGAGACTTAGCAGTTACTTCAATTGGTTTTAAGGCATTGCCATCTAATTTTACCGAAGATGAAGCAGCTTGATATACTCTTATAGCTAAATGTATTGCCCATCGACGTGCAACATCAGGATCTACGTCAATAGATGGCTTAAGATAAGGTTCTAAAAAAGTTCTGCAATAAGCAATTATGTATTCTAATAATAAAGCTCGCATAGGTGCTTTTAATTTAAGTCTTTCTTTGTGAACTGGTGATTCGTAAACAGGCGCTGTGGTATTGTCACTATATACAAGATGTATTTTTGTAATAACTGGGTTTATACGTCTGTTATTAACCAGGCTCTCTTCTGTTAAATTTGGTTGAATTTCAAGAAAAGTTTTATGTCCTTCTACAGTACCATAAAGAATAAAACTACTCACTCCGTACTGAAAAACTTGCGCATTCAATGGCATTTCTGGCTCTCCCATTGCTCTAATATCTCTTTTATCTTGTAAATTTTTTGAGAAATTATTAAGCGTTTTATTTTCAAGAGCCTCTCTTACTGTTTTAAAAAAAGGCATAGCTGCATCTTCATAGTCATTGATTCTTTTATTATAATCTCTGGCAAGACGTCCATTATTAGTCAAATCATCATTACAGTGTATGACAAATGGAACATTATCAAACATATCTCCATTTGGAAGAACACCGCTAACATAGATTACACGTTTATAAGCTGCTAAGCTATAAAGTGTCCTTTCTATTCCAAAGAAATACTCTGGTGATTGAAAGTCTGGCATTTGTAAATTATCCATAAATTTCCTCCTACAATTTAAAATTACCATATTTTATAATTTAATTCAAGTAATATAATAATATTTAAGTTATCACATATTAATAATTAAAAAAGTCATATATAAATTCAACAACTAAGTAAGATAGTGATATTCCTATAAACAGGTATAAGAATTTTGCTTTTATTTCACTATTTTTTTTAAAAATCATATTGATATTTAAACTATCAAGTGAATAAAACACCATTGGTATAATTATAATATAAATTAATAATTTATAACTTGCTAACATAATTATCTATCATATTAATTCTTCTAATATGTCTCTCTTCATTTGAAAAAGGCGTTTCAATAAAAGCATTTATTAATTTCTTTAACTTAACCATACTATAATTGGAATTAAGACTTATTATATTCGCATTATTATCTATTCTACTCATTTTAGCATCACTTACACTATCTACTTTAGCACATCTAACACCATGTACTTTATTAGCGGCAATGCAAATACCTATTCCAGTTCCACATAATAAAATACCAAAGTCAATTTTACTAACACTTTCTCCTACTTTAAAAGCATATATTGGATAATCAGTTGATTCAGTATTATTAGTTCCATAATCAACAACTTCAATACCCTTTCCTTTTAAATACTTAATAATTAATTCCTTTTTTTTAAGACCTCTATGATCAGTACCTATTCCTATTTTCATATTATCACCCAATTATATTATAATCTAAAAAAAATATTTTATCAATAAATATGATATAATATATTAGGTGAATATTATGTATGAATTTGTAGAAAATTTGGAAAAAAACAATTATGAAAATTTTGTTTTAAATAATGACAAAGCTCATTTTATGCAAAGCTATTATTGGGGAGAAATCCAAAAAGAAAAAAATTTTAAGCCATATTATATCGGCTTAAAAAAGAATGGTATATTAGTAGCCGTTTCACTTTTACTTGAAAAGAAAGTATTTAAGCATATTGGCTATATGTACGCTCCAAGAGGACCAATACTTGACTATAATGATACTGAGTCACTTGAAGTATTTATTAAATACTTAAAAAAGTTTACAAAAAAAAAGAAAGATATGTTCTTAAGAATAGATCCTGACATTATTATAAATAAAATCAACTCAAAAGAAGAAACTACTAAATATAATAGTGACATGATTGAAATACTTAAAAAAAATGGATTTAAACATAGTGGGTTCAATAAAAACTTTGAAAATAATCAGCCTAGATTTACATTTAGACTTGATATATCAGATAGTATAGAAAATATTTACGCAGGCTTTCATGCTACTACAAGAAAAATACTGAATAAAGGAAACATTTATAAGCTTAATATATATAAGGGAAATCTTAATGACATAAATGATTTTTATTTGACTATGAAAGAAACGGCCTTAAGAGAAAAGATTATTCCATCTAAAATAGAATATTATAAAAACTACTATACAATACTCAATAATCAGAACATGAGTGACTTATATATTATCAAAGTAAATATTGAAACTTTAAAAGAAGAATATGAAAATATTATGTCTTCTATCAAAAAAGAAATAGAAACTATTAATAGTTATCCACAAAAAAACGAATTAAAATGTGGAAAACTTATAGAAGAGTTGAATAGCAAAATACACAAGATGGAAGAAGAGCTCTTAGAAATAAATAATATAATAGAAAAAGAGTTAACGCTGTCTTCAATTATAACGACTAAATATAAAGATAAAGTATGGACTGTTCATGGTGGAAATCATTCTAAATTAAGATTTTTAAATGCCAACTATTTACTTTATTATGAAATAATAAAAGATGCTCATGACGAAAACTATAAAGTGGTTGATTTCTTTGGTACAACTGGTGACTCTAGTCCAAACAATTCCGTATATGGAATTCATTTGTTTAAAAAAAGATTTGGTGGAGATTATATAGAATTTATCGGACAATTTGATCTAATTACAAATAAAGTATTATATCTTCTTTATAACATATTTATTAAAACAAGAAAAAAATTAAAAAAAGGTTTCAATTAAGAAGCCTTTTTTTCTAATTTAGCATTAAATTTCTCGATAACACCAGTTTTTTTAGTTGTTGCTTTCTTACCAGTATATTGAGGATTGCATAAATCACATGATTCAATATGTAGTTCGCTTTTTATTGATTTAACAGTAAAAGTATTACCACAAGCACATGTTACTTTTGTATCAATATATTTTGTATTAACTTGCTTCATTTTATTTCTCCTCCCGCCATGACATAAGTATGCCATAGAAAATAATTCCTTAATAATATAACAAATAAATTAGTAAAAAGCAACCATTTTAACTAAATTAGTTTATATCATCCATGATTGTTATTTTAGCTCCTACACTACTTAGCTTTTCAACGATATTTTCATACCCTCTTAAAACATGCTCAACTTCATTTATAGTAGTTTTCCCTTTTGCCTTAAGTCCTGCTAAAACTAACGACGCTCCTGCTCTTAAATCGGTTGCTGTAACTTCTTTTCCAATTAAATCTGATGGTCCACTTATTGTAAAATGCTGCCCATCTTTAATCTCAATTAAAGCACCCATTTCATTTAAATAAGGAATGTTTTTATATCTTGTTTCATATATTGTTTCATCTATATATGATTTTCCACTACACTGTGTTAAAAGAGTAACAATAGGTTGTTGAAGATCTGTTGCAAAACCAGGATATCCTAAAGTTTTTATACGAACTGGTTTTAGCTCGTCAATAGAACTTATTTCTACATAGTCATTGCCAACTTCCATCTTAAAGCCCATTTCTTTTAACTTAGAAATTAAAGCATCAATATGCTCTGGAATAATATTATCTATTTTTAAATTTTTACCTACTAAAGCACCTGCTATTAAATAGGTTCCTGCTTCAATTCTATCGGGTATAATCTCAATCACAGCTTTTCCTAACTTTGAAACACCATCAATTCTAATTTCCGAAGTTCCCGCTCCTACTATTTTAGCTCCCATATTATTTAAAAATGTTGCAATATTAACTATTTCAGGTTCTTTAGCAGCATTTTCAATTATTGTTTCACCGTCTGCTTTAACAGCCGCTAAAAGTGTATTGACAGTCGCTCCAACACTTGGCATATCAAGATAAACATGACCACCTTTAATGGCTGATGTTTTAATATTATATTTGCTACCTTCTTCAGTAACATATGCCCCAAGTGATCTATAACTTTTTAATGTTTGGTCAATAGGTCTAGGTCCAATTGAACAACCTCCTGGGAAATACATAGTGGCCTCTTTAAAACGGCCAAAAAGAGCCGACATTATGTAATAAGAGGCTCTTAATTTTTTTGAATTTTCTTCAGATATTTCTCTATTTTTTATATCTCTTGCATCTATTTTTAAAGTGCTTTCTTTTTTTTCTATTTTAGCTCCCAAAAAAACTAATATTTCGCATAATGTATCAATATCTGAAATATTTGGAACATTATAAATAGTTACAATATCATCCGATAAAATAGCTGCTGGAATTAGCGCTACCGCACTATTCTTAGCCCCACTTATATTTATTGTTCCAGATAACTCATTATTTCCTTCAATTATAATTTTCTTCATTTGAAACCCCACTACATGTTTGCCTGATTATTACTACCAAGCAAATTAATTTTTGTTATAACACTATCTTTAATAGCGCTTTCTCCTGACTTAATTACCTTTCTTGGATCATAAACATCTTCGTTATTATTTAAAAACTCTCTAACTGCTTTAGTCCATACAATTTGTAACTCTGTATTAATATTTAATTTACTAATACCACAAATTATAGCTTTTTTAATTAAATCATCAGGTATTCCAGTTCCGCCATGTAAAACTAGAGGTATTTTTAAACTATCGCTAATTTCTTTCATGACTTCAAAATTAAGCTTTGGTTCACCCACATATAACCCATGAACACTACCAAGAGCTGGGGCTAAAAAATCTATTTTTGTCATTTCATATAGCTTCTTAGCATCTTCTAAATTAGTATAGTAAACTTCTCCTACTACACCATCTTCATTACCACCAATGTGCCCAATTTCTGCTTCTACACTAATATTTCTTTCACTAGCATAGTTAACTACTAAAGAAGTAATTCTTATATTTTCTTCTAAACTGTATTTAGATGCATCAATCATAACTGAAGAAAATCCTGCATCTATTGCCTTAACACATGATTCATAAGATGAACCATGATCTAAGTGTAGAGTAACCGGTATAGAGATATTTAAGTCTTTGATTAAAGAATTTACTACAGCTACAACTGTACTATAGCCTCCAAAATACTTTATAGCACCCTCACTAGCACCTAAAATAACGGGACTTTTTACAGACTCAGAGGCTTCTAAAATATATCTAGTCCACTCAAGATTATTAATATTGAATTGTGGAACACAATAATTATTTAAATAGGCTTTTTTTAGCATCTCTTTCATATTTACTAACATATTATCACCAATACAATTATATAATTTATATTAGTAAAAGGCAATCTTTATAAAAAAAAGGTGTAAAGAAAAAGACAAAAATGTCTTTTATTATCTTTTTAATTCTTCTGGAGCAACATATTGATCATTAATTGTTCCAAGTGGTGCAAAAGTCGGATTAAATATAGATGGCTTCACTACAGCAGAAGAAGCATCAACATATCTATCTGCTCTCCTTTGCCTTGAATCATCTCTTGTAGTTATTGGTGGTTCTACTGGAGCTCTTGAAGTTATAGGAGGCTCTGTCACAACTGCAGATTTTGACCTCATAGCTTCGGCATATGGGTTTTTAGGCTTCATGGCTTTTGCTAAAATTATGGATATCTCATCAAGTTGATCATTAACAATTGCAACTTGATCTTCTGATAAAGATCCACTTACTAACATTTCGTTTAATTCTTTTCTGTAAGAAGCGAGTGCTGCTTGATCTAAATTTTTAATATCATCAATTTTAAATAATTTTTGATAAAAGGTATCTCTTAAGTATGGATCTTTACTTAACTCTTGAATTCTTTCCTCAACTTTTAAAAGTTTTGCAGCATTTTTTTCTTTAATACTTGGACTAGCAGAATTAATATAATCTCTATACTCAATTAAGTCTTTTAATCTTAAAATACTAATTAAACTCTCTTCTTCAGTACTTAAGCTTCCCTGCGATACTGTGTTTTGAGGAGTAACTGCAGCCCTGTATGCTAGCTCAGAATCACTTCTACTTTCACTTCTAAACCTTATATTTGGCTTTTTTTCAGAAAGTTTTTCAAGTCTGCTAGAAAGCATTCCAACTCTAAGGCTAGAATAAGCTAAACTTAAATTATCTGCAACCGCTCTTAACCCTTCTGAACCATTATCTAAACTGCTTCCTCTTGAAGCAATATTCGATGAAAGGTTGTCAGCACTATCCATTGCTTTTGCTAAAGCCCACATATCAGAAAGATCTTGACGATATTTGCTAGATAGTACTTTTGCTTGTCTTCTTTCAATCCTGCCAGACTTTCTCTGTAGCTTTCTTATTTCATCTTGCAGCCTTTTAATTTCTTTTGCTCTCGCTCTTTTTATGCTGTTTTTCTTTGTTTTTTCAATTTCACTTGTTTTAAGCGCAATTTGATCTTCTCTTTTTGATATTTCGTTTTGCTTTGCACCAATTTTGTTATCTCTTACAGCAATACCAACACCAAAAAAACTTTGACCAACAACGCTTTCATCCTGATTTGCTTTCATTCTCGCTAAATAGATTTTAAGATGCTCTAAATACTCAGCATACTTATCTGATCTTCTTTTGCCATCTAACTTGGAAAGCTTTTCATTTACTCTATCTATTTCCTTTTCAAGGTGTTCTATAACATAAGCTACACTATACTTAGGCATTAGCATCACCTTCTAAGTTAAATGATTCAACCATCAATTCACCAATTGCGATATCTATTTCTTCTAATTCTTCTTCATTTGTTACTGACTTAAAAGTATATGTGCCTTCATCCTCAATTAACTCTGATATTAAAACATCCTTATTATCAATATCCACAATATCAGGACTGAATGAATAAACAATATATTCTTTATCTGGATATTTCTTAGTTTTAATTATATCTAAAACATACACCTTTTTCTCAACACCAGATTCATCTTTAAATTTTAATACATTATTTTCCATACAAGTTCCTCCTAAATTAAATTTATCACATTTTATATAAAAAATAAAGAAAATTCTATTATAATGTGTCAATAAAAAAGCAACAATTATTCATTATTGCTTAAAATACTTATTAGTTCTTCTCTAGTCATTTTAGAATACCCTTTAATTTTCTTTTCTTTAGCTAATTCTTTTAATTCATCAAGTGATAAATCATTATATCCTACTTCTTTAAAATCACTAGCGTCTATTTCGCCATCTTCATCAGGAAGACACTTATTTTTAACTAAATATTCAATTTCTTCCTTAGTAAGCGTTTCTTTTTCAATTAAAGTTTCTGCTATTAAAGTAAGAAGTTCCATATTTTCTTTTATTATTTTAGTTGTTTTCTTATACTGTTCTTCAACTATTTTTCTTACTTCTTGATCTATTTCAAAAGCAACTTGGCTTGAAAAATTTCTTGACTTATTATAATCTCTACCTAAGAAAACACTTGACTCCTGATGTTCAAATTGAACAGGTCCTAAACTACTCATACCATACTCTGTAACCATTGCACGAGCTATTTTAGTGGCTTTTTCAAAGTCATTGTGAGCACCAGTTGTTATTTCATTAAATACAAGTTCCTCACTAACACGACCACCTAATAACCCACTTATAGTTTCAAGTAATTCATTCTTTGTAGTTAAGTAAGTTTCTTCTTTTGGAAGCATTAAATTATATCCACCAGCATTACCACGAGGTATGATTGTAATTTTTTGAACATCATTAGCGCCATCCAAGATAATTCCCATAACAGCATGTCCTGCTTCATGAAAAGCAACTGTTCTTTTTTCTTTTTCAGTATACTTATGACTTTTCTTAGCTGGACCCATTAATACTCTATCATGTGCTTCATCTATTTCAACCATTGAAATAGCATTTTTATCTTTTCTAACCGCAAGAAGCGCTGCTTCATTCAATAAGTTTTCAAGATCTGCTCCACTAAAGCCAACTGTTCTTTTAGCGACATTAGCAAGAACAACACCTTTTGTAAATATTTTATTTTTAGCGTGAACTTCAAGTATTTCTTCTCTTCCTTTTACATCAGGAAGATTAACTGTAACTTGTCTATCAAATCTGCCTGGTCTAAGTAAGGCAGGATCAAGTACATCTGGCCTATTAGTTGCAGCTATGATAATAATTCCTTCATTAACACCAAAGCCATCCATTTCAGTAAGTAATTGGTTTAATGTTTGTTCACGTTCATCGTGTCCTCCACCTAAACCAGCTCCTCTTTGACGACCTACTGCATCTATTTCATCTATAAAGATTAAACAAGGCGCCGAATGTTTTGCTTGTTTAAACATATCTCTTACTCGAGATGCTCCAACACCAACAAATAGTTCCACAAATTCAGAACCACTTATAAAGAAGAAAGGTACATTAGCTTCTCCTGCAACAGCTTTCGCTAACAGTGTTTTACCTGTTCCCGGAGGACCAACTAGTAAAACACCTTTAGGAATACGTGCTCCAAGTTTAGTAAACTTCTTTGGATTTTTTAAAAAATCAATTAATTCACTAAGCTCTTCTTTTTCCTCATCAAGTCCTGCAACTTGTTTAAATGTTACTTTATTATTTCCTTCACTCAAACGAGCTTTACTTCTACCGAAGTCCATTGATTTATTAGCAGCTCCGCCCATTTGTCTTGTAAAGAAATAAAAAGCAAATCCAATTAACAATAAGGTTGGTAGTACTCTAACTAGAAATACTAATAAGAAACTTGACTCAGGATCATCTACTGTTGTTAGTATAAAACCTTGCTCATCCGCAATATCAAATATTCTATTAACAACTTCTTCTGATAATGGAACAGTTAAACTAAAACTTTCGTTTTTCGCATAACTTTCTATTTTACCAGTTATTTCATAAGTACTCGCACTGCTCTTTGGTGTAATATTTAGCTCTGATATTTCTTCTTTATTTACATATTCCATGAATTCATCATAACTTAATTTATGCACTGTCTGATTCATTATACTAAAGAAAAAGACAATTGCTGACATAATAATAAATAAAAATAAATATGGAATTATTCCTTTTTTTAGTTTACTTTTGTTCATTAAAATTCCTCCTTAATAATACCTAAGTATTATATCACACTTTTCTTCTTTTGTTATATCAAATTTTGATTTCTTAAGACCAGGAAGCCAAACTATAATACCACTACTATCAACTACAACAGGATATATAGCTCTTTCCTTTTTATCTATTTTCATGTCAATAAAAATATCGCTTACTTTTTTATGACCAATCATATTCTTAACACTCATTTTGTCTTTTATTTTAAAGTTTCTAACATGGATAGGCAGTTTAATATCTCTACTGCTTAAACGAATTATATTATTACTTGAATCATTTGTGCTTTCTATTACCTCAATATTTCTTTTGTTTGGCAATAGTATCTTGTCCTTTATTATATAATCGTATTCTTTAAATTGTTCATTTTTTTCAAATATTAAATAGCCATAAGAATTTCTAGCAACTATATCTTTTGGCATATCTACTGAAGATCCTTTTTTATTACAAAGTTCGATTATAGAATCAACATGTTTTTTATTTAAAAGGTTAGTATCATTTCCATAGATTTCTTCCAAAATATTATAAATTAACTCTCTTTGAATTAAACTCTGTTCTTTTTTAAACAAACTTATATTAATTTTACTATCAACATATATTTCTTTACATTTTTTCTTTACTTCTAAATTAACATAATCATAATATTCTTTTAATTCTTCACTAAACGTTAAAAATTTTCTATGAACATTATCTTCTTCACTTTTAATAAAAGGTAATATATTCTTACGATAACGATTTCTTGTATAAACATCCTTACTATTGGATAAATCTGTTACATATGTCAAATTATTTTCTTTAATATAATTATAAATATCGTCTTTTGTAACAAAAATAAGAGGTCTTAAAAGAGTATATTTAGGATATTTCGTTAATGCACTAAAGCCGCTATAGCCCTTAAAAGATGATCCTCTTACTAAACGCATTAAAACGGTTTCTATTAAATCATCACCATGATGAGCCGTTAATAAATATTTAGCTTTATATTTGTTAATTAACTGTTCAAAAAAATGATAGCGTTTATCTCTTGCATCGCTGTGAAAATTGCCATCATTATACTCTTTTATTTTCATATACTCAAAAATAACATTATTTTTGGCACAATATTCTTCTACAAAAATTTTCTCCATATCAGACTCTTTTCGCATATTATGATTTACATGCGCACATACAATATTAAAATTAATTTCTTTTCTAATATTTAAAAGAATATCTAATAAAGCCATCGAATCAGGTCCACCAGATACTGCTACAACTAAATAATCATCATCCTTAAAAAATTTGTTTTTTTCTAGATAATAATAAACTTCTTTCATATTACCTCCAATCTATTTCTTTTTTATTTAATTTATTTAAAACACTATTTACTTTACTAAATGGCTTACTTCCAAAAAATCCTCGACTAGCTGAAAGTGGTGATGGGTGCGCTGATTCTATAATAAAATGACTACTATTAGTAATAAGAGCTTTTTTACTGCGAGCAAAATTTCCCCATAAGATAAATATTATCGGATCTTCTCTTTCATTTAAAGCTTTGATAACACTATCAGTAAATATTGTCCACCCATAGTTTTGATGTGATAAAGGTTTATCTTTCTCAACCGTTAAAATACTATTTAATAAAAGTACTCCTTCTTTTGCCCAATTTGTTAAATCATTATTCCTTTTTTCAATTCCTAAGTCATTTCTTAATTCTTTAATTATATTATTAAGTGAAGGTGGTCTCATTACATTATCATAAACTGAAAAAGATAAACCATGAGCTTCATGTTCCCCATGATAAGGATCTTGCCCTAAAATAACTACTTTTACTTTATCATAGTCAGTTAACTTAAAAGCATTAAAAATATTATCATAAATAGGATATATAGTTTTATGACGATATTCTCTATTTATATTATTCATTAAAGTAAGAAAATATTCTTTTTTATATTCACTACTTAAAACTAAATCCCAAGTATTTCCTATCATAAATCACCAACTTCATTAATTATTTTATCATAAAATAGTCACTTATACTATTAATAAAAAGAATAATTATAAAAATTATTCCTTGTAATTATTAGCTATATCAACAAAAACACTGATTGGGATTTGTTCAGCTCTTACCGTTAAATCAAGATCATATTTCTTTAAAACTAAACTAATCTTTTCTAAATCATAGTCAATCAAATTGTTTCTTAAAGTTTTTCTTTTCTGCTTGAAACTATCTCTAATTAGTTTAAAAAATAAATTCCTATTAGATAAAAATATTTCTTCTTTTTTCTTAGTAAATTCTACAACAATACTATCAACATTTGGTTTAGGGATAAAAACATTTTTACTAACATCCATTATCTTTGAAATGTCAAAATAATAATTTAGAAATACAGATAATGAACTATAATCTTTACTTCCTGACATTGCTTTAAAACGATTGCCAACTTCTTTTTGAACCATAACAACAATTTTATCAACATTTATATTTTCTTCAATAATTTTAACTATAATTGGTGTTGTTATGTAATATGGAAGATTCGCAACAACATATAATTTTTCATATGTATATTTTTTTAGATCTTCTTTAACATTTGCTTCTAAAAAGTCTTTATAAACAACATCTACATTATTTATTCCTTCTAAGTTTTTATTTAAAATGGAAGAAACTGTTTCATCTATTTCATAAGCTAAAACTCTCTTTGAAGAAAGAGCAAGTTTATATGTTAAGCTTCCTGCACCCGGACCTATTTCAATAACAAGTGTGTTCTTATCAACACCAGACTTATTAATGATATTATTAATAATATTTTCATCAACAATAAAGTTTTGTCCAAACTTTTTTTTAAAACTGAAATTGTTATTAGCAATATCATTAGTCATTTCCTTAGGAGAATATTTCATAAAGCACCTTTTTCTAGTAATATTATAAACTATCAATATATAAAAAACAATAAAAAAGAGTTGTTACCAACCCCATCTTTTTACAACAAAACTTGTATTCCTATTAGTTGAATACTTTGCGTCAGCCTCATGCTCAAATGCAATATCAATTAATATTTCACCATTATCATATGCATTTCTCATGGCTGAGCCCGTATCCATAACAATACCATATTCTTTATTAAAAGTTGCATTTGTTATTTCAATAACTGTTCCACAAGGAAATTCCCTATGATCCGCAGCTATTACTCTAACTTTGCCAAACCTTTCATCTGTATAATAGATTCCATCACTAATTAAACTAAATATTTTTCTATCCCTTGTTTTACAGCTAACATTACCAAGACTACTACATCCATAACAATCTGGTCCATATCCCGTAACAGTTCCACTATAAACACCAATCTTACCGGTTCCTACTTCAACTACTTCATTTGTTGGTGAATTTATTAAAGTAACTTCACCATTTTTGATATAACTTAGCCCATTAACACCTTTCGTTAAAATATTTTCTGTTCCAACTGGTAGTGTAGCAGTATATACATACTCTGTTTGATAATTAACAACTTCACTCGTAAATGCCTCGTTTTTAGAGCTTACATCGTTTATTACTACAGTATTTATACTTTTAGAGCTTACATTAATAAAAGTTGTAACGGAAATAGCAGCAAAAGTCATCCATTTGCCTATTAATTCTAATAAATTAAGGTTCATCATTTCACCTCGAACTATATTAATTTTAACATATTTATAAATCTAGGTCAAATTGATATATGGCATTTTTTGTTGTTCTTTTCAACACTTCATCGACACTAATGTTTTTAATTGTCGCTATTTCTTCAGCTACTAATAAAACATTTTTAGGCTCATTTTTCGTTCCTCTAAAAGGGGAAAGATAAGGGCTATCAGTTTCCAAAAGTATTTTATCAAGAGAAATACTTGATACAACTTCTTTTAATATTTTACTGTTTTTAAATGTTAAAACACCACCTATACCAATCATACCATTTAAAGATATAAACTTTAAAGCCATTTCAGTACTTGAACTAAAGCAGTGAAGATCAAATTTTACATCTTTTTCTTTATATTCTTTTAGTATTTCATAAGTATCATTTATAGCATCTCTACTATGAATAACCATTGTTTTTTTGTACTTGTTAGCTAGTTTTATTTGTTTAATAAAATACTCTTTTTGAAATTCTTTATCAATATCATAATGATAGTCTAGTCCAATTTCTCCAATACCAACAATTTTCGGATGATTAATATTTCTCTCAATAAAAGAAAGGTTTTCTTCATTCATACTATCTACTTCATTTGGGTGTATTCCAATTACACCAAAAGCACTAGGATATTTATCGACTATCTTAATTACTTCAATATTATCTTCTTTATTAGTACCACTAACTATAATATACCCATTCATATTTGAAATAATCTTTTCAATATCAGGGTCATTTATACTAATATGTGCATGTGTATCAATCATGATATTCTCCTTTTAAAAGCATTATTAAATCAACTAAATCATATATATAATGTCTTTCTAAATTGTTTATATTTAAAGTAATATAAAAATGTTTTCCACTCATATTAAACTTAAACTTTCTATTGATATTACTTACTTCAACAAATAAATCCGTAACTTTAATATTCTTAAAAATATGTTCTGGAATTTCTATTTCAAGACTGTTTTTTAAATTTCTTACATTATTAATACCTAATAATGAAGCTTCATGTTCAAATAATTCTTCATACATATAAATTATTATATCTTCTGAAATATGACCAAATCGGTTCTCTAGTTCTTTTAAAGTTTCTTTTAACTTATCTAAAGAATCAATTAAATTGATTTTTTTATGTATTTCTATTTTAATTTCATCATCTTCTATTAAAGTATCATCAAGCGAAGTTGTTACTTCAAGAAGTGGTGTTATTTTAGATTCAACTTTTAAAGGACATCCCTTTTGTTTAGATATTTCTTCTTCAAGAAGTTCCATGAATAAGTCAAAACCTACTGTATCAACAAATCCTGCTTGCTCACTTCCTAAGATATTTCCAGCCCCTCTAATTGCTAAATCACGCATCGCAATTGAAAAGCCACTACCAAGTTCAGTAAACTCCTTTATAGCATTAAGCCTTTTTGTTGCGACCTCAGTTAAAATTTTCTCTTTTTTATACATTAAATATGAATATGCTATCTTATTGCTTCTACCTACTCTACCTCTTATTTGATAAAGTTGCGATAATCCAAAATGATCAGCATCAATTATTATTAATGTGTTAGCGTTAGGCATATCAATACCTGTTTCAATAATTGTAGTTGAGATTAAAATATCATATTCGTGATTAATAAATTTAGACATGACTTCTTCTAGTTCATCTTTATCCATTTTGCCATGAGCAGTAACTATTCTAGCGTCTTTTACTAAAGATGAAATCTCTTCTTTAATATGAGTCATACTATCAATTTGATTATATAAAATAAACACTTGTCCTGATCGCGAAAGTTCTTTATATATTGCATCTTTAATAATATGTGGATTATACGCAAGAACATAAGTCTGTATTGGATACCTATTAACAGGAGGTGTTTCTATTAGGGACAAGCTTCTAACACCAGTTAAAGACATTTGAAGTGTTCTTGGAATTGGTGTTGCAGATAGTGTTAAAACATCAATATTATTTTTGTACTCTTTAATAATTTCTTTGTGTTTTACTCCAAATCTCTGTTCCTCATCAATAATAAGTAGTCCTAAATCTTTAAACTTAACATCACTACTAAGTAAGCGATGTGTTCCAATAATTAAATCAATTTTACCCAAAGCTAGTTTATCCAAAGTTTCTTTTACTTTTTTAAGAGAAACAAAACGATTTAATATTCCAATTTGAACAGGGAAATTTTTAAATCTTTCAAGCGCATTTTGATAATGCTGATTAGATAAAATAGTAGTTGGACATAAAAGCGCTACCTGCTTACCAGAAATAATAGCTTTAAATATTGCTCTAAAGGCGACTTCTGTTTTACCATATCCAACATCCCCACAAAGTAATCTATCCATCGGGTGAGCACTTTCCATATCTTTCTTTATTTCGCTTATTGCCCTTAATTGATCTTTTGTTTCTTCATAAACAAAATCAGCTTCAAACTCAATTTGCTCAGTACAATCTTGGTTAAAAGCAAAGCCAACTGCTTTTTCGCGGGCAGCATAAAGAAGTAATAGCTCTTTTGTAATATCTTCAATATAAGTTTTAACTCTCTGTTTAGTTTTCTCCCACTCTTTATTATTCAACTTGTTCAAAATAGGTGCTGAACCATCTTTGGATGAGTATTTATGAATATAGTCAATATTAGAAGCAGGAATATATAATTTGTCTGTTCCACGATACTTAATAAACAAATAATCTTTTTTTAAATCTTTTTTAGCAAGTGTTTTAATTCCTAAATACTGTCCTATTCCATATAAAGAATGTACTACATAATCTCCTATTTCTAGTTTAGTTATATCACTAATACGGCTACCCATTTTAAAGTTTGTTTTATGCTTAAAGTTACTTTCTTTTATTTTAAACAAATCATTTTCTGATATAAATATAGTGTTTTGATATTTAAAACCCGTTGTAATTCTTTTTTCAATAATATTAATTTTATTTTCAATAATATTATTCTCATTTGTAACAAAAGCATTATCTAAATTATTTTCTAAATAACGCATTTTTTCTTTGTTACTTAAACAAATTATTACAGTATTTGTCTTTATAAATTTATTCAAGTTAATATTAATTTCATCTAAAGTATTTCCTATAACTGGTGATTTACTGACTTTAAAATCAATATAATTAGCTTTATTTGTAACATTATCAAACATATTAAAATAAATTTCTTTTTTATTTTTTATTTCTTCTAAGTCAAACATATACTTATCTTTAGAATTAATACTAATATTATAGTCAAATATACTTTGCATTAAAGATTTATAACTTGTTTTAATTTCATCATAATTATTTATAAAAACTGTAGAAGAACAAAAATTACTAATATTAACAACATCAGTATACTTAACTAAATCATTCTGCCTAATATCAAAAACGTCCTTATTTGTCAATGCTTCTGTTATAGGTAAAATCGTAATTTCAGATATTTCTTTACTAGATATTTGTGTATCTACATCAAAATATTTTATGCTTTCAATTTGATCTCCCCAATATTCAATACGAATAGGATTTTGCTCATTTATAGGATATATGTCAACAACATATCCTCTTACTGCAACATCGCCTGTTTTATTGACAAGTGCTACTTTTGTATAGCCTAAAGAATTAAGTTTTTCTCTTAAGTCAGAGACTTTAAAAGTGCTGTTCTTACTTATTTTTAAATAGTTATTTACGAAAGTTTCTTTTGACGGTAATATTCTAAGGTACCCCATTAAATCAGTTATAATTATCTTTTTAAATCCTTTTGATAAGCTTATTAAGGCTTCCATACGCTCCATCTTAAATTCAGGCGATATAGCCAAAGCTTCAGTCGTTAAAAAATCATCCATAGGAAAAAGAAGAACATCATCAGTATAATTAGATAAAGCATTATAAAGCTTGTTAGCTTCATAAAGATTTGAAAAGAGAACTACAATAAATTCATCATTATTATTAAAATAATTATTTATTAATATTGCTTTTTCTTCATTATCTAAACCGACTATTTCTTTTTCGTTTTTAATATTAAATAACCCACCAAAAATTCCCATAAAACGCTCCAAAACCAAAAAGTGATATTTCTATCACCTATGGTTATATTTATTCATTAAACTGTTAAAATCAAGTTTTATAAAATCAATAATAATTTTTTGAGATGTTTTTATCATTTCTTCAAATATTAAGCTTTCTTCTTTTGATATTTTACCTAAAACATAATCTTTTGTATCAATTTCTTTATTATTTGATATGCCTATTTTTAATCTTTTATAGTCTATTGTACCTAAATTGACTTCTATATTTTTAAGACCATTATGTCCTGCGCTTGTCCCACTAGGTTTTAATCTTAATGAACCCACTTCTAAATCTAAATCATCATGTATTATTAAAATATCTTCAATATTGATTTTATAAAAGTTAATGTAATCTCTAATGACTTCTCCGCTTAAATTAATATACTTAAGTGGTTTTAAAATAATAACTTTCTCATCATAAATCGTTGTTTCTACATAATTACCTTTAAATTTTTCCCTAGAGAAAGTTATATTAAGATCACGAACTAGGGCATCGACTACCATGAAGCCAATATTGTGCCTTGTGCTTTCATATTCTTTGCCAGGATTTCCTAAGCCAACAATTAATTTCATATTACACCTCTACTTATGATACTCTCTATATATATCGCTCTTGGAAAATTTTCTTTCTTTTGCGACTGTTTTCATTGCTTCTTTTATATCAATTCCTTGATTTAAATAAAATGATAAATGCTCATTAATCGAAAGCTCACTAAAATCTTTTTTTAAATTGCTTCCATCCACAACTATAACAAACTCTCCCTTTAATACTTTTTTTTCACTTAAATATTCCGAAATCTTCCCTCGAAAAACCTCTTCATATTTTTTAGTTATTTCCCGGGAAATACTTATTTTTCGATCTCCAAAGACCTCTAAAATATTTCCCAGAGTTGTCAATAGTCTGTGTGGAGATTCATAAAAAATTAACGTTCCATTGACATTTAAAAGTGCCTTGAGCTCACTTTTTTGTTTATTTTCTCTACTATCCAAAAAACCATAAAATGTAAAATGAGTAGTGTCTAGTCCGGACATTGTAAGTGCAGGAACAAAAGCCGTTGCACCAGGAAGTGCGACAACATTGAATCCTTGGGAAATAATATAGGAAGCAATCATATTCCCAGGATCACTTATAGCAGGAGTTCCTCTATCACTAATTAGTCCAATATTTTTTCCTTCTCTTAATAATTCTAGAACCTTGTTATAATTACTCGTTTCGTTATATTTATAGTTTGAAAAAACCTTTTTCTTAATATCAAAGTGACTTAATAGTTCTCTTGCTACACGAGTATCTTCTGCTAAAATAATATCAACCATTTTTAGTGTATTAATAGAACGAATTGTCATATCTTCCATATTTCCAATTGGTGTTGGAATTAAATATAAAGTTGGACTATTATCATAGCTTTTTTGCAACATAAAATCACTCCTCAAAAAACTTTTTAATTGTATCCGTATATTCTCCATTTGGTAAGTGTGTATAAATTGGAGGTAGTATTTTAAGCCCGGGCTTTCCATTTTTAGCGCCTTCCATTAATAAAATATTTGCATTTTTATTCATAAAAGGATAAACAAGTTGTATTTTCTTTGGTTCAATATTGTTTTCTTTCATTAATAAAATTATATCTGCTAATCTTTCAGGACGATTAACAATTCCAATAACACCACCGTTTTTTAATAACTTCCTAGCTACTAAGAATATATCTTCCAGTGTAAGAGTCATTTCATGACGAGCTAATGTCTTCTCTTTATTAATATTAACATTAGATTTATCATTTAATTTAAAGTAAGGAGGATTACATGTAATAACATCAAAATAATCTGATTCTTGCTTCAAATAATAGTCTTTAATATCACTATTAATTATTTCAATTTGCTTTTCTAACTTGTTTTCAAGGACTGATTTCGTCGCTAAAAGAGCTGAGGTTTCTTGGATTTCTATTCCTACTATTTTTGCATTTGTTTTAGTTGATAATATTAAAGGTATTGGAGCATTACCTGTTCCAATATCTAAAATGTTCCTAGCAGATTTATTTATTGTTACAAAATTTGGAAGTAAAACTGAATCCAAAGAAAAGTTAAACATATCAGTATCTTGATATATATACATATTTTTATATCCCAGTAAATAGTTTCTAACTTCCATTTGAAACCTTTATTTCAATTATACCTACGGTTGGAATATCTACTTTATAAGACAGGTTAAGAACATCCAAATGAATAACTGTTCCTTCTCCTCTTTCTGTCATTACTTTTTTACCAATTGTTGGGAGATTCTTTCGATTTTCCTTATAGTTATTATCTTCATATTTCAAACAGCATAATAGTCTTCCACATACACCATTTATTTTAGTTGGATTTAACGCAATATTTTGATTTTTTGCCATATTAATCGATACTGAATCAAAATCGTAGCTGTATCTAGCACAGCACAATCCTCTTCCACAAGGACCCATTCCGCCTATTTCCCTTGCTTTATCACGAACGCCAACTTGTCTAAGCTCAATGCGTGTTCTATAAATGTTTGCAAGATTCTTTGCAAGTTCCCTAAAATCAACTCTCTCATCGGCAATAAACCTAAACATTAGTTGATCTTTATTAAATGTAAAATTTGCATCGATTATTTGCATAGGAAGTTTTAATTCTTGTACTATTCTTTTGCAGTCAAGTAAAGCTTTTTTGGCATCGATTAAATTTTGCTTATGAGTAAAATAGTCGTTTTTTGAAGCAATTCTAACAATATATTTTAACGGACTTTTTAAATTGTTTTCATCAATATAAGCTTCACTTTGCTCAACACGACCAAACTGTAATCCTCTTTCTGTTTCAACAATAACAGTTATATTATTTTTAAGTTCTAAATTATTAGATAAAAAATAATATATTTTTCCCTTTTCTTTTAGAGAAATTCCAACAACTTTAAGCATTTTTACCAATCCTTTCTATTTCTATGATTAATCTATCAGTAAGTAGACCTGTATTTAAGTTATACTTAATTTTTTCTTTTAAATCACTAATCATGCTTGTTTTTTTACATAAAGAAACAAGAGAATTATTTTTACTGACTTCTTTTAAAATGTCATTACTTTGTGAATTCTGATAGTCAATTTTAATATTTATTATCTCTCGATATAAATAAACTAAAGCGCTAAATAAATTTTCTAATGATTCCCTTTCTTTAAAAGATTTATTAAGAAGTTTATCTTTTGCTATGATAGTCTTGAGCCCTTCTTTTTCAATAAATTCAAGAACTTTTAAAGCATCGCTTAATAAATCTTTTTCAATATCAGGAATCTGAACACCAAGTGAAATTACCTGACACCTTGATAATATAGTTGGTAATAATTCATAAATGCTTTTAACAATTAAAAGCGCAACTATTCCTTCTTCTGGATCTTCTAAAAATTTTAAAATTGAATTAGAAGAAGAAACGTTTAACTTCCCGGCATTATTTATTATATATACTCTTTTATTTTCATTAAGAGATTTATTTTTAAAATTGTTTCTTAATTCTTCTAATTGACCTTTTTTTATCCATGTTCCGTCTGGCTCAATAATAACTAAATCAAGAAAACTTTTATCATCTATTTTCTTACATATATAGCAGTTTGAACAATTTTCATTATTTTTTGTAAATTTTGACTGACAAAAAAGCGATTTTGCAAAAGCTACCGCTAAATTCATCGCTAAAACATTATCACTCGACTCAATAACGTATGCATGTGAGCATTTGTTTTTTATAAGTGAATTTTTTAAAACTTTATAGGCTAATGGTTGTTTTTCAATAAAGTCATCTAACATAAGATACCTCCTATAAAATTATACTTCTGTCCTTTTTTCAAGAGCAAGTTCTAAAGTTAATGAATCAATATATTCCATATCTGCTCCAAGAGGAATTCCATGAGCTATTTTTGTTATTTTAATTTTTTGTTTTTCAAGCAATTTATTAATATATAAAACAGTTGTTTCTCCTTCAATACTAGGTTTTAAAGCAAGAATAACTTCTTCAATTTCATCTTTTTTAACACGCTCTATTAAAGATTTAATTTTTAAATTTTCTGGATTAATCCCATCAAGTGGAGATATTAAACCGCCCAAAACATGATATAACCCGTTATAAACTCCTATTTTTTCAAATAAAATAACATTTTTAGGATCTTCAACAACACAAATAATTTTTTTGTTTCGAGAATTGTCCTTACACACATCGCATAATTCTTCTTCTGTTAGATTGTTACATATAGTACATCTTTTAATCTTAGTTTTTATATTTCTAACCGTATCAGAAAATTTGATGTTAGTTTCTTCATCAAAAGAAAGTGTCGCAAGCGCTAAACGTTCTGCTGATTTTTCTCCAACACCAGGAAATTTTTTATATACTTCAATTAAATCTCTAATTGTTTTTGGATAGTTCATTAGAATATACCCGGAAGACCTTTAGTATATTTCCCCATTTTGTCTTCTGTTTCTCTATCTATTTTACTATTTACCTCATTAACTGCAACAATTATCATATCCTCAAGCGCTTCTATATCATCATGGTCAAGCGTTTCCTTATTTATTTTAACACTTGTAATTTTTTTATTTCCCAAAGACTTAACTGAAACAAACGAAACTGTTGCCTCATATTCCTTGCTATCTATTTCCTCTTTTGCCTTCATCATATCTTTTTGCATAGATTGTGCTTGTTTCATCAAAGCTTGTATATTCATAAATCCTCCTATTTATACTCTATTATATTATTAAATAAATTTTTAAAAGAATCAGTCTTTTCTTTCACTTCAATTACAGGTTCTTCCATATAGCTGTATACCTTTTTCTTGCTATTAAACTCTTTTTTTATTATTTCCCAATCATTTTCATTGACAGCTATAACACGAAAGTTTGTCTTTAAGACAGTAATAAATATCTCATCAATTAACAAAATATTATCATTGAATAGCTCTACATCACTATTAATCTTATACATTAATATAGCATTTCCTTCTCCACACGCCTTGACAGTTCCGTCTAAAATTGTTGACGCTATTTGACTATACTTAGGATTAATTAAAAGAGACTTAACATTACTAATAACATCATTAATTTTTTTAACATTTTCTTTTGAATGTGTAAACAAAGTATTATTAATTCTTATATTCTTTATATCAGAATCATCTTTTTTTAATTCCTTTTCTTTATTTCCCAAAAATTTTGTTTCTGAATCTAATTTATTTCCCAAAGTTTTTTCTTTGCTTAAATCAGTATTAATATTAACATTATCTACTTTCTTTTCTTCATTAACATTATCTTTTTTATCATTAATACTAATGTTCTTAATAAATATTAATTCTAAAGCTAATCTTTGATTACTGGTTGTCTTTAAATCAGAAAGTGAAGCAGTAAAATCATCAATTAATCTTGCTACAAAGTCTTGCTTAGTGGTAACACTTAATCGTTCATACGGTGCCGTATTAAAATGTTTTTCCTTTAAATATAATGGAGCTTTAACATATATTAATGAATTTCTTAAAAAGATTAATATCTCTTCAGCTAAGCGAGCTAAATTTTTTCCATTCAAATCATAAAACTCTATTTTATTTAAAACAGATCCCATATTACTATTAAACAAATCATCAATCATAGAACTTATTTCTTCTTGGGAAATAGTTCCATTAACCCTATGAACGTTATCTATACTAATTTTATCATCAACATAAGAGCTTACTTGATCAAGTATATTAATAGCATCTCGCATTCCACCATCTGACAAGCGAGCTATTTCATACAAAGCACTCTCTTCTATACTAATACTTTCTTCACTTGCTATTTTTTCTAAATGTTTTTCGATTAATTCATTTGATATCTTCTTAAATTCGAAATGTTGACAGCGAGATAAAATTGTTCTTGGCACCTTGTGCGGTTCAGTGGTTGCTAATACAAAGATTACTGAGGTAGGTGGTTCTTCTAATGTTTTAAGTAAAGCATTAAACGCACTTATTGTAAGCATATGAACTTCATCAATTATATATACTTTGTATTTACCATAAGTTGGTACTAAGTTAACTTTATTTTTTAGCTCCCTTATCTCATCAACACCATTATTTGAAGCCGCATCTATTTCGATTATATCTGTTGTACTTTGTGTACAACTTACGCACTTCCCGCATGTTTTAATGCCTTCTCTATTTTCACAATTAATAGTACGTGCTAATATTTTTGCAACACTAGTTTTCCCTGTTCCTCTTGGACCTGAAAACAAGTATGCGTGTGACAACTTATTATTAATAATCGCATTTTTTAACGTTTCCACAATGTTTTCTTGTCCACAAACATCGTCAAATGAACTTGGGCGATATTTTCGGTAAAGAGCTTGATACATAGATGATCACCTCACCTTACAATTATATCATTTTAAGCATTCAAAAACCATCTGTTGACATCAATTTCTTTTATTTTCAAAAAACTTCTTCATTAAATTAGCTAGTTCTTCAGAATAATCAGATTTTACTATTTCAATTTTATGATTTGTAATATTTTCATTAACATTTATATAATTTGTAAACCCAAATTTCGAATTTTCAAGAATATATGTCAACTTTCCTATTCTCGCTTGGGAAATAGCTCCTATGCACATCAAGCAAGGTTCAAGTGTTACAAAAATTTCGCATTCTTCTAAATGCCAAGTTTTTAACTTTCTACAAGCTTTATCTATAGCAATAATTTCCGCATGATTAATTGCGTTTTTTTTATATTCTTTTTTATTATAAGCTTGGGAAATAATTTTTCCCTCTTTAACTACAATAGCTCCTACTGGAATATCTCCATTATTATAAGCTTTATTGGCTAGTCGTATCATTATATTATATATTTTTTGTTCCATATTTCACCTCTAATGTTTCACGTGGAACATTGTTCATAGAAAAAATAATCTATGTTTCACGTGGAACATAAAAAAAGCACACACATTTAGAGACTCTTAAGGCTGCTACCTTCCGATTCTGACCTGTTTCAAGCATAAATGTTGTGCATAAATAATATATATTAAAGTTATAATAAAATCAAATTATTTATGTTTCACGTGGAACATATATATTTAATTTTTATTAATAATTGTTTGGGAAATAATATTCAATGTTTCACGTGGAACATTGTTTGCAGATTTTATAAATTTGGGTGTTGGGAAATAAAAGAAATTATAAAGATGATTTTGATGTTATTTTCGTTCACAAGTGACAATAATTTTATAATGTTTATTACCTAGTAAGTTCTAATCCAAGTAACTCTAATAATTTAGGGCTATAAAGAATTAATTCAAAACTATGATCACTTCTGCCTTCGATGGCATTTAATTCAATCCTTTTATCGTAACCATCCTCTAATAATTTAGCATTAATTGCATTAACGGTTAATCTACAGCTGTTTAAACCTCCGTTTTGAACCTTATCCTCACTTTCATAAACATGAACTTTATCATAGTCTGGACTTACTAAAGTAAAATTATTGTTTTCTGGATTAAAATATTTTTTATTCATTGAAGTAAGTCCTGAATCAAGTAAAATAATAGATTTCCAATAATCAAGATGCTCTTTTATTGTTTTTTCTAGGTTTTGAGCTCCGACACTGAATCCAATTATCTGTTTGTTTTTTGGATCAATTGAAAGAGTTTTACAAATTGGGTCAAACATATCATAAAAGGTCGATGTTGTAAAATCTTTATTAAATTGATAGTATGGTGAAAAAACAACTTTATCCTTTGGCATTTCAATTTTTCCGTTTTTAATTAATTGTGTTAAATTACCTTTTAAAGTTACAATAATTCCTTTGTTATTCATGAAGTTTGGTGGTAAAGCAAGTTCGCCATATACTTTTTTGCCATTACCAGTTATTCTTGTTTCCACATAATATAAACCAGGCATTAAACCAATTAAATTTCTAGCATTATCAAGATTTATTCTACTATTCTTGTCGTTTAAAAACACACTATAATCCGGCATTGAATCTTCTTCTACTTCTATTTTAGATAACAAGGAGTTATCTTTTGAAAGTTCTTCAGAAATAATTTCAGTTGTTAACCCAGAAGTAATTGATAAATCATCACAATATTTTAGTAAATCTAATTTATTTGCACCATTAGGAAAAAAATCATAATTGATAGACCCTTTTTGTATTTCAGTAGAGCTTTCACCATTCAATGCCCATATCTCTTTTATAGTTCTATTAGTTTTAGAGCAAAGAGCCTTTAATTCTTCAATAGTTGCTTTTATTTTAGCCAGCACATCGTTTGCTTTTGATTCAAAAGCTGAAATAGTTCTATTAATTTGGGCAAACTCAGAAGAATCATTTGAATAATTTTTTAAAGACGAATTAGCATTGTCAATTGCATTTTGATAGCTTCTATATTCCCCAAGATAACTACTCAATACTTCGTCTTTGTTGTGTATTTCTTCTATTGTCGGTAATAATTCATTTATAGCTTTAGTACAAGCAACCCTTAATGTATTTCCAAAAAAATTTTGATATTTTTTAAAATTTTCAAATATCACACTTGCCACCTCTTGTGTAAATGTTTTTGCTCCAATACCATTAAAATTATCTGTTGTAATATTAACCTGGTATATTTCTTTAAAAGATAGCGCACTTTTACCAATATAAATATGTTTATCCATACTTTCTTTTATTAGAGAATATTTATAGTTACTAAGTGCGAGTGCATAATCAGAATATAAATCATAATATTTTCCCATAAGACATCCCCATTCAATTAATCAATCATACAGAAATATTTATTGATTAAATAAAATTAATATATATAGTGTTTAAATGGCAACACTCCATTTTTTTGCAAACACTAACAAACTTTTTATTACACTATTATTTGAATTGATAACAGTATTTTTGTTCTGTTTCATATATGTTAACACATATTCAATAACTAATGCAAGTGATAAAATAATGAAAACAAATTTATAAAAGAAAGCGATTATTCGCTTTCTTTATCTGGAATTGGACAAACATCTTCAATTGCTTCTTCACTAATGACTACAGCTACTGCTGCTACTTTTTGCTCTTCTTTTAAATTAATCAATTTTACACCTTGAGCAACTCGTCCTGTTGAAGATACTTGATCAAGAGGCATACGAATTACAATTCCACTATTTGTAATAACAATTAAGTCTTCGTTTCCTGTTACTGCTTTAAAAGATACAATGTTTCCATTTTTCTCTGTAACATTTAAAGCTTTTACTCCTTTGCTGCCGCGATGAGTAATTCGATACGCATTTAAATCTGTTTTCTTTCCATAGCCATTTTCAGTTACAACTAAAATCTGTTCTCCTGTCTCGGCGATTTCACAACCAACACACACACCAGTTCCTACATCAATTCCACGGACTCCTGATGCAGTTCTTCCCATAATACGAATCTCTTTTTCATAGAATCTAATCATTCTACCATTTGAAGCAGCAATAATAATTTCTTTTTCACCATCAGTTTTTTTAACTGCGATTAATTCGTCATCTTCTTTTAAAGTAATAGCAATTTTTCCGTTGCTTCTAATACTTTCAAATTCTGAAATATTCACACGTTTGATTAAGCCTTTTTTCGTACATAGTACGACATTATCATTTTCTTCATTAGCAGCTATTTTAAGCATTGCCGTTACTTGCTCTTCTTTTTCAATAGGAAGCAAGTTAATGATTGGCAGTCCTTTAGATTGCCTGCTAAATTCTGGTATTTCATAACCTTTTAAACGATACACTTTCCCTTTATTTGTAAAGAATAATATATAATCATGTGTTGTCATATATGTTAAATATTTAGCAAAGTCTTCCTCGTTAGTAGTCATTCCCTTTATACCAACTCCACCACGATTTTGTATTTTATATGTGCCACATTCTACTCTTTTAACATAGCCTTTGTTTGTTAATGTTAAAATAATATTTTCAACAGGTATTAATGATTCATCTTCAATATAATCAATTGAACTAACATCAATTTGTGTTTTACGCTCTTCTTTGTATTTTTCCTTAATTTCAAGTAATTCATCTTTTATAACACTAAGAACTTTTTCATCACTACTTAAAATATCGCGTAAATAGTCAATTAATTTCATTAATTCAGCTAATTCTTCTAAAATCTTTTCTTTTTCATAACCAGTTAAACGTCTTAGTTTCATTTCAAGAATAGCTTCTGCTTGTGGATCATCAATACCATAGCGAGCAGAAAGCTCTTCTTTGGCTGCTAAGTCACTTTTTGCTTCCTTGATAATTTTAATGACAGCATCAATATTATCTAGGGCTATTTTAATTCCCTCTAAAATATGAGCTCTATTTAATGCTTTATTTAGATCAAACCTTGTACGTCTATAAATAACTTCTTTTTGAAAATCAATATAATAAGCAATAATCTCTTTTAAACCAAGAGTTTTTGGCTTACCATCATGAAGCATTAAAAAATTAATTCCGTATGAAGATTGAAGTTGAGTGTGCTTATATAAATTGTTTAAAACAACATTAGGATTTGCATCTCTTTTTAACTCTAAAACAATTTTCATACCATCTTGAAAAGAAGTTTCTTCTCGAAGATCTGCAATTCCTTCAAGTATTTTATCTCTTACAAGTTCTGCAATTCTCGTTATTAACATTGAAGTATTAACCTGATAAGGTACTTCTGTTATAACAATTTCAAAGCGTTCTTTTTTCTCTATAATATCCGCTTTACCACGAATAGTAATTGAGCCCTTTCCTGTTTCATAAGCTCTTTTAATACCACTATTCCCAAGAACTGATCCTCCCGTTGGAAAGTCAGGCCCTTTAATATACTGCATAAGATCAAGAACATTTAACTCTGGATTATCAATATAAGCAACACACCCATCAATTATTTCAGCTAAATTATGCGGAGGAATATTAGTTGCCATACCAACAGCTATTCCCATAGTTCCATTTACTAAAATGTTTGGAAATCTACTTGGTAATATTCTAGGTTCTTTTCTTGATGCATCAAAGTTATCGTCAAAATCAACAGTATCTTTATTAATATCGCGTAAAAGTTCCATCGCTATTTTTGATATTCTTGATTCTGTATAACGATATGCTGCTGCAGTAGAGCCGTCAATTGCTCCAAAGTTACCATGACCATCTATTAAAGGATGTCTGTAACTAAAATCTTGTGCCATTCTAACCATAGAGTCATATACAGCAGTATCACCATGTGGATGATAGTTACCAATAACAGCTCCTACTGTTTTTGCGCATTTTACATAACTTTTATCTGGTGTAAAACCGTATTCTAACATTGTATATAAAATACGACGGTGAACTGGTTTTAATCCATCTCTTAAATCTGGTATTGCACGAGCTATAATAACACTCATTGAATATTCAATAAATGAATTACTCATCTCGTTTACAATATTGCTTGTTTCTAATTTATCCATAATTCACCTCTAAATATCTAAATTCTTAGCATATGTAGCATTTTCTTCAATGAATTGGCGACGAGGTTCTACATCTTCACCCATTAATGTTTGAAATATGCTGTCAGCTAAAATAGCATCTTCTACCGTTATTTTCCTTAACGTTCTTTTTTCTATATTCATAGTTGTATCACACAATTCTTCTTTATCCATTTCACCTAAACCTTTATTTCTATTAATTACAGATTTAGTGCTTGGCGGAAGAGAAGCAATATATTCATCTTTTTCAATATCAGTCTGTACAAATTTTATCGTTTTACCGTGCGTAATTTTGTATAAAGGAGGTTGCGCTACATAGACATTACCATTCTCTACAATTGGCTTAAAAAAGCGGTAAAATAGTGTTAGAAGCAGTGTTCTAATGTGCGCTCCATCTACATCGGCATCAGTCATGATAATAATTTTGTGATAGCGAAGACGTTTTAAATCGAAATCTTCACCTATTCCTGTACCAAATGCTGTAATCATACTTCGTATTTCTTCATTACCTAATATTTTATCTAAACGAGCTTTTTCAACATTGAGTATCTTTCCTCGTAAAGGTAAAATTGCTTGTGTCTTAGCATCACGTCCTTGTTTTGCTTGTCCACCTGCAGAATCCCCTTCTACTATAAATATTTCTGATATAGAAGGATCTTTTGAAGAACAATCAGCTAGTTTTCCCCACTGACTAGTTAACTCTAATCCACCTTTTCTTCTGGTAAGTTCTCTTGCTTTTTTAGCAGCCAAACGAGCCCTAGCAGCAGTTAAAGTTTTATCCACAATAATCCTTGCTTCATCAGGGTTTTCAAGTAAAAATCTTTCAAAGCCTGTTGAAAAAACATTATCGGCTAGTTTTCTTACTTCAGAGTTTCCTAATCTTCCTTTAGTTTGCCCTTCAAACTGTGGATTTGGATGTTTACAAGAAACAATCATTGTAAGGCCTTCTTTAACATCATCTGCAGTAAGTGGTTCATCTTTTTCTTTTAATTGGTTGATTTTTCTAGCATAGCTATTAATAACACGAGTTAAAGCTCTTCTAACACCTTCCTCATGAGTTCCACCATCATGGGTATTAATATTATTAACAAATGAATAAATATTATCATTGTAACTTGAATTATACTGCATAGCTACTTCAAAATACACATCATCTTCTTCGCCTTCAAAATGAATTACATCTTTATGAATTGGCGTTTTTCCAGTATTAATAAACTTAACATACTCTTTTATTCCACCTTCATAAGAAAATACTTCACCTGTTGTATCTAAATCATCTCTATCATCTCTTAAAGTAAGAGTTAATCCTTTATTTAAAAACGCTAATTCACGAATACGAACCCTTAGTGTATTATAGTCATATACATCAGTGTCAAAAATAGCAGTATCTGGTTTAAACGTTACTGTAGTTCCGGTTCTTGATTCGTCACATTTATCTATTACTTTTAAAGCTTCTTTTACATGTCCACCATCTTCAAAGCGAACATAGTAAATACTTCCTCCTTGATAAACTCTAACTTCTACCCATTTAGATAAAGCATTAACAACAGATGCTCCTACTCCGTGAAGACCCCCAGATACTTTATATCCGCCTCCACCAAATTTTCCACCTGCATGCAAAACTGTATATACTGTTTCAACTGTTGAAATACCCGTTTTAGAGTGAATTCCAGTAGGTATTCCTCTTCCATCATCTTTAACAGTAATAGAATTATCTCTATTAATTATAACTTCAATATTATTACAATATCCAGCTAAAGCTTCGTCTATTGAGTTATCCACTATTTCCCATACTAAATGATGAAGACCCTTAACATCCGTTGTTCCTATATACATTCCAGGTCTTTTTCTAACTGCCTCAAGTCCTTCTAATACTTGAATATCAGAAGCATCATAATGTTGATTGTTCTTTTCCATTTTTTTCACCTTTCCAAAGCTTAATTTTACCTTCTTTTACCTCAAAAATCTTAGCCTTCTTAATCAATTTAGTTGATATGGAATTAAGATCCGTTGATGTAATAATTGTTTGTATTTTATTATCAATATATTTTAGTAAATTGTTTTTTTTAAATTCATCTAACTCACTAAAAACATCATCTAAAAGTAATATCGGACTACTTCCTGTAGATTTTCTAAATATTTCAATTTCTGATAACTTTAAAGATATTACAGCTGCTCTTTGTTGTCCTTGTGATCCAAAACACTTTAAATCATTATTATCTAGCAAAAATAAAAAATCGTCTCGATGTGGCCCATATATTGACTTACCATAATCTATTTCATCTTTTAATTTTTTATTTAATATATCTTTAATTTTTATATACATTTCATCTTCATTAAAATTGTCAAAGTCTATAATAGGAATATATTTTAACCTAATGTTTGAATCTCCTGTTATATCTTTAAATATTTCATCTATTTTTTCATTTATTTTATCAATATATTTTTTTCTTAATTTATATATTAAAATAGACTTTTTTATATAATAATCATTAAGTATTTCAAAATAATTTTCATTATAAGGTTCTTTATAACGCATATATTTAATATACTCATTACGATTTTTAAGTAGTTTATTATAATCATTTAATATCTTACCATAACTATCATATATTTGAATAAGTTCGTTGTTTAGATATTTTCTTCTTTCATCAGGAGATCCTTTTAATAAATCTAAATCTTCGGGAAAAAAAATGATTGTTTTTAATTCTTTAACATAATCTGATGGTAACTTTATTTGATTGTTATTAATTTTAAGTATTTTTTCTTCACAATTTAAAGCAATTTCTAGTATAGTTTTTTCTTCATTACTAATTTTTTCCGCCTTAATTCTTGTGTATTCACTGCATGAATTAATTAAATTTTTATCTATTACTCCTCTATGTGACTTAGCCATACTAAGAAAATAAATGGTTTCTAATAAATTAGTTTTTCCTTGAGCATTATTACCTATAAAAATATTAATACCATTTTTAAGTTTAACTTTTTGGGAAATATAATTACGAAAGTTAGTTATTTCAAGTAAACTTAAATACATATTGCCCCCTTTTTGCTTTTTTTGGTCATTTTAGAAAAAAATACCATCCAGATGTATACCTATACATACTTAATATTATAACACAAAAATTCATTAAATAAATAAAAAATAGGTTTTTTTAACCTATTTTTAAATATTTTAGATTATCTTCGAGTAATACTTTTAAACGTGTCGAACGAAGTAGTTGGTTTTCAAATGAATTAATTGAAATATCAAATTCAATTTCCTTCATATTTCTAAATAAAACAATTGTTTTGAATCCTATTTTAAAGTGATCTTTAATATGATTTAAGCTAATCCAATTACAGTTTTCAAATCTTGGTGATGAAAGCGGAAAAAAGATCATTTTATTGCTTTCTTCTACTATTATTGGTGATTTATAATTATAACCAGTTAAACTCTTAGTTCCTTCAAATCTTCCTTGATAAGAACTACCAAAATACTTACAACTAGAATCAATTATTTCAATTGTTGATTTATGCACTAAAAATTCTTTATCATATTCATAAACCTTAGATGTCGTACTATCTACATATGTAATAGCGATTGTATAACTATTTATTTCATAATTTTCTAACATATTCTTCCCTCCGCACATTCTTATACATTATTTATTTGTCGAAAAATGTGGAAAATTGTATTATAAATAAAAAAAACACAAAATGTGTTTTAATATGTTCTTATTGGTACAATTAATTCTGTTAAATCACTATTTTTAGTGCTTGTTATAATAATTGGTTTAACATCGCCATTTAATTTTAATAAAACTTCTTCACTATTAATAGCTCGTAATGCATCAGTCATAAATTTTGAACTAAATGATATACTAATACTTTTATTACTTTTATTACTAGTATTAAAAGTCTCTTCTATCATACCTATTTCTGGTATATTAGATGAAATTTTAACAGTATCTCCTTTTAATTCAAATAAAATAGTATTTTTATCATCGCCACTACTTAATAAAGATGCTCTATCTATTGCTGAATATAAGTCATCATATTTAACTTGAGCTTCTATTTCAAATGTTTCTGGTATTAATTTAGAAGTATCTGGAAAACTACCATTTATTAATTTAGTTAAAAACTCTATATTATCAAATTTAAATACTATTTTATTAGTAAATATATGAATTTCAATATCTTTATCTTCATCGTTTATAATTTTAACTAATTCTAAAACAGTTCTTGTTGGAATAATTAAATTAGAATATTCATGATTCCCAGATATGTTGATAACTTTTTTAGATAAACGATATGAGTCTGTTGCAGTTGCTTCTATTTTATCTTTATCTAATATAAAATTAATACCTGTTAAAGTAGGACGAGATTCTTGCATTGATGTAGCAAAAGCAGTTGTATTAATCATGTCTTTAAATATTTTTCTTTTTAATACAACAGGTTGTTCTTTATAATCCATATCAAGACTAGGAAAGTCATATACATTATTACAATTTAAACTAAATTCTGTTTTTTCAGTAGTTATAAATATTTTAGAATCTGCTACTTCTTCTATATTTATAATACAATTAGGTAGTTTTTTTACCATATCATATATATATTTACCTGATATAACTACTTCTCCTGTTTTTTCTATTGAATCTATTTTATCTTTATTAATAAAAGTAATGATAACCATTTCATTATCTGTACTAGTTAAAGTAAGACCATCTTTTGTTAAACTAAATTTAATACAATTTAATATTGGAATTAAATTTTTAGTTGATACTCCTTTAATAGCGATTGTTAATTGTTCTACTAAAACTGATTGTTTAATTGAAAACTTCATATTATACCTTCTTTCTTTTTTATTAGTTTATTATTATTATATATGTGGAAAATGTGGATAAGTATATTTTTCTTTACATTATAATAGAAAAGTAAGTGTGCATCCAATGTATATAACTTTTTTATTCCACATTAGTTATCTACTTTTGAAATTATTTTATTAATTTCAGCTTCAAATTGCTCATTATTTTTAATTTCTCTTTTAATTTTGTCAACAGAATGCATAACTGTTGTATGATCTTTTCCACCAAATTCAAGTCCTATTTTAGGTAAAGTTTCACCAAGTACTATTCTACATATATACATAGCGATTTGTCTTGGTACTGCAATTTTTGCACTTCTTTTTTTCGATTTCATTTCCTCTACTGATATATTATAATTAGCAGATACTAATTGTTGTACTTGATCAATTTTGCTTTTAGCAAGAATACTTTTAGTAAAATAATCTTTTAAAGCTTCACAAGTAACTTCTCCAGTAATTTTTCCTTCATTCATAATAGTAGCGAAAGCGACTACCCTATTTATAGATCCTTCTATTTTTCTAATATGTTCAGTACATACACTTGCAATATATTCTTTTGCTTCATCTGTAAATTCAATATTAGGAAATTTGTCTTTAATCTTTTTATTAATAATCGCTAATCTTAATTCAAAGTCAGGTGGTGTAATATCAACTGTTATTCCCCAGTTGAAACGTGTTCTTAAACGATCTTCTAGTTTTTTTAAATCATCTGGTGACCTATCTGATGTTATTATAATTTGTTTATTATTAGCGTGAAGATCATTAAATGTGTTAAAAAACTCTTGTTGTGTTTTAGCTGCGATTTCTAAATACTGAATATCATCTATTATTAATACATCAATAGAACGATATTTGTTTTTAAAGTTTTCCACCATTTCAAAATTATTGTCGTCTTTTCTTTTATATAATTCAATAAAATCATTAACAAATTGCTCACAAGTAACGTAAAGAACTCTTTTTTTAGAGTTTTCAACAATATAATTTCCTATTGCATGAATTAAATGTGTTTTACCTAAACCACTTCTTGCGTATATAAATAAAGGGTTATACATTTTCCCGGGTTGCTCTGCTATCGCAAGAGCGGTAGCTCGTGCAAATTTGTTTGATTTTCCCACAATAAAAGTATTAAAATTATAATCAGGATTTAAATTAGAATTAAAAGCATTGTTTTGTGCGCTTAGAGGAACACCAATATCATCAGTATTAATCTCGATATTGGTACTAATTTCTTCTTCAAGTAAATACTCTATTTTAAAATTAGACCCAGTTATTTCAGTAAATGTCTCCTCTACTATTTCATTATAGTTTTCTTTTAAGTGTTTTTTGTGCAAAACATCTGGTACAAGAATTGTTATCGTGTTATTCTTAAATTCAACAAGTTTAGCCTCTTTAAACCATGTTTCATAAGTAATATCTGATAAATTCTTTTGAATTGTATCTAAGAAATGTTGCCAAAGACTATCTTTTTCCATAAATCACCTACTCCCGCCTTTTGTTTCACTTATATTCTACAATAAAATAATACAAAAATAAACAGTTTTCCACAATAAAAAAATAAAATCATATGTAATTTTCTTTTAAAAAAATATAAACACAAGTTTTCAACATATAAAACCTTTATATATATATGAATATTATCATTATTAACATCACCTGTTGAAAACTTTTAACACAAACTAATATTCGTGTAATTATCTTTTCCACACAAAAGTGTATAAATGCTAAATTATATTTAAAATAAAAGAACTTTTATGTTGAAAATTAATGTTTAAAAAGAATTGACAAAATAGCAATTTATATATATAATGTAAAAAGCAATTGGGAAAAATAGGAGGTGTGGAAATGAAAAGAACTTTTCAACCAAACAATCATAAAAGAACTAAGAAACAAGGATTTTTTGCTCGTATGAAAACTAAGATAATTAATAATCGTCGTAAAAAAGGACGTAAAGTATTATCTCGTTAAAAGCACCACTGATTTATCAGTGGTTTTTAAGTAGGTGGATTTATGAAAAAAATAAATATTGTTAAGGAAAGTAGGGAGTTTACCAGAATAATGAATCGGTATACACCTTTAAAAAATAAAGAATTTATTGTCTTCCTTGAAAGAAAAGATAATCTTACTAATTATCGTTTTGGTATATCTGTAAGTACTAAAATAGGCTGTGCGGTTGTAAGAAATCGTCTTAAAAGGCAAATCAAAGCAATTATTGATGAAAAAGACTATCAAAAAAATTTTAATTGTATTATAATATTAAGGAAAGATGTCATTAATAAAAGTTTTGAAGAAATACATTCAAGCTTATTTGATATTTTAAATAGATTAAATATAATTATAGGAGAAAATTATGAAGCAAAAAATTAAGAAAGTCTTTGTTTTTGCGACTATTTTACTTTTTTTAACAGGGTGTTCAACACAACTTAAAACAAGTGATAATAAGTTAGTTAAAAATGATTTAACAGGACAAACATTGACAGGAAATATTTTATGTAAGCCATCTGCAGATGAAACAATCAGAAAATATGAAGAAACTTACAATAATAGTAAAGCAAGTCTAGATTTAAAAAAAGCTAATAATGAAATAACTGAAAGTGATTATAATAAAAACCTTTCTAAATTAGTGGATATAAGTAAATTGCCTACTTGCAGTAGCTTTAGTATAACAGATGGTGGTTATGATGGACTATGGGATACAATATTTGTAAAACCGCTTGCTTTCTTTATTATTAAAATAGGTGAGTTAGTTAAAAATTATGGTCTTGCGGTTATATTAATAACTATATTAATAAGACTAATATTATATCCAATTACCGCAAAAACTGCTCTTCAATCTGAAAAGATGAAAGAGGTAAAGCCAGAACTAGCTAAGATAGAAAAAAAATATAAAGATAAAACAGATCAACCTAGTATGATGGCTAAAAGCCAAGAAACAATGGTTTTATATAAGAAGTATGGCATTAATCCAATTTCAGGATGTATATTCGCTGTTATTCAAATCCCTTTATTCTTTGCCTTTTATGAAGCGCTTAATAGATTACCAGTAATGTTTGAAGGAAAGTTTTTAGGATTATCTCTTGGTAAAACAGTATGGACTGCAATAGCAGCAGGAGAATATTATTATATAATTATAGTTATTCTAGTTGTTGCCTCTACTTATTTTTCAATTAAGTTAAATAAAACCGCAACAGTAGATCCAGAACAAGCAAAAACAATGAATATGATGATGAATATGATGATTGTAATGATATCATTTGCTTCATTTACAATATCAACCGGAATTACTTTATATTGGATTGCGAATAGCGGATTTACTATCATCCAAAATCTACTTGTAAAAAGGAGTTCGAAAGATGTTAAAGTTATATAAATATGAAGGAAAAAATAAAGAAGAAGTATTAAAAAACGCTTTAAATACGTTAGGAGTTAGTGAAGAAGAAGTAATTACTTTTGAACATGAAACAGAAGCAAAACTATTTAAAGCTAAAAAGATAGAATTAACTGTTATTAAAAAAGAAGATGTTAAAGCTTCAATTAAAGAGTTTTTAACAGAATTATCAGCTAAAATGAATATGGAAATGCATTATGAAATAAAAGAATCAGAAAACATTTTTAATGTTACTTTAGTATCAGATAATAATAGTATTTTAATTGGTAAAGACGGTAGAACTATGAATTCTGTTCAATTAGTACTTCGTCAGTATTTAAATAAAGGCTTAGAAAATCAATTAAAAGTTAATTTAGATGTATCTAACTATAAAGCTAAAAAAGAAAAAAATTTAGAATATACAATTAAACATCTTGCTAAAGAAGTATTAAGTACTAAAGTTTCTGTTAAATTAGATCCAATGAATTCCTATGAAAGAAGATTAGTTCATTCAATAGTAGGGGAATTTAGTGAACTTGAAACTATTAGTGAAGGTGAAGAACCAAACAGATATGTTATTATTAAAGTAAAAGAAGACTAAGGTCTTCTTTTTACATTATTAGACACAAATATTTAATTTTTTCTTTATTTTAAAAATGAAAAGTGCTAAGCTAATGATAGGAGGGTTATATGGAACCAAGTGTAATGTTAAAAGTAAATGAATTAATATCACAGTTAGATCCTAGAATAAGAGAAAATCCAAGATTCGAATCTGAACTTATGTTAGCGTTAGAAGAAGCTCAAAAACTATCACCTAGTGAAGTTAGAGTTGATTTACATGATAATGGAACTATATTAAGAATATCATCAACAGGAGTAAATACTCATTTTAATGAAAGAATAACCGCTGAAAATAAGGCAGTCCTTGTTGTAGATTTAAGATTAGGTGATTCAATTTTAACAGACGCGTTAGTTGTACAATATAATCAAGGTACAGCATTTAAAGCATCATCAGTATCAGGCAATCCTGCTGAAACTGGTGTTATTTTAAATAGTTCTTATCAGCAAAGAATATTTTGTCCAAAAGGAATTGAAAGAGCTTATTCTGACTATAGTGATAATTATAGGTTTGATAATAGAACATATACTGAAGTAGCAAGTTCTTCTCAGATTTTAAGCAATCTACATCAGCCAACGATGGGATATAGAAAGGTTCCTATTTCACCAACCCTTAAAGGTAATGCTTCTTCAAGTTCTGCATATCGAGAGGATGATAATTTGGGATTACTTTATGTTGGAAAAGTAGAAGGAGTTACTAGAGAATCTCCAGGAAAAGTTCAAAATACTATTCAAGCACATGCAGGAGAAAAAATAGAGAATTTACATTGGGATAATGTTCCTTACGTAACTATTTTAGCAGGTGGTGTTTTTGAAGTTAATAAAGATATTCAAGAAATATCTGGCATGTCTTTCAAACAAATATATGATAAGCTGAAAGATGACTTTGCTTTAAAAGTAGAACTTCATCCTGAAAGTCCTTATTATGGAGCTATTAGGGATACAATTACTGAGCAAGAAGAAGCACATAGATAGTGCTTTTTTTAGTAATTGACTAAATAGGTAAAAAGTTATAAAATCATTAAGACAAAGGAGATTTATATGAATGACACAATAGCCGCTATTTCAACACCATTATCAGTTGGCGCAATATCAATTATTCGTGTTAGTGGAAATGATGCTATAAATATTGTTAGTAAACTTTTTAAAGGAACTAACCTTAATAGTGTAGAAACTCATACAATACACTATGGTTTTATTGTGGATAAAAATGAATTAATAGATGAAGTATTAGTAAGTGTCATGAAAGCTCCTAAAACATTCACTACTGAAGATGTTGTTGAAATAAATATGCATGGTGGTATTGCTACTACCAATAAAGTTTTAGAACTTCTTCTTTCAGCTGGTTGTCGCCTAGCAGAAGAAGGTGAATTTACTAAAAGAGCTTTCTTAAATGGAAGAATTAACTTAGATGAAGCTGAATCAGTAATGGACTTAATTAACTCTAAAACTGATTTATCAAGAAAAATTTCTATGAATGGTTTAACAGGCAAAACATCTTCTATGATTAAAGAACTAAGAGATAAAATAATAGAGCTTCTTTCTAATATAGAAGTTAATATTGATTATCCGGAATATGAAGATATAGAAGTTATTACACTTGATAAAATAAGATCTTTTTTACCATCTATTAAAGAATCTTTCTTAAAAATACTTAAAGAAAGTAAAAGTGGACGCCTTTTAAAAGAAGGGATTAATACTGTTATTATAGGAAGCCCAAATGTTGGTAAAAGTAGTTTACTTAATGCTTTACTTGAAGAAGAAAAAGCAATTGTTACAAATATTCCAGGAACTACTCGTGATATAGTCGAAGGTAGTGTTATAATAGATGGAATATTACTTAATATTAATGATACAGCGGGTATTAGAGAAACTTCTGATATAGTTGAAAAAATTGGTGTTGATAAAAGCTTAGAATTAATTGATAAAGCTGACTTAATACTAATGGTAGTTAATAATAATCAAGAATTATCACATGATGAATTAGAACTACTTGAAAAAATTAAAAATAAACCCCATATTATTGTTATTAACAAAATCGATCTTGAATCTAAAATAGTTATAAAGGACGAAAATATCGTTAGAATTAGTGCATCTAATTTAACTAATATAGATGAACTTAAGAAAAAAATTAAAGAATTATTTAATTTAGAAGGAATAGAAACTAAAGACTTAAACTATTTAACTAATGCAAGGAGTATTTCATTAATTAAAAGAGCTTTAGATATTGTTTATAAAATAGAAGCTAACTTAGATAACTCATTAATCGATATGATAGAAATAGACTTAAAAGAAATTTGGAACTTACTAGGTGAAATTACTGGTGAAGTTTATAGTGAAACATTAATTGATGAAATATTTAAAAGATTTTGTCTAGGAAAGTAGGTGATATTATGTATGAAGTAATTGTAGTAGGTGGAGGACATGCTGGATGTGAAGCATCTTTAGCTAGTGCACGCAAGGGACATAAGACCTTACTTGTTACTAGTAACATTAAAAATATCGCTACAATGCCATGTAACCCATCAATTGGAGGCTCTGCTAAAGGAATAGTTGTCCGTGAAATTGATGCCTTAGGTGGAGAGATGGGAAATAATACAGATAAAACCCATATACAAATTAAAATGCTTAATAGTAAAAAAGGTCCTGCTGTTCAAGCTCTTCGTGCACAAGCTGATAAAGTGACTTATCCACAGGAAATGTGGAAAACTTTATCAAACACTTCTAATTTAGAAATAAAAGAAGGTATGGTTGAAGACTTAATAGTTGAAGAAAATAAAGTATTAGGTGTTATCTTAGAAGATGGCTTAAAAATTTTTGGAACTACTGTTATTCTAACAACTGGAACATATTTAAAAGCTGATATAATGGTTGGAAATACAAGAACAAGAAGTGGCCCACATGGTGAAGCCGCAAGTAATCACTTAAGTGATAATCTAAGAAAGCTTGGTCTTAAAATAATTCGTTTAAAAACAGGAACTCCACAAAGAATTGATAAAAATACAATTGACTTTTCTAAAGCTCAAATAGAGTATGGAGATCAAAAATTTTATACATTTAGTTTTGATAATAAACCATTTTATAAAATAGAAGAACAAATTCCATGTCACTTAATATATACAACACCTCTTACTCATCAAATAATAAAAGACAACTTGAATAAAGCTAGTATGTATGGTGGCCTTGATGATATAACGGGTGTTGGTCCTAGATACTGTCCTTCAATTGAAGATAAGATAGTTAGATTTAGTGATAAAGAGCGTCATCAGTTATTTCTAGAGCCAGAAAGTATTTATACAAATGAAATATATGTTCAAGGATTCTCAACTAGTATGCCTCATGATGTTCAAGAATTAATGGTACATAGTTTACCTGGATTAGAAAACGCCAAAATACTTAAGTATGCTTACGCAATTGAATATGATGCCATATACCCAACACAAATAAAAAGATCTCTTGAAGTAAAATTAATTGAAAATTTATTTACAGCAGGTCAAATAAATGGTACTAGTGGTTATGAAGAAGCTGCTTGTCAAGGCTTAATTGCAGGTATTAATGCATCCCTTAAACTTGAAGGGAAAGAGCCTTTAATAATAGGTAGAAACGAAGGTTATATTGGTGTTTTAATTGATGACTTAGTTACAAAAGGTGTAAGAGATCCTTATAGGCTATTATCATCACGAGCTGAATATAGGTTACTTCTTAGACATGATAATGCAGATCTTAGACTAAAAGATTATGGTTATCAAGTTGGTTTAATTAGTGAAGAAAGATATAATAAATTTAAAAATAAAAAAGAAACTTTACTTAATTTAGAAACTAGATTAAGAGAATTCAAAATAAATCCAACTAAAGAAGTTAATGATTATTTAGAAAGTGTAAATGTTGTTCCTATTATTGAAAAGATGAGTCTTTATGATTTAATTAAAAGACAAAATGTTACTCTTGATACATTAAAACATTTTATAGAAATTAACGAGTCAGATGAAATAACTGATGAAATATTTATTACAAGCAAATATGAAGGATATATTGAAAAAGAAAAGAAAGAAGCAGAAAAACTAATTATGTTAGAATCTAAGTTAATACCAAACGATATTGATTACTCTAAGATTCATAATTTAGCTTCTGAAGCTAAACAAAAACTAAGTGAAGTTAGACCCACTTCAATTGGTCAAGCTATTCGTATTAGTGGAGTAAATCCCGCTGATATTTCAATTCTATCAATTTATTTAAAGAGGGAATATAATGCCTAAAGATTTATTTATATTAGAACTGAAAAAATTAAATATTGAGTGTACTGAAGATATTTTAAATAAACTAGATACTTACTATCACTTATTAGTAGAGTGGAATAAAGTAATGAATTTAACAGCTATTACAAAAGAAGAAGACGTTTACTTAAAACACTTTTATGATAGTTTAACTATAACTTCAGTAATAGACTTAAATACTATTACTTCATTATGTGACGTAGGAACAGGAGCGGGATTTCCTGGACTTGTTTTAAAAATATTTTACCCACATATTCATTTAACATTAGTAGATTCACTAAATAAAAGGATTACATTTTTAAATGAAGTCATTAAAGTTCTTGATTTAAAAGAGGTAGTTACAATTCACTCTAGAGCTGAAGACTACGCAAAAGTTCATAGAGAAAAGTATGATCTAGTAACTGCTAGAGCGGTAGCGAGCCTTCCCATACTACTTGAGTACTGCATTCCTTTAGCTAAAGTAAATGGATATTTTATACCACTTAAAGGATCTATTGATGAAGAAAATGATTCTTTAAAAGCTATTAGTATTTTAGATATTAAATTGGAAGAAAAAAAAGAATTAGTTCTTCCAATTGAATTTAGTAAAAGAATTTTATACAAGTTTAAAAAACTAAAAGTAACTAATAAATTATATCCAAGAAAACCAGTTGATATTGAAAAGAAACCTTTAAAATAAAGGCTTCTTTTTATTTCCTAAATTATTTCCCAAAATATTTCCCAAAAGTATTGAAAACTTTATCTAAATATAGTATTATATTATAAAGAATAGAAGGGATGTAGTTTATGGACAAAGAAAAGAAAATAACATACTTGAAAATAGAACAACTACTACCAAATAGGTTTCAACCCCGAATTCGTTTTGATGAGCAAAAATTAAACGAATTAGCGGAATCAATTAAAGAACACGGTGTATTACAACCGCTTCTAGTAAGACCACTTGATAATAAATTTGAAATCATTGCTGGTGAAAGAAGATTTAAGGCATCGCAACTAGCGGGTCTTTTAGAAGTACCGGCAATTGTAATTGATATGAATGATAAAGAAAGTGCTGAAGTAGCGCTTGCTGAAAACTTACAAAGACAAGATTTAACACCAATAGAAGAAGCAATTTCACTTAAAAAAGCAGTTTCAATGGGTTATGTTACACAAGAGGAATTAGCTCGTCGCCTTGGTATTAGTCAATCAAATATCGCTAATAAGCTTCGTTTATTAAACTTACCTGAAGAAGTTCAAGAAGCTTTACTTGAAAATAAGATTTCTGAGCGTCATGCAAGAAGCTTACTAAAGCTTAAATCAAAAAAAGCTCAAAATAACTTATTAACAAGAATTATAAATGAAAGATTAACGGTTAGAAAAACCGATGAGGAGATTGAAAGAATGATAAATAATGGAGAAGTAGAAGTATTAGACTTTGATATAGATTCAAAAGTAGAAGATGTAAGTAATCCACTAGATAAGTTTGATAGTTTATATAAAATACCAACAAATCCAATATATGAAGAAAAAGAAGAAATTTTACCTAAGATGCCAGAAGTAGGATCATTTGTTACAGAGTCAGCTAAGGAGGTTACACAAGTAACTCCTGTTGTAGAAACTCCTGTAGCACCAGTTACTCCTGTAATAGAACCTAGTGTTAGTATTCCAGAGTTTAAACCTGTTACACCAGTTGTACCAGTTACTCCAGTAGTAGAGGTAACTAATGAACCTATAAACATTCCAGAATTTAAGCCAGTAGCACCTGTACTTAATAATGAAGCTATTCCTTCATTTGTAGCTCCAGTAACTAATACTCCGGGATTTATGGATATTTCTAAAATAGAGGCAACTGCTGGAAGTATTAATCCAGAACCTCAGAAAGTATCACTTGAAGATTTACTTCGTTCACCTAGTAAAGAAGTATCAGTAAATAAACCAGTAGAAACAAATGTAGAAGAAGCAGAAGAACCTGCATTTACTCCTGGTAAGTTCTTTTCAATGGTTGATGATGAAAAAGAAGAACCAAAGTTTGAACCAAAGGTTAATCCATTTGATTTAAATAAGATAGAAGAAATTGATACAGCTAAAGAGGAAGTATCTGCTCCAAGCTTTCCAGGTTTTGATATCAAACCAGAAGCTGTAGCTGTAGAAGTTACAAAGGAAGCTCCAAAAGCTATGGATGTATTTAATACAGCGCCAGAGACTATGGTTAGTAGAGATACTGTTGATTTAGGATCTGATCTCTCATCAGAACCACTTTCAGTTATGCCAATTAGTTTTGATGAAGAAGTAAGTGATACAGATGATACTGATGAGACAGAAGATGGTTCAACTTTAGAAATACCACTTAGTACACCAGCTTCTTATACGCCGGCATATGATACTCCAGTAGTGCCAGTAGCACCCGTAGAAGCTCAAGCTCCAACTGATAATAGTAAGTACGGTACATCTGATCTTAGAACTGTTATTAATACAATTAGAGAATGCGCTAAAACAATTGAAAAATATGGTTACATATTAGATACAGAAGAATTTGACTTTGAAGATATTTATCAAGTTATATTTAAAGTTCAAAAGAAGAAATAATATAAAAAAAACAGAAATTAATGTTTCTGTTTTTTTATGCATCTTTTTTAACTACACCGTTTTCTTCAGCATACAAAGATACTTCATTAAAGTTAGGATCATAATTATACTTTTCTCTTCCAAATTCCATCCACATATCAGACCATCTTTTTCCTGTTTTTAAATATCTTTGTACAACAGGATCTTTATGAGTTGGATTATCACTTTGATCAGTTAAATCAACATATCCTTCTTCATCATATAGCTTAGCTTGTAAATCACATTCTAGCTTATCGCAATAATGTGCGAAAAGAGCTTCTTTTGTTTTTCTATCATCAAATTCATGTATTATTTGCTCAATTTCATCTTTCTTAATAAAATCTTTTAGTATTAATGCAACAGCTTCATGACCTTTTATAGTCTTTTCTTCTTTTGAAGTATCCCAAGCTGTTAAATCTCCAATAATAGTTTCTTCTAGCTCATGAATAGCAAGCATTAAAATAACTTTATTAATATCAACATCATAATTATATTGTGACCACATAGCGAGCGCTAATGACTGAACGCCATAAACATGTTCCGCAACACTTTCAAGTCGGGCTTTTTTTACTTTCCAAAATTTCCAGCCTGTTCTTATAACATCTTTAAGTTTAGTAGAAATAAGCCAAAATTCAACAACACTTTTAGCTTTATTTAATTCTTCCATAAATCCTCCATATTTAATAATTATAACTCAAAAAAAAGAAATTTGTTATACAAATAAATATTAATTTGCATTTTCAATTAACTTATAGTATAATACGCCCTCATAGAGGGGGAAAGACATTGGAAGAGCTTAATTTACTTGATTTTTTCAAGTTCTTGGTTAAAAAAATTTATATCATAATTATTATTACATTCCTTGCAACAAGTCTTGGAATAATCTACACTTTATTTTTACAAACACCATTATATAGAAGTAAAACAACACTTTTGTTACTTAAAGCTAATGAATCATCTAGTTCATATAGCCAAAGTGATATTTTAGTTAATCAAAACCTAATTACAACTTACAGTGAAATTATTAAAAGTAACACTGTTTTAGGTCGTGTTATTGATGATTTAAAACTAAATAAAACAATTGGTGAACTTGGTAGTTTGATATCTGTTTCATCACAAAAGTCATCTATTATAATCGCTATTAATGTTTCATCTGAAGATAAAGAAGAAGCAAGAAATATTGCATCATCTTTAGCGAAAGTATTTTCAGAGGAAATTAAAAATTTAATGAATATGGAAAACGTAGGAATTGTTGATAGCGCTAATCTACCTACAGCTTCATATAACATACAACCTGTTAAACAAATAGGTATTAGTTTATTTGCTGGAATATTCCTTAGTATTTCACTTTTATTTGTGATTTATTATTTTGATACAACTGTTAAAACAAAAGAGCAAATAGAAGAAGAATTAAAATTAACTGTAATAGGTGTAGTGCCTGTTAAGAAAAGAGGTTCAAAATGGAAGAAGAATTAGTAGTATTTAATAATCCTAAGTCAAGAATTAGTGAATCAATTAAAAGTATTAGAACTAACCTTCAGTTTTCTAGTATTGACAATAACATTAAAACTATTATGGTTACAAGTTCTATTCCAGGTGAAGGAAAAAGCTTTATTTCAGCTAACTTAGCATGTGCATTTGCTGATAGTGACATAAAAGTATTACTTATTGACTGTGACCTTAGAAAAGGTCGTCAACATGAAATATTTAATATAAGTAATTCAAAAGGACTTTCTAACCTTTTAATAGATAATGTTATAAACTATAAAAAATATATAAAATCAACAGGTTACTCTAATATTAAAGTACTTCCTGCCGGTATTATTCCACCAAACCCTAGTGAATTATTAGGTTCAAAGAAAAATAAGAGTCTAATTGATCTTTTAAGAAAAGACTTTGATGTTATTATCCTAGATTGTCCTCCAGTAAATGGTTTATCAGACGCACTAGTAATGACATCACTAGCTGATGCTGTTATTATCGTATGTGCTCAAAATAAGACTAAAATAAGTGTCTTAGATGATACTAAAAAAGCCTTACTACAAGTTAACGCTAATATAACAGGTGTTATTATGAATAAAGTCGATTTAAAAGAAAAAAATGACTATTATAGATATTATAGCGATGAAAGACATTCATAATCATTTACTCGCTAATGTCGATGATGGAGTAAATACCTTAGAAGAAAGTATAAGTACTTTAAATGAACTAAAAGAAATGGGATTTTCTGATATTATCTTAACACCTCACTATGTTATAGATAGTCGCTTTGATCTTGATAATACAAATAAGAATAAAGTCTTTGATGCATTAAAAAAACACATTAAAGATATTAAAATTCACCTTGGTAATGAAATATATATAACAGATAAAATAATAGATTTAATTAATAATAATCAAATAACACCTTTAAATAACTCAAGATACTTACTTATAGAATTTTCTTTATTTAATAAACTATCAAATGATGATTCATTACTAATAGATTTAACTAAATATGGTTATACAGTAATACTCGCACATCCAGAAAGATACCAGTACTATCAAAATAATATTGGTTTTTTTAAATCATTAGTAGAAAAAGGCATCTTACTTCAAGGAAACTTAACTAGTTTATTAAACAAAAAAGAAAGAGAAACTTTAATTAAATTAATTGACAATAATCTTATTCACTTTCTTGCTACAGACATTCATCGTGAAGAAGACATTAGTTTAATTAAAAAATCATTATTAATATTAAATAAGTTATTTAATAAAGAAAAAATAAACAAATTATTAAACATAAATCCATCAAAAGTCATTAATAATGAAGTTATTACTAAAGATATAATAGTAGATAAATTATCACTATTAGATAAAATAAAAAGGAGATTTATATGAATGAAGCTGTACTAGAAGTAAAGAACATAGAAAGAGTTAAGACTAAAACACTATTCTTTATAACAAAAAGAGTGTTTGATTTTAGCTTGGCTTTACTATTTTTTATCATGCTTTTACCTGTAACAATTGTTATATATATCGCTATTAAAGCAGAAGATCATGGACCACTTTTTTATATTCAAAAAAGAACAGGGAAAAACGGTAAAGTTTTTAACATGTATAAATACCGTTCAATGAGTGTTGTAACTGAAAGAAATGGAAGAAAACTTACACACGATGAAAGAGTAACAAAAATAGGAAGATTTATTAGAAAAACAAGCTTAGATGAATTCCCACAAATAATAAACATTTTAAAAGGTGAAATGAGCTTTATTGGACCTAGACCTTGGATGACCATATATTATGACAATTTTACGGAAGCTCAAAAGAAAAGAGTATCTGTTCTCCCTGGTATTACTGGTTTAGCGCAAGCAAGTGGAAGAAACGGATTAAATGTTTTTGAAAAGATTAATTACGATATTAAATATGTTGAAAATGCTAGTATTTTATTTGATTTAAAGATAGTATTTATGACTATTAAAACAGTACTTAAAAAAGAGTCAGTTGATCTTATTCAAGAGAGTATTGAAGATGAAATAAATGATTTAAAGAATCAAAATAAAGGAGAATAATATGAAGAAAGTTTTATTTACCGCAACAGTTGATTCACACATATTACATTTTCATATTCCATATTTAAAATATTTTAAAGAAAATGGATATGAAGTACATGTCGCAACTAATGGAGATAAAGAAATACCATATTGTGATAAAAAACATGTTATTAGTTTTGAAAGAAGCCCACTTAAAGTAGATAATTTAAAAGCTATAAGACAATTAAAAAAAATAATTGATAAAGAAAAATTTGATATTATACATACTCATACACCAATGGGTAGTGTAGTTACCAGAATAGCAGCAATGAAATCAAGAAAAAAGAATAAAACAAGAGTTATTTATACAGCTCATGGTTTTCATTTCTACAAAGGTGCTTCTAAGAAAAATTGGTTAATATTTTATCCAATTGAAAAGCTATTAAGTAGAGTTACTGATACATTAATAACTATCAATAACGAAGACTATGAATTAGCTAAAAATAAATTTAAATGCAAAGTTGAATATGTACATGGTGTTGGAGTAGATCCAGATAAGTTTAACTTCAATATGACAGAGGAAGAGAAAAAAACATTAAGAAAGTCTTTAGGTCTAAAGAAAAGTGATTACGTAATGATTTATCCAGCAGAGTTATCTATAAGAAAAAATCAAGGAATGCTTATTAAGGTTATGAAAGAGCTACTAAAAAATAGCGATAGCTTTCAATTACTTTTACCTGGAAAAGATTCAATGAATGGATTATATCAAAAAATGGTAAAAGAATTAGGACTAGAGAACAATATAAAGTTCCTTGGGTATAGAACAGATATTAATAAAATGTTACAAATATCTAATTTAGCTGTTTCTACAGCAAGACAAGAAGGACTTCCGGTAAATATTATGGAAGCTCAAATAGCAGGAATACCAGCTGTTGTTACCAATTGTAGAGGCAATAGGGATCTTGTTATAGATGGCACTAATGGGTATGTTGTTGAAATAGATGATGTTAAAGATATGGCTAATAAAATAAAATGGATAAAAAGTAAATCTAAAGAAGTGAAACTTAACAAACAATATTTTTTAAACAATATAGTAAAAGAGATGGATAAAATATATAAATAAAGATAAAAGAAGGTGGAATTAAATGGGAATAGTATACGGTTTAATATATTTATATTTATTATTAAAACCATTTTATTTATTTCAATCCGGGACAATTCAAATAGCGGATATATTTTTAATCTTGGCCTTCTTTGTTCTATTAATAATTAATAAAAATAAATCAGAAAAGATTATAAGCATTTCTATTTTTAAAAACAGATATTTCGTATTTTTTACACTTTTTGTAATTTTAATAAACGCCGTTTATTTTATAATTTATCTTAAAACCAAATTCTTATTTTCAAGTTTATATTTCATTTTTAATTTTATGGCCATAATTATATTTTCTATTTGTTATAAAAACGAAAAGTTTATATTAAATATATCAAAGATATTTAAATTTAATATAATCTTACAACTTTTAATATATTCATTAAATCTTGGTAGATTTTATGGTTCTCAAAGATATATGGGAACATTTAATGATCCAAATCAATTTGGATATTTTATTTTTATAAGTTATATATTTATATTCTTACTAAAAGAAAAAAACAAAAAAATAAAAAATTCTCTTTTGTATTTAATATTATCAATATTTTTAATATTTCAAAGTGCATCGACATCAATGTTATTAGGAATAGCTGTTTTTTTAGTTCTTGATATTATTTATAATATTCCAAAAATTTTAAAAATACTAAAAAAGAATATTGGTAAAATAATAATGTGTAGCCTATTTATAATTGTTTTATTTTTAATGTTTAATATGGGTTTAAATTTTGGATTGAATAATAAAATGCAGAATTCTATTTCAAATTTATTAATTGTTGAAAGATTTAAAGATAAGTTAAATAGAGTGGATACTAATTCTACAAACAAAGGCACATTATTAGAAGAACGCGGATATGATAAAATCTTTCTCTATCCGGAAAATCTATTATATGGAGCCGGGGAAGGAATGTATGAAAGATTTAAAGGAACTTATCATGAAGATGAAATACACGCTACATTTCCTAGTATTTTTTTCTACTATGGCACAATCCCTATGTTTTTATTACTTTTTTGGATATATCATAAATTTAAAAAATTAACATTTAAAATATATATTGTTTATATTGCTTTGTTTTTTGAAAGCTTTACATTATTGAATCAAAGACAAGCTTTATTTTGGGTTATAATATTACTTGGAGAATTTCTCATTCAGAATAAAGAAAAAAAGGTGGAAGAATTAAAATGAATAATATATTAATTTATACGGATGTATGGAATACCGGCGGGATAGAAAAAATTCTACTTGAACTAATAAAAAATTTTAATAAAAATATAAAAATAAGTTTATTGGTTGCAAATAAGGAGTCGGACTTTGGCAGTAGTGAGCTAAAGAAACACGATATAAAAATATTTGAGGTACTAGCAGAAAAAGAATCAAATCCTATTTTTAGGACATTTAAAACAATTATAAAATTTAGAGAGAATATAAAAAAAATTAATCCAGAAATAATTCATATTAACATTTACAATTCGGTGGGTTTAATATATGGGTGGATAGCTTATTTAACTGGAACTAAAAAAATAATAATTCATTCTCACTGTTCTGGAGTAGACAATGACAAATATCACTTAAAAAGATTAGTAAATTATTTTTGCAAATTTGTATTTACAAAAAAAACATATTGCTATATTTCTTGTTCAAAAGAAGCTGCTGATTTTTGCTTCAATACAGGAAAAATAAAAGAATACCAAATTTTAAAAAACGGAATACAAACAAGTAGTTTTGTATTTAATAATAAAGTGAGAGAAAAGTATAGAAAAAAATATTTTTTGAAAGAAGACTGTTTAGTCGTTGGGCATGTTGGAAGATTTGCTGAAAACAAAAACCATGAATATATTTTAAAAGTTTTTAAAAAGTTAAACGAAAAAGTTCCAAATTCAAAATTATTTTTGATTGGAGATGGAAAACTATTAGAAAAAGTCAAAATTGAATCTGTCAATATGCACATATATGAAAATTTGGTCTTTATTGGAAACACAGAAAAAGTTAATGAATATATGCAAATGTTTGATATTTTTGTTTTCCCTTCAATTTATGAGGGATTAGGAATAGTTGCAATAGAAGCACAAGCTTCAGGATTGAAATGTGTAGTCTCTAGTGGAGTCCCATCAGCGGTTGATATTTCTGGAAATGTTAAATTTTTAAAAATAGATGAGGAAAACATTTCAGAATGGGCAAATGAAATTATAAAAAGTAGAACTTACGAAAGACAAAATTTATCAGATTGTATTATAAAAAGCGGATATGATATAAAAAAATCAGTTATATCACTTGAAAGCACGTATGCTAGTTTAAAGTAGAAGGTGAAAAGATGAAAAAAATAGGCATTATTACATTTAATAGAGCAATAAACTATGGAGCAGTATTACAATGTTATGCGCTATCTAACTATCTGCAATCAAATGATTTTGATGTAGAGGTTATAAATTATGTTTCTAATAACATATCTTCAGATTATAAAATTATTAATCTTATATATATAATTAGTAAAAAAATTTTTAAAAGTTTATTGAACTTATTTGTAATAAGAAAGTTAATTTCTCAGAAGAAAAAATTTTTAGATTTTTCTAAGAACAAAATTAAGACAACTAAAAAAATATATTCTGAAGAAGAATTCATTAACTTTGTGCAAAAATATGACATATTGATTAGCGGTAGTGATCAAGTTTGGAATAAAAATATTACTAAGAACAATTATTCTGTTTATGATTTATCGTGTATTAATAATAACAACATTAAAAAAGTTTCATATGCAGCAAGTGTTGGTAACGATTCTTTAGATAAGAATGAAAAAGATTATTTGTGCGAACTAGTTAATTCTTATTCGTATGTTTCTGTTAGAGAAGAAAGCTTAAAAGATAACATTAATAATGATAAAGTTGTTGTAACTTTAGATCCTGTTTTTTTATTAAGTGCAAATGAATGGAATAATTTGTGTGTTAGAAAATTTAATTCAAAATACGCATTTGTCTTTTCATTACAAAAAAGTAATGATTTAGTTAGTGCAATAAGAGAATTATCAGAAAATTTTGATGGAACAATTTACTATTATGGAAAAGAAACTATTATAACTAAAAAAGTTAAAATGATTTATGATTTATCTCCTTCGGATTTTTTGACAATTATAAAAAATGCGGAAGTTATTATTACCAACTCTTTTCATGGCCTATCTTTTTCACTGATTTTTAATAAAAATTTTATTTCAATTCTTCATAAAACCAGAGGCTCACGTCAAAAAGATTTGCTAAAAAAAATAGAAGCAGAAAGCAGAATATACGATAAAAATATAAACAATGTAAAAAAAATTCTGGATACCAATCTAAACTATAATAAAATAAATAGAATTATCAGTCTTTATAAAGAAAAAAGTGAAGATTACATAAAAAATTCTTTAGGTGATAAAGATGAATAGGACAAAAAAGTTTTTTTTAAATTCGATTTCCGCAATAGCATTACAATTTGTAAATTTAATTATTGGATTAATTCTTCCAATCATTATGATAAAATGCTATGGTTCGGAAGCTAATGGACTTATTACTTCTATTACTCAATTTATTTCATATTTTAATTTAGTGGAGGCGGGATTAGCAAGCGCAGCTATTTTCTCATTATATAAGCCATTAGCTGATAATGATCATGAAAAAATTAATCAAATAGTTTCTACGACGAAAAAGCTTTATTTTTCATCAGGCTTTATTTTTGTTTTTCTCGTTTTTGGATTAGCAATATCATATTTATTTCTAATAGAAACAAATATTTTTTCAAATATGGAAATTTTCTTTTTAGTTGTTATTTTAGGTGGAAGTGGCTTTTTAGATTTTTTTACACTATCAAAATATAGAGTATTATTAACAGCAGATCAAAAATTATATATGATTTCAATTTCTTCGATTATTTATTATATAATAAATGCAATAATATTAATACTGTTGGCTAATTTAAATTTTAATATTATTGTGGCTAGACTAGTTGCATTAGTTGCTATTGTTATTCGCTCGTTAATATTACATTTATATGTTCGCAAAAATTACAAATATGTAAATTATAATTCTGAGACAAATAAAAATCTTATCGATAAAAGACAAGATGCATTATTTCTGCAAATTTTAGGAAGCATCCAAAATGCGGCTCCGGTTATTATGCTGACAATTTTTTGTGATCTAACCGTTGTTAGTGTTTATTCTATATACAATATGGTTTTACAAGGAATAAATAGTCTTCTTTCAATCTTTACATCTGGCTTGCCCTCTTCGTTTGGTGATGTAATTGCAAGAAAGCAAATAAAGCTGCTACAAAAAGCATCGCAAGAATTTGAATACATATACTATAATATACTAACCGTCATTTATTCCTGTACATTACTACTTATTTTGCCATTTGTAAAATTATATACTTCAGGAATTACCGATACAAATTACTATTTTCCTGTAGTCGGGATACTGTTTGTAATAAATGGATTATTATATAATTTAAAAACCCCTCAAGGAATGCTTGTTATTTCTAGCGGGATGTACAAGGAGACTAAATGGCAATCGACAATTCAAGGACTGTTGATAATAATTTTTGGCTTAATTTTTATTCCTAAATTTGGCATTGTTGGAGCTTTAATAGCTTCAATTATTTCAAATTTATATCGAGATATAGATTTACTTTTTTTCATTCCAAGAAAAGTTACACATAACCCTGTAATATACACATTTATAAGACAGTTAAAAATACTTATTATTGGGTGTTTTGCTAGTTTTTGTTGTTATAAAATAAACTATGATATAAATAATTACTTTGACTGGATAATATATGCCTTGATATGCTTTGGGATAACTTTTTTGATTTTATTATTATTTGATTTTATTTTTGAAAGAAAAAAACTTAAACAAATAATTGTAAGAATTAAGCTTATTATCGGAGGGAAAAAATGAAACTATTTAATGATAAAAAAAATTGTTGTGGTTGTACAATGTGCATGAATATCTGCCCACAAAAAGCAATAACAATGTTAGAGGATGAAGAAGGATTTAAATATCCAGTTATTGATGAAGCAAAGTGTGTTAATTGTGGTCTGTGCAAAAAAAAATGTCCATTAGAAAATGATGAGAAATTAAAAACAAACAATATAAAAGTATATGCTGTTAAAAACAAAAATGAGCAAATTAGATTAAACAGCACATCGGGAGGGATTTTCTCTGTTTTAGCTGAACACTTTTTGGATTTAGATGGAGTAGTTTACGGGGCTGCGTTTGATCATAAAAACGTTGTTAATCATCAAATAATAAAAAATAAAAACGAAATATTTAAGCTGCGTGGTTCTAAATATGTTCAAAGTGAGTTAGGCTATATTTTTACAGACGTTAAAAAAAATTTAGAGTTAAACAAGAAAGTTATTTTTTCAGGAACACCTTGCCAAATAGCAGGATTAAAATCTTATCTACTGAAAGATTATGAGAATCTACTACTATGTGATATTGTTTGCCATGGTGTTCCAAGCCCAAAAATATATAGAGAATATATTAGTTGGATTAAAAGTATATATGGTAATTTTAGTAGTTTTAATTTTAGAGATAAAGAAATATCTTGGCACGGTGCTAATGTTTCAATTATTACCGATAAGAAAAAAATTATAAATACCAATTATCTTAAAACATTTACAGATATTTATTTTAGTGATTTTATCTCTAGACCTTCCTGTGGGAATTGTAAATTCACATCCATAAAAAGAGTGTCAGATATAACAATAGGAGATTTCTGGGGCATAAAAAAAATCGCTCCTAAATTCTATGATAATAGTGGAGTGAGTTTAGTTTTAGTAAATTCAGAAAAAGGTGAGAAAATCTTTGCTGATATTAAAGAAAAATTAAACATTTACGAAAGCAACATAAAGGAGTGTCTACAGCCTCAATTGCTTGAACCAGTAAAACCCAATAGACATAGGGAAAACTTTTGGAATTATTATAAAAAAAAGGGCACTATTAGTGCTTTGAAAAAGTTTTCACATTATGGCTTAAAAAGAAAAATTTTATCATACTCAAAAAGAATCATTAAAAAACTCCTACATAGATAGAAGGTGTCTTATGACTAAAAAGAAAAAGAATTCTAAATTAACTGAAATAGTAATAAGTATAATACTATTTACTATTCTTTTAGTATTATCTATTTCTTTATTTAAAGTGAGTATTATACCAAGTAAGTATTTAATATATATACTAATTGCTTTACTTTTACTTACCATTTTAGTAGTATATTTGATGTTTAAACATCAAAAAAAACTCTTTAAAGTAATTAGTATATGTTTTGGAATAATATTACTAATTGGTGTTATTATAGCTAACTTCTTTAGTAATAAAATAGATGGTATTTTAACTAATTTAACCGATAATAAGTATCAAACTATCGTTTACAGTGTCTTAGTAAGAAAAGATTCATCAGATAATTTAAATGATTATTTAAATAAAGAAATAAGTATTACTAATGATGAGTATTTAGAAAATATTAAAAAAGAAATCTCTAAAAAATTAAATGGAAATTTAAAAATAGAAGATAACTTTGTTAGTATGTTAGATAATTTATTAAATAGTAAAGTAGATTTAATAGTAGTTAAAAATAACTATTTAGAATTATTAGAAGAATCTAATTCAACATCTTTAAGTGGTACTAAAGTATTATTTACACTTGAATTAAATATTTTATCTGAAGATATTAGTAAAGAAGTAAATGTAGCACTAGAGCCTTTTACTGTCCTAATAAGTGGGATAGATACAGCAGGATCTATTAATACCGTATCTAGAAGTGATGTGAATATACTAGTAACGATTAATCCTAAAACTTATGAAATAGTATTAGTTCATATTCCAAGAGATTATTTTGTTACATTTAATTCTACTGGTACTAAAGATAAGCTAACTCATACAGGAATATATGGAATAGACGAAACAGTTAAAACAATAGAAGATTTTATGAATATAGATATTAACTATTACATTAAAATAAACTTTAGTACATTTCTTAACTTAGTTGATTTAATAGGTAATATTGAAGTAAATAATCCAGTAGCTTTTTATAACTGGGGAGTTTATTTTAATGAAGGAACTATTACATTAAATAGTAAAGAAGCACTAATATATTCTAGATCAAGAAAGATGCTTCTAAATGGAGATATAGATAGAGGTCTTAATCAAGAAAGAGTACTTGAAGCAATTATTAAAAAACTAAGTAATCCAAGTACAGCTAAGAATGCTACTAACATATTAAATACAATGAGTAGTTCATTTATAACTAATCTAAGTGAAAGTGAAATAAAAGAATTACTTAACTTTGAATTAAACTATTTACCTGACTGGAAGATAACTTCAACTAATGTAACAGGAAGTGATTTATATACATTAGGTACACCATTTTATCCATACTATGAGTTATATGTCATGGTACCTAATGAAGAGTCTATAGTGAGTGCGAGAGCTTTAATAAAAAAGGTAAAAGGAGAATAGTATGTATAACAATTATGAAAGAGCAAAGGCTTTATTACCTCTATTGAAGGAGTATTATTTAGAACAAGAGAAATTAGGCGAAGAGTATAGCATAAGAGCCTTAACTATAGATAAAAAAGAAATAGCAGAAAAACTTTCATCAGCCTCATTTAATCATACAATGTTATCTCTTCTTTTAAGATCAATGATATCACTTATAGAATCTTATTTAAGTAGTAGAAATGGCAAGTTATTAAAAGAAATGTTTGAAGACAAAAGTTTTAAAAATATATTAGGAAAATTAGCTTTTAAGTATTATAAAGCTTTTCCAATTGATATAACATTTGATTGTAGTGAAGAAGCTTTAGATGATAGAACAATAGCTTTAATGCAGTTACTGAATAAGCAAGTCATAACAAAAGAACGCTTTATTCTAATCGATATTCTTCAAAGATCACTTGCTTACTCAGAACCTTTTCAAAGATTAGTAGAACTTGATAGTCGTGGTCAAATAGATGAAAGTAAGTCCAATTACACAGATTTAGAAAAATAGCAGTAGATAATACTCATAGTCAAAGATAGGAGAGTTATGTATAAAGATTTTAAATTAGCAGAAGTATTAGTTCCTCTTTTAGAAGAATATGCAAAAGAAGCACTTGTACTTTATAATGGATATAGTGCTGAACTAGATGCAAGAAAACAACAAGTTGATAAAAATAAACCAAATACTTCTCAAATTGTAAGAAGTCTCCAAGATGTGTGTGATATGCATATGGGAAATTATCAAATATGCAGTAGAATAATAGAAGAAGCTAAAAGAATATACGGAGAAACTAGACTTGGTGCTAGTTTATATAATAAAAAAAAGGATACTATACTTCAAAAAGGAATCCTTGAATTAGAAAAATTATTTAAAAGTGACGAGTGTATGGATATTTTAGGAAAAATTGCTTATCGCTATTATAAAAAAGACAAATTTCTTATTGCGATAACACCTGAGTTAGATGATAATACAATATTTAATAGATCAATAGCTTTACTACAGTTAAGAAATAATCAAATTATATCAGATGATGATTATATTTTACTTGATACTCTTCAAAGAGCACTTCCACACTCAAAATCATTTAAAAATGAAATTAAACCTACTACTCAAAGATAGGAGGATTTATGTATAATATATTTGAAAAAGCTGAAGTTGTTTTAGATATACTAAAAGAATATTTAACTACTAAAGAAACAGAACTTGACTATTATAAAGATTCATTAAAAAGAATTAGAAATAATGGAAAGTATGATCCTAGAACTCTTTCAAAAGTAGGAGAAAGAACTACTATTTTAGAAGGAATGAAGCCTAATTGTAATAGTATAAAAGATTTATATAAGATTATTAGTACTCTTTATTTAAATTGTGTTAGTGCTTATAGAGCTAAAGATAACACTTATTATAGTTATATTAACTTCTTAGAAACCGCCCTTAATAGTGGGTTATGTACTAATATACTAAGTACTATAGCTTATGAGTTATCTCAAAATAATAGATTTCCTAATCAACTAAAACCTAAAAATCGCTCTTATACAACAGAAGAAATATTTAGTGTAGGTGGATTAACTAAAAAGGAAGCTATTAAATGGGATATAATGCATAGATCTTTAGATTATTTAAAAGAAGAAAATAAACAAAGATAATTTTTTATAAAATAATAATTAAAATAAGAATACTGCTAACAAAAAAATAAAAAGCAAGATAAATCAAGTCAGAAACTTGATTTTTTTCTATTTTATACAACAAACAAAAAATGGTGACTTTAGTTGCATAGTAAGTAATTATGATATACTTATTATAGGAACGGAAGAGAGGATGCCTTTACTATGAAAAGTAAAAAAGCATTTGAAGATATTAAACATATAAATAAAAATGGTTCTGAATATTGGAAAGCAAGAGAACTTCAAGAAGTATTAGAATATGTTCAGTGGCGAAGATTTGAAAATACCATTAATCGAGCAAAAGAAGCCTGTAAAAATAGTCAAAATGATATATCAGAACATTTTGCCGATGTCGGCAAGTTGTCAAGGAGAGCAAATAATGCAAGTGTAGAAATAAATGACTATAACCTATCAAGATATGCTTGTTATTTAATAGTACAAAACGGAGACCCAAGAAAAGAAGTAATTGCCTTAGGACAAACCTATTTTGCTATTCAAACAAGAAAGCAAGAATTAATCGAAAAAGAATATATTTTATTGACGGAAGATGAAAAAAGATTGTATCAAAGAGACTTAACAAAAAAAGGAAATTATTTATTAAACCAAGCAGCAAAAAGTGCTGGTGTAAAAAATTTTGATAAATTTCATAATTATGGATATAAAGGATTATATGCTGGTGAAACTGCTGATGATATCGCCAAGAGAAAAAAATTAAGATATAGGGAAGAAATTTTAGACAATATGGGAAGTGAAGAGCTAGCGGCAAATCTTTTTAGAATCACTCAAACAGAATCAAAACTAAAGAGAGATTTTATTAATAACGAAAGAAAAGCCAATATAACTCATTTTGAATTTGGTAAAAAAGTAAGAAAAGCTATAAAAGGCATGGGTGGAGTAATGCCAGAAGAACTTCCGACACCAAAGAAGAGCCTAAAAGAATTTGAAAATGGCGGAAAAAGGAAAAGAATTGATAATAATTAGTATATAATGTATATTATATACGTAACAAAGATTCTAGCGATCCGTTTGTTAATTAAAGGCTTTTATGGTCCAAGGTTATTTCTATATGGAATATCCTATTTTTTTATAGTATAATGTATTTGGAGATAAATATGAGTAGAAAAAAAGAATTATTTAAAAACACACTAATATTATTATTTGGTAAATTTTGTACCCAATTTTTATCATTCTTTTTATTACCTCTTTATACATCACTTCTAACAACTAGTGAATATGGAACGGTTGATTTAATAAATACTTATGTAGCGCTTTTTATACCTATTATTAACTTAGAATTAGTAGGTGCTTTATTTAGATTTTTAGTAGATGAAAGAACTAATAAAGAAAACCAAAAGAAAGTATTTACTAATATAACAAGTGGTATTAGTATTTTAACAGTTATTTTTGTTGGCTTAATACTTATAATTAACATATTCATTAAAATAGATTATTTATGGTATATTATCTTAAATATTGTAACAATGATAATGTCTGCGATAAGCTTACAAGTAGCGCGTGGAGTTGGCAAGAATATTGATTATACAATTGGTAGCGTTATATGTGCAGTAGGAATAATAGGCTTTAATATCTTATTTTTAACAGTATTCCATATGAGAGTAGATGGAATGCTTCTAAGTTCTGGAATTGGTAATTTACTGTGCTTTATTTATATATTCTTTAAACTAAAACTGTATAAAATGTTTGATCTAAAAGTATTTAATAAATCTAATTTAAAAGAAGCAGTAAAATACTCAGCTCCTCTAGTACCAAGTAGTATTTCATGGTGGATAATAAATGTATCAGATAGAACCATGGTAACTTATTTCTTAGGAATAGCTGCTAATGGAATATACTCTTTATCTAATAAGTTTTCAGGTATATTTATAAGTGTTTATAATGTCTTTAATCTATCATGGACAGAATCAGCTACCATTCATATTAATGATAGTGATAAAGATAGTTTCTTTACAAGTACAATTAATACAATGTTTAAACTATTTTCAAGTGTAGCTTTACTTATAATTGTTACAATGCCATTTATATTTAATATTTTAGTTAATAAACAATATAACGATTCCTATAACTATATTCCTTTATTACTAATAGGATCTATCTTTAATGTTTTAATTGGTTTACTAAGTCCTATTTATATAGCTTTAAAGAAAACTAAAGAAATCGCTAAAACAGCTATTATAGCAGCTATAATAAATATAGCGATCAATTTATTTTTAATTAAACTAATAGGTATATATGGAGCTTGTTTTTCTACTATAATAGCTTTTATGGTAATGAGTATATATAGATATTATGATATTCAAAAATATGTTAAAGTTAAAATAGAAAGAGAAGCAATTATTACTTTAATGGCTGCTTTTACTCTATCGATGTATTTTTATTATTTAAATAATATTATTGGTAATATATTTAGTTTAATGTTAATTACTCTTTATGTTATATATATAAATAAAAATTTATTAAAAACAGGATATAAAGGGTTATTAAATATGACTTTAAAAAGAAATTAAAAAAGATGAAATTATTTTGATTCCATCTTTTTTCTTGCATTATAAACTAGCTCATAGTGTATAGCTACTTCAAGCCAATCATTCATTTTTTGATATTCACGATTTTTATCTAACAATTTAATTGAAAGTTCGCGAACTTTCTTAATAAGTCTTTTATAAGCAAAATATCTTTTAAGCGGGAAAAGAGTAATTGATGTTTTAAAACGATCCATATATAAAGGAGTATCTTCGATTCTCTCTATTTCTTTACCTATCGCAATAGCTTCATCATGCAGTCTTTTTACTTCCTGTTTTAATTCATTTATTTGTACTGCAGCACTATCTTTCTTCATATACACCTCTAATATAATTATAACAAAAAAGATACTAAAAACAACAAGAAGAAATAAATAATTTCTTTTTTATACAATTTTTAAGGAATTTTTCAAATAATATAGTATAATGTAATTATAGGATAGGTGATTAATGTGAGTATTATACTAGGGGCAGTAGCCATATTCATGATATTTAGCCTTTGGTGCTTCTTAAAAGCAGCAAGTAGAGCCGATGCAAGTATTAAAGAATAAAAAGCTTTTAGCGACCATTTCTCTTATCATTTGGCTTTTTGTCATCTTCTTTTTTTCAAATCAAGAAGGAACAAGTAGTAGTGGTACTAGTAATATTATTGTAGATTTTATAATGGCGGTATTTAATCTATCTAAAAACAATTTAGAAACAGTGGCTTTTATTGTAAGAAAACTCGCACATTTTACAGAGTACTTTGTATTAGGACTACTTACAATTAATGCTTTTAAGTATTATATTAAAGATAAACTACTTATGTATTCAATTATATTTGTTTTAATATATGCAGTAAGCGATGAAATTCATCAAGCATTTATACCAGGAAGGGCATCGATGATAATGGATACATTAATTGATTCATTAGGTGGCTTAGTAGGTATTATTACATATAGATGGAAGATGAAGTTAAAATGAAGATAGAATATATTATAAAAAAAATAATTATTGGTATTTTCTTTTTTATTGAAGCTATTTCTTTAATTACAACAACTATTTTTATACAAGGAATGGGCATAATACCAAGTAGTTATAATTCAGTGTATTATTTTTTATATGTATTAACTATTTATGTGTCATTTAGAACAGTAGTTTATATATACCAAGTTATTAAAGCCTTTGAATTAAAAGAAATAATGGTTAAAGAGTATTTAGATAACTTAGATAAAAAAGGTAAAATAATAAAAAGAATCGCTAGTAACATAAATATAATAGTTATGACTTATATTGGTTTTTTTCTTTTTAAAATTAATGAAGTATATAGCTGGGATAAGAATATCTTGCTGCTATTTGGAATAACTGTATTTATGTTTTTGATATCTTTAATATCATTAGCGGTTAATATAAAAAAGTATCAAAAACTAAAAAAGAACTTGTAATTCTTTTTTTTTATTGTATAATATTTTTATTCAGGAGGCCTTATGATTACAAAAGAGAAGAAGGTTAGAGCATTACAAATCGCCATACCACATTATATAGAATATTTAAAGTTAGATTTTGCTGATCACACTCAGATGGTATCAGAATATTCAAGTAATTCAAATGTTCCAGAAAGTGATAAAAGTAAAATATTGGCTGCTATAAACTTTCACTCAACTAAAATGGGTGAAATAGATCTAGATATATCAGATGCAAAGCATATGCAGTTTATATTAGCTTATACAACTAAAATATACAATGAATATGGTACAGAAGAAGGAGACTTACATTTTGACGAGCTTTTAGAAGACGGAAGAGATTCGAAATTTATATCAGAAATTGCAGAAAGCCATTTTCAAATGTCAATGATGGATAATTATCTTAGTGAAGAAGACCTTCAAAATCTTTTATCTTATGGTATTACTTTAGATGAATATAATGAAATACTAAAAAGTCTTTGTAAAAAAAATGTTAAAGTGCTTGAACCAAATAGAAGTGTTATTGAACATGAAGAATAGATAGAATTAACTATCTATTTTTAATTGCTTAATTAACTCATTAAAGATTATATCTCTATTTTCAGAAGTTTCTATATACATAATATTATTATTTCTGCAATATATTTCATTTTGTTTAGAAGTTTCTATATACATAATATTATTATTTCTGCAATATATTTCATTTTGTTTAGAAGTTTCTATATACTTACTACAATAATTAATTAAATCTTCTTTTGCAGTTTTTTTAGTCCAATCAAAATCGCCATCGTATTTTATAATCATATCAGCAAACTCTTCTGCACTAATACTACTTACACCTAAGCAGATAAAAATGTTATCTTCTTTGTTAAAATATGCATTTATATCTTTAATAGTAATATCAACACTTTCAAGAATAATAGGAACACTATTTTTAAACTCTCTTTTATATTTACGAAGAAGTATTTCTAAATATTTAGAAAAATTCTTATTATGTTCAATATCTAGTTCAGGAAATATATTACTCATAGAAACACGCTCACAATCACCGTTAATAAGTGGGTAGTGAAATTTTTTATTTAATTTATGAGCAAGAGTTGATTTACCAGATCTAGGAATACCAAAGATTACAATATTTTTCATGTTATCACCATAAATATATTAACATATTATGTCAGCAAATAAAATATTTTTTCTTCTTTTTAATTGCTTTAAATTATCTTTTTATATATAATTAATATGAACAAATGTTTTAAGGAGAATATATGAATATTTTTGATTGTCATTGTCACTTTGTTACATTAGAAGATTTTAGATTATACAAAAAAACATCTTGCGCTACTAAATATATAAATATTAGAGCTATAAATCATGAAGTATTAGTAAAACCATATGATTTTGATACTTTTAAAGGTATTGAAGGAATGTATTTAACAGAGTCTGTTAATTTAGATAATATTGATGAAGAACTAAAAAGAGTAGAAATAACTTTAAAAACTAATCCTCAAGTAATAGCGATTAAAATATATTTAGGCTATCAAAAATATTATGCAAATGACCCCAAAATAGAAAGAGTTGCAGAACTTGCTTCTAAGTACAATGTATCAGTTATCTTTCACTGTGGCGAATGCTATTTAATAGATAAAATAACTTATTCAAATGCTTTATATATAGAGTCTTTAGCGATAAAATTCCCGCATGTTAATTTTATCGCAAGTCATATGAACTATCCTTTGTTTGATGAAGTATTTAGTTTATGTGAGAAGTATGATAACGTATTTACTTGTATTAGTGGAAGCTTGGATGCTACTGATTTAGAAGAAAGAAATATCCAAGTAAACAAATTAGTAGAAACAATAAATAAGCATCTCAAAAAATATCCAAGACTTAGTAGTAAGCTAATGTATGGTACAGACTTCTTTTCAATCGGAGATGGTTATATAGACGTATCAAACTATATTGATATTGTAAATAAATTAGATATTAGTGATAAAGAAAAAGAAGATATATTATGTAATAATATTTTTAAAGCATATCTTAAATTAAATAAATAAAGGAGAATCACGAAGGAAAATGAGTTAAGATAGTATATTTATTATCTAATTTGTTTACAGTTAATACCAAGTAAAATACAATTTTTGAATAGGGGGATTGAATGTGAAAAAAGCTTTATTATTGACAAATATTATTGTTAAAGAAAACCAAGTGGAGATTTTAAGGGTAGGAAAAGCCAATTATATTTCATTAACTGATTTAGCAAGATATCAAAATTCTTCAGATCCATCATTTACAGTAAAAAATTGGTTAAGAAGAGTCACAACAATAGATTATATTGGGCTTTGGGAAAAAATAAATAATAATGATTTTAATTTGGTCGAATTCGACCAAATTAAAAATGAATATGGAAAGAATTCATTTGCAATGTCACCAACTCAATGGATAAAAAGAACTAATGCAATTGGAATTGTTGCAAAGGGTGGAAAATATAGTATAGGAACATTTGCACATCCTGACATTGCTTTTGAATTTGCAAGCTGGTTATCTCCTGAATTTAAATTATACTTAGTAACCGAATTTGAAAGATTAAAAAGAAATGAAGCATATCAAACAAAAATTGACTGGCAAGCTAACCGAATTCTTTCAAAATTAAACTACGCAGTTCACACTGATGCAATAAAAGAATATATAATCCCAACGCTTACTGAAAAACAAATTAAATTGATTTATGCGGAAGAAGCTGATGTATTAAATGTTGCATTGTTTGGAATGACTGCCAAAGAGTGGCGAGAAAATAACAATGAATTAGCTAAAAAAGGGAACATAAGAGATTATGCGAATTTAATTCAACTGGTTATCTTAAATAATTTACAAAATACTAATGCAGAGTTAATTGAAAATAATGTATCGCAAAGTGAAAGGTTAATTAGATTAAACAATTCGGCTAGAAGGCAGATGAAAACTTTGGAAAAAAATAAAAACATCACTCAATTAGAAAAAATACAAGAGCAAATAAATAATTATTAAAATGCATACCCAAATATAAATAGGAGGTATTATGTTTAAAATACACTCACAGTATAGCCCAAGTGGCGATCAGCCAGTTGCAATAGAAAAACTTGTTGAAGGAATTAATAATGGAACCAAAGAACAAGTCCTATTAGGAGCAACTGGTACTGGAAAAACATTTACAATCGCAAATGTTATTGAAAGAGTTAATAAACCAACTCTTGTTTTAGCGCACAATAAAACTTTAGCAGGACAACTTTATGCTGAGTTTAAAGAACTATTTCCAGAAAATCATGTTGAATATTTTGTTTCATACTATGACTATTATCAACCAGAAGCCTATGTAGCTAAAACCGATACTTATATTGAAAAAGATGCATCAATTAATGACGAGATAGATGAGTTAAGGCATTCTGCAACAGCATCACTATTAAAATATAAAGATGTAATAGTAGTAGCTTCTGTTTCTTGTATTTATGGAATAGGTGAAATAGAAGAATATGAAAAGAAAATGCTTACTATTTCATTAAAAGAAATAGTAAAAAGAAATATGGTAATGGAAAAACTAGTTGAAATGCTTTATGAAAGAAATGAAATTGACTTTAAAAGAGGAACATTTAGAGCTAGAGGGGACACTTTAGAAGTAATTCCCGCTAATGAACATTCAAGAGGAATAAGAATAGAGTTTTTTGGTGATGAAGTAGATCGTATTAGTGAATTTGATATTGTAACAGGAGCTCTTTTAGCAAGTAAAAACTCGGTTAGCATATTTCCAGCTAGTCACTTTGTAACAAGCGATGAAAAGCTTCATGAAGCTGTTTCTAATATCAAAAAAGAACTAGAAGAAAGACTTGCTTATTTTGAAGCAAATGGTAAATTACTTGAACATCAGCGTATTAAAGAAAGAACTAACTATGATATGGAAATGCTTCTTGAAACGGGTTTTTGTCGTGGTGTAGAAAACTATTCTAGACATTTAGCCCTTAAAGAAAAAGGCGCAACACCAACTACTTTAATAGATTTCTTTAAAGGGGATTTTTTACTTATAGTAGATGAAGCACATGTTACAGTTCCACAAATAAGAGGCATGTATAATGGAGATCAAGCAAGAAAAAGAGTTTTAGTTGACTTTGGTTTCAGACTAGAAAGCGCCATGGATAATAGGCCATTAAAGTTTGAAGAATTTGAAAAAAAATTAGATAACGTTATTTATTTATCCGCAACACCTGGTGATTATGAACTTAATAAATGTCCTAAACCAATTGAACAAATCATTAGACCAACTGGTTTATTAGATCCAACTTTAGAAGTTAGAAAAGAAGAAGGTCAAATTGATGACTTGGTAGAAGAAATAAATAAAAGAATCAAAGCTAACGAAAGAGTTTTAATTACTACTTTAACAATTAGAATGTCTGAAGAATTAACAAATTATTTAAAAAAGCTTGATTTAAAAGTAGCTTATCTTCATAGTGAAATAAAAACATTAGAGCGTCTTGAAATAATTCGTGATTTAAGAAAAGGAAAGTATGATGTTTTAGTTGGAATTAACTTACTTAGAGAAGGAATAGATATACCAGAAGTATCTTTAATCGCAATTATGGACGCTAATAAACAAGGGTTCTTAAGAAGTGATAGAAGCTTAATTCAAACAATAGGAAGAGCTGCAAGGAATATAAACGGGCATGTTATCATGTATGCTGATGCTATAAGTGACTCTATGGAACGAGCTATTAAAGAAACAGAAAGAAGAAGAATTATTCAAGCAGAATATAATAAAGCTCACAATATAACTCCAAAAACAATTATTAAAGAAATAAGAGATATTATAAGTAACACTAACCTTGATAATAAGGAGCACATTACTAAACAAGAAAGAAAACAACTAATAATTAGAGTTGAAAAAGAAATGAAAGAAGCAGCTTCTAAGCTAGATTTTGAAAAAGCTACTGAACTTCGTGACATTTTATTTGAATTAAGGAGCGAGTTATAGTGTTTAAAAAAGTCTATGTTGAAATTACTAACCATTGTAATAAAAATTGTTCATTTTGCTCAACTAATTCATTAGAACCATGTGAAATGAGTTTAGATAATTTTGAGCATGTTTTAAAAGAAATAAAGCCATTTACAAAGTATATTTACCTTCATGTAAAAGGAGAACCTTTAATCCATAAACACTTTAAAGAAATAATTGATTTATGTTTCAAATATTCTATTTATGTTAATATAACAACTAATGGATCTTTTTTAAGTAAATATAAAGATACTTTAAAAAATAATATTGTAAAGCAAATTAATATATCTCTTCAAAGCTACAATTCTAAAATAGATGATATAGATGATATTATAAAGTCTTCTCTTTTTATATTAAAGGGTTCTAAAGCTAATATTGTATTTCGCTTTTGGGCTCTTAAAAATAATGAATTTAGTAGTGAGAATAAAATGATTATTACTAAAATAGAAGAATATACAAATACTCATTTATATGAATTAATTTTAAAAGAAAAAAATATCAAAGTAATAGAAAGACTTTATATTAACAAATCACCTCTTTTTCTTTGGCCCAACTTAAATAATCCATATACAAAAGAAGGGTTCTGCTACGGATTAAAAACGCATATTGCAGTTCTTTCAAATGGGGTAGTAACACCTTGTTGTCTAGATTCAGATGGAGTTATTAATTTGGGTAATATTTATAGTGAAAAATTAATAGATATTCTAAATAAAGAAAGAACTAAGAAAATAAAATCATCTTTTATTCAAAATAAATGTAGTGAAGAATTGTGTAAAAGATGTGAATATAGACTAAGATTTAAAAAGATGCTATAATAATAACGGAGTGTAAAATATGAAAAAAGTTATTATTGAATATAAAAAAACAAAGAAAAATAGAATTATTGATTGGTTTATTAGTATTATAGGATATAGTTTAGTATTAATAACAGTTTCCATTTTATTTAAAAAAACCATTTATATTGACAATAGTTATTTTGGAGTTTGGGCATTAGTAGCAGCCATAATTATTAATATTTTAAGCAGAACTATAAAGCCTGTTTTAGTTTGGTTAACCTTACCAATTACGGCTTTAACACTTGGGCTTTTTTATCCTTTAATAAATGTATTAATTTTAAAAATAACCGAGTTTATCTTAATGGGGCACTTTAAAATAAGTGGCGTTATTATGAGTATAATTGTTGCAGTATTAATTTCTGTTTTAAACTTTTTATTAAACGATATGGTTTTAAATAAAATAAAAGGAGGTATTCATGAATAGTGTTATCTTTGAAATAGGAAACTTTAGTCTAAGGTGGTATTCTATTTTAGTATTACTTGGAGCGATATTAGCTTGGTTGTTTTCAAAATATGAAGGAAAACGATTTGGAATACCAGAATCATTCATGTTGAATATGTTCTTTTTTTTAATCCCAATTAGTATAATAGGCGCTAGAATTTATTATGTTTTATTTAATTTAGACTATTATAAATCACATGTAAGTGAAATATTTATGACTTGGAATGGCGGTCTTGCAATTCACGGGGGAATTATATTTGGCTTAATATGGATTTTAATTTATACTAAAAAATACAAAATAAAAACATTACGCATGACTGATATATTAGTAGTAGGACTTTTAATCGCGCAAGTTATAGGTAGATGGGGAAACTTCATGAATAGTGAAGCATATGGACCTATTTGCTCACTTGAATTCCTAAAATCACTACATTTACCAAACTTTATTATAGAAGGCATGTTTATTGACGGATTTTATAGAGAACCAACGTTCCTCTATGAATCAATACTTTCTTTAATAGGAGTTATAGTTATTTTAATATTTAGAAGAAGACCATACACCAAAATAGGTGAGACTACAGCCCTTTATTTAATTTGGTATGGAATTACTAGATTTTTTGTTGAATCACTTAGAACCGATAGTTTAATGCTTAGTAATTTTAAAGTTGCTCAAATAGTATCTATTATAATGATTATAATAGGCGTTATTATTTTTGTAAAAAAAGAGCGAGAACCTAAATTAGAAAATCGTTATAATGATATGGAGTTGATTGAGAATGTTAAATTTTGATAGTATTGTAATAGGATCTGGTATAGCTGGAATGACAGCTTCTATTTATTTAAAAAGAGCAAATCTTAATGTTTTATTAATAGAAAGTACTATTCCAGGAGGACAGATTAATAGATCTTCCTTAGTGGAAAATTATCCAGGTTACAAAGAGATTGATGGCCCAACATTATCTATGAATGTCTTTGAACAAGTAAGTAATCTGAATGTTAAATATGAAAACGAATCTGTTTTATCAGTGAAAAAAGAAGATAAGTTGTTTAGAGTTAAAACAAGCAAAAATGAATACTTAACTAAAACAGTAATAGTTGCATCAGGAAGGCGTCCTCGCGAATTAGGACTACCTAACGAACATGATTTAATAGGTCGTGGTATTAGTTGGTGTGCATATTGTGATGGATTTTTTCAAAAAGGAAAAGATGTTGTTATAGTAGGTGGAGGCAATAGTGCTTTAGAAGAAGCTTTATATTTATCTAATATCGCAAATAAAATATATATTGTTTTAAGAAGCGATAAGTTTAGAGCTGATAATTATTTACAAGATAAAGTATTTAAAAAAAGTAATATTGAAATTATTTATAATGCTAATATTAAAGAACTAATAACAGAATCTGATTTATTAAATGGTGTTTTACTAGATAACGGAAAAACTTTAAAAGTAACTGGTGTATTTGAGTATATTGGAAGTATTCCAAACACAGACTTTTTAAAAGAAACAAATGTTAATTTAAACCATGATTATATTGTTGTTAATAATAAAATGGAAACAAATGTTGAAGGAATGTTTGCTTGTGGAGATGTTATAAATAAAGATATTTATCAACTATCAACAGCAGTAGGTGAAGGAACAGTAGCTGCTAACAGCGCTAGTAGATATTTAGATTAAAGAATGAATTATCATTCTTTTTTTATAATTATTAACTTTTATGATATTATATATTTGGAAGTGATTTTATGAATAATAACTTTAAATATTTATATAATAAAATTAAACCAAATATTAAGATAAATAATAAAATATTTGGTAAAGATACAATTGTAATTGCAGGTCCTTGTACGATTCATGATGAAGAGTCCTTATTGAAGATTGCTTTAAATTTAAAAAAATTGGGTGTTGATATTTTAAGAGGTGGAGCCTTTAAACCAAGAAAAGATCCTTATTCTTTTCAAGGATTAGAAGAAAAAGGATTAGATATTTTAATCAATGTGAAAAAATTAACAGGACTTCCAATTATAACTGAAATAACTTCACTCAAGTTTTTAGAAAAATATATAAATGATGTTGACATTATCCAAGTAGGTAGTAAAAACATGTATAACTATGAACTTTTAAAAGCATTAGGTAAAACTAATAAACCAATTTTACTTAAAAGAAGTATGAGTGCCACCTATGAAGATTGGCTTCTTGCTTCTGAGTATATTTTAAAAGAAGGAAATACTAATGTTATTTTATGTGAAAGAGGAATTAGAACTTTTGAAAAAGATACAAGATTCACTCTTGATATTCAAGCAATTCCTTTTATAAAAAATCATAGCAAGTTACCTATTATAGTAGACCCTTCTCATGCATCAGGACACTCTTATATGATAAAGCCTATGACTTTAGCAGCCCTTATAGCTGGTGCAGATGGTGTTATGATAGAAGTAGATGACTTAGATAAAGCTGTTTGTGATTTAGAACAAACCGTTAGTATTAATGAATTAAAAGAAATTTTAAAAGATATTAAAAAAATTTAAAGAGGTGATTTATGAAAAAAGTTGTTATTCTAGGTGGTGGAACAGGCATGTCCTTTTTAATAAAAGGACTTAAACTATTTCCTCTTGACATAACTGCTGTTGTATCTGTTTGCGATGATGGAAAAAGTACGGGCGTACTTAGAAGTGAATTTAACTTACCAGCTATGGGTGACATTAGAAAAATATTAGTAGCTTTATCTTCAACAGAACCACTTTTTGAAAAGTTACTCAATTATCGCTTTAGTACAACTAGTAGTTTAAATGGCCATACAATAGGCAATCTTTTGTTAACCGCAAGTGCGAATATCTCTGGTAATATGTCAGCTGGCATTGAAACTTTAAGTAAAGTACTCAATTTACAGGGTAAAGTTTTACCTCTTACAGAAGACAATGTTATTTTAATTGGTAAAATGAAAAATGGTGTTATTATTGAAGGAGAACATAATATAACTTCATATGGTAAAAAAATATGTGATGTTTACTATAAAGAAGAACCTGTTGTTAATGATGAAGTAATTGATGCTTTAAAAGCAGCAGATTTAATTGTTCTTAGTATGGGTAGTATTTATACAAGCATTCTTCCAAACTTGATATGTAAGCGAGTTATAGAAGAAATAGATAAAAGTAAGGCACCAATTGTTTATACATGTAACTTAGTAACACAGCCAGGAGAGACAGATGGCTTAAATGTAAGTGATCATATTCGCATTCTAAATAGTTATTTAGGGAAAAGAAAAATAGATATTGTAATCGCCAATAACGGTTCAATTGATAAGAAAATTGCTCATAAGTATGCTAGTTTAGAACAAAAAGATCCGGTTGTTTTAGATATAAAAGAAACAAAGAAAGAAAATGTAAAGATTATTTCCGAAAACTTAGTAGTAATTGAGAACAATCTTTTAAGACATGATTCTCTAAAATTAGGCTATCATATTTTTTCTTTATTAATGAGGTGATTTATGTCATTTACACAAGAAGTGAAAAGTGAAGTTAGTAAACATGGTATAGATGATGTATCAAAGATACCGCTTCTTTCTGCTATTTTAAGTAATAGTATCATAGAAAAAGAAAAAGCCAAGATTGTAACAGAAAATGCATCGCTTGCTCGCTTTCTTTTTAGTTTAATTAAAGAAGTTTTATTAACTACTTCAAAAATAACAGTTAGAAATGGCTATAATTATCACAAAAAACTTATATATATTTTAGAAATAAAAGAATCAAAAATTAAAGAAAAGCTAGGTATTAGTAAATACCTAATTCCTGAACACTATATAATTGATGATGAGGATGCATTAAGAAATTACATAAAAGGTGTTTTCTTTATAACTGGGAGTATAAATGATCCAAAAAAATCAAGATATCATTTAGAATTCTTAGTAGATAATAAAAAATATGCTTATTTTTTTAGTAACTTACTTAATGAATATGAACTTGGAAGTAAAGTTCTTAAAAGACAAACTAAATACATGATTTATATAAAAGAAGCAGAAAAAATAGGTGATTTCTTAAGAATTATAGAGGCAACAAGTTCACTTCTTTACTATGAAGACATTAGAATTTACCGTGATCACAAAAATATGACAAATAGATTAAATAATTGTGAGCAAGCAAATGTTGAAAGAACTATTGAAACTGCCAACAGTCAAATACATGATATTGAGATTATTGAAAAAGAAGATTCTCTAGATTTATTTGATGAAAAAATAAAACAAATAGCTTTTTATAGAAAAAAATATCCTGATTCTTCTTTACAAGAACTAAGCGATATAATTACTCTTGAAACAGGAAAATTGATTACCAAGTCAGGGGTAAACCATCGAATGAAAAAAATTACGGATTTGGCAAAAAAAATAAGAGCTTTAAGTAATAAAAAGTAAATGCTATAATATTGATAGGAAGTGAACATATGGAAGAAGTAGATGATTATGTTGAAAGTGAAAAATTAGTTCAATTAAGGGCCAGAAAAATAGAAATACTAAAAGACATATACTCTTTAGAAAAAGAAAAAGAAGAACCCGCATATATAGTTTATTCTATTGAAAAACAAATAGCTCATAATGATAAATATCATAAAGATTTTAAAGATAGAAGAAAAGACTTATTAAAGCATTTTAAACAAATAGCAGTTATTGGTGCTATTTTGACGGTTCTTCTTACAGCAACAGCGTTTGGAATTTCAAGCACTTTAATTTTACCAACAGCATTACTAGCTAGCTCTGGAACAGGTATTATAGCAGCAGAATCAACTATTAGAAGACACTTTCTTCATAAAAGGAATTATGGTTATCGTAAAATTAAAAAAAGACATATGAATTTATATGATACGATGGTCTATGATTTAGAAAGCTTTGAAAAAAGAATTGAACTAAATAAAAAAGAGTTGGCCCGTATAGAAGACTATATATATGATATTGAACACCCAAGAACTTCTAATGTTTCCTTTGTGCCTCCTGATTTTTCTTTAATGCAAGGAGGAAATCCTATGTATGATGATACTACAGTTGCTGGATATCAAGCATTTGGACTGGGAAATGATTTATCTTTTTCTGACAGAATACCAGAAGAAATGAGATTTGGGGAACTATACGATCCATATAAAGAAAGACATAGAAGATAGAACATAGTTCTCTTTTTTTATAATACTTTTTTTATTTTCTATTTTATAGTATAATTAATATGGGTGATATTATGCATAAAATATATCGTAAAATAACAAGAGAAATCAAAAAAAGCAAAAGAGTTATTTTAATGGGACATAAAAATATTGATTTAGATGCTTACGGTTCTTTATTAGGATTATATGAAATATGCACTCACTTAAGAAAAAAAACATTTTTATTTATGAATAAAGATGTCAATGATTCCGTTACAAAAGCATTAAAACTAGAGAATAAGGAATCTATTCATATTTATGAATTAGATGATTTTAATAGTAAAGATTTACTAATAATAGCGGATACTAATAAAGAAACTTTGGTTGAATCTTCTAGTTTACTCAAAAAAATACCCAGAAAAATTGTAATAGATCATCATATAAAAGATGAACCAATTAAAAATACAATTGTATCTTATGTGCTTGAAACATCTTCTAGCGCATCAGAAATGGTTTTAAACTATGCTTTATATTTAAGAAAAAAGCTTAGTTCAATTACTGCTACAATCATGTTAGCTGGTCTTGAAATAGACACTAATAGTTATGAAATAAGAACAACTCCAAAAACTTATGAAACAGCAGCTAATCTATTAAAAATGGGGGCAGATATTTCTTTAAAAAAAGATCTTTTAAAACAGAGCAAAGAGGAGTATATTAGAAGACAAAAGCTTTTAAAGCATACTTATATGTTAGATAATAAAACAGCAATTTGTGTATTTGATCAAAAAATCTATAAAAAAGAAGATTTAGCGATCATTGCTAATGAATTACTTCAATTTGATAACGTTAAAGCAGGATATGCAATAGGTAAAATTGATGCAAAATTAATTGGTATTAGTGCTAAAAGCTTAGGAAATGTGAATGTTGAAAAAGTAATCAACAAACTTGGTGGTGGTGGACACATTAATAATGCCGCAACCCAAATAGAAAGCAACAATTTAAAAGAGGTAGAAAAGAAATTAACTCAAATTATAAAGGAGTGATTATATGAGAGTAATACTAATTACAGATGTAAAAAAACAAGGTAAAAAAGGCGAAGTTATCGAAGTATCAGATGGATATGCAAAAAACTTTTTATTCAAAAATAATTTAGCGATCATTGCTGACAGTTCAGGGTTAAAACACTTAGAAACACTTAAACATAAAGAACAAGAGGAAAAAGAAAAACTAAAAAAAGAAGCTTTATTATTAAAAGAAAAAATCGAAAGAGAAATTATTTCTTTTAAAGTTAAAACAGGAAAAGAAGATAAAGTATTTGGAAGTATTAGTCAAAAACAAATAGCAGATGAATTAAGTAAAAAAAGTATCAATGTTGATAAAAGAAAAATGTTTTTTGATACTAGCCTTTCTTCTTTAGGAACACATATTGTTAAAATTGAATTATATAAAGAAGTTTTAGCAGAACTAAGAGTTGAAATAAAAAAAGAAAGTAGGTAATACTTATGGCTGAAAGGCGAATTCCCCATGATATAGAAGCGGAGCAGTCGGTATTAGGCGCTATGTTTCTATCTAAACAAGCCTTACAAAAAGGTGTTGAGTCTTTAACAAAAGACTTGTTTTATCTTGATTCTCATATCAAGATTTTTGGGGTAATGAGTGAATTAGCGGAAAGTAAAGCACCCGTTGATGTTACAACAGTAAGTGCTGAGCTTAAAAAAAGAGATTTACTTAAACAAGTTGGTGGTAATGAGTATTTAAGCGAGTTAATGAATATCGTTCCCACTGCTTCCAATGTTGATGAATACATTAAAATAGTTGATGAAACTGCAACGCTTAGAAGATTGATAGATGAAGCGACTTCTGTTGTAAGTGAATGTTATTCACAAAATAAACCAGTTTCAGACATTTTAGAGAATGCTGAAAAAAAGATATTAAGTGTTGTTAAAACTCAAAAAGGAACAGAATTTAGAACAATCCAAGATGTCTTATTTAAAACACAAAGACAGCTTGAACAACTATCACAACATCATGGAGACTTAACAGGAATACCTTCAGGATTTTATGATTTAGATAAAAGAACTTTAGGATTTCACGAAAATGAATTAATTATTTTAGCAGCTCGTCCCGGTATGGGAAAAACTGCAATTGTTCTTAATTTAGCTACTAATGCCGCTATTAATACTAAAAAAACAGTTGCGATTTTCAATATGGAAATGAGTGCTGAACAATTGGTACTAAGAATGCTTTCATCAGTTGGTCAAATTGATAATAACAAGTTAAAATCAGGACACTTAGAGCATGATGACTGGCGTAAATTAAATGAAGCAATAAGTAGATTAGCTGATGCTAAAATATATATTGATGATACAGCCGGCATGACAGTTAATGAAATGCGTGCTAAATGTAGAAGACTTTCATCTAGTGAAGACGGTCTTGATTTAGTAATCGTCGATTATTTACAGCTTATTAGTGGTCCAAGTAAGTCAAATGCAAATAGACAACAAGAAGTATCTGATATTTCAAGAGGACTTAAAATGATGGCTATGGAATTAAAAGTTCCAGTTATTGCCGCTGCGCAACTTTCACGTAGTGTAGAAACCAGAGAGGATAAAAGACCTTTACTTAGTGATTTAAGAGAATCAGGCTCTATTGAACAAGATGCAGATATTGTTTCGTTCTTATTTAGTGAAGCTTATTATAAAAAAGATTTGGCGATCGATGAAAACACAGTTAAAACAGAAGTAATAATCGCTAAACATCGTAATGGTTCTACAGGTACTATAGAACTAATATTTAAGAAAAATACGAGTACATTCGTTAATTTTATAAACAATAAAGAGTAGGTGAAAAACTTGAAAAAATTTATTCAAATTATACTTGTTATAGGTATAAGTTGTTTTGCTTTCTGGCTTGGTTTTGGACAAGAACAGAAAAGAGAACCAAACTCATACTATAATGTTTTTTTAGATGGAGAGCTTATTGGAACTATTAATTCTAAATCAAAATTAGAAAAATACATTAATGTTCAAAATGAATTTATAAAAAACAAGTATAAAGTAGATACAGTTTATTCACCAAATGGTTTAGAAATCGAAAAAACAATTTCTTATACAAATGAAATAAATACAATAGAAGAAGTTTACAATAAAATAAAAGAAAAAAAAGCTTTTACTATTAAAGGGTATCAACTAACAGTTAAAGAGAGTAATGATCAACAAGTAATATACGCAGTAGAAAAGAGTATTTTTGAAAACTCGCTAAGAAAAACAATTGAAATATTTGTCGGTGCAGAAAACTATTTAAACTATGTTAATGATAAACAAAGTGAAATAAAAGAAACAGGAAAAAAACTTGAAAATGTTTATATTGAAAATGATAAAACAATAAGAGAAACTTATATATCAACTGATGAGATAATTTATACAGATGCTGATGATTTAAGTCAATATTTAATATTTGGTAAAGATATGAAAAAAAGAGAGTATATAGTTAAAGTAGGAGATACTATTTCAGCTATTGCTTTTAATAATAAAATAAGTATTGAAGAATTCCTTTTATCAAATCCAGATATAAAAAGCTCAAAAAGCTTGTTATTTGCGGGACAAACTGTTCAAATAGCGGAAACCAGTCCACAAATAAAAATTGTAGTTGACGAGTATGTTGTAGAAGACGTTGAAGTAACTTATCAAACAATAGAACAGTATGATAATACTTTAGCGATTGGTAATAATAGAGTAGTTCAAGAAGGTTCTAATGGAACTGATAGAATTTCTAAAACCGTTACTAAAGTTAATGGGACGATTACTAATGTTAATACTGAAAGCAAAGTAGAAATGAAACCAACCGTTAATAAAGTTGTTTTAATAGGTCAAAAATATATTCCGACTGTTGGAAGTCTAGCTTCTTGGGGATGGCCTACTGATGGCGGATGGACAATCAGTTCATATTATGGATACCGAATTAACCCTATTAGTGGTGCAAGAGAGTTACATAACGGAATAGATATAGCCGGTACTGGATATGGATCTAACATATATGCTACCAATAATGGTGTTGTGACAACTGCATCATATAACTATGTTAATGGAAACTATGTTATTATAAATCATAATAATGGATACTATACTTACTATGGCCATATGTCACAAATGACTGTCCAAGAAGGACAAACAGTTGCTCGTGGAGAAGTCATTGGTTATGTTGGAACATCAGGCTGGGCAACAGGGCCACATTTACACTATACCATTTATATCGGAGTTCCTTATAGGGGTGGATATGAAATAGATCCACTAACTGTGTATAGATGAGAGTTTCTGTTTTAGCAAGTGGTTCTAGAGGAAATTCAACCTATATTGAAACTGATAACTTAAAAATATTAGTTGATTTAGGAACTACTTCAAAATATATAGAAAATAAATTAGCTGAGCTAGGAGTAAGCCCTAGCTCAATTGATTATATACTACTAACTCATGATCACTCTGATCATACAAGCGCTCTTAAAACATTTGTAAGAAAATATAAAACAAAAGTTTTACTAACAGAAAAGCTAAAGCCAGCTATTGATAATATAATTGTTCTAGAAAATTATTTATTTCTAGAAAAAGAAAATATACTACTAGATTTAGAAATAACATCTTTTAAGACTAGTCATGATGCGGTTGATTCTATTGGATTAATTTTTAAAAGCAATTCGAAGTCAATAGTTTACATTACTGATACAGGTTACATAAATGTAAAGTACTTTAGTATGCTTAAAAATCATAATATGTATATTATGGAGAGTAATCATGATATAGAAAAACTTTTAAATGGTAAGTATAGATATGACTTAAAGGTAAGAATACTCGGAGATAGTGGGCATTTATCAAATGAGATGTCTTCTGACTATTTAAAAGAGTTTGTTGGAGATAAAACTGAAAAAATTATACTAATTCATTTAAGTGAAGAAAATAATGAAGTATCTCTTGCCTATCAAATGCTAAAAAATAAAATTAGTGATAAAGAAATAATTATCGCGAGTCAAAATGAAAGAACGGATTTGATTGATGTATGAAAATAATATGTGTAGGTAAAATCAAAGAGTCTTTTTATAAAGAAGCTATTTTAGAATATTTAAAAAGATTATCTAAATATACTAATATATCTATTATAGAGGTAGACGATTGCGACTTTGATAATATTTCTTTAACTTTAGAAAAAGAAAAAAATGATATTTTAAAGCACATTTCTGAAAAAGATTATATTATAACTTTAGATATAGAAGGAAATAATATTACTTCTTTAGATTTTTCTAAAAAATTAGAAAATACTTTAATCGTTAACTCTAATATAACATTTGTAATAGGTGGTTCGTATGGACTACATAGTGATGTTAAAAAAAGAAGCAATTATTCACTAAGTTTTTCTAAAATGACATTTCCACATCAATTATTTAGAGTTATATTGTTAGAACAAATTTATAGAGCTTATAGAATAATAAATAACGAATCTTATCATAAATAGGGAAACCTATTTTTTTAATCTTGGTTATTTATAAATTAGTAGATTAAATTATCAATTTGTGGTAAAATATAATCTGAAAGTAATTGAAAAATGGTGATAAAATGGGCAAAATAATTGCATTAGTTAATCAAAAAGGTGGGGTTGGTAAAACTACTTCTAGTATCAATTTAGCAGCTTCTCTTGGTGTTTTAGATAAAAAAGTTTTATTAATAGATTTAGATCCACAAGGTAATACTACAACAGGAACTGGTGTTGACAAAATAGAGATAAAACATTGTATTCATGATTTATTAATAGGTGAAGCAAACATTAATGAAGTTATTGTTAAAACAAAGTTTAAAAATCTTTTTGTGCTACCTGCTACTATTCGTTTAGCTGGAGCTGACATTGAATTAATGGAAAAAAGTAGAAACATTGAAGGTTTTTTAAAAAATGGTCAATTAAAAAAGCACCTAGACTTAATAAGAGACTCTTTTGACTATATTATTATTGATTGTCCACCTTCACTTGGAATACTTACAACAAATGCACTAACAGCAGCTGATTCTGTTATGATACCTGTTCAGTGCGAGTTTTTCGCACTTGAAGGAATTATGCAACTATTAAATACAATTATGATGGCACAAAAAAGTTTAAATACAAAACTAGATATTGAAGGTGTTCTCCTTACCATGTTAGATAATAGAACTAATCTAGGACTTGAAGTGGTAGAAGAAATAAAAAGCTACTTTAAAGAAAGAGTATATGATACAATCATTCCAAGACTCGTTCGTTTATCAGAAGCTCCAAGTCACGGGAAACCAATTGGATATTATGATGAAAACAGTCGTGGAACAGAAGCTTATTTAAATTTAGCAAAGGAAGTGATTGAGAGAAATGGAAACAAAGAAGCGAGCGCTAGGTAGAGGTCTTGAACAACTCTTTAATAGTGACAATCTAGATTTAGAAACAATTGAAAAACAAATTTATGAAACAGCATCTAATGAAGAGGTATTAGAAGTTAGTTTAGATGAACTTCGTCCAAATCCTTATCAACCAAGGAAGATTTTTAAAGATGAAGCTTTAAGAGAACTTTCTGAATCTATTAAAACATATGGTGTTTTTCAACCAATTATTGTTAAAAAAAGTATCAGAGGATATGAAATAATAGCTGGTGAAAGAAGAGTAAGAGCATCTAAAATGGCAGGACTTTTAACAATACCTGCGATTGTTAGACAATTTAGCGATGAACAAATGATGGAAATCGCAATCCTTGAAAATCTTCAAAGAGAAAATTTAAATATTATTGAAGAAGCTTTCGCATATAAACAAATGATTGAGAAGCTAGAACTTACTCAAGATGAACTTGCAAGAAAAGTAGGTAAAAGCAGAAGTCATATTACTAATATTTTAGGGATACTTCGTCTACCTAAAGAAGTAAGAGATTTAATTTTAGAAGAAAAGCTTTCGATGGGACATGCCAGAATACTAAGCAAACTTGAAAGTGAAGATAAAATAAAAGAGATGGCTCTTAGAATTGTTAATGGTAATTTACCAGTTCGTGAAGTTGAGAAGTTAGTAGATAGTACTGAATTTGAAAGAAAAATTAAAATTGAAAGAAAAAAAAGAGAAGAGGATAAAGATTTAAAATATGTTGAAGATCTTCTTTCTGAAAAGTTAGATACAAGAGTTAAAATAAAAGAACACATTATTCAAATATCATATGCGAATACAGCTGATTTGAATAGAATTTTAGAAATTATTAGTGTTAAAGAAAATTAAAGTGGTGATTTAGTTGAAAGAATATAAGCTAAATGATATAGTTATCATGAAAAAAGCTCATCCATGTGGTTCTAATGAATGGGAAATCACAAGAATGGGAATTGATATTAAAATCAAATGTTTAAAGTGTGGAAGAAGTATAATGATACCAAGAATTGAATTTGATAAGAAAATTAAGAAAGTAAAATAGGAGGAAATATGCGTAAGAGCAAGAAGAAATTTGGCCCTGTTACAGCTATTTTAGTTACTACTTTAGTAGTAATGATTATAACTTCTATTTTGTCTTTAATGGGTTTTGATGGCCAAAAAACAATAATAGCTGCTACTAAGTTAGAAACATATTTAGTTACCGTTAAAAATATATTTTCATTAGAAGGAATTAAGTTTTTATTAACAGATTCTTTTAGTAGTTTTTTAACTTTTAAACCAGTTTTATACTTAGTAGTTTCTTTAATTACCGTTGGCATTATGGAAGCAAGTGGTTTAATTAAAATTATTGCGGATAAATTTAAGAGACTAAAATTCAAATATTTAACAATGTTAGTAATGATTATTAGTTTAATATTTACTTTCTTTGGAGATTATAGCTTTGTTTTATTAATACCTATAATAGCAAGTGTTTATAAGCATATTGGAAGAAATCCAATACTTGGTATTGTTACTGTTTTTGTTTCATTAACACTAGGCTATGGACTAGGATTTATGTATAATTACAATGAATATACATTAGGGAAATTAACAGAAATAGCCGCTCGAGTTGAGGTAGACAAGACATTTTCATTTACTTCCCTTTCAAATATTTATATTATGATTGCATCATCTATAATTCTCATTATATTTGCATCAACAATGATTGATGAAAAAATAGCCGCTAAATTTAAAAATCCAGAAATTGAATTAGAAGAACTTAATGTTTCTAAAGTGGCTTTACAAAAAGCAGCAATGGTTTTTCTATTATGTATTTTAATAGTCATTTACTCTATTATTCCTGGAAGCAACTATACTGGATTTTTACTAGATAGAAATGAAGTTACTTATTTAGGACAGTTATTTGGACCAAATGCTATATTTGGATTAGGACTTCCTTATATTATTATGCTTATAGCGATGCTTTGTTCATATGCATATGGTAAGTTCTCTGGAAATATTAGTGGAACATTTAGTTATAATGAGGCTTTATCAAGTTCATTTTCTAAAATGGGATATTTATTTGTTTTAATGTTTTTTATTTCACAATTAATAAGTATTATTAATTGGACTAATATTGGCGAAGTATTAACTGCTAATATTTTAACATTTATAAGTTCGGTAGAATTTTCTGGTGTTCCACTACTATTTTTAATATTCATAGTGGTAATATTTATGTCTATTCTAATACCAAATGTAATTGATAAATGGACTCTTTTATCACCAGTAGTAGTACCTTTATTAATGCGTTCTAATATAACTCCAAATATGACACAGTTTACCGTTGAACTTGCAGATGGAGCAGGAAAAATGCTAACACCACTTTTCCCGTATTATATTATTATGCTAGGATTTATTTATAAATATAAAGAAAAAAATGAAATATCATTATTTGAAACAACAAGATTGTTAATGCCACTTACTTTAGCAGTAACGGGCATATACTTACTTATAATCCTTTGCTGGTTTATAATAGGTCTTCCACTTGGAATTGAAACATTCCCTTCATTATAGGGGTGTTTTTTTTGTCAATAAGTGTTATAATTTTGTCTAGGAGGAAATACATATGAGTTTAACAGCCGGAATTATTGGACTACCTAATGTTGGAAAATCAACATTATTTAACGCTATTACAAAAAAGAATATATTAGCGGCTAATTATCCGTTCGCAACAATTGATCCTAATGTGGGGGTAGTTACCGTTTTAGATAAAAGATTAGAGTTTTTAGAAAATCTTTATATGCCTGAAAGATTAATACCAACAACATATGAATTTACTGATATTGCAGGTTTGGTGAAAGGTGCTTCTAAAGGAGAAGGTCTTGGTAATAAATTTTTATCTCATATAAGAGAAGTAGACGCTATAGTTGAAGTTGTAAGGTGCTTTGATGACAAAAATATAATACATGTTGAAGCAGGTGTTGACCCTAAAAGAGATGTGGATATTATAAATATGGAGCTTATTTTAGCTGATTTAGAAGTTATTGAAAATAGAATTGCTCGTATTGGTAAAAAGGCAGCTCTTTCTAAAGATAAAGAAGCTATAAAAGAAAATGAACTAATGAATAAAATAAGAGAGTCTTTATTTGAATATAAACCTGTTAGATCACTTACCTTAGATGAAGAAGAAAAAAGTATGATTAAAGCTTTTAATTTATTAACAAGTAAACCTATTATTTATATGGCTAATATTAGTGAAGAAGATTTATTAAACGATGGTAATAGTTATGTAGATGAGCTAAGAGAATTAGTTTCTAAAGAAAACAGTGCAGTGATTACAGTATGCGCTAAAATAGAATCTGAATTAAGTGAATTAAATGATACAGATAAACAAGCTTTTTTGGATGATCTTGGTATTAAAGAAAGTGGGTTAGATAAACTTATTAAAGAAACTTATAAACTGTTAGGTCTTTCTACTTATTTTACCGTAGGTAAAGATGAAGTAAAAGCTTGGACATTCAAAAATGGTATGAAAGCACCTGCTTGTGCAGGTATAATTCATACTGACTTTGAAAGAGGATTTATTAGAGCTGAAGTAATGAGCTATGAAGATTTGAAAAAATATGGCACAGAAAAAGATGTTAAAGAAGCAGGACGTCTTCGAGTTGAAGGAAAAGAATATTTAATGCAAGACGGGGATATTTGCAATTTTAGGTTTAATGTATGATAAGAGATTTTTTTGTTGGTGTATATCCAGCTATTAAAGCATTTGGATTAGAACATATTATTATAAGTTTTTTATTTATTATAGGGCTTGTTTTAATAGTCATCAATAAAAAAAAGATACATAATATTAGTTCAAAAAATAAAAGAAAAATAACTATTTATATTATTTCTATTTTATTTTTAAATATGACCATTTATTATCTTGCAAAAGTATTTTATGGCACATTTGATTATATCAATAATCTGCCACTTCATTTTTGTTTTATATCAGGTTATTTATTTATGTATGCATGGCTTACCAAAAACATTAAGTTGATTAAATTAACTTATTTTTGTGGTTTTTTAGGACCTTTTGTTGCGATGATTTGGCCCAATCCACCAACATATATAAGTTATACTTTTTATCAGTTTATTATTAGTCATCACTTTTTCTTCTTAGGAAATTTATTTTTATATTATGCATATAATTACCAAATAAAAAAAAGTGATTATTTTAAAGTTTTTATCGTAGTAAATATAATTTTTTTAACAGTAGGAATATTTAATGCTGTTTTTAATACAAATTATATTATGTCAAAATCTTTGCCAGAATTTTTTCTTAATTTATATCCTTTTTTTAGAAACTACAATTATACAGTATTATGGGTTGAATTAGGAGGGATAGTAGCAGCATTAATTGCTTATATACCAGTTTATTTTAATAAAAACAAAAAATTTATAAATGTGATTAATTAGGAGGATTTATGAACGAAGTATTTAAGAAATTGGGAAAATTAAACCAGACACCAGAATATCAAAGGTTATTATTAGAATTCTATGATGAGGTTATGAGTTCTCTTCAAGGAAGCACAAATTTCACAATCTCACTTACAGAAATTGACAGAAAATTATTGTTTGAACGTTTATCAGAAATTGAGCCTAATATAAGAGAGTTAAGATCTTTAATAGAAGAGGCAATCGTTTTATACAATAATAAATATTCTAGAGGTAAAAGAAATCATTAATTAACATAAAAAACTTTACTTTAATTAAAAAGTTTGATATAATCAACCTCGAGTATTAGTTTACTCCTTGCCTTACAATATAAGGCCAAAGACCATGAGGAGGTGGAAAAAATGAAAAAATACGAAATTATGTTTATCGTAAGACCAACTATCAGTGAAGAGGATTCAAAAAAAGTTGTTAAAAACTTTGAAGATGTAATCACAAAAAATGATGCTACTTTAACTGAAAATAAAGCAATGGGTCAAAGAGAACTAGCGTATGAAATCAAAAAATTTAATAGCGGATACTACTTCTTATTTGAAGTTGAGTCAAATACTGACAAAGCTGTTAAGGAATTTGATCGTCTAGCACTAATCAGCAATGATATTATTCGTCATCTAGTTACAAAAGTAGAAGAATAATGGAGAAATATTATGAATAGAGTTGTATTAATAGGAAGACTTACTGGTAAACCAGAGTTAAGATATACTAACACTAATTTACCATTTACAAGATTTTCTATCGCTGTTAATCGTAACTTTACAAATGCACAAGGTCAAAGAGAAGCTGACTTTATTAACATAATTGTTTGGAGAAAACAAGCTGAAAATGTTTGTAATTATCTAGATAAAGGAAGTCGCGTTTCAGTTGAAGGTCGCATTCAAACAGGAAGTTATGATGACAAAGATGGAAACAAGCGCTATACAATGGAAGTTGCAGCTGATAGTGTAGAATTTTTAGACACTAAATCAGAAAGAGAAGGAAGAAGCTCGTCTTCACCATATGATTATCAAAATAACAATAATAACAATATGAATAACAATGTTACAGTTGATGCTAATCCTTTCGCTGATTTTGGTGATGAAATAACTATAGATGACAATTTCTTAGAATAAGGAGGAAATATGGCAGAGTTCTTTAGAAAAAAGAAAAAAATATGTCAAATGTGTGCAGGTAAAACTGTTGATTATAAAGATGTTGAAATTATCAAAAAATACATAAGCAATGATAGTAAAAAAATACTACCAAGAAGAATGACAGGTGCTTGTGCAAAACATCAAAGACACATTGCAGCAGAAGTAAAAAAAGCTCGTTTTATGGCTTTAGTATCATATACAAAATAGATTTTATATCTATTTTTTTTTGTTCTATTTGCAAACCCTTAATATTATGCTAAACTATTGATTGTAAAGAGGTAAGATATGATTAACTTTATTGTATGTGATGATTTTGTTTCTATAACAGAAAAAGTAACTCTATTAATAGATAAAGTTATGATGAAAAATAAAATAGCTTATAAAAAGCATATTTTTCATGATTATGATGAACAATTTAGGAAAGTAGTTAAAGAAGAACTGCCAAATAAGATATATTTTCTAGATATAGAAACTAAAAGTGCATCAGGAATTGAAATGGCTCGTTTAATCAGAAAAACAGATATAAACAGCATTATTATATTTATGACTATTCATGAAGACTTGGGAAGTATTTTACTTCATGATGAGTTAATGTTTTTAACGTTCATTTCTAAATTTGATAATTTTAATACGAGAATAGATTCTGCTATAAAAAAAGCAATTAAAATAGTTGGAGAACATAAAAATATTAGATTTACTGATAAAGGAATTATTTATACGATTCCTCTTGATAATATTTTATATATAACCACTATTACTTCTGAACGAAAAACTTTAATTGTAACAGACAACATCAGATTTAAAGTAGGTATTTCTTTATCTGATATAACCTCCAATTTAACTGACAATTTTAAACAAACACATAGAGCTTGTTTTATTAATATGAATAGAACGACAAAAATAGATAGAAGGAAAAAAGAGATAATATTTGATAATTCAGAGAAAATAGATCTTTTATCTTCTAAGTATAAAAAGGAGATTGTATGATAAATTCATTAGTTATTTTAATAGATAGTATTATTTTTGGTTTGGCGCTTTTTTATGCTTCATCTAAAATTCTAAATAAAAAACTTTTTCTAAATAAAAGTCTATATATACTTACAATAATACTATATTTATTTATAAGTTATTTATCAACAGACAGTATAATACGTGTACTAATACTATTTATTTTATTTTCTTTAATACTTGCAAAAACTTTTTCGATTGATTTAGTTAAAGGAACAGTTACAGCTTTTATCGTTTTAGTACTTAATTTAATAAGTGAAATACTATATACTTTATTCATTGTCATTCTTTTTAATAGCTCATTAGAATTTTTAAAAGAAAATTATTTTGGAACTATTTTAACCAATATTTCTATAGCGGTTATTTTAATATCTCTAGTAATCTTTTCTAAAAAATATCTTATTAAATTATTAGATAAAATAGCTGTTCAAAATAACAAATTAATATATTTATTTTCGTTCTTATCATTTTTATCAATCACTGTATTAGTTTACTATTATTTCTTTAAAAATAATTTTCAAAATAGTCTTATTATGGCTCTACTAATATTAATTATTTATATTAGTATGACTCTCAGTTTATTTTTTGAACTTCATAAAAAAAACAGGCTTGAATTTGAATATCAAATGGTTTTAAAAAACATGGAAGAATATGAAAAATTATATTCTTATCAAAGAATGCTTAACCATGAATTTAATAATAACTTAATGGTAATTAGAGGATTGTCTTCTAAAAATAATAAAAAGCTTTTAGAATACATTGATAATATATCAAACTTTAAAAGTTCTGACATAGCTGATTCTACCAACATTTTAAAAAAAATCCCATCTGGTGGATTACTTGGACTTTTATATTCAAAAATTTTAGTTATGAATAATAAAAAAATTTCTTTTGAATTAATCGTCAGTAAAAATTTCAAACGAAGTATTTATAAAAATATACCAGATAAAACAAAAAATGATTTGTGTACACTACTTGGAATATATTTAGATAATGCAATTGAATCATTTAATAACTCTAAATTAAAAAATATATTGGTAGAAATAAATATATTAGACGGCTTTTTAAATGTTTCTGTAGTTAATAATATTTCAGGTAATGTTGATTTATCTAATATAGATAAAAAGGGTTATTCTACAAAAGGAAAAAATAGAGGATATGGTCTTAGTATTGCTGAAAATATTGTTAAAAAAAATAGTGATATAAATGTAGAAACTTATATCACTGGATTTAATTTCAGACAACTAATAAAAGTAAAAATGTAATTAAACTACATTTTTATTTAATTAAGGATTTAGGGCAAACAGGTTCATCCATCCAGAAAACAACGCAAGCACTGCTACCTAATTTAGCAACTATTGTAGCGATTCCAATTAATAGAGTAATCATTTAATCACCTCCTTTCGATAGTTGTCGTAAGGGGTGTCAAATATTTTATAAGTTATTTTAGAAAGCATTATATTTTGAAAAAGAACAGCTAACAATAAAGAATTACTTATAAAAGAGTCGTTACTAATTAATGAAAAAGTCATCATTAATAAAGCTATTAAAGAAGAAATAATTTTTAAAGTTAATCTTCTTTTTTTATTTACAATTGGTCTTTTTAAAGTATCCGCAGGCGCATTTTTTATGATAAATATTATATTCAATATTAGTAAAAAAATTTTTATATTAAAAGGAATAATAATATTTTTAGAAACAAATGTTAAAGATAAAAATGAGATAAGTGAAAATAATAAACAAATCGTACTATTTTTAGCGTGAACTCCGAATGACGGAATTCTAATAAAGTTATAAAACAAAGTAAATATTAATATTTCATAAAATATATTTAAAATATAAGAAATAGATAATATAATAATTGTTTTAGTAATTAAAATATAAAGAGATTCAAGTCCATAAGAAATAATCTCTAATTTTTCTTTACTAACTTCTTTCTTTTTTATCTTATTTAGTAATGCACTTATTATTTTTTTCTTCACAAACTACCTCGAATTAAGAACATTTTACTACTTAACTTTAAAGATGTTTTTTATTTAGCGTTAAAGTCAATAAAGTATGATTAATTAGTTAAAAAAATTTTTTTCAAATATAAATATATGTTTCGTGTAAAAAAATAGTCACTTCATGCAAAAAAACATAAAAAAATTTATAAATTTTGTTAATATTAAAAAAGCGAGGAGTAGAGAGTATGCGTGGCAAAGTAAAATGGTTTAATGCTGAAAAAGGTTTTGGTTTTATTGAGCATGAAGATAATAATGATATTTTTATTCATTATTCAAAAATAATAGCAGAGGGTTTTAAAACATTAAATAAAAACGATATAGTTGAGTTTGATTTAAATGATTCTAATAAAGGTTTAATTGCTGAAAATATCACATTAGTAGAAAGCGGAAAGTAAGCTTTCTTTTTTATTGTAATAAAATACTATTTATGGTATATTTAAAATAATAGGAGGTATTAATATGAAACAAAAAAATGCCTTTACATTAATAGAAATACTTGCGGTTATTGTTATTTTAGGACTACTTTTTACTATTCTAGTCCCTAATATAATGGATTTAATAAATACATCTAAACAAGCTGTAAATACTGAAAACATGCAGATTTTTGCAAAAGACGTAATTAAAAAATATTCAGAGAGCATATCAAATGAAAGCTATACATTTCTTACTAAAGAAAGTGGTGGAATTACTTTTGATGAAAAAATAATATTTTCTAATGACTGGATTAGAAATGTTGTCTTGCCTTCAAATTCAAAAATCGACTGCTACGACAGTGATGATTTATCAAAAGTAACATATGATATAAATCATGATACTTTAAGTATAATTAATTGCACTATAAATGGTGATAGTTATTATAGTTATATCGGAGAAAATGTTATGAGAACAGATGAGGTATTATCATCTGATACGAGTGTTTATAATATATCTTATAATTTAGGCAGTGGTATATTAAGTCGTCTTAATCCTTATAATTATACAGCTCAAAGTAATGACATTACTTTAACAAATCCAACTAAAACGGGATATACTTTTATTGGATGGACAGGAACAGACTTAACTAGTGAAACAGAAACAGTTACAATAGAAAAAGGCTCAACTGGAGATAGAGCTTATACAGCTAATTATGAAACAATAGACTATATTATAAGTACAACAGTAGAAGGAGTTACTACTCAAAGAGCTTATACTATTGAAAGTGATGCTTTTACAATAGTAAATCCAACTAAGACAGGTTATACTTTTAATGGTTGGTCAGAAACACCTCTAGGAGAGATTACTACTAATGAAATAACAATAGAAAAAGGCTCAACTGTAAACAGTTCTTACTATGCACATTTCACAATTAACACATATACTTTAACCATTAATCCAAATGGAGGAAGTTATAATAGTAGTACTAATACTCAAACTATTTCATTAGATTATAATGAAACATTAGCAATTTCAAATCCTTTTTATGAAGGAAATTATTTTGATTCTTGGATTCTTTCTGGCACAGGAAGTACATTTACTAATTCAGTTTTTAAAATGGGTGCAGGAGACGCTAGTTTAACTGCATACTATTATTCTTATGCATCAATGTATACGTATACAGGAACAACTAGCCCATTTATAAATGATTTAAATGGGAATTGGCGTATTAAATTTTTAACAAGCGGAACATTTACTCCTTTTGTTGATATGACAATTGATGTTTTCTTAGTTGGCGGAGGTTCCAGTAGAGGTGGAAGCGGATATACTGCAACTTATAAAACAATTTATCTAACAAAAAATACAGATTATGTAATAACAGTAGGTGCTGGTGGTGTTTCGGGTGGAAATGGAACTGCCTCAACTGCATTTGGATATACTGCAAATCCAGGAGTTGGTGCCAATGGAGGTTCAGGTGCTGGTGAATCGGGCTACACATGGTCTGGAGGCAATGGCGGAAGCGATGGCTCTAACGGTTATTCATCAGGTAGTGCTGGTGAAGGCTCAGGGCAAGGATCAACAACTCGTGAATTTGGAGAACCAACAGGGCAGCTTTATGCTGGCGGAGGCGGCGGAGGCGGTGGCTTTCTAAGTGGTTATTCATTTACTGGTGGTGCTGGTGGTGCAGGAGGCGGTGGAAATGGTCAAGGCTCATCAACTGCTGGTACGGCAGGAACTCCAAACACAGGCGGAGGCGGCGGGTTAGGTATTAGAGGAGATACAGGACCTTATGGTGGTGGCTCTGGTATTGTTATAATTAGAAACCATAAATAAAAAAAGAAGTGTAAATTCACTTCTTTTACTTTAAAATTTAATGTATAATTAAAGTAGAATATAGGAGGATTTATGGAGCTTACCAAATTAAATGAATCTGAATTTGAAGCATTTTCAAACAATCACCCTTACGGAAGTTTTCATCAAACTGTTAGTTGGGGTAAATTAAAAGAAACTAATGGGTGGAAATATTATCTTGTTGGTATTAAAGAAAAAGACGATATTAAAGCAGCTACCTTAATATTAGAAAAAAAACTATTTTTAAATAAAACGATACTATATTCTCCACGTGGATTTTTAATTGATTATAATAATAAGGATTTATTAAAACTTTTTACAAATGAAATAAAAAAGTTTGCTAAAAAAAAGCATGCAATTTTTGTTAAAATAGATCCTTATGTTATTTATAAAGAAAGAGATATTGATGGCAACTATATTCCAAATGGAATTGATAATAGTAAAGTAGTTGATAACTTAAAACAATTAAAATACAAACATCACGGATTTAATGTTTATGTAGAAGATTTACAGCCTCGCTTTGCTTTTGCTCTTAACTTAGAAAATAAAACAATTGATGATGTCATGAATAATATGGAACCTAAAACAAGACAATTAATTAGAAAAAATATAAAAAACTGTATTAAAGCAAGAGAACTATCTTTAAATGAATTAAACATTTTTACTGATATTATGAAGCATACTTCAAAAAGAAGAGGATTCATTGATAGACCATATTCATATTATGAGAAAATGCTTGAAACTTTTAAAGATAAAGCTAAGGTAACTATATCTGAACTTCATGTAAAAGAATATATTGATTTTATAAGTAAAGAAATAAAAGAAAATAAAAAATTAATAATTGACTATACAAATGAAATAGAAAATAATCCCAAAATAAGCATAGAAAAAACAAACCGTAAAATTAAAGAACTAGAAGAAACAAACATTAGACTAAGTAAAAAATTAGATGAGGCAATAGAAATAAATAAAGACGGAGACATTATTGTTTTAGGCGGAATTATTTTTTTACTTCATGGAAGCGAAGTATTGTCTTTATATGGTGGCGCTTATGAAAAATATATGGACTTTCTATCTCCATATACAACCAATTATGAAATGATTAAATATGCAGTAGAAAATAAATATAAAAAATATAATTTTTATGGTATAACCGGAGACTTTAAAAACAAAGATAAAGAAATGTACGGATTATATGATTTCAAAAGAGGATTTGGCGGACAAGTAGAAGAGTACATTGGTGAATTTGATCTTATTGTTAGTCATTTTTGGAATAGGGTGTATAGAATAGTATTTAATATATACCACAAAATAAAAAACATAAGGAAGTGATTTATGTTAGTTAACTTAACCGAAGAAGAATTTAGATCTTTTTTAGAAAAGAATCCTTATAAAAGCTTCATGCAAACTCCGGAAATGGGTATTGTAAAAGAAAAGAATAGTTGGCACAAAGAATTTCTAGGCTTTAAAGAAAATAATATATTAGTTGGCGCAACGATGATTTTTTCTAAGAAAAGAATTTTTAAGTATAAAGAGTATTATGCACCACGTGGATTTTTAATTGATTATAATAAAGAAACATTAACTAACTTTACTAATGAACTAATAAAGTATTTGAAAAAAAATAATGGCTATATTTTAAGAATTGATCCATATATTGAAGATAATAATGAAGTTAAATCATATTTAAAAGAACTGGGATTTATTGAAAGTAAATTTTCAGAACAAGTAGAATACATGTATGTTTTAGATTTAAATAAAAGTATAGATGAATTAGAATCGTCTTATAAAAATAATGCGCGTAATTACATAAGTAAAGCAAGGCATGTTGGGATATATTTAGAAGAACTTAAGTATGAAGAGTTAAGTGTATTTAAAGATATTATGGATGAAACAAGCAAAAGAAAAGGTTTTGTTGATAGAAATCTTACTTATTATCAAAATATGTATTTAGCTTTTTCAAAAAGGAATGAAATTAAATTTGTTGTCGCAAAATTAAATATAAAATCATATATAGAAATATTAAATAATGATTTAAAATACCAAGAAGAAATAGCGAGTCTTCCAGATACACCTAAAAATAGAGGCAAAATTAAAGAAGCTAGTAATGTTATTTTAAGTTTAAACAAAAAAATAGCAGAAGCTTTAGAAATAAAAAAAGAAAGAGATATTATAATATTATCAGGCTCACTTTTTATATTAAGTGGTGATGAAATAGTGTATCTATCAAGCGGTAACTATAAGAAATATTTAAGCTTTAATGCGCAGTATTTAATTCAAGCCGAAGTAATTAGGTATGCTTGTACTAATAATTTTAAAAGATATAATTTTTATGGAATTAATGAATTTCAAGATAAGACAAGTGAAGATTATGGTATATATGAATTTAAAACCAATTTTAATGGAAAAATAATCAAGCTAATTGGTGAATATCATTATATACTTAATAAAAAAATTAATTTACTGTTAAAAACAATAAGAAAATTAAGATAATTATTTTACAATCTTCTTACTTTTGTGATATAATTTAATAGGTGAAGTAATATGAATAAAAAAGATGAAGCTGTCGAATTAATTAAAAAAAGATTAACGGGTAATAGTTTTATGTCATATAAAGAAATTGCCTTAGTAACGGGTTATCACCCTAAATATCTTTTAAAATTAAAAAGAGAATTAATAGATGGAAATATTTCTTTAGTTCACAAGAATAAAGGAAGAAAACCAATTAATACTATTAGTGAAGAAGAAGAACAGTATATTGTTAACTTATATAAAAGAAGTCATGTTAGTATTAGAAAATTTGTTAAGTTTTATGGTAAAAGAAGTTATTCCTGTATCTATAATGTTTTAAAGAAAAATGACCTTATAAAAGAATAAAAAAAGATACTCACCGGTGAATTATCAATTTAGTTATAGAAGGATATTTATGGAACTATTTAAAGAAAAAAACAAAAGAATAATAATTGTAATATTACTATTCTTTTTTGTCACTATTTTTTCAGTAGCTCTTTTCTTAATCAAGGGAGATCTAAATATATTTGCAGCAAAGCAAAATACTTATTCTTTAGAAAAAGTAGCGGATTATAATTTTGCTAAAGAAGACGAATATAATTACTTATATTTGTATAAAGATAATAATTTATATTATTTATCTGATGATTATCACAAATTCCTTTTTGATAGTAATGGTAAGTTTTTATCTGCTGGATTAATAGAAGAAAATGAAATACAAGGCATGTATTATTACAATAAAACAGTTTTAAACGATATGACAGTTTCAACAGATTTAGATGATGTAGTATACACAGGGTATGTTCTAAGAGAAGAAGAAAATTACATGTATAAATATGGATTAGCTAGCTTAGAGGGGAAACTTGTTATTGAACCAACTTACTCTAGTATGGAAAGTGTTAATTCTAAATACTTTGTTGTTGGTAGTAGAGATAATGATTTTAATTCTTCTTATGGAGTAATTGATAATAATGGTAAAATTATCGTAGATCTTATTTATGATAGAATTAAATCTGAAAATAATCAATTTGTTCTTGCTAAAAAAGGAAATAGAATATCAATTATTAACTTAGAAAAACCAGGCGAAAAAGCAAATGATTATGAAGTAAAAGATGATGATTTAACGTTATGTTTTTATTCACAGATGCTTATGATCGACAATCATGTTTATTATAAAATTGCTAAAGATTATAATGTAAACTATTATTCAGATTCTGCTGACTTTGGACAAAATCCTTGCTCTTATAATAATTATGGAATAGTTGATGAAAATAGTGATTTAATATTAGATTTTAACTTAAGCAATGTTATTTACAGCGATTATTACAAATCTTTTATTTCCTATAATTATCAAGATGATTATATTAAATCAATAGATTTTTATAACACTAAAGGTGAAAAAACAAAAACAGTTTTAATTGAAGATAATATGGAAGCAAGTGACAAAATTAAGACTTATAATACTGGTATTCCTTATGTTAGTATCGAGCCAAATGACTATGATACATTAATAATAGCTCGTGACAAAAATGATTTTGGTACCGTATATTTTTTGGATAGTAACTTAAATTTTGTTAAATATAGTGATGTTTTATATAAAGAATCTTATAAAAATTATGTTTACTATATTGATAATTTATTATATATAACTAATAATAGTGGAACACATAAAGTATATACTAGTGATTCAAAAGAAAAACTTACAGATTCTTTTAAACATGCAGAATATACATCTACAGGTTATTATATACTTTGCAAAAATGTAGAAGGAAGTATATTATCTGATTGTGGTGTTATAAATTCAGATGGCACAATATTAATTGACTTTAAATATAAACTAGAAGAGCAAGAAGTTAATTATATAGATGACTGGAATTATCACGCTTCAAAATTTATACTTCACGATACTAACAATAGTGTTTATGTTTTAGATGATATTATAAATAATCAAAAAGGGCTTACAATAATGTGTACAAATAGTAATGGAAATTTTATTGCGCATAATAATGATGGATCTTATTATTATGAAGGTAAGATATATGACGAAAACTGTAATAGTTTATTAGAATCTGATTACAAATTAATTAAAAGTATTGGGAACAAAAACTTCTTAATTGCAGATTCTAATGATAATTATTATATCTATAATTATGAAAAGAAAACAAAAAACAAAGTTATAAATAAAAATGAAGCAGTTATATTTGAATCAATATATAGTATAAGTGATTATAAAAATAACTACTTTTTAGGAAACAACGGCGTTTATTTACTAACTGAAAACTAATATTTTTAACTGTGTGAAATGATGTGATTGCTTGAAATTACATCATTTTTTTGTTATAATTTATATAGAAAGGATTGATGATATGTTAATTAAAGTTCGTGGTGAAAAAGTAAAAATAACACCTGCCATTAATAGTTATATTGAAGAGAAAATTGGTAAACTAAATAAATATTTTGAAAATCCAGAATTAATAAGTGCGAATGTACTTGTTAAAATAAGAGGTATTGAACAAATTGTTGAAGTAACAATTCCTATAAAAAATGTTATTTTAAGAGCTGAAGAAAGATGTAAAGATTTATATGCAACTATTGACTTAGTTATAGATAAATTAGAAGGGCAAATTAGAAAAAATAAAACAAAAATAAAAAAGCAAAAGAATCATTCAAATCTTCATGAATTTAATCTTGACTTTGATCTTTTAAAAGAAGAAGAAATTAAAAATAAAATAGTTAAAGAAAAAGTTATAATGACTAAACCTATGAGTAGAGAAGAAGCCATTTTACAGATGGAATTACTCGGACATGATTTCTTTGTTTTTAAAGATGACGTGACTTTAGAAATAAATGTTTTGTACAAGAGAATTGATGGAAATTATGGTATTATTGAGACTAAATAAAGAGAAATATGTTTAGTACTATCATTTTTCTCTTTTTTTTGGTAAAATAATTAGTAGACTTTATAAACGAAAGGAGCTAGTTAATACTAGTTTTGTGATAATATGAATATATTTAAAAAGATCTTTGATCATGAATATAAAGAATTAGAAAAATTTAAAAAAATTGCTAATGAAGTAATGAAGCTTGATGAAAAAATGGCATCTTTAAGTGATGATGAATTAAAGGCTAAAACAAATGAATTTAAAAAGAGACTAGAAACAGAAACTTTAGAAGATATTATGGTTGAAGCTTTTGCAGTAGTAAGAGAAACTGCTTATCGTGTAATAGGAGAAAAACCTTTCTATGTTCAAATATTAGGTGGGCTTGCGATTCACTACGGCAATATTGCTGAAATGAAAACAGGTGAAGGTAAAACATTAACCTCAACTTTACCTGCTTACCTTAATGCTTTAAATGGTAAAGGTGTTCATATTATTACAGTAAATGAGTATCTTGCTAATCGTGATGCTAACTGGATGGGTAATATTTATCGCTTTTTAGGTTTAACAGTTGGGGTTAATTTAAGAGATTTAACGCCATCTGAAAAAAAAGCTGTATATAACTGTGATATTGTATACTCTACCAATAACGAAATAGGATTTGATTATCTAAGAGATAATATGGTGGTTAAAGCAGAGGAAAGAACACAAAGAGGTTTAAAATTTGCTATTATTGATGAAGTTGACTCTGTTTTAATTGATGAAGCAAGAACCCCTTTAATAATATCAGGCGGTGTAATGCAATCAAGAGACTTATATATTGAAGCTGATAGATTTGCTAAAAGTATCAAAGAGAATAAAGGTTTTGTTTATGATGAAAAAACTAAAGTTGTTACTTTAGATGAAACTGGTATTGAAAGAGCAGAAAGAACATTTAAGTTAGATAATTTATATGATATTAACAATACTAATTTGCTCCATTTTATTAGTCAAGCACTTAAAGCTAACTATGCCATGAAGCGTGATATTGATTATGTAGTTACAGAAGATGCTGTAGTTATAGTTGATCCATTCACAGGAAGACTTATGAAAGGACGTCAGTATTCAGAAGGACTTCATCAAGCAATAGAAGCTAAAGAGGGAGTTAAAATTCAAACTGAAACAAAAACTCTTGCGACTATTACTTTTCAAAACTTATTTAGAATGTATTCTAAGTTATCTGGTATGACTGGTACTGCTAAAACAGAAGAAGAAGAGTTTAGAGAAATATACAATATGTATGTTATTAGAATTCCTTCTAATAAACCAATTATTAGAAAAGATTATAGTGATTTAATCTTCGCAACTAAAGAAGGTAAATATAAAGCTATTATTAATGAAATAAAAGAAAGAAATAGTAAAGGACAACCTATTTTAGTTGGAACCGTTGCGGTTGAAACAAGTGAACTTATTAGTAAAATGCTTACTAAAATAAATATAAAACATGAAGTATTAAATGCTAAAAATAATGCACGTGAAGCTGAAATAATCTCACTTGCTGGAACAAAAGGCGCTGTTACTATCGCTACTAATATGGCAGGACGTGGTACCGATATTAAAATAAGCGAAGAAGTAAAAAGCTTAGGTGGCTTATGTGTTATTGGAACTGAAAGACATGAATCAAGAAGAATTGATAATCAGTTAAGAGGACGTGCTGGGCGTCAAGGAGATCCTGGAACATCACAGTTTTGTGTATCTTTTGAAGATGAGTTACTAGTTCGCTTTGGAACTGATAGAGTAAAAGGTATGCTTCAAAGAGTTGGGTTTGATGGAGATTTATCAATTAGAAATGGAATGTTTTCAAATACTATTGAATCCGCTCAAAAAAGAGTTGAAGGCAATAACTTTGATACAAGAAAATGGCTATTACAGTATGATGATGTTATTAATAAGCAAAGAGAGATTATCTATGGTAAAAGAAATCAAATCTTAGATAATGAATTTATTCATTTAATCGTTCTTGACTATTTTAAAGAATATATTAATGAATTAGTTGAATCTCATTTAATTGAAACAAATACATTAACTGAGTCTGATAAAAGTGAAATACTTGAATCTATTAATGGAATTGTTTATAAAGGTAAAATTAATTTATCTGAAATAGAAGCTAAGAACAAAGAAGAAGTAAAAGATTTCTTATTTAGTATTTTATCTCGTGAATATGAAGAAAAAATAAGTGATATTCCAGTAGATATTATTAATGAATTTGAAAAAGCCATTGTACTACGCATTATAGACACAAATTGGATGGAAAACATCAATACGATGTCTCACCTTAGAGAAGGTATTAATCTTCGTAGTTATGCCCAGGAAGACCCTTTAAGAGCATATACTAAAGAAGGTTTTGAGTTACTTGAAAATTTACTTATTACAATAGACAAGGAAATTACAGTTCTTCTATTAAAAGCTGAAATAAGACAAAACATTGAAAGAAAACAAGTTATTAAAGGAGAAGCTGTAGAAGATCCTTCTAAAATAAAAAAAGAACCCAAAAAAGTTGTTAAAGTGGGAAGAAATGATCCATGTCCATGTGGAAGTGGTAAGAAATATAAACAATGTTGTGGGAAATAACTCATGTATAATCATGAGTTTTTCTTTTATATGATATAATATTATTAATGAATTAATATAAGATAGCCAAAAGGAGTTTATTATGAAATTAAAAGTATGCACATGGAATATAAGTGAAGGAATAGAAGGTACTTGTAATCTAGATAGTATTAAAGAAAAAGAATTAAGTGAAAGTAATTTATTAAATTCAATTATTCCTGTCATAAAAGAAAATGATTTTGATATTGTTTGTTTTCAAGAGTTTCCTGTTGATAAAGACTCTATTGATGTTATAAGTAATAAAATAGTAGAGAATACTGAATTAAAATATTTTATACTACATCCAACATGTCCTTCTTATTTATTTAAAGGAGGGAATGTTGGTGTTGCACTATTCTCTAAATATCCTTTAAGTAATATTAATAAACTATATTTTAAAAATCCTAATCTTGAAAAAGTAAGTAAGTCAGGACATATTTATCATAGTTTTGATAAAGGAATTATTTGTGCTTCTATTAATATAGATGGAACTATAGTATCTTTAGTAACAGGACACGCTATAGCATTCCTACCATTTGGATGTACTGAGTTTGACTATCCAGAGTCTTACATCCCTTTAGAAGATATTATATGTGAAAAATATAAAAGTGATTTAATTGTTATGGGAGACTTTAATACAGACAAATTATATAGTTTAATACCTAGTATTAAAGGTAAAGTAATAGATACAGTTAACTATAATACAACATATCCTTATTATGAAAATAGAGGACCTATTAAAGTAGATTATATTTTAATTAGTAGTAATTTAAAGTGTAGTGAGTCATATTCTATTGATAGCTTATCAGATCATTTAGTGTGTGTATCAGTTATCGAAAAATAATACTTTTCTTTTTATAAAAAATAATGATATAATAACTTAAAGAAACCAATTATAGTAGGAGAAAAATATGTTTGATGTTATTTATAAACAAGCACTAGAATTTCATAGAAGATATCCAACAACTATTGCATGGCGTATTAAAAAACACGCTAAAGTAGTTGCGAAGTATGTTGATAGTGATGAGAAGATTCTTTATACTTTTGTTGGCCAAAAAAATGACTGTTGGTATGACGTAATATCTACTTATATAGCTGTTATTACTGACAGAAGACTTATTTTAGCGAGTAAAAGAGTTTTATTTGGAAGCTTCTTTTCTTCGATTACACCAGATTTATTTAATGATGTTGAACTTAATGCAGGCCTTATTTGGGGTAGAGTATATATTGATACAATTGGAGAGCTTGTAACATTCACAAATATCTCTAAGCGCGCTTTTCCTGAAATAGAAGAATTTGTCACAAATAATATAATGAGAGAGAAGAAAAACTTTCCACCAAGAGAAAATATGAAGTGTAGTCATAAAGCAAGATAGTAATCTTGCTTTTTATTATGATAAATATTATAATTGTATATGAGGATATATGAAAAAGATATTGTTTATATTAGGAGCTTTATTTATATTTTATTTATTTTATGCTTTAACTGATCATAATTATAAAATTACTTATAATATTAAAACAGATGAGCATCTTTTTAGTGTTACTGAAAAGTATTATAAGAAAACTACTAAAGATGTAAGCAATCACTTATTTACTATAACTAATGGAAGTAGTAATTTTATTTATCAAGTATCTTCTAAGTTAGCTAAAAAAAGTATTATTAATATTGAATATTATAGTGATGATGTTATATCTTGTATACTACCTATATTTAAAGAAAATAAAGTACTGAGTGATATAATGTGTATTAAAGATAACATAATGTATTTTTATAAATCATTAGAAGATAAGCCATATGAGTTAGTTCAGTTTAAATCTTCTCTTGAAAAAGAATATACTTTGATAAATACTTCTATAAGCGATAACTATAAAACGATTGATACATATCAAATATATCAAGAAAGCATCATTGACTCTAAAATAGTTATTTTAAATAGTTATAAAAATCTTTATCTTGTAACTAGTAAAGAGGTAAAAACAATTAATTTATTTGAAAATGATGTTTATCTACAAAATATAAAAGGATTAATTAAAAACAAGTATTTTATTTTAAACTATAATGATAAATACACTACTGATACATTTTATATAATAGATGTTAAAACAGGTAAAAAAACTACTATGTCATCAAAATATAAAATCTCTATTGATAGTATTTTAGAGGGTATAGTAGATAATAAAGTATATATTTATGATAAAAACAACAAATCTCAATATGAAATAGACATTTTAAATAAGAAAGTAACTTTAATTGGAAATGAAAAAAAAGGAATTACTATTTTTAATGGAGAATTTACTAAGTATAATTTCAGTGAAGTTAAAAATTTTATATTTGAAGATAACACATCTTTAGATAACTATAAAATAATTGGTCAAATAGGATCAAAAACATCAGGATATTATTACTTAGAAAGCTTAAATATATATCGTGCGAATATAGCAGATACTAATCTTAAAACATATTTATTTAAAGGATCAAATATTAAATATAGTAAAGATTATATATGTAAATTAGAAGATACTACTATTAGTTGTTTTAATGATTTAACGGGTTTAAAACCAGTAGTAAAAAACTCTGAGTTTAAGTTTAATAGTAGTTTATCATATGAAGTATATTCTACTTAGAAAGGATTTATGAAGAAAATAAATAATAAGAATAGTAAAATTATTTATTTATTAGAAGACTATCTTAATATTTCTTTAATAATAAGTCTTTTTTTGCTGCTTCAAAAATTTTATTTTACTTCATTTATCTTCTTAGCTATTTTTATTCTAAATATTTTATTCAATATTATTTGTATAGATAAAAAACACTCAAAAATTATTAAATATTTAAATATAATAAAAGCACCATTCATTATATCTTTAATTATTATTTTATTTAATCATAATATAGAAATAATTACGATTATAATTCTTATACTTTTTCCGATTAATTCCTTTGTTATTAAAATAATTAATACCTTTCTAATTCTTTTTTACAAGAAAAAAGGTGTTTTTATAAAAGAAGCATCAGCATTAGAAAAAGTAGGAGCATCTTCTAAAGTAATAAGCGATATTAACAATTTCTTTGCTTCAAGTACTAAAAAGATAGAAAAAATTATTTTAAAAGATGGTAGTACTTATCACGCAACAGATAGTGAAATAATACCACTAAATGCCAAAGCAAAATATAAAGATAGCTTAAATAATCTAGATCATTTTTTAAACATTATAAGTCTTTTTGATGACATAGACTTTTCTTTTTACAAAAGAGATGAAATAAATTATCATGTTGAAAAGAGAATTAATTTAAACGGTAATAATTTTATTGTTTCAAATGGTTCTGTAGATAACTATTTAATAGTAAAAGGCACTTTAGAAGATATTGGATTAATATGTGGAGATATTGATGTTAAAGCAGAGTATGATGAACTAGTATCAAATGGATATGAAGCATATTTAGTTGCGACTAAAAAAACAGATGGAGAAGTTATTGAATATAATAATTTAAACTACATTGGTTTGATTGGTATTACAAAAAGAGTAAATGAATGTGGGCTAGATTTTATTTCAAATTTAAAAAAAATTGGCAGTAATCTAATTATTATTTCATCAGAAAATTTCTTCCAAGTAAGAAAGTTTGCACTTGATTTAAATATAATTAAAAAAAGTACCAGTATATGTAGTGGAGAAGAACTAGATTACCTTGAATATAAAGACTTATTATTAGCGATTAAAAATAAAACGGTTTTCACAAATATAAATACAGATTTAAAAAGAAAAATTATTTCTACATTTAATAATAATGAAATAGTCTTAATTGATGATTATAACAAAAGTAATTTATCTATTTCTTTAAATAATAATGGAGATATATCATTAAATAATAAGTATTCTAGTTTAATTGATATATTCAAAAAGAGTTTTAGCTTTTATACCATGATAAAAGAAATAAATGCTTACTTTAAGTATCTAGTAACAAGTGAATTATTAGTAATACTTCTTTGTACTATATTTAAATATAATATTCCATTTAATAATAGTAGTATTATATATATAAATATGATAATGCTTATACCATTTACTTTTATTATCTGCTTATATAATAAAGATTTAACTAGTAAATCATCTCTTATAAAGTATATGTTTTCAACATTAATGTTTGTTACTCTAAACTTTTTATCTATAAATATATTAGCTGGTATTTCGAATTTAGATAATATTTTAGTAACCAGAAGTGTTATATTAATGACTATAATGTTTAGTAATATTTATTTATTTGAAAGCTATAATTTTAATAAAAGTATATTAAAGCTTAATTTAAAAACATATCTTTACTTTATTTTAAGCATCATATTATCGCTTATTTTATTTATACTTTTAATAGGTAGTGTAGATAAACTAGCAATATTACTAACGATTATCTCATCTATTATATTTATACTAACAATTGAACTATTAAAAAAGGTAAGGAGAAAAAAATGAAAAAAGGATTTACAATGATTGAACTTTTAACAGTTATCATAATAATAGGTGTTCTTGCTCTTTTAATAGCGCCAGCTGTTACTAATATAATAAAAGACTCAAAAGAAAAAACATTTAACATTCAAGTTAAGTCAATTGAAGATTCAGCCGAAAATTTTATTATTGAATATATTGATGTATTAACTGTATTAAACGTAAGTGAAGTAACAATTGATTTAAAACTTTTAAAAGACTTAGCTTATGTTGACTATCAAATTAAAGATCCTATAGAAAATAAGTATTTTTCAGATGATTCGCTTATTAATATTAAAATAATAAATAACCAGTATTCTGTGACATTATATCCTAAAACAGCATCTACAGTAAGTGATGATGTTAAATATAAGAATTATTTAACTTTCTTTATTGGTTCTAACTTAGAAACTGTTACTAGTGATCCTAAAGAAAAATTAATTGTTATTAAGTACGATGGAGGCATTATTGACAAGAGTAAATATATCGTTACTAGAGATGAAGTAACCAGCAATTATCAGACGATTAACTATAGTATTGACCTAACTGATGATGCTTCTACTTATTTATATCAGATCAAAAGAGAAGAAAAGATTTAATTAATCTTTTTTTATTGTAAATATTTAAAATGTATACTATAATAAATATTAAAAACTTGGGTGATTAATATGATAGAAATAAAGAAACTAAACTTTAGGTATGAAAATAGTATCATTTTTGATGACTTGGCTTTAACACTACATGATGGTTTAACTTATACTTTGGTTGGAAAAAATGGTATTGGTAAAACAACATTAGTTAAAATACTTTCGGGTGTTTTAAAATCAAATTATGAAGTGTATTTAGATAATAAGAAAATACCTAAAAAACAATTTCATAGTTTAATAAGTGTTATTTTTGAAAAGACTGATGAAAACTTTATGTTTGATAATGTAATTGATGAGTTAAAATATCCTTTGCTTTCTCTTGGTTTAAATACCTATGACATTAATACGAGAATAGAAAATATTACTTCTATTTTAAATATCAGTTATTTATTAGATAAAAAAATAAATACTTTAACTATTTCTGAAAAAGAAAAATTAACACTTGCCTTAGCCCTTGTAACTAATCCAAAGATTCTTATTATGGATAATGCTTTATCGTTTATAAATAAAGAAGAAAAAATAATAATCTTAAAATTTTTAAAGAAATTAGATTTAATTATTTTAAATGTTACAAACGATATTGAAGATACTTTATATGGCGATAATATTATTATTTTAGGGGATAAAAAAGTTATTATTAATGATAAAAAAGAAATAGTATTCTTAAATGAAGAAATATTTAATAGTAACAACATCCATTTACCATTTATTATTGATTTATCTATTAAGCTTAAATATTACAGCCTATTAGATAAACTCTGTTATTCTTATAAGGAAGTGGTGGATAGTATATGGAAATAAAAGTAAATAAATTGAAAATAAATAATCTTGAATTAGATATTGATTTTGAAAAAAACAAGATTCATGGATTATATGGTGATAATAATTTATTTGAATTAATTATGAATAGAAATTCAAGTATAAAATTAGCGAAGAAAAAAGACGATAAAATTGGTTATATGATAAAAGATTTGTATAAGCAGTTTATCTTTAGTAGTATTTCAAAGGAATTATTTTCTATTACAAAAAAAAGTAAGCAAAAAGAAACATTAGAGTTAGTTGGTTTAGATGAAAGTTACTTAAAAAGAAACCCTAAAACCTTAAGTAGTAGTGAAGCAAGAAAGCTTTCTTTAGCGCTTTTTATAAATAATTTCGATACTATTTTACTAGATCACCCTACAACTAATTTTGATTATCAAAGTAAAAGAAATTTTATCTCATTAATGAGAAAATTACAAAAAGAAGGAAAAACTATTTTAATACTTTCAGACGATATTGATTTATTATATACTCTATCAGATACTATTACTATTTTTGCTAAAGAAAAAATAGTTAATGGTTTAAAAAATGAAATATTTAAAAATAAAGAACTAGATAAATTAGTAACGCTTCCTAGTACAGTATCATTTAGTAACTATGCTTTAGAACATAAGAAAGTTAGACTTGGAATTCGCTTTGATATAACAGATTTAATAAAGGATATATATCGTCATGCTTCATAGTATAAATATTAACAACTACTATGAAGTAAAATCTGACTTTCACAATTTATCTTATGTTACTAAGTTACTAAGCTTTATTCTATTTTCTTTATCAGTTTTAATTACTAATGATAGAAATATTCTTTTTATTGCTTTTATTTATTCTATTATCATTATCTTTACAACAAATATACCGTTTATCGTTTTTTTAAGAAAATATTACCTTTTAATTATAGGAATGATACTTACTTTTTTAATTGTGATTTACTATAATTATAACTTAAATAATATTTCTCTTTTGTTTATTAAAATAATATTTATTGTTTTGTATTATTATATATGTAAACTGACCACATCAAATTTATCTAGATTAGTTGGCATGAGTTTTTTATTAAAACCTTTAAGTGTATTTAAAATAAATACAAATAAAATTATTTTATTTATTTTAATACTTTTTAATCCTAAGTGTGTTATTAATGATAATATTAACATTGATGAATTAACATATCGAGATGTTGATTTTAAAAAACTAAATAAAAAAGATAAACTTTTATTAGTTAAAAGCAAAAGTAACGAAGAACTAACAAAGACCCTTATTCTTATGAATATAAGAGATAACAAAAAAAATAAGCTTCGTTTTAGTTATTTAGATTTGGCTTTTATCTTAATAAATGTTATATTACTTATAGTAACATTAAAAGGAGTAAGTTAAATGCGTTATTTAATTACATTTAGTTATGATGGATCAAAATTTAGTGGTTATCAAAGACAATTAAATGCTTTGTCTGTTCAAGAAGAATTAGAAGAAGCTTTATTTAAGCTAAGTGGAAAAAAAGTTATTGTTTCGGCTTCTGGAAGAACTGATAGTGGAGTACACGCTATTAATCAAAAAGCTCATTTTAACTTGGATATTAAAATAAATATTGATGAACTAAAGAAGGCTTTAAATAGTTTAATACCAAATACAATATATATTAAGAAAGTAGAAATAGTAAGTGATGATTTTCATGCGAGATTTAATGTGAAATTCAAAAATTATATTTATAAAATAAATATAGGAGAATATGACCCTTTAATGAAAGATTATATACTTCAATATAATAAAAAGCTAGATATTTTTAAAATGAAAAAAGCTTCTAAATATTTAATTGGTGAACATAATTATAAAGCGTTTTCTAAAACAGATGCTTCAAAAGAAGATTATGTAAGAATAATTAAAAAGATAAGTTTTAGTAAAAAGAAAAATATCATTATAATTAGTTTTATCGGAAATGGATTTTTAAGATACATGGTTCGCAATATAGTTGGATTATTAATTGAAGTAGGTAGCGGTAAAAAAAATTATAAGGAAACTAAAACCATTTTGAATAGTTTAGACCGTACAAAAGCAGGAATTACAGCTAAACCTAATGGATTATATTTAAAAGATGTCATTTACAAATAAAAACACGTATTATGGTTGACAAATAGGTGTTTTTTTAGTAATATTTATTGTGGTACATTTTTATATATCAAAGGTTATAGATTCTGGGAAAATTTATAATAGTATGATATTAAGAAAGGATTAATATGAAAAACTCATATATGCAAAAAAAGGAAGAACTAGTACGTAACTGGTATATTATCGATGCGACTGATGTGAACTTAGGTCGTCTTGCTAGTAAAGCAGCTGTTGTGCTACATGGAAAGCATAAACCTACTTACACTCCTCACATTGATTGTGGAGATAATGTAATAGTTATTAATGCAAAAAAAATTAATTTAACAGGAAATAAGCTTGAAGATAAGATTTATTATAATCATAGTGGATATACTGGCGGATTAAGAGAAAGAACTGCCAAAGTAATGAGAGCTAACTACTCAACTGAAATGATTGAAACTGCTGTAAGAGGCATGTTACCAAAAACTAGATTAGGTCGTCAAATGTTTAAAAAGTTATTTGTTTATGAAGGCGAAGAACATCCACATGTTGCTCAAAAGCCTGAAAAAATGGAAATATAAGGAGATTTAAATGACAAAGGAAAGAATATTTATTGGTACTGGTAGAAGAAAATCATCTATCGCACAAGTTAAAATGGTTCCTGGAAAAGGAAAAATAACTGTTAATGGTGTAGATGTTAGAGAATTCTTCCCATATGAAACAAATATTATGGATTTAAAACAACCTTTAGAAGCAACAAATACAACCGAAACATTTGATATTGACGTAAAAGTAAGTGGTGGCGGATTTAGTGGGCAAACAGGCGCTATTCGTCTTGGAATTACAAGAGCTTTATTAGAATATGATAAAGTAAATGAAGAAAAAGAAGGAAGCTTTAGAAAAGTATTAAAAGTGCTAGGTTTTATTACAAGAGATCCTCGTATAAAGGAAAGAAAAAAACCAGGTCTAAAAGCTGCTCGTCGCGCTCCACAGTTCTCAAAGAGATAATAATAACTCAGCAATTGCTGAGTTTTATTTTGCTATAGTTTTATTAATTGACGTATGAGAATATCTGTGATAATATTATCAATAATAAGAGGAGTAAAAAAGTGGAGAAAAAATATAAAATAACGTTAACAGTTTGTTATATTTTACTTATGATATTAGTGCCTTTAATAATAATAGGTATTATAAATAAAAAAGCTGCAGATGTTAATGAAGAGACAATTATTAAGTTTGATATTAATCAGTTAGCAGCTGATGAAACCGTTTTTATATCAGAAGATAATAAGTACGCTAGATTAAATTTTAGAATTTTAGAATCAGAAGAAATTATAGTTACCATTAAAGCCCTAACATATGATGCTGAATCGTTATATAAAACAGGAATGATTCAATCGCGCTTAAGAATTGAAGATAACAAAATTGTTGTTATAAACACAAAGAGCGAAGATATTTTAGAAATTTATTTTAAAAATAATTACATTGAAATAATAAACTTGACACAAGATAGTGAATTTTATTCTGGTAAATATTATATTAAAGATGATACTATAGAATATGTTAATTTATTACCTAGTGATAAATACTCGGGTATATATATAAATGAGACTAATCCAGATAAAGAAGTAACAGTCTTGTATGACGGAAAAGATGAAAAGGGTAACGATTTAGTAAGATTTTCCGCATATATTTATTCTGACAAAGTCTTTATCAGAAACTTAAGCGATGGAAGTACATTTGTTAATGGAGATGATGCAGCTATATTCTTTTTAGAAGAAGGAAAATTAATGCTTGCATTTTCTGATAATAAGATAAAAATAAATTTATTTGATGTTAAAAATGGAGAAGCTTTGGAACTTGATTCTCCAATAAATGGAGAGTATATAAAACAAAAAGGATTCTTAGTTAAAGAATTAGAAGAAATTTTAGCTGGTAATGATTGTTATGACAATTATTGTGAGAATAAGCAATATTAAGATTATTAGGTCAATTATTTGACCTTTTTTCTTTATAATTAATATGTTATAATTAGTGAGGTGATTTTATGAATTTAAGTGATAAATGGGAAGACTATGAAATAATAGATGCAGGAAATAGTGAGAAACTAGAACGTTTTGGTAAGTATGTTTTAAGACGTCCTGATCCACAAGCAATGTGGCCAATTAATTTTGACAGTAGCTGGAATAAAATAAGTGCTTTTTATCATCGCTCTAATGAGGGTGGAGGATATTGGGAATATAAAGAAAAAATACCAGAATTTTGGACAATATCTTATCACAACTTAAAGTTTAAAATAAGTCCAACTGGTTTTAAGCATACAGGAATATTTCCAGAGCAGGCTACAAACTGGGATTTTATGATGGATAAAATTAAAAATAGTAATCGTGAAATAAAGGTATTAAACTTATTTGCTTATACAGGTTGTGCGAGTGTTGCTTGTGCAAGTGTTGGAGCTAATGTTACACATGTTGATGCTTCTAAAGGAATGGTCACTTGGGCTAAAGAAAATGCTAATCTATCAAATATTGAAGAAAATAAAATAAGGTACATTGTTGATGATTGCCTTAAGTTTGTAGAGCGTGAATATAGAAGGGGAAACAAATACGATGCTATTATAATGGACCCTCCTAGTTATGGAAGAGGTCCTGATGGAGAACTTTGGAAATTTGAAAAGAACTTAGATACTTTAATTAAAAGCTGTGTAAATATATTAAGTGATAAACCATTATTTTTCTTAATTAATGCTTATACAACTGGTATTTCTAGTACTGTTTTATACAATATTTTAAAACTTTCAATTGAAAATGTTCATGGTGGAACTATTAAGTATGGAGAAATTGGACTACCTATTAAAAATAATAATTTAGTTCTTCCATGCGGTATATATGGTAGGTGGGAAGCTTGAAAATACTTTATGAAGATAATCATATAATTGTTGTTGTTAAACCAGTTAATATGCCAGTATGTGAAGATGCTTCAAAAGATTTAGACTTACTTTCATCCATTAAAGATTACTTAAAGGAGAAATATAATAAACCAGGAAATGTTTACTTAGGACTAATTCACCGTTTAGATAGACCAGTAGGCGGGGTTATGGTATTTGCTAAAACTAGTAAGGCAGCATCAAGACTTAGTGAAGAAGTAAGACTTCATAAAATGAATAAACAGTATTATGCTGTTATTATGGGGACTCTTTTATGTAAAGAGAGTGTCTTAAAAGATAAGTTATTAAAAGATCCAGCTACCAATATAACTAAGGTATCTGATTTAGGAAAAGAAGCTATACTTGAATATAAAAAAGTATCTTCCGTTAATGATTTAACGCTTGTTAGAGTTAATTTAATAACCGGAAGGAGTCATCAAATAAGAGTACAGTTTGCAAGTAGAAATATGCCCTTATATGGTGATAGTAAGTACGGAAATATGTCTAAAGATCATATAGCTTTATTTGCCTATAGCCTAACATTTACCCATCCTATAACTAAAGAAAGATTGACATTTGAAGAACATTTGCCAAATATTTACCCATTTAGTTTATTTAAAGATACAGTTTAATGTATCTTTTTTTAAAAAAAATTTCATGAAAATAACACATTATTAACATACTTTTTTAAATAAGCTATGATATAATGAATAATAGGTGAATCATATGGGTGGCAAAATATTTAAGAATTTAGATGAACAGATTGAGATTCTTAGGTCAAAGGGTTTAATTATTAATGATATTGACAGTGCTAAAGAAGTATTACTAAAAGAAAACTACTTTTTTTTAAGTGGTTATCGCCATTTACTTATGCGTAAGCATAAAGATGCTAATTTTATTGAAGGAACTCGTTTTGAAGAATTACATGCTATTTTTATTTTTGACAGGGAACTTAGAAACATTATGTTTAAGCATATTTTGATAATTGAAAACAATATTAAATCAATTATGAGCTATCAGCTTTCAAAAAAATATGGTTTTAGGGAAGAAGAGTATTTAAATCCTAAAAACTTCGTTAACGAACCTGAAAGAGAAGGGCAAGTCTTTGATGTTATAAGCAAGATGAAAAGACAAATCAGAGTAAACGGCAAACAACATTCAGCAACATTTCACTATATGAGTCAGTATGGATATGTACCAATGTGGATCTTAGTTAAAGTATTATCGCTTGGTTTAATATCAGAGTTATTCAACATATTAAAATATGAAGATCGTAAAGCAATAGCAGATAGTTATAAAATAGATCCTGAAACATTGTCTATTTATATTTCGCTTTTATCTAACTTTAGAAATTTATGTGCTCATGAGGATATCCTATATGATCATAAAACAGGAAGAGATATTCCTGATACTAAGTATCATTATGAGCTTGATATCGAAATGAATGAAGATGGATATATCTATGGTAAAAATGACCTTTTTGCTTTAATAATTATTATGAAACAATTATTTAGCGAAAATGAATTTATTGATCTTATAAATGAAATAGAATATATTGTAGCGCAGTTAGATGGTAGATTAGATGTTATTGAAATGGATGTTTTCTTAAATAAAGTAGGATTTCCTAAAAATTGGAGTAGTATTGTCGAATTATAGGAGGTATTTATGAAGAAATTTTCATATATTGTAGTAGCAGTTATTTTTACAGCACTTGGCATTACAGGAACATATTTATTTATTGATAAGTATGAGACTAAAGTAGTTACAGAAAAGGTTGTAACAATTACAGAAACAGATACAATTAAAGAATCTGTTTCTAAAATATATGACGCAACAATATTAGTTGAGTCTTATAAAAATAGTATACTAATAGGAACAGGAACAGGTTTTGTTTACAAAGAAGATGACAATTACGGATATATTATTACTAATAACCATGTTGTTGAAGATGGTGATAGTGTTAAAATATTAAACAATAATGGTGATTTAGTAGAAGGAAAAGTTCTTGGAACAGATGAATATGCAGATATAGCCGTTATTAGAATCGATAAAAAATATGTTCTCTTAGTAGCAGAAATAGGTAATAGTGATGAAATAGAAATTGGTGATACACTATTTACTGTAGGCTCTCCTTTAGGGGATGAATATATGGGAACAGTTACTAAGGGAATTTTATCTGGTAAAAATAGACTAGTATCTGTTTCATTATCAACAGGTTCTTATTTAATAGAGGCACTTCAAACAGATGCAGCCATAAATCCAGGTAATAGTGGTGGCCCTTTAGTTAATATAAATGGTAAAGTAATTGGCGTTAACTCTATGAAACTGGTTGAAGATGAAATAGAGGGCATGGGCTTTGCGATACCAATAAATACTGTCATGTCCATAATTGATAAACTAGAATCAGGAGAAACTATTGTTAGACCCTATTTAGGAGTACAATTAATTGATGTAACCAGTACTTATCAATTGAAGCAAAATAGAATTACACTAAATTCTAAAGTAACATATGGTGCAGTAGTAGTTTATGTTGAAAGTGGAAAACCTTTGGATAAAGCAGGTCTTCAAAAGGGAGATACTATTATTGAGATAAATGGAACTAAAATAGATGATTCATCAACGCTCAGATATGTTTTATATAAGTGTAGTATAGGTGATACTATTACAGTTAAGTATTATCGTGATGGTGATTTAAAAGAAACAAAAATAACATTAACAGATAAAGTAGAGTAATATCTGCTTTTTTAGTGTATAATGTTAATCGGTGATTATATGAGAAGAATTATATGTAAACATTGTCATAATATGCGTGATTTAGGTGGATATATGACAAAAAGTGGAAAAGAAACAAAATTTAACCGTTTTATTAGAAGCGATTTACCTCTTATTTTAGATGAAGAAGAAGTAATATATTTAGAAAATAATAACATTAAAACTATTATTGATTTAAGAAGTTCTTTTGAAGTTAATAAAAAACCTAATTTTTTAGCGAATAAAGATTTTAAATACTACAATATTTCTCTTATATCTGATAGTCCTAAATATGAAACAGATATACCAATAAATTATATTAAAAAAATAATGGATAAAAGTAGTATTTATAGTGTTATTAAAACAATGATAGAAGCAAAATCAAATGTTTTATTTCACTGTGCAGTAGGTAAAGATAGAACTGGTGTTATTAGTATGATTCTTCTTTTAGTAGCAGGTGTTTATGAAGAAGACATTATAGCTGATTATCAAGTGTCTTATACTTATTTAAAAGAACATATTAGACTACTTCATATTAAACATCCAGAGTGGCCAGATTTTATAGGACAGTCTAAAATGGAGTATATGGAGAAAACTTTAACCATGTTTAAAGAGAATTTTAATGATATAGATTGTTATATGAAGTACTTAGGTTTCACTAAAGAAGAAGTAAGTAGACTTAGATCAAAATTACTTGATTAGTAAAATAAAACAATTGAAATTTATAAATATATATGTTATAATCAATTTGTTTTTCTTAGGGATGTAGTAAAATGGTATTATATCGGTCTCCAAAACCGCTGTTGGGAGTTCAATTCTCTCCATCCCTGCCATATATAAATTAACTCCAAATCCTTGGAGTAAAACATATATAAACCCGTGATAATATAAGGGATTTCACGGGTTTTGTTTTACACTAAAAAAAGGAGAGAAAAAAATGGAGTTTTTAATAAAAAAACTAGTGAAAGATACATATATAGAGAATAGAATTAAAACAATATGTAGTTTTAATAATACAAAGTGTATCTTTTCACAAGGTAAAATTATATCAATAAAAAAGACTAATGTAAGCTTTATTGAGCCTCATAGAGTAGAGATAGATTATTTAGGAGTAAAGATAGTTGTTATATATTTTGACAAAGACAATATGTTTTTGTTTGATAGAACAAAGCCTATAACAGCACTTAAACTAGATAAATTATTAAAAAGCATAAAAAATGAGGCAAATAATGGCTAGGAAAAAATTAGGTATAGGTAATATTGAAATAAATAAGAAATTTAAAGATAAAGAAGAAGCTTATAGATATGCTAAAAGACTAATTGAGTATATTAGATATATAAGCAAAAAGAATGCGGATAAAGGTTGGTCTGCTCAAGCAATGGTTGTAAGTAGCAATTTAAAAAAAGATGTTAGTACACTAAGATATGAAATAACGGGTAAAAGAGGAAGGCCAAAAAAGAAACATGATATTAATGATGTTATAGCGAATAATTGGTATAAAGGAGATTATACAACAGATTGGCATCTACATATATTATTAGTAAGTAAACCAAGCTATATGTTTAGAAATATAATAAAAGATTATATAGATAAAAATTGGAATGAGGTATCTAATGCATATGAGATTGAACCTTTTGATATAAAGAAAATGAATATAGAAAAAACATATAAAAAAACCTGCAATATTACAATGGCAGACTATTTTATATGGCAATGTGAAGAAGCACTATTTTGCAATTATAATTTTGGCGGAGAAGAGAGTTTAAAGCATAGTTTAAAAGAATATTATAGAGAGTATTTAAAAGTTGACAGCGCTATGAGAAGGCTATATAAACAGCAGAGACTTAAACCAATGAGTGATAAAGAATATTTAGAAAAAGAAAGAAGAATAAAATATAAGTTTAATTTGATAGAATCATATTTTTTAAGTATAACAGAGGAACAAGATAAAAAAGAAAGCGAAACATTTATGAAAGAGACTAGAATTAAAAAGATTATTGAAAAGAAAGAAAGTAATAAAGTACAGAGAAATAGAAGAAATATAAATAATGATGATAGCCTATTTTAAAAGGAAAATGCATGTATAATATTATTAATATATATATCATATAATATACACAATATAATATATAAAACAGTATAAATATATGTATAACGAAAGTATAAATAATAGTATAAATGATAATATAAAAGTGTATAAAAAAAGAATGAGTATTGTATAAAAAATCAAAGAAATCTTTATACACATTTATCTTTAAGTTTGTTGTAAATAAAGAGATAATCTATGATTTTGATATGAGAACAGTATATACTATTTGAAGTTTTATAATTAAAATCAATAAAAAAAGAAAATTACTTTTCTTTAGATTTTATTTTAATTAATTCATTAGGAGTACAATTTAGTAATCTACAAAACTCTTCTAAATATTTAAATGATATAGATATTGTTTCTCCTCTGATTATTCTATTCATATTTCTTGATGTAACATTCATATTTTGACATAACCAATATTTACTCTTATTATTTTTCTTCAAAAGCTCTTCAATATTTAAAATTACCATTTTAATCACCAATGTAATTGTACAAAATATGATAAATATAAATAAGATACTTGCATTACCCATAAGAAGTATATTATAATAATATTGTGATATTGGGAGGAGCACAATTATGATTATAATGGACATATTATTTTTCTTTTTTTTGATAGGTATATTTGTATTGCCTATATACTTAATAGTTAAAAGAATTAAAAAAAAGAAATTAGCACCAAATGAAAATCAAAATGTAGTAAAAGAAGTTAGGAAAGACAAAGTCTATGACAAAATAGATATGACTCATATATCTGGTATTGATAATATTCAAAAAGCCCAGAATTGTAAGATTATATTATTTCTAGATAGAATAAATATATATTTCACAAAGAATATGGAATTTAATATTAAGAGTGAAAATATTAATGGTATGAGTGTTATATTAGCAAAAGACTTATTCGAGAAGAAAAAAAGCCCAGTACTTCGTGGTATTGTTGGAAGTGCTATAGCTGGTGGTGGAGGATTAATACTAGGTGGAATGTCAGGCCTAAATAAAAGTAATGTAAGCAAATATGTATTAATCATTAATTATGTATCAAAAAACGAAGAAGAAAAATCTTTAGTATTTGAAATAAAGTATGGAAAAGTATTAGCAGAAAACTTTATTAAGAAGTTTGAAAAGATAAATGGCAAAAGTATGAAAATTAATACTGAATTATAAGTCTAATATATTTATTAGACTTTTTAAATGTTTATAATGTGATATTTGCTATGAAAAACGCTTAATTTAAAGCGATATACTATTTTTTTATATAAGATATATATTTAAGCTAATGAATGTGGAGAAGATAGGTTATGCGCAAAAAAAGAATAGGAGGAAAAATATGGGTAAACTAATTTTAAAATATGGGAATATATTAGATCATTTAGAAGGAATGGACGCAGTAGTTAATTCAACTAATAAGTATATGATTTGTGGTAGTGGAGTTTGTGGAGCAATATATAAGAGAGCTAATAAGAAAAAACTTGAGGAATATTGCAGAACTAATTTTAGTGAGAATATGAAAGTTAATGAGGTAAGAATAACACCAGGTTTTGATTTAGGCATAGATATAATTCATATATGTTGCCCTAAGGCATACGAGAGTAAAGAACCATTAAAAGAGTTATTGCAAAGCTATGAAAATATATTTAAAGTGGCTAAGGAGAGGGGTTATAAAAATATTGTGTCAATAAGCTTGGGGACAGGGATAAATGGTTATAAATATAATGAAACAAATAGTAAAATGGTGAAATTAATTATAAATTATAGCAATCATTTTAATATAAATTTTATTTTAATTACACAAAAAAAACAATGAAACTGGGACATTGCTTTTTACTTTACTTCTATTCTAAAGGCTTTTAATCCATATTCACTTGCATATATTCTTCTACCGTTAACAGTAATATACTTAGTAAATATATATTTTTTGCTTTTCATTGTATCACTTATCCTTTCAAGCAACTTGCTTTTATAATTTATATATGATACAATTATTTCGGGAATGCATAAAACCCAGTTTCATTATGTAAGGTGTTAGAGCACCTTATTTTTTTTATTAAGTATTAAACCAAATTTTTGTTTTTTATTTCTTCAATATACATTGGTAAAACTGCTTCGACATATTTTTTAAAAAATTCATAATCTTTCATATCACAATCATATGGGATAAAAATTTTAATTGCTGTTTTTTTACCCATAAGTGGTATTGACATTTCTTGATAGTCATCTTTTTTATAGCCAACAGTATATTCGCCTTTTTCCATAAATTTTGGCTCACATATAGTATTTTCGTTTATATTGCTGCTACATTCGGAATTACTGTATGAACTTATATTTAAATCTAAGATCCCATTTTTCAAAATGTTTAATTCATTACAATTAGCAATAAATTTTTCTACAACTAAGTCTTTAACAACTTTTGTTATGCCATATTCTGGTTCTAATAATATATTAGCTAATACTATATTATTTGGCAGTGCCTTATTGTTATATCTTTCTATTAATTTTGAATATATTGGTGGGCTGGAAAAGGCTTGCAACATTAATTGATTTTCATCATTTGCCGTTGGATATAGTATCTTTTTTGCTATTTCTGTTAGCTCTATTGCTCCTTTTGAAATATCAATCAATCCATATTGTTTTGCAGAACTTAATTTTCTTGTAAATGATTTTGTAGAACTGCTTACTCCAAGTGTTTTAGCTGTTAGTTCAATAGACACTTTTTTTCCACCAATTGTATCAATTACCTTCACGAAATCTTCAATTATTTCTTTCAAAGTATATGAAGGATATAAGGTACTTTTTTCTTTTGAAACAATTATTTTTTCTTCTTCCACTACTTATCCCTCCTTTCTAATTATAGTTATATTCCCGAATATATTTGTACCCTAGTTAAGAGTATAGCACATTCTGCAACCTCTGTCAAGTTATAAGCCATATTTATGGTTAAATAAAAGTTACAAAACAAAAAAGTATGATTTTATAAGAATGAAAGTGTCGTGTAACGAAACTTAAAAAAAGCAAAAAAGCGGGCTTTACAAAGCAACAAGATTTTAAATGCTCACTTTGATCATTACTTTATTTAAATAAGTGTACTTTTACAAAGACTTAAAATCTAAATGATTTAGGTCTTTTTTTTGTTTGAAAAAGCATAATTATTAGTTTCTAAATATTTGAAAAGTATTTTGGCTTTTACAAATAACACTCGTGATAAAAGTGAATAAAGTCTATATTATATTATTGAAAGGAGGTTCCATAATATGAATCAAAATATTGCAAAAAATGTATTATCAAATATTTGCAATGAATATGTCGATGTAATAATGACAGGATTAGAGGAGGAGAAAGATAAATTAATATATACAAAAGCATTAATTGATTTTGCGAGTACTATTGGTATTAGTAGTATAGATGAAATATTTGTTGATACTTTTTTAGACAAAGTAAGTAAAGAAATAATAATGTATTTAGTGAGGTAGGTTTATATGAATAGTAAAATATTTGGATATGCACGAGTTAGTAGCACTGAGCAAAATGAAATAAGGCAAGTAAATGCTCTTAAAGAATTTGGTATAGCTGATAGAGATATTTATATTGATAAAAGAAGTGGTAAAGACTTTAACAGAGAGCAGTACAATTTGTTGAAGTATAATCTAAGAGAAAATGATTTACTAGTAATTTTAAGTATTGATAGGTTAGGTAGAAATTATGAAATGATTGTTAATGAATGGAAAGACATAACAAAAAATATAAAATCAGATATTATGGTAATTGATATGCCATTATTAGATACACGAAATAATAAGGATTTATTAGGAACTTTTATTAGTGATTTAATATTGCAAATACTATCATATGTAGCAGAGCAGGAAAGAGCCTTTATTAAGCAAAGACAAAAAGAAGGAATATCTAATGCTTTAAATAATGGTGTTAAATTTGGAAGACCAAGAATAAAAAAGCCACAAGATTTTGATATTTTGATTAAAAAGTGGAAAAACAAAGAATTAAAAACAAAAGAGGTTATTAATTTATTAAATTTAAAGCCTAATACATTTTATAGCTTTCTTAAAAAAGAGTATTACTAGATTTTGTAATCATTTCTCTTCCTTGCTTCCTCCGTTTTGTAATGACTTAAGAACCAGTTTTTTAAAGATTGCTCATCATTTTGAAAAAGAGCTTTATTTTCTTTTTTATCTAAAAAATACTTACTGCGTTCAATCGCTGAAACATTTGGTGCATTAAAAAGAGAATTGATTTTACGTTCTAATTTTATTATGTTTTTTCTTTCAAATTTTAATTTTCTTGATTTTATCTCAATTTTTTCACAATTTAAACAATGCCTTTTATTAGTTTTAAGCGCTATAAAAAAATTTTCACATTTCTTGCACTTTTTAATATAGAATTTATATTCAGATGTAAAAATACAATCAAGAAAAGAATATATAAGCTCAATTTCATTTTTAAATTCAAATTCATAATTAATACTAACAGCACCATTTAAATAACCATTTCGCATAATGTTAACAACGGAAATGAAATTGTTCTCGGGGAAGTTTATTTTATATTGCGGTTTTAAATCCTCGTTTTTATCCTTAATATTTTCTTTGATAAAATTTTTTAATAGATCGTTGTATAAATCATTTTGCAATATATATATTTTTTTGTCAAAATCATTATTAGTAGATGAATAATAATTTTGCACTTTCCTTTGCCTTTCATCCTTATGAAAGGATGGAAGGATTCCATTTTTCCCTTTATATCTTGCCGTACTTTTATCAAAAGGTGATATGTTTGAATTTATTGTCTTTTTTATAGGATTGATTTCTATATTACTTGTTAATAAAAAAGCTTTCCAATAATCTTTACAAATATAATTTGTTAAATAAGTTTTGCAACAGAATTTTAACATATTATCGATTTTGGCTTTAGTATTATCTGACAAAGAGGAGAAAAGTCCATATGAAAAATTTAAGTATGCAATATTTAAGTCACAGTCTTCAATATCATCAATGTACTCTGGATTTAAATCTGGAAGTTTTTCAATTTCTTCATCAGTGTAGTATATTTCTATAATTGGTATACAATTACCTCTTAATGACTTTTTACTACTTATTGTATTATTAATGCCATATAACTCACTAAAAACAAGTTTCATACAACCTCCAATATAACGACATAATTAATCGATTAAAAAAACCGATATATATACATACATTATAGCACAACAATGCTAATATATTATCAACAAACAAAAATTATCAATTTTAGCTAGCAGATAATCGAGTTTGTATTGAAGGAGGAAAATACATTTATGAGTGATGTATTAGTTTACATAAGAGCAAAAAAAACAAAAGAAGCAGTAAAGCAAGAGCAAAAGTTGATAGAATATTGCAAAAAGTATAATTACAGCATTGTTAAGACCTATGTTGATTATAAAACAGATAAAGAGTCATGTAGCAAAAGCATTAGAGAAATTAGTATAAATAAAAAAATTGAAAGAATAGTAATATTAAACTTTAGTAGTTTAGGAAATGACTCTTTAAGTGTTTCCTTAGAACTTGATTTTTTAAAAAGTAAAGGAAAAGATGTTGAGATTGTTGACACAAGAAATAGTTTCAAAATTATGTTCAATGATATTATTAGAGATATCAATCACTTTATTAGAAAGATTGTTAATTCAAAATATAAAGAGTTGTATAGTAAAAAATATCGTTCAAAATGTAGTATTTACAACAAATATTATCATAGATACGAAAGAGGAGAAAAATAAAATGGAAAAGACAAAAGTAATTGTTTATTTAAAGATTAAATCTAATAGTAAATTAGAAATGAGAAAGCAAGTAAAAATAGCAAAAAAATTTTGTAAAGATTACAACATGGAAATTGATTGCTTAGTTAAAGATTATAAAGATGACAAAAGAGTTGAAGGAGCAATGTCTTATTGTGAAGAACATGGAATATCATTACTGGTCACAAATGATTTATCAATGATATCAGAAGATGTTTATGATTTATATGACTGTTATAATTATTTAAGAGAATATTATAAAGCAGAATTAATTACTGTCAACGATGGTTTTGAGTTTTGCTTTGATATTAAAATATTGAGAGGAGAAGAGTATGCAAGAAAACTTAAAGAAATTAGTTGCCATATACACTAGGGTCAGTACAACTGACCAAGCTCGAGAAGGTTATAGCCTTGAAGAGCAAGAAAAAAGATTAAAATATAACTGTGAATTTAATGGATATGAAGTATATAAAGTATATACTGATGCTGGAATAAGTGGAAAATCGACTGAAAACAGACCTGCATATCAGCAAATGATAAAAGATATGAAGGCAAAAAAGTTTAACACTATAATGGCATTTAAAATGGACAGAATTACTAGGTCAATAGTTGATTTAGAAGACTTTCTAAGTATGATAAAGAAATACAATTGTGAAATTGAATTCCTTTATGAAAAGATTGACACTAGTGGTGCAAGTGGTATGATGTTTGCTAGAATGCTGGGAACATTTTCTCAATTTGAACGTGAACTTATCAAAGAAAGAACCATTATTGGTATGGAAGGTGCTGCTAATAAAGGCCATATTAGTGGAAGCCCACCACTAGGCTATAAAAAAGACAAATCAAAAAAATGGATAATTGATGAGGAAGAAGCAGAAATAGTTAGAAAGATTTTTGAATTATGTTCTAATGGAAATTCATATTTTAGAATCACAACTATTTTAAGAGAAAAATATCCAAAAATAATATCTAGTTATAGAATAAATAAAACAACAGGATTAAAAGAACCAGTTTATAGAAATTGGTCAGATTCTTCTATTTCAAAAATTTTAAATAATAAAACATATATGGGTACTTATGAATATCGTAAGTATATGAAAGATAAAGAAACAGTAGAAATTGACGGAGCAACACCAAGTATAATAGATGAAAGCCTATTTTATGATTGCCAAGAAGCAATAAGAAAAAATGCTAGAAACTATTATCGGTCCAAAAAATACTTGTTTATTCAAAAATTAAAGTGCCCAAAGTGTGGAAGAGTACTAGCTTGTAATGGTACAAAGAAAAAAGATGGAAGCGAATATTTATATTATAAGTGCAAAGATTGTAATATATATTTTAATGAAATTGAAATTGAAAAGAAGTTAATATATGAGCTTAATGACCTTTTAGAAATATACAATATTTTAAGAATTAATCATTACCCAATAGATAGCGATATGGCAGAAGAATTTAATAAGTGCAAATTAGACCATAGATATAGATTTGCACTTGATTCAAGTATAATTAGTGATCATATAGTTTGTAATAGTTATGAAGAGATTAATGCTATTTGGAATATGACAAGTTATGAAGCAAAATGTAATTTTATTTCAGAATTCATTGATAGTATCGAGATAGTAAAGAAATATTGCAGAAGTAAGAAGAAATATGAACTAGAAATAACGAATTTAACAATAAAAAGAAAGGAGATGGATAAAGTGTTAGAATTAATGGATAAGAAACTATTTGAAGAAAAATTAGGTAATGGACAATATAAATTTAACATTACTGGGTTTAGAAAAGAAGAGTATGCCGAAGAATATATAAATCTTTTAAAAAAGAAATATAATATTGGCGTTATAGAATATAATGAAGATAATTTAGAAAAAATTAATGGATTAAATTATTTTAAACTTATTAATATAATACCTAAAAAAGCATTTGGTATACAAAAAACATTATGCTTATATTTGAATGAATAATATAAACAATAAGTGTCAGTTGAATATTATGGTATAATATTTATATATTAGAGGTGATACCATGAAAATTCAAATAATAACTCAAGGTTCCATAGAACAATCTAAAGACATTAAGATTAATAGTTTTGAAAATTTAGAAGCACTAGATAATTATGATATAAACATATTTGATTTGAGTGATTCATTTTGGCGCAGTAAATCAACTGCTATAGGTTCTGTTAATTTGATAAATGATATTAAACATATAAGGAATTTGATAAACACAGCAACCAATAAAAATAACATTATCATATTACCGCAAAATACAAAATATAAATATAATTATAAAAGGTATCAAAATGCTCTTGGTAGCACTGTAACAGATTATGTCAATTCAGATTATCTTAAAAACTGTTTTGATGTGATAAAAAATATTATATCTGCAAATTTTGTTTCATTTCCATATGAATTAGGGTATGAAAAAAACGTAACAATCATAAATGGCACTGAATTCAAGTCGGATTTTTATATACTATTAAATGGAAGTGAATCGGGCGATATTTTAACAAAGTCGAAAAACAGTAATAAAGCAACGAGTATTAAGACAAGAGATGGTATGGTAATAACTACTTTATCTCTATTACAAGAACAATTAATAAAAGAGTATCTAATATTCATTGGATTTATAAGCAATGGGGTTAACAAACCACCGTGGACAGATGATATTGAGATAATAAATGACAGATTGCTAAAAGCAAAAAAAAGTAAAATGGAAAATGAAGTGGCCGAGATTTTAGAAGAAATAAAAAAAATAGACATTGATTTATCAGAAAACAATAAATATAAGTCCATTTTATATGAGACTGGAGCAAGCCTGAACGCTGTAGTAAATCAAATATTATCAGAAATTTTTGATGTTAGTGCAAAAGAATTTGTTGATGTATATGAGGAAGACTTCTTATTAAAACTTGAAGACATAACATTTGTGATAGAAATTAAGGGTGTAGTTCATAACATAAATGGCAAAAATGTTAGTGATGCATTTAATCATGTACAAATTTACCTAGATGATGTCGAAAATAAGGGAATAGAAGAAAAGGTAAAAGGGATTTTTATTGTTGCCAATCAAAGAGAAATAAGCCCTAAGGAAAGAGTTCCAATTAATGAAAGACAAATTAATATAGCGAAAAGAAACGATTTGCTAATTGTAAAAACAGAAGATTTATTAAAGTTGTATGAAAAATACATAATTAAGGAAATAACTAAAGAAGAAATAAAAAAGATTTTTGCAGATAGCGTAGGATTATTAAATTTATAATTTACAAATTTGGTAATTCCTTCATCACAGGTGCCATGATTATTAGTTAAGAGGTTACCAAAAGTAATCTCTTTTATGATATAATTCTTATAGGTGATTTTATGCTAGAAAAAGATATACCAGATTTAAATATATTTATGATGTGTGACTATTTAAATCAAGATGCACTTAGAGATATCCCAAAAGGATTCTATGTTAGGACATGTAAACCAGAAGAATTAGATGTTTGGAAAGCTTTTCCATTTGATAATGATGATGATAAGAAATCTTATTATGACTACATGACAGAATATTTTAATAGTGTATATTTAGAAAAAAAAGAAGAGTTTTATTTGAAATGTTTATTTTTATGTGAAGAAAAAACTGATAAACCAGTTTCAACTTGTTTTATTTGGAAGGCATATAATAAAATTAATACAATACATTGGTTTAAAACAATAAAAGAATATGAAGGAAGAGGACTAGGTAGGGCACTATTATCATATATAATGAGCTCATTAGATAAAATAGAATATCCAATCTTTTTACATACGCAGCCAGGAAGTTTTAGAGCGATTGGTTTATATTCTTCATTTGGATTTAAAATTGTTACAAATGACATTATTGGATATAGAGAAAATCATTATAAAGAAAGTTTACCAATATTAAAACAATTTATGACTCCAAAAACATTTCAAGGACTGCAATTTACAGAAGCACCAGCCATTTTGGATGAATGTGCAAGAATTGCAAAAATTAGTCAATTCTGATAATTTTAACTGGCCTAAATAATTACTAAGTTTATAACTAATAAAATTTGGTAATTCCTTCATCGCTGGTGCCAATTAGTGATTATGCGAACATTGTCTACTTTTTAGGTAGGTTTGCTGTTAATATAAAAATAATGAAGTAGTATATTATATACTACTTTTTTGTTTATCAATTTTAATATGTTTTAAGTGATATAATAGGAATGGTGATTTATATGAAAGATGTTAGATATATAAAAAAACATAATAGTGATTTAACAAAAAATGAAGAGATAAATCTTAAAAAAGTGAATATAATAATTGGTAAAAATAATTCTGGGAAAAGTCGTTTAATGAGAGAAATTCTAGAAAAAAATGCTAGAGAAGAACAATACTTTTACTGGAAAGCACATTCTAATCCTCAATATATAAAACCATACGAGCTTTTATTTAAAAAATTAAAGCATCAATTAGATGAATATTTTCAAAGATATCAAATTGAATTATTTGGTGAATTTAAGGAAACATACATATGTAATCCTTTGGAGATATCAGCCCATTACTATTGTTCTATTGTTGAACAAGAAATGCTAAAAAATTTATTAAACAATATAAATATTTATATTAAACTTGAACAGAGCACTAACAAAGATAAATTATTGTTGAACACACTTACCATTATAAATGAATGTTTAGATCCTGAGAATCATTTATTTGATTGGTATAAGTGGACAAACCCGAGTTATTATGTTCCTACAATTAGAAATATTTATTTTATAGGTAGGCAAATATCTAGTTTATTTATGGATAAATATTTTGACGATTTAAAGGATTTGTCAAATTCTAAAGAAAAAACATTTAGAGTAATAACTGGAGAAGATTTTATTGAAGATTTTAAATTAGATATTGAAAATAACGATCCTCACATTGAAAAGGTAAAAGAAATGTTAAAAAACATTTTAATGGTTGATAGTGTTGATATTAAACTTAACAATAATAATGACTATGTTTATTTTGAAATAGATGGTGAGATTAGAGAGATAAGTAAGCTTGGAGATGGGATACAGAATTTGCTGATTTTAACATATTATCATGACAGAGGAGAGAAGCAAGCAAACAAACAATTTATTGAAGAACCGGAAATAAGTTTGCATCCAGGATTACAGAGAAATTTTGTTAAAGAAATTTTAAATAATAGCAATACTCAGTTATTTATAGCAACTCATTCACCTCATTTCTTAGATTTGATTTATGAGCCCGAATATAAGGATAAAATAACTATTATTAAGGTAGAGAAAGAGGGAGACAAAACGATTGCAGAAAACATTGATATTAATTTTTTTAATCCTTGTAAGCTTCTTGATATTAGGGCATCGTCATTGTTTTTATCTAATTGCATCATTTGGATTGAGGGGCCTACAGATCCTAAATACATAGATCCGATTCTAAAATTGTATATAAAGGCCTACAACAAAAAGGAATTATCGGTTTCTTGTCATTATAACTACGCCTATAATGGCGGTATCAACATATCCCAATATATGAATGTAAAAGATTCTCCCGAACAAACACGAGAAAATATAAAAAAGATAACAAAAAATAGTATGTTCATCTTTGATTTTGACGGTAAGGATAATTATTATGGAGAAAAAGGAGGACGCATAAAAAAATTCAGGGAGGAATTAATTTCAAACAAAGAATATAAAAATAACTGTTATATAATGAAGAATATGTACACAATTGAGAATGCAATACCAATAGCATATTTAAAAGAATATTATATGAAAAAGAGATATTCTAAGAAAGAGAAGAAAATCATTATTGATTTTTTTGATAAATATGAAAAAGGGAAAATAGAGATAAATATTGCTAATGATAGTATTTCAAAAAAAATAAGTGATTATACTACAAAAAGACTCGGCAAAAACAAAAAAAGCAAATTGGCAGTACTTAGTAAAACAGAATTTGCAGAAGAATTTGAAACAAAAATAAATGATATACTAAAAAATTCAAAAACAAAGAAAGAATTAAAAAAGGCTTTTAATACATTTGACAAAAAAATTAAAAAAATGATAATAAAAATTTATAATTATATAATATTCTGCAACGAATAATAAAATATATGAAAATATTTGTTATCAAAAAATTATAATTTTAAAATAAAAACATCATTGGTGTTCGTATGACTACAACCCTGCCATAATGAGTAGTTAAGAGGTTTCCAACTGGGAGCCTCTTTTATGATATAATTTGAATAGAGGAGATTTTATGTTAGAAAAAGATATACCGGATTTAAATATATTTATGATGTGCGACCATTTAGATCAAGGTGCACTTAGAGATATACCTAAAGGGTTCAATATTAGACCATGTAAACCAAATGAATTAGATATTTGGAAAGCGTTTCCATTTGATAACGATGAAGATAAGAAAGCCTATTATAATTACATGACAGAATATTTTAATAGTGTGTATTTAGAACAAAAAGATGAGTTTTATCAGAAATGTTTATTTTTATGTGAAGACAAAACTGATAAGCCAGTCGCCACTTGTTTCATCTGGAAAGCATATAATAAAATCAATACAATACATTGGTTTAAAACTATAAAACAATATGAAGGAAAAGGGCTAGGTAGAGCCTTGCTATCATATATAATGAATTCATTAGATGAAAGTGAGTATCCAGTATTTTTACATACTCAGCCAGGGAGCTTTAGAGCAATTGGCTTATATTCTTCAATTGGGTTTAAAATTGTTACAAATGATGTTATTGGATATAGAGAAAACCATTATAAAGAAAGCTTACCAATATTAAAACAATTTATGACTCAAGAAACATTTGAGAATTTGCAATTTATAGAAGCACCAGACATTCTGAATGAATCTGCAAAAAGTAAACAAGATAGTCAATTTTAATAATATTATTAACTATTTTATAATAATTACTAAAGATGATATATAGCAAATTAAAAAAATATTTTAAATAAAAATATAGCTAAATAAAAATTTGGTAATTCCTTAACCACAGGTGCCATATATAAATATAAAACTTGGTATAAATTTATCAAGTTTTTTTGATATAATTGTAAAGAGGGTTAATATGAATATAACAAATAAAGAAAAATTAACAAATGGCGAATTAAATATACTTGAAAATTTATTGCAAGATTTGAAAGAAGACTACCTGTATGAATTAAATTTAACTGGATTGAAAGGGATAAAAATAGTATTTGACAATTATTTGCATTCGGATTCTGATGGCAGATTAGAAAATAATGAAGTATTATTGCCCTGTTCAAAGACTAAAAAAGCACTTTCAAATAATTATGATGATAATTATGAAAGTTTAAAATCCACAGTATATCATGAATTAATACATCTTGATTTTAGAAATAAATATCCTAACTTACATGATTTATATGATAAGTTAGTTATAAATGAAGAATATAATAAGGCGGTTCCAATACTAATATGGGTGGAGTTTAATGTAGAAAGTAAAAATGACGTTATATATAACGGAAATGTGGCGAAAAGATATCTTGATTCTATCATTAATTATAAATGGGACTTTAGTAATGAAGAAGATTTCAAAAAACTCAAAAAACATTTACCTTACATAATTACTAGGCTTAATGGTAAATATCTTAAGAAAGAAGAATACTTGAAACAAATTAAACATGAATACTTGAAAAAAGTAGTCGTTGAGGTAGAGAAAATATTATATAAATTATCAAAACAGGAGTATATAGATGATTATGCCTTTATAAAAGAACTTTGTGAATATTTGGACAATGAACAATCTAGGTATGGATAGATTGATATATTTTGGAAGTAAGTTCAGTGTTAATACATAAGAAGTGTTGGAACCCCCCTTTGCTTCCATGCCATATATTAATTAGTCGAACTTGGTATTTAAATATCAAGTTTTTTGATATAATAAATATAGAGGTGGAATAATGACAATGGGACATTTATCTAAAATATGGGAAGATTTTGGAATTAGTGAACAAACAACTAATTTAATTGTGGCAAAAATTAAATCATTAAATTATAGAGAAAAACCAGAAATAAACAGAATAGTTTTTACGATTCAACTACTTATTTGGATTTGCAATGATGAAAATGTTGCGCAAAGCCTTGCAAGCGATATAGCTCCGAGAACAATAGATGAGTTCATCACATCTTTTTTTAGAGAAACCCAAAATAATGAACGAACTAAACTCGCTGTTTTAAAAAGCATATTAATTCCCATGGTGGCAAGACACACTGATTTAAGAAAAAGAGAGGCTTTACTATCAGCAGAAGAAAAAGATGAACTTGGTGATACTTATAATGGCCTTGAAGGCGATTTACATCAATTATATGGTTCTCGTAATAATTTAAGCTATACAATTATGAATCAAGAAGGAATTAACACTAGTACGCTAGATATGACTGAACAAACAATTGAATTAATTGATTTATCTAAACTACCCTTGAAATTAAAAAAAATCTAAAAAAACAAAAATATTATATTTGTTGTAGAAAAAAATAATAAAAGGAATCATTTAGTTTCTTATTCGATTACTGTAAAAGAATATTTTGCCTAATTATAAAAATTTTGTAATTCCTTCATCGCTGGTGCCATGATTAATAGTTAAGAGATTACCAAAAGTAATCTCTTTTATGTTATAATTTAGATAGGTGATTTTATGAAATATCAAGAGATTAAAACTCCACAACATTTATTAAAATATATGGAAGAAAATATATTTTATGGATTTATGTCAAAAAATAACACAATATATACTGTTCAAGATGAGAAATGGAATATGGAGTGGTATGATAGTTGTATTGTTCAGGACCCAGATAAACTAATTAAAAGCCATTATGGTACATGTTGGGATCAAACCGAATTAGAAAGAAAATGGTTTGAGGAAAATGGCTATGAAGTTAAGACTATTTTTATGATTTTTCTAATGAATAAACCAAATAATTATCCTACTCATGCGTTTTTATTGTTTAAAAAGAATGATAAAGTCTTTTGGTTTGAACATGCATTTGAAAATGTAAAAGGAATACATGAATTCAGCACGATAAGTGAAGCAATACAAACTGTTAAATCAAAACAATTAGAATACGCAGTAAATATTGGAATTGCTAAACCAAGCGATGAGTCAATTCTTGAATGTTTTGAATATGTTAAACCTAAGCCGAATATTGGTGTTAGAGAATATTTAGATCACGTATTAAATGGTAAAAATTTATAATCATATGAAGATAATTATAATTGATATAATTAAGTTAGGGAGGTAAAAAAATGAAAGCGATAATTCAAAATGAGTATGGAGATGAAAGTAAACTTAAAGTAATTGAAGTTGAAAAACCTATAATTGATGCTAATCAAGTACTTATTAAAATATATTCATCAAATATTGCAAGTGGAGATATGAGAATAAATACACTTGATGTACCATCTTTTTTTAAACTTATAATGAAAATTATTTTTGGATTTAAAGGTCCTAGAAATAAAATACGTGGTATTACTGCAGCAGGACAAATAATTGAAGTAGGAGCAAAAGTTAAAAGCTATAATATTGGAGATAAAGTTAATTTTATTAGCAGTATGAAAGCAGGATGTCTTGCTGAATATATAGCTATGCCGGAAAAAGCCGTTATGGCAAAATTTGATGATTCATTATCATATGAGGAAGCTGCTCCAATTGCTTTTGGTGCTATGTCAGCCTTACGCTTTATAAATAAGAAAACTATAAAACAAAATAGCAATGTATTAATTTATGGTGCAAGTGGAAGTGTTGGAACCTATTCTGTGTGTCTTGCAAAGCATTTTGGAGCAAAAGTAACTGCTGTATGTAGTGGTAGAAATAAAGATGTTGTTCAATCAATCGGAGCTGATAAGGTAATAGATTACGAAAAGGATGATATTTTAGATTCAAAAGTCAAGTATGATTTAATATTTGATGCAGTTATGAAATTTCCGAAGAAAAAAGCAAAAGCTCTATTAAAAAAAGATGGCAAGTATTTATCAATAATAATGCCCACTTCAGAAGAAAAATCAAAAATAGAATTATTAAATAACTTACTACTTCAGAAAAAAATAACAACCGTTATTGATAAAGTTTTTTCATTTAATGATTATAAAGCTGCTCATAAACTTGTTTATAGTAAACACAAAACTGGCAATGTAATCATTAATATTAACGAGAAAAATTAATACTTTAAAACAGATATATACTTGAACAAAATGATATAATCAATATCAAATTTCTTACTCACTTGACCTTTTTTAGAGAAAGAGTATAATAAATCATCAAGTGGAGGCAATTATGACTAAAAAAGAGTTTAATGATTTATTAGCGTTATGCCAAGGAGAAACAGAGGATACTTTGTTTATTCAAGCGGCAGTAAAAGAAGTAGCGTATAGTGGAAATCCTCATTTTATTTATGACCTTATTGAATATTGTCCTGCTGTTGATACTTTAGAAAACATGAGAATACTTGAAGATGCTATAATAGCACTAGCAAGCTTAAATAATAATATAATTATTGCCTATGAATTTATGTTTGAAATGGCAACAGATTTTGAAATAAAAAATTTTAATTTAAGAAGATTTGAAGAGTTAATAATCTTAAGTGGAAATCCTAAACTTATACATTACTGTATAAGATGTATAAAAGGGTCAAATGTTCCTAAAATGCTAGAAGCTTTATATGCAACAAGAAGTGAAAAGTATATTACTTATGTTAAACAGAAATATGATCACAGTGTTAATAAAGAATTATATCCGGGAGAAACTATCTTTAATGATGAATATGATGCTGCATTAGAAAAAGCTAAAACAGATTTATATTTTCCCAATTGGATATATGCTTTTGAAACATCTGATTTTCAATTACTATGTCAAAGAGTAATTAGTAGTAAAGTTCCATACTTTATTAATGAGCTTGCTGATTACTTTGAATATTTAATTGCCTATGTTCTAAAAGATGATGTCGAAGTTATTTCAATGTTAGGTGGTTTAATTGAGCATTTAAATGTAGCAATAAAAGAATACGGTACTACTTTAGATAAATATGAATATGCATGGTCTATTGATAGTGTAGATAAAGGAGCAGTGGAAGAAGATGTAATTTCTAGTGGTGAAGTTAAGTTTATGTATTACTTCATTGATATTCCAGGTGCTAATAAAGAAGAATTATACAAAGCAATAAAAGACTCTGGTAATCAAAAATATATAGATTTAATAAAGCCAAATATAAATCCTGATGGTTCGAATCCAACTAAAGTGATTTTACCATCATAATTTTTTAATAATAATTACAGTTGAAACTTGGTATTTAATTATCAAGTTTTTTGTTATAATTATATAGAGGGTTGTATATGGATATAGTTGAATATAATAATAAAGTATAAAAGACATGTTAGTTGAATTTCAAGAATATATAGTGGAAATAGATAAAGATGGTTTTGATATAACCACTGAATATTATAAAGAAATGTCTTTCAAAAAACAATGAAAGAAACAAAAGATTTTTATTATAGAAATAACTATAAAGATAGAAGCTTTGAAGGAATGAAACATATATAGATCATTTCAAATAGTGGGGGTAAAATGGTAAATATTTTTAAATCGGATAGTTCTCAGATAGAAGTATCAAATGAAAAAGGAGAAACTTTTGATATACTATGGGGAGATAATACTGATTTATATTGGCGTATGAGAAAGTATAGGAATGACAATGTATTTATAATTGAAAGAAGTGAACAAAATAGTTTATTTGAAAGTCTGGAACATGCTTTTTCAGTTATAGAAGAGAAAGATAATAAAATAGAAAGAACACTTATAGAAAATACATTTACATGGATTGGGGAAGAAAGACCACCTGAAGAAGAAAATAAACTAGTAATTACAAAAAAAGAAAATTCTTTTGAAATATATTTTGTTTTAAATGAATCATCACCAGGATTTGGAGGATGTGCGGTTTGTTTTGCTATAAGTGGATCTAGAAATATGGCAATTGCAACAGAGTTTAGTTTAATGCTACATAACTTACTTAGAAGTGAAACAAGTAAACAGAAAACAATTAATTAGCGTATTATTGTAAAAAAAATAGTTCTAATTAGAACTGTTTTTTCTTTTATTATATATTTCAGTATAGAAATCATACCACATTTTATAAATAGCATCTTTACTAAAGCTATCTTTAATAGTTGTAGATTTATTTTTATATATTAAATAATTTTCTTTATTTTTTAATAATTTAATTTTTTTTATTAACTCACTATTGCTTTTACCATATAAACACTTAGATCCATATATGTTTTTATAAACATCCAGCTCTCTAGCTACTACTGGTTTAGAAACAAAAGAGCTTTCTAAAATAACAATACCAAATGTTTCTTCATATGAAGGAACAAATACAATATCCGACATATTATAAATTAAGTTCATTTCTTTTCTTGGAATTTGTCCTAAAAATAAGACATTTTTAGGTGGATTGTCATAAATTTTTTTAATTCTTTCATAATCAGAACTTAAACGTCCAAAGAAGAAAGATCCGCACCATATAAATGTTAATTCTGGCATTTTTTTAGCAATTTCTACAAAATCTATAATTCCTTTTCTTTTAACAATTTGTCCAACACTTAAAACAACAAATTTATTTTTATCAATATTATATTTTTCTTTTAAAGATTCAATTTCTTTTTGTTCAACAGGATAAAAATTTTTATCATAAACATAATTTGGTATGTAAGAAATTTTTTCCTCATCAATACCGTAATTTTTTAGTTTCTCAATCATAGAAGGATTAACTACTACTAAATAATCAGCGCTTTTATATACTTTATAAACAAAATGACTGTATAATTTTCTTACGATAGGTAAAACTCTAACTGCTTCTTTTAATGTATCATCAAAAAAATGAACAGAAACAACTTTTATAGAAGAACTAAAGCGAATTTTAAAATAATTAATTGGATCAACTGTATGTAGATGAATTATATCAGTTTTCTTTTTACGATTGATTGAAACTTTAAAATCATTCTTTCCTTTTTCATCTAATAAAGATAGAAGATCTAAGTATGCACTTCCAACACCTTGTCCGTCTACTTTATCAGCAAATGAAACCATATTTATGGAGATTTTATTCATTATTATGCACTCCTAAATTATATATAAAACTAATAATAGTTTATCATAATGTATGTAATTTACAACAAAAAAATTTTTAATAAATAGATAATTTTTATATTTTATGCTAGAATATAGCTATATTGGGGGGGATTTATGAGAAAAATTGCAATATTCACAGATAGTTGTGCAGGAGTTACAAACGAAAATATAACTGTTATACCACTTTATTATAGATTTGATGGTGAAAGTGAAGAATATGGAGAACATAGATTTTTAACATCAGCTGAATTCTTTTCTAAAATGGAAAGAGGAGCTGTAGCGAAAACATCAGCTATTAATATTGAATTAGCAAAAAAAGAGATGAAAAAGAAAGTATTAGAGGGGTTTGATATTATATATATATCAGTATCATCTAAGCTAAGCGGGTCATATTCTAATGCTTGTTCTGCTGCAAGAGATATAAAGGAAGAATATGAAGGAGCAAGAGTAACTGTCATAGATTCAACAACGGCTTCTTTAGCAGAAGGATTAATAGCCACTAAAGCTTTAAAATTAGTAGAAGAAGGAAATGACTATGATGAAATAGTCGCCCAAATTGAAGCAAATAAGATATTTTATTGTGCAGAATTTTTAGTCGGTGATTTAAAGTATTTAAGAAGAGGCGGAAGGGTTAATATTGCTGAAGAACTTGCTGGTAATATTCTTAATTTAAAACCTATTCTTTATGTTAGAGATGATGGAAATGTTGATGCAGCAGCTAAAGTAAGGGGAAGAAATCATCAACTTTTAACTTTAGCTGAGCGTATTAATGCAAAAGCAGGGGATGAAACTGTTTATATTATAAATGCAGATGATGAAGAAAAAGCAAAAGAATTGAGTCGCTTGTTAAAAACAGAATACATAATATCAGATATTGACTTAGTAATAGGATCCCATGTAGGTAAAGGATCTTGTGGTGCTTGCTTTAAAATGAAAGAAACACTAAAAACTAGAAGATAAAATAAAAAGTGCTTAACAGCACTTTTCTTATGCGGCTTTTGTATAAACTTTATTTTCTGCTTGATCTTTTAGGCCAATAGTAGGTTCCATATTATCTAAATGTGTAGGCTCTTGAGCTTCATTTAAAGTATTCTTAATATCAGTAAGAGCTTCAGTATAACGTCTTTCATCTGCTTTTCTATCAGCAGTTAAAGCCTGATTCTCTTTTTTTAGTGCATCAATTTGAATAGCCATGTCTTCTAGTTTTTGACTTTCATCTTTTTCTAAAGCAATAATATTTTTATGTGCTTTAGCTGCTTTTATTCCACTAAATATAGTTTTGGCAACACCAAGTGCCCCAATCACACCAATTATAACTGGTGATATAATACCTCCAATAATGCCAGATACAAAGTTATCAATCGCAACTACGTTTTCTATTGCTGGAGCAAGTGGGATTAAAATAGCAGAAGCAGCGATAATCACAATCCCTGCAAGAACACCTCTAAGCCCTTTAGCGTGCTTTCTATTTTCTTCATTTTTCTTATTTTGGGTATCTTTTAAATCATTCATATTTAATCTTCTTCCTATTTATATTAAGAAAAGTATACCATTTTTTTTAGTTCTTGTCTATTTTAGCAAACTATGAAATAATATATTATATAAACTATTGACTCTACCCTTAGAGGAGAATATATAATTTTTTAAGAAAGGAGTTACTATGTATAAAATAGGTTTGTTTTCAACAATAGGAAAAGTAACAATTAAAGCACTTCATTATTATGATGAAGTGGGTTTATTAAAACCAGAGCGAATTGATGAAGAAAATGGATACAGATATTATTCAACCGAACAGTTATTTAAACTTCATCAAATAATTAGTTTAAAACAAATAGGTTTTTCAATTGAAGATATTAAATCAATTATTAATGGCCAAAATATTGATGAAATAATAGATAAAAGAAAAACTGAAATTGAAAATATGCTTTCTTATACTAGTGAACAACTTTCAAGAATAAATCATTATATATTAGAAATGAGGGAGAAAGTTATGAACTATAGTGCTGTATTAAAAGAATTACCTGAATGTATTGTTTATTCAAAGAGAATGATTGTACCTAATTACAATTCTTATTTTAAACTAATTCCAGAAATAGGTGATGAAATAAAAGCATCAAATCCTACTTTAAAATGTAGAATACCAGAGTACTGTTTTATTGTTTATCACGATGGTGAATACAAAGATAAAGATATTGATATTGAATATTGTGAAGCAGTAAATGAGTTTGGAAAAGAAACTAAAAATATTAAGTTTAAAAAGATTGAAAGTGTATTAGCTGTAACAGTTATGCATAAAGGATCTTACAACACATTAGGTAAAGCATATGCATATATTTTTAAATGGATAGAAGATAATGGATATACTATTAGTGATAAGCCAAGAGAAAGCTATATTGATGGAATCTGGAATAAAGAAAATGAATCTGATTGGCTAACAGAATTACAAGTCCCAGTTTTTAAAAAATAATTAAAAAAGAAGTTCAATTTGAACTTCTTTTTATGTTATACTTTAATTAGGAGATTATATGAAACATATTTATAAAATTGTCTTTGAAAATGAAATAGGTGTTCTTTTAAAAACTGATGAATATGATTATAATTGTGTAGGAATATGTTTTGTACACCATACTTCATTTGAAAAATATGCATCTTTTTATAAAGAAGAAAAGGTAGCAAAACTTAAGGTTAGGTCACTTGAAGACATATATGAATTAATTTATAGAAATGTTAATAAAAATACTTTTGGACTAAAGATAAAACCAGAGTATATTTATGTTCCAAAAAGAGAAAATAATAACACTATTGAAGAACATGCATCTAATTTAATTGAATGTTTAAAAAACGATAATGTTAGAGAAATAAAACTAATATCAATTAGTTATGGTGGATTAATTGCGGCTCTTGCCTCAAAATATGATATTGTAACAGTTGTAGCTTTATTTCAATCTCCTCTTTGGGGAACCCCTTTAGCTGATATTTCTCTTTGGGGTACTATGAATAAAAGAGCTAGAAAATATATTTTAAAAAGATACAAAAAATCTACTTATTTAGATGATCTATTAATTGGTTTAAAAGATAGATTTGATAAAGTAAACCTTAAAAAGATAATATTTATTTATGGATATTCTACTCATGTAAAAGGAGTAATATCTCTGCACAATAGAAAGTATTGGGTTCCTGAAATTAAAAGACTAACTAATATGGACAATGATGCAGTAGTTCCTTTTCCAAGTAAAGAAGTTATAAACAAAATTGGTTTTGGAAAAGTAATATATTTTAAAAACTTATATCATGTTAATACATTATCAAAAAAATACCACTTAGTAATGCTTAAAGAAGTAAAACACTGGAGGACTAATGGAAAGATATAAATTTTGTGTTGCTGTACATTTATTTTTAATTGAAGATGATAAAATATTATTAGGTAAAAGAATAAACACATCTTATGCAGACGGTATGTATGGACTTGTTGCTGGTCATGTAGATGAAAATGAAAACATTTATAAAGCAATGGTTAGAGAAGCAAAAGAAGAAGCTAATATTGATATTAAACAAGAAGATTTAAATATTGTTCAAGTTATGAATATGAGAGGTCCAATAGATGAATATATACATTATTTTTTTGTAGTAGATAAATATAGTGGAAATGTAAAGAATATGGAAGAGGATAAATGTGAAGGCTTATCTTGGCATGGTTTAGATTCTATTCCGTCAAACACTATCGATTACATAAAATATGCTATAGAAAAATATTTAGAAAATAAAACTATGTTTACTCTATATGGATATTAGAAATAGACTTAATTATATAATAAAAGGAGAATTATGAAAAAAAGAGGTTTGTTGTTAATTATAGCAGGATTAATGTATATTATAGCTGTAATAGCTGGTGGATTTATGGTGGAAAACTACAACCATATTTACAACGCTATTAGTGAGCTGTCAGAAAAAGGTCAAAATAAAGTACTTTTTATTGAAATATCATTTATTATTTATAATATACTTATTGTCATTTATAGTTTTATATCTATTATGTACAAAAGAAAAAACTTATTAATTAACATTGTTTATATATTACTTGGATTAATAGGTTTATCTGGTATATTTATGGGGATATTTCCTCAAGAAGCTAGAGATAGTGAATTAACTATAGTAGGCATTATGCATTTTATTTTTGCTGGTATTGCTGCTTTTGCAACTATGGCAGTAGCTTTAATTACATTTTTTAATTATATAAAAAAAGAAAAAAATTATGCGTTTTATTCACTTATTACTTTTATTATTATTTTTATATCAGGAATATCAAATGTTATCTTAATGAACAATAATATTGATTCATTCTTTGGATTAGTCGAAAGAATAACAATAGGCTCATTTATTATTTGGCTTATAGTAACAGGGTATAGAGATTTAAAAAGTAATTCCTAATTTAGAACATTTATAGAGGTATTTAATTTGAGTATAAGTAGTATATATGAAGAATTTGAAGTAAAAAGTAAGGAATCGTGTTATGCAAGATGCCGTGCTTTTTTAGAGGAATATTTTAGTGTTAGTGGCGAGAAGATAGACCTTTCATATTATAGCCCAGTAGCAGCAATAAGAAAGATAAAAGAAATAAAAAGTCAAGATCATCTTAATCTTTTCTTTGATTTACTAGTTAAATACAACTACAATATGCTTCAAGAGATAAAAGATGCTGTTTTTAAACTAGGGTATTTACAAAATCCTAGTCATAATAGCGAAGCTTTTAAAGAATTACTTGCATCTCCTTATATACAAGATATTAGCTTTGATGGCAGAAGTAAATTTATAATTACTAGTGAAATGTATGGGAAATTTGCTTTTGAACTAGCTGATTATTATTTTAAAAAGAATAGAAGAATGATGGGTTATATGTATGAGAATAAACTTCCTACATATTGCCATAATCACGCCTTTTTTATGTCAGAAGTATTTAGGGATTTTCATGCAATTACATCTTTATGTAAATCGTATTTTGGTAACACGTATTATCACTCATATACATTAGATTCAAGTAGTAATTTAGTAGTAGACTTATGTTATAGAAGTGTAATTGATGCTGATTCATATATGAGATTATTTGAGCCAACTGAAATATCTAAAGTATTAAATAGTAGTGTTAAAACAGAGTTTTTAATAGCACAAGAAAAAACTGGTGAAGTAGATAAAGCAGAGCTACTTACAATTGCTCTTTATAAACAATATTTACAAATGATTGGTTATAGGGGTGATATTAAGTCCGGTCCTTCTATTAAAAAGGTAGCTTAATTATAAGGACATGTGGTTAGAAAAAATTAAATAATGAAGAAAGTCTATATTTTATAGATATAGAGGATAGTTATGAGTAAATATGAAGTACTTTGGAATTATATTAAAAAAGAAAATAAGGATAGTATAAAACTATCTTTTGAAGAAATAAAAAACATTCTAGGTTTTGAAATAGATCACTCTTTTTTAAATTATAAAAAGGAACTTACCAGTTTTGGTTTTAGAGTAGATAAAATATCGCTTAGAGAAAAAACAATTGTATTTATTAGGAACAGCGATAATAAATTATAAAAACTATGTTATAATTTAATTAGAAATAGGTTGGGGAAAACATGAAAGAGTGTGACAAATTAATTATTAAAATATTTTTATTTATAATATATTTTATTTTTTTATTATATCCTGTTAATTATTTATTAGAGAGAAAAGGCATTATAAAAATTGATAATAGCAGTGAAATAGAAGATATTCATAAACATGGTTTAATAGGAAAATTAGAGAGTATTAAAAGCAGTATTGAAAATAAAACAACAAATTATTTTCCTTTTTATAGTTTAATAAATCAGTTTAATACCAATATGCATATTGATATTAATACGCCTTTTTATAAATTTTTGAATAAAGAGTTTTTATTTGTTGGAACTAATTATGATAACGAATATATTTATAAAAATATTAATTCAAACTATTATATTTTAAAAAGTCAGTATAATGATTTAGAATTATATAAAAAACTTGATAGTCAAATTAAATTATATAATGAATTGGCAAAAGAAAAGCTTGATATTTATGTTTATTTACCAAGCAGGTATGAGTTTATATATAAAACAGAGTTAGATACTAAAAACATGAGTAATTATATTGAATATTTTAAGGAAAATATAAATAACAAAATTAATTTAAAAGAGCTTAGTATTGAAAATAATTATCATGAATTATTTTATAAAACAGATCATCACTGGACAGGATACGGAGCACTTAAAGGATATTCTGATATTATGGAAATGATGAATATAAAGCCAGTTAACTATGAAGTAAAAAAAATCGATAACACATTATTTTCAGGATCAATGGCCAAAAGTGCAGCAGATACTTCTATAAAAGAAGATTTCTACTATATTGATGCGATAGTTACATGTAAGACAAATATTAATGACAGACTAAAGCCTATGAAAAAAGAACCAAAGAAAAAACAGTTTTATGATTATTATGTTGGATATTATTACGGTATGTTTGGTGAAGTAAGTTATGACTGTAATAGTCCAAAAAAGGATAATGTTTTAATATTAGGTGATTCTTTCTCTTGGTCAATTGATTATTTAATAGCAAAGCATTTTAATAAAACTTATGTTGTTAATTTAAAGTTTTTAGATAAATTTGATTATAAAAATTTTATAAATAAAAATAACATTAAAAAAGTAATTATTATAAATGAAACCGCAACTACTTTATTCGATGCATATAATTATGATTATTCTAAGAAAGTAGGTGCATAATATGGTTTTTTCTAGTTTAATATTTATTTTCTTTTTTCTACCTCTTTTTTTCTTAAGTTATTTTATATTGAAAAAAAGAAAAACAAGGAATTATGCTTTACTATTATTTAGTTTAATATTTTATGCATGGGGAGAACCAATATATATATTTCTCATTATATTATCAACAATTGTTAACTATTATTTAGCGATTCTTATTAACAATAAAAAAGATAAAAAATTGTATTTAATTATTGATATTATCTTTAATATCGGATTATTATTCTTATTTAAATACAATAACTTTTTTATTGAAATACTTAATAATATTTTAAATACAAACATTCATTTTGTTAGAATATCACTTCCAATTGGAATAAGCTTCTTTACATTTCAAATACTAACTTATGTTATTGATGTTTATCTAAAAAAAGTAAAAGTTCAAAAAAACATCCTTTATTTAGGTACTTATATTTTAGCTTTTCCGCAGTTAATAGCAGGTCCTATTGTTAGATATGAAACAGTCGAAGATGAACTAGAAAATAGGCGTGAAACTATAACTGACTTTGCTTATGGAGTAAGACGATTTATAAAGGGTTTAGGTAAGAAAGTATTACTCGCTAACACTTTTGCATATATTGCAACAGCTATATTTAGTGATACTCCTTTAGTTTACGGATTAATTGGCTCTTGGGTTGGAATAATATCTTATGCTTTACAAATATATTTTGATTTTTCAGGATATTCTGATATGGCAATAGGAATTGGTAGAATGCTAGGATTTAATTATTTAGAAAACTTTAATTTTCCTTATATTGCAAAAAGTGTTACAGAATTTTGGCGAAGATGGCATATATCTCTTTCAACATTTTTTAGAGATTATGTATATATTCCAATGGGTGGAAATAGAGTTAGTATTTTAAAGTGGATTCGTAATGTATTAGTTGTTTGGGGATTAACTGGTTTATGGCATGGTGCAAGTTATAATTATATAATATGGGGTTTATATTTTGCAGTTCTTTTAATATTAGAAAAATTCTTTATTCAAAAAATATTAAACAAACTTCCATCAATTGTTGGCCATATTTATTTAATAATAATTGTTTTATTTAGTTGGACTATTTTTAGAAGTGAAAACTTAGTTGAACTTTTAGATATCTTAAAAAGTATGCTAGGGTTTAATGGGATAGGTAATATTAATTTATATTTTTATGTAGGAATAATCAGTATAGAAAATATTGTCATATTTATACTAGGAATATTATTTTCAACACCAATACTAAATCATGTTAATATAAAAAATAATTATATTAAAGATGCTTTATTAATTATTATATTTATATTATCAATATTATCAATTTTAACTAGTTCATATAATCCATTTATTTATTTTAGATTTTAAAAGTATAACTTAAAAAGAATGCTTACTGCATTCTTTTAGTTTTCTTTTAATTTTAATTTTGTAATTATTTGCATTACTATATAAAATACTGCCGCAAATATGAGTAATACTATCATATTTATTATAATCGGTGTTAAATTGCTTTGATTAAATATATTAATAGAAGCAATTGTGTCATTATTCTTTATAAACCAATAAGAAGGTAATATATGCGCAAAATTAAGGACGCTGCTACCTAACATTGATTGTGGAACAAAAGCTCCACATAAGAAACTACTACCTAAGGCTACTATATTAGCGATAGAGGAGTTTGCTTCTTTACTATTTGTAATATTCCCAAACAAGAAGCCCATACTTAAAGCAGATATCATAAATATAAATGAGTTTATGATAAATAATAAACCATTTAAAGTAATCATAACTTTAAAGTATAATATAAAGCTGAATATTACATATATTAGCCAGATAGAGGCAGCTAAAACTAAATTTCCCAAAGTAAGTTCTTTGTTTATTTTAGATAAAGATATAGGACTTACTAAATTCCTTCTTTTAATTTTAAAATCTCTAAATGATCCCAAAGTCATACCAACAATTAAAATAATTAATCCAAGTAAAGTATAATTACAGAAGTTAAAATAATATCTAGCGTTATCTAAAATATTAATGTTTTTACTGGTAGTTTCTAATATAACATTTGCTTTTTCTTTTAAATCAAGAAGTACATATTTACCAATTTCATTTTCACTGATATTTGATAAAGAATATATTCTAGCTGCATTTAAAAAATTATTTAAAAGCATTTCTGTATAAGTTGCTTGATAAGAATTTGGTACTTTTAAAGTATCAATTTTTGATTCTTTATTATTAAAAAAATCATTTGTAAAATTAGAAGGAATAACAATTATGTAATCAACTGTTCTAAAAAATAATGCATCTTTAATTGAATCTGTTTCATTTTTTAAATCAATTATTTTAGCGTTTTCATTTAAATATTCTTTAAATGAGCTTATTAATGAAGTATTACTATCATTATTGATTAAAGCAACATTTGGTTTAACTGCTCCAAAGCTTGCCACACTAGTTTGATTTGAAGAAGTTCCTAATATGGCGAAGAAAAGAAAAATAGCAGTATATATTATTATAATTGGTTTATATCTTTTAACAATCTTAAAATAACTATTAAATACTATCATAATTTTTTCTCCTCATAAAAAGGTAAGAAATACCTAAAGTAACTAAAACAAATATTATTAAATAAAAAATATTTTGAAAGAAACGAGTGTGTGAGTCATAATAATATAATGAATATAATGCATCAGTAATTAAATTAACAGGATTAATTTTGCTTATGATTGGTGCGTAGTGATCAACTAAGTATTTTATTTGTGTGCTCATCATTCCTGATAAGAATGATAGTGTCATAGAAAGAGCAGTAACTATACCGATTTTTGTATTTTCGCTTTTTTTAGATGCAACACTTATACATGTTCCAAATGAAATACCAGTTAAAGCTCCTATAAATGAAACAATTATTACATATAGTAATTGATTACCAAAGTTAACTTTAAGTACTAAAGTTAAATAACTAAGAACAATTAGTATTTCTGAAAAATGAATTGTTAAAGCAACTAAAAGCGAAGTTATTAAGAATGTCATTTTATTAACAGGAGAAACACATATACGCGCGCCTTTTTTAGATAAATTTCCTTCTGTTTCATTAACTGTAGTAATTCCAAAGTAAGCACCAAACATAGACACCATACCAATTAAAGTATAAAAGTAAATTACAGTTACATCGGTAGAACTACTACTTTTATCTCTAAAGTATTCCTTTTTTACACCTAATTCATTTAATATTCCATTTTTCATAGATTCGTGATCTAAAGTTACTAAATGATTAGCCGTTGATGTTAGTTGATAATAGTTATCAACTACTGATTTAATGATAGTTTGATTAATTCCGTTACTACTTATTACAACATTTATTTTATTATCTACATTTATGTAGCCTGAAATATCTCCTTCACTTAAAAGCTTTTTTGAAGTTTCTAAATCAGCATATGTTGTATTAAACATTTTATCATCACCGTTTGATAATGAAGAAATTAATGTTTTAAACGTTTCGCTTGAATTAAAAGACTCATTATTTACAACTGCTAAATTAACGATTTTAAAGTTTTCTGAACTTGTTAAATTAGCAAAAGCAAAATGAAAGAATGTTGCAAGTGCGAGAGGAAAAAGAAGTGTCCAAAAAAGTGTAACTCTATTTCTTAAAAGTATTTTTAATCGATTAACAAAAACATGTTTGAACATATTTCTAATCCCTCAGTTCTTTTCCAGTAAGCGCTAAAAAAACGTCATTTAAAGTAGGAAGAGATGAAAATATTTTATTATATTTAATATTATTTTCTCTCAAATAATCTATTAAACGAGCAATGTTATTAGAGCCTTTCTGATAAAAAATATGTATAATATTATCTTGTGCATCAACATTAGTAACATTTTTCATATTTTTTATTTCTTCGATACTTTTTTTTGTCATCTTTTCGACTTCAATAGTTACTTTTTCTTCAACATCAATCAAATCAATCAATTCCTCTTTAGTTCCACTTGCAATAATTTTACCTTTGTCAAGGACTACAATACGATTACAAAGATTTTCTGCTTCTTCCATATAGTGTGTTGTATATATTATAGTAGCGCCTTTTTTATTAAGTGCTTTTATACCTTCTAATATATTATTTCTACTTTGAGGATCAACGGCTACTGTTGGCTCATCAAAGAAAATTAGTTCGGGCTTGTGAGCAATTCCACATGCAATATTAAGTCTTCTAAGTAGTCCTCCGCTTAGTTGTTTTGGAAAATATTTTTTAAACTCTTTTAGTCCAACTAATTCTAAAACATCTTCAATACATTTTTTTCTTTTATTTTTATCTAATATATATAAACCACAAAAATAATTAATGTTGTCATATACTGTTAGCTCTTCAAATACAGCAACATCTTGAAAAACAACACCAATTTTTTTCTTAGTTTCATAAGAATCAACTGTCATTTCTTTGCCAAATATACTAATGCTTCCGCTATCAAATTTGAGTAAAGATAAAATAGAATTGATACATGTTGTTTTACCACTACCATTTGGTCCTAATAAACCAAGTATCTCTCCTTGTTTAATATCTAAGCTGAAATCATCTAAAGCTTTTAGTTTTCCATATTTTTTTGTTAAATTTTTAATTTCAATTATATTCATAAACACTCCTATCTATTTTATTATAACAAATTATATTACAGTTTAAAATAGGCATATAATTTGTTATAATAGAAATACAGGGTGAATGTATGCAAAAAACAATAAACGAATTTTTAAATAAGAAAATAACATCTAAAGAACTGTTAGTAAAATTAGAAAAATCGAGAAAATTATTTAATTGTGCGATTATTCAAGAAATGGATTTAATTAATTTAATAAAGAATATTCGTGAATTAGATTACATATATAACGAAGAAGAAAAATATACTAAGATTCTAGTTTTACTAAATAGATATAATAGAAAAAAGAGAATTAAGAAAAGTAAAGGAGATTATTATGAAACAGTATAAAAATATCGATGAATATATTAGCTTGTTTCCTTCTAATGTACAGCTTATTTTAACTAATTTAAGAAATACAATTAAAAGTGTTTCTAGTGAATTAGAAGAAACTATCAGTTATAATATGCCAGCTTTTAAGAAAAAAAAAGTAATAGTTTATTTTGCAGCTTATAAAAATCATATTGGATTTTATCCTCATACAGAAGCTATTATTGTATTTAAAGAAGAATTAAAAAAGTATAAAACATCAAAAGGAGCGATACAGTTTCCTATAAATGAAGAGCTTCCTTATGTTTTAATAAAAAAAATAGTTTTATTTAATCTCGATAATATAATTGATAAATAACATAAAAACTGTTTTTATGTTATAATTTAAGTGGGTGGTTTTATGAAAAAAATTTATTTTGCAGCTCCTTTATTTAATGAAATGGAATTAAGAAGAAACGAAGAAATGACTTCTTTATTAAGAAGTTTAGGGTACATTGTATACTTACCTCAAGAAGCAGCGGGATTATCAGCTAAAATTATAGCGAGTGGAGAAGATACTTTAGAAGTAAGTAAAAAAATCTTTGCAGCTGATTTAAAAGGCATACATGAAAGCGACATATTAATATTTTGCTTAGATGGCAGAGTTCCTGATGAGGGTGCTTGTGTTGAACTAGGAATTGCCTATGCATTAGGTAAAAAATGTATTGGCTATAAAACAGATGATAGATCTCTTGATTTTACAGGTACAGATAACTTATTTATTGAAGGATGCATGGAGTTTAAGGTGATGCATAATATAGAAGAACTAAAAAAAGAACTAGAAAGAATTAAATGAATTTATTAATTATAATTATTTCATTTATTTTAATTATTTATGCATTATTTCAATATATACGAGTATATATATTTTTAAGTAAAGTTAAGATAAATTCAAAAAATAATAATGAAAAAAAACTATATATAATAATTCCTTGTCTTAGAGAACAGTCATGTATAAAAGATACCATTGATTATTTTAAAAATATTATGGATAGTAAAACCAATATAATCATAGTTACAACAAAAAAAGAAGAGTATGAATATAGTATTATAAAAAAAGAAATCATTAATTCAAAAGACAAAAGTTTTATTTTAAAGAAATATTCTTATTTAGGAATTAGTGACTTTGATATATCAAGCTTAAAAAACATTAATGAATTTTTTAAAAATTTTAAAACAACTTATAAAGTTGTTAAAGAAGAAATATTGCCAATTTATGATAATATTATTTTAATAAATTATCCACATAAAGATGGAATGATGGCTGATCAACTTAATTATGTTTTAGAAAATATAAAAGAAAATGATAATAATTTTTATATTTCAATTTATAATGCAGACAGTAGACCGAGTAAAAAAACGTTTAATGAATTTTATAATATACCTAATGATATTATAGTGTGTCAGCAGTATTCTTATGCGATGAAAAATTATAACAAATTAAATATATTACTTAAGGGGTTTTCTATCTACCAATCTAATTTTGAGTTTAAAACAGGGTTAATTAATGCATATTTTAAAACAAAATATTTATATACACATGTAGTAGGACACGGACTTTTTATTAGATATGATTTTATAAAAGAAATAGGTGGATTTACTAATAAGTTTTGGTGCGAAGATATTTTCTTAACATTATATTTAAAATATAAAAAGGTAAATATTTATCCACTCTTATCTTTAGAAAATATGGAAACAGCTGATACTTTAAAAAAATTAATGAAACAAAATGCCGTATGGTTTAAAACAACAAGTGATTTTTATAAAATGTATAAATATATAAGAAATGAAAATAATTTTTCTTACAGTGGATTAATAGGAGCATTTAATGAACTAAGATGTGCATTTAATTGGTTATTTTTCCCTATTATGATTATCTTCTTAATAATAATAAGTTTAGTCAATAATTATTATTTATTAATATTATTACTAATATCATTATTTATTTATACATCTTCTTATACAATATCAACTATTAAAGTAATTAATAAAATAGACGATAAAAAATATAAAGTCAGTTTAGAGATGCTGCTTGCTACTTTTTTAGCAACTTTTATATCAAATATTGGACCACTTTATGCAGTAGTTAAGCGTCCTACTAAAAAATATAAAACGGAGAGGTGAAGTAATGTCAAGAGGAAAAATTGTAATTTGTGAGGGAACGTCATGTGCGGGTAAAACGACTTTTTGTAGTAATTTGGCGAAACAGAAAAACTGGTATCTTATACCTGAAGCAGTTAGATATTTAGAGCGTGAAACAAGGAAATCTGGCGATGAAGCTTCGCCTATACCAAATGAAATAGAAGAAGAATTATTCTTTCAACAAGAATTTTTAAGAGTTGAAAAAAGAAGAATTGAAGAGGCAAATGATGTTGCCCATTCAGGTCATAATGTTATTTTAGATAAATCATTTTTAGCTGTAGTAGCGACGGCTTATGGTTTTGCTAAATTAAAAAAATTTAGTGGAACTTACGAGCGTGCTTTAGAACTATACTATAAAAATTATTTACCTTTTTTAGTAGAAAATGGTTTTGTTGAATGTGATAAATTTATACTTTTAACAGCAGAACATCCAACAATAATTGAAAGAAACCAAAGTAGAGGGCATATTTTACATGGTATTTGGGTAGATAAAGCTTTGATTGAATTACAAAAAGAATTTTTAGTAAATAATTTACCAGCAAATAGCTGTGAAATACACATATTAGATACTACATCACTTGATACTGGTGAAGTAAAAAAAGATTTAATGCATTTTATTAATAGATAGAGGATTTTTATGGTTGATTTACACACACACACAAACCATTCAGATGGAACATGGCCACTTATTCAGTTATTGACTGAAGCTGAAAAAGTAGGAATAACTACTTTATCAGTTACTGACCATGATACAGTTGATGCATATTTTGAAATGAAAAAAATTAATATTAAAGATTTTTATAATGGTAAGCTTATAACAGGTGCTGAATTTAATGTCATGTTTAATAATTCCAAAGTAGAGCTATTAGGATATGGTTTTGATGTAGATAAAATAAATGAATGGATTAAAAAAACATATACAAAAGAAAAATACTCGCCTAATTTAGATGAAGAATTTAAATTACTCGTAGATGCTTGCAAAAGAAACAATATTAAAATAGATGATGATTTATCATATTCTAAAGATATAGGATGGCCAATTGATATAGTGTTTGCTTCGCTAAAAAAATACGGTGAAAATAAAAAAATTTTTACTGATAAAGAGTGGAATGATTGTGATCATTTTTTTCGTTGTTGTACTTGCAATATAGACTTTCCTCTTTACATGAATTTTTCAAATCAAGCACCAGATGCTTTAGATGTTTCAAATATGATAAGAGCTTGTGGTGGAAAAGTTTTTTTGGCACATTTATTTACTTATCCACTTAGAAATTATGAAACTTATTTAGATAAATTAAGAGAAGCAAATATTATAGATGGTATTGAAGCTTATTATTCAAAATTTAGTAACAGTGAAATATCATTTATAGAAAAATATTGCGATAAATATAAATTACTTAAATCTGGTGGAACTGACTGTCATGGAATGAAAAAACCAGATAGAAAAATAGGCGTTGGATATGATAATATGAATATAAAAGAAGAAATGATTGATTGGATTTAAAAAATAATATAAACTTGATTAATTCAAGTTTTTTTATTTAATTATTTGATATAATAAATTTGGTGATTAAAATGAGCAAAAAATTATTTGCGGTTCAAGAATATATTATTGATTCAAAAAAAATAATATTTATTTTTACTGCTATGGCAACTAAATCTTGGATGTATAAAATACCAATTAAAAAATTAAATAAACTTGGCTATTCATGCATAATATATGATTATAAATTAGATTTTTTATTTAATCCGAGTTTTTCTTTGTGGGAAGAGTTTTTTAAAACAATCATATGTGACGCACAGGAAAGATTAGAAAAGCATAAAAGAGAAGGATATACTAACTTTTATGCTTATGGGGCTAGTATGGGAACTTTAATAGCTAATAAGTTTGCAAGAGATACCAAAGATATATCACATGTTATTTTAAATATGACATATGGAGATGTAGCTAAGAATATTTGGACTTATAAAGGTGTTAAAAAAGTTAAAGAAAAATTCATTGAACAAAATATTACTGAAGACGATTTAAGAAAGAATATAACGTACATGGATCCTATTAAAACAGCAAGAGATTTAAAAGAAAAAAAAGTAAAACTTCACTTGGCAACTCATGACCATGTTTTATTATATAGTCAAACAAAAGAAACTTTAAAATCTTTTAAAAAATTTATTCCGAATTTAATGTACGAAGAAGCTAAACATGGGGGACACTATATAAACGGAATAAAAAATTTAATGAATACAAAAGAAATAGATGAATTTTATCATCTTTAATTTAACGGAGGCAATATATGAAGATACCATTAAAATATCAAGTAACAGAATTTGATTGTGCACCAACATCATTTATAAATGCTTTAATATTTTTATTTGAAAGAGAAGAACTTCCGGCTTATTTAATTACTTCAATATACGCTAATACTTTAGATAGACCTGATAGAAATGGTAATATTGGTCACTTTGGAACAAGTAAAAAAGCTACTAAAGAATTATGTAAAACAATCAATGAATATGCTAATGAAAAAAATTTTAATATAAATTGCTTTTATAGTAATGGAGAATCTACTATAGAAGATTTTATAAACTGTATAAAAGAAAGTGGCGTAATATTAATCAGAATTTATCAAACTTATGAACACTATGTTCTTATTACAAATATAAAAAATAAAAAGGCTTATATATTTGATCCATACTATAATGGAAAAAACTTTAAAGTAGAAGATGCTGCAATTAATTTTATTATGAATAAACCTTTTAACTATAATGTTGTAGTAGATTTAGAAAGACTCTTTGAAGAATCAAAAAGAGATTTTTCAATGGGAATGAAAAATAAAAGAGAAAGTGTATATATCTATAAAACAAATATAGGAGAAAAAAATGATTGATGTTGTTGGAACTATGTTTTTTAAAGATGGGAAGCTTCTAATTGATAAACCAAGGAAAAGACCCACTTATCAGATGATTGGTGGAAGAGTTGATGCTTATGAATCAACAGAAGAAGCTGCTATTAGAGAATGCCGTGAAGAATTAGGAGATAAAGTAGTTTTAGATAAAAAAGATTTTTCTTTTGTTATGGATTTTATAGAAACAGCAACAAGTGATCCTACATTAAAAATACATATGCATGTTTTTATGTATAACAATAACCTTGAAGGAGAACTTACTATATCTGATGAAATAGAAAGCTTTATGTGGTTTGGAATTAATGATGATTTTAACTTATTATCAAATACCCTAAAAAATAAAGTTATTCCTTGGTGTATAGAAAATAACCTAATAAAGTAACATTATTTGAAGATATATTATAATTGCGTCAATATGATGTAAAAAGGAGATATTATGGAATTAATTAAAAATAATTGGGCTAAAAAAGACGTCATTGAACTAAATAACTATTTGTTTTCTTTAAGAGTAGAAGAAAAAAGAGCTTGGAGCAAAAACATTTTAAACACTAATATGGATGTTTTGGCGCTTCCTACACCTATTATTAAAGATATATCCAAACAAATTTTAAAAGGCAATTTTTTATCCCTTCTTGACTTTGAAAATGATGAGTATTATGAATCTACTGCAATTAATGGTTATTTAATAACAAAGATAGATGATTTTAATTTAATGAAAAGATACTTAGATATATATTCTAAAAAAATTGATAATTGGGCATCTTGTGATTTATTATCATTCAATACAAAAGGTAAAGAAGAATTATATTTTCTCCTAACAGAAGAATATATAAAAAGCAGTTATCCATTTCAAAGAAGAATTGGCTTATTAATACTATTTGACTTTATTACTAATAATTCATATATAAAACGTATTTTTGAAATACTAAATAGCTTTTATGAAGAAACACACTACTATGTTAATATGATGATAGCTTGGCTTTTCTGTGAATGTTTTATTAAAAGAAGAGAAGAAACATTATCATTTTTAAAAAGTCATAAATTAAATAAATTCTCAATTAACAAAGGTATTAGTAAATGTCGTGATAGTTTTAGAGTCAGTATAGAAGACAAAGAAAGTTTATTAAAATATAAAGTTAAGTAATAACTTGCAAATAAGCTATTTTATGGTATATTTATGATAGAGGTGAATCATGGAAAATGAAGTTGTAATTGAAGAAAAAGAAGTGCCTAAAAAAAAGAAACACAAATTTTTAAAAAAGTTAATTATTTTTATTATAATTGTTGGTATTATTGTAGTTAGCTTAGGCTTTTTATTACCAGGCTTACTTTGGCCTAAGAGCTTAGGAGTTACTTATACAAAAAAGGATTATGATAGTATTATTAGTAAACTTAACTATATAAAAGATTCGGCACCAAACGGTGAAAGTAGTGAAGATTACCAGTATATATATGGTAATTTAACTAATGTAGATGTTGAATTTACCAGTGAAGAGATAACTGCTTTTATGAACTATAATAGGCCTAGTTATTATGCTGTTAAAAATGTACAAGTGAGAATTAATAAAGATGGATCTGTGGAGGCATCAGGATCTATTAATGTAAATTATGTTTTAAATGAGATATTGGGTGGTAAATATTCAAAAGAAACAATAAAAAAAGAAATACCTGCTTTAGGAATGTTACCAAGTAGTGTTAATGTATATATTAAAGCAAGTGGGGCAATTACAAATAATAGTTCAAATATTAACATAGATAGTGTTTCTGTACAAGGAATACCCATTCCAAGTAATTATATAGCTTCAAATGAAGCAAAAGTTACAGTTAATGATGGTGTAAATAAATTAATGAACACATATAGTACTAAATCAAAAGCATCATTTAAAAGTATTAGTGTTAATGATGGTAAATTACATTTTGATGGAAGTGTTCCATCATCGCTTGAGAGAATTAAAAAATGATTGATAATTTTAAATCATTTGGTTTTTACCATATTATATCAATCCTAATCGCAATTTTTATTGGACTAGTATTTATTTTTTTATCTAAAAAATATCCAGACAAAAAGAAATATATTAACATAGCGCTTGCCATATCTATTATTATAATAAGAAGTGTAAGATACATGTTTGATATTAATACTGGAGCATTTAGTATAATGGATTTATTTTCTATTCATGTATGCCATATTAATCTTATACTACTTGCTATATGTTTGTTTAAACCAAATAAAAATATTTTTACATTTAATTTTTTAGTAGGTATACCAACAGCTTTATCAGTGGTTTTAATGCCAGGAAGTACTCATCAAGATCCAGGATTATTAAGAGCAATTTTCTTTATTATGAGTCATACGATGCTTATAATGGGGGCAATATATTTACTTGTTAATTATAATTTTAAAATACTAAAAAAAGATTTATATAAATATTACATAATTTCATTTATAGGGATTATACTGGTGTATATATTTGATGTAGTTACTAAAGCTAACTTTATGTATTTAAATAAAGCACCTAAAAATGCGTTATTAGAATATTTTTATAAATTTAACTTTCCTTTTTATCAATTATTTATATATTTAGTTTTAATAGGATTAATAACTCTTATGTATTATATTAGTAATATTCCAAAAAAAAGAGCTTTATCTTAAAAGCTCTTTTTTAATTATAATAAATATTTGAGATGATTTATTGTAGTTCACTAATTTTTTTTAGAAATACTTTTCTTTTGACAAATTAAATATTTTGTTAGATAATAACTATAGGAGGATATATGAATTTATTTAATAAAGAAAAAGAACTTATTTTTAGAATTACAAATGCTGTCTTGCTTCTTTGGCTTATTACATCAACTGTAGTATTAATTAGCACAACAATTAATTACTTTATAAAAGAACCTAAAACAAATTATACATACGAAGAATATAAGCTAGTTTATTGTGACATTATTGCTTATGATATTGATGTAAAAGAAGAAGACATGTCTGATGAAAGATGCTTGATTAACTACAAAGACTATAGTAATTCTGATGCTATGTCAAATTATTATAAAGTAACAACTATATATGGATCTTTAGCTAACTTATTAGTAGTAGGATCTGTTATGTTTATTTTAAACAAGAAGAAAAAATAAGCTATTTAATAGCTTATTTTGATAACAGGAGAAAACATGTATAGATACGTTCAAGTTATGCATAGAATAGAAAAAAATTGCCCTGACCTTATAGAAAAATATGTTTACGAGGTGTCTGACTTTGATACCCATACTATAATGCAACTTCCCTTTTATAATGAAAGCTATGATGCCTTCCGCTTTTTTGAATTCGATGAGCCTATCGATATTAAAGAGGGAGATATAATATCTTGGGATTTTTCCAAACAAGTTGTTTATGGCAAAAAACTTCCCATTCCTGTCGCTCTTAAATTTATAGGATCTAATCCGAGATATATGGGTTTATCTAACCACCTAAAACAGCTTATTTTAAATGAAAAAAATAAATTTGTTTTATTTCACAATGGGAGTTACTTTGATACTAGTTCTATAAATAATGAGAAAACTGTTTCAATAGAAGAATTCGAAGGAAAAGAAAATCCTATTTTTGTGAGCCAGCTTGCTCAAGTAATGGAGCGTTCTTTAAAAGTAGTCCCCTATTACGAAAGAAACGAACTTCTATTTTCTATGTTTCATCAATTCTTTGAAATGGCTTATTATCAATATGCACAAGGAAAAGACCCTAACTTTATATTTAGAGTATACTCATTTAATTTCTATGTTTTTACTGATACAGTGTCCAGTGATTTAATTGAGTTTTTCCAAATATTCACTTATGTATTCGCTTTAAATGAAACGGAAATAGAATTTTTTGAACTATATATTAAATACTTAAGAAAAATCGATCCTTTTCTAGTATCAAAAAAAGAAGAATCAAGAATACAATAAAAGACTAAGTTTAACTTAGTCTTTTTTCTGTTTCCTCTTCTTCTAAATGTTGCTCTTTAGATAGACGTGCAAGAAACCTACTATTTCTATTTTCATATTTATTTTGAAAGCTTCTTAAATATATTAAAGCTTTATCACTATCAATAAAGCCAGTATCAACTAAAACAACTTTGAAATATTGTGCGTCTATTTTTACTGGTTCAATTAAAGGAGCAATTTCCATTAATATGTTCACTATAGAATCTATCGACATTTGTTTAAAATCATTAGCGACTTTTATAAGATTTAATTTCTCCTTTAAAATATCATTTTTAGAAACTTCTTCTTTTTCCATTACAGATATTCTACTTTTTACTGAATTAAAATCATCATCAAAGTTGTTATTCATAAAATCAAATAAAATTAAAGACTGCCCAAAAGAACTATCCACTTTAGGAAATTCATTTTGTACATCAACAAAATGAACGTTCATGAAACTTTCAAATGATAAAGATAAACTTTTATTTAACATCTCTAATTCAGCAATTTTTTTACTTTTACTTTTAAAAATATTTTTATTAACTTTAAGCATATTTTCGATGATTCTTATTATGTTCTTAAGAATTATCAAATGAACTTCGGTAAAACTTCTTCCTTCTTCTGAATTAATTATTTTATTAATATTATTTATAAGTTTTTTTGCCACTTTAGAATCAAGCTTTTTATTTACAATAATCTTATCAGTAAATTCTGGAGTTCTAAGGCGATGCATCAAATTAATCATAAATTCGCTTTTTATTATTTTCTCAACATTTGGTTTAGCTTTTTCTGTTTTTTCTTTTAATAAACCAAGTGCTTGAATTGTATTTTCATGTTTATCTATTTCGCTTTTTAAACTATCAAGGGATAAACTAGCATCAGTTATTGATTTTGTAAAATCCAAATCAGTTTTAATTGCAGAATGGAGTTTATCTAAAAGTTCAGCGTATTTAGTATTTATATTTTCATCCATACTTATTACCTCATTAAAAATATTTTATCATTTTAATCTATAATTTACAAGGTCTAAATAGTTTTAAGAAAACTATTTAGAATTTATCAACTGGAACTAACACATATATTTTGCTATAATAAAATAGGTGATTATAAATGAGTAACTATATAGATATCATTAAAACAGCTTTTTCTATTTTTCCTTTAATAGCTGTTTTTATAACAATACCTTTTATTTTAATACAATATCACAAATATGGATCTATTTCGTTTTTAAAAATAATGTTAACATATTCTTTTGTCTTATATTTATTGAGCGCTTACTTTTTAGTAATACTGCCTTTACCTAGTTATGAAGAAGTACTTCAATTAACGACAAAAAGAGTACAATTAATACCATTTTCATTTATAATTGACTTTGTTAAAAATACATCTTTTGATATTTTAAAGCCGTCTACTTATCTTTTAAGTTTAAAAGACAATGTTTTCTTTGTCCCTATTTACAATATATTACTAACTTTACCATTTGGTTTTTACTTAAGATATTTTTTTAAAAAAAGTCTTAAAGAAACAATTATGTATACTTTTATGTTAAGCTTATTTTTTGAAATAACACAGTTTACAGGACTATTTTATATATATCCGCGAGGATATCGATTATTTGATGTTGATGACCTTACTTTAAACACCTTAGGAGGAATAATTGGATTTCATATAACTTATTTTCTACGTAAGCCTCTGCCAACGATAGAGCATATTAATGAGTTAGCTAAAGATAGAGGAAAAAAGGTAACAAGTTTTAGAAGAACTGCTTCTATTATATTTGACTTCTTTCTGTTTTTGGTAACTGGTTTTCTATTATTGTTTTTTATAAACACAAAGGAAATTATTATTTATCACTCAATATTTTATTATGTTTTGATACCAATATTAACCAAAGGAAGCACCCTGGGGCAACTGTTTTTAAAACTAAGAGTCGTTAATAATAAAGGACAATTTACACTTACAAGTTTAATTATGCGCTTATTCTTGTTTTTCTTAATATACATTTTTTTACCATATGGACTTTTTTATATTATATTTAATTTAAGTGGTATGGATATAAGTAGATTCATTAAAATATTAATTGTTTTATTTTCTTTAGGAACTATTTTCTTATTATACACAATTTCATTTATAATATATGTATTTACGCGTAAACCATTGATTTATGAAATAATCAGCAAAACAAAATTGGTAAGTACAATAAAATAGTTAATTATAAGTATCTAACAATTTCTATTTCATTTAAAAAATGCATTGTGTTTTTTAAGTCACGTTCTTATTGATAAATGTGCTGCTATATGCTAATATTATTTTAGGTGAGCTTATGTTAGATATATTAAAGGACACAATATTAGATTTAATTAAATTAATTCCCTTTTTATTTATAGCTTTTTTAATAATGGAATATATTGAACACAAAATTAGTGATAAAAGTAAAAAAGCCATAAGAAAGTCTGGGAAATATGGACCTTTTATAGGAAGTATACTGGGAGCTTTTCCACAATGTGGATTTAGTGTCGCAGCAACTAATTTATATGCGGCCAGGATTATTACAATTGGAACTTTAGTGGCAGTATATTTGTCAACATCTGATGAAATGTTACCAATTATGATATCTAAAAATGTTGAGATGTCTTTTATCTTAACAGTAATTTTAATAAAAATAATAATAGGCATCATTGTTGGATTTATAATTGACTATTTTATTAAAACTAAACTAGAAGATAAAAAGCATATTCATGAAATTTGTTCTGATGATGACTGTCATTGTGAAAAAGGGCTATTAAAATCTAGCATTCATCATACACTTAATATAGCACTTTATATATTTATTTTTACGCTTATTCTAAATACAGCTATTAGCTATTTAGGAGAAGAAAATCTTTCAAAGATTTTATTAAAAGATAGTATTTTTAGTCCATTTCTAGCAAGTTTAATTGGATTAATACCCAACTGTGCGGCCAGTGTTGTAATAACAGATCTTTATTTAAGCGATATGTTAAATTTAGGTAGTATGATTGCAGGATTATTAACAGGAAGCGGTGTTGCACTACTGGTACTGTTTAAGGTTAACAAAAATATAAAGGAAAATGTCAAAATTACTATATTTATTTACTTTGTCGGGGTTATTAGTGGACTTATATTAAATCTGATATTTTAAGATATGTTAAAAAGATTATGTAGATAATCTTTTTTTTATTATGATAATAATGTATAATTATAATGATAAGAGGTGATTATGTGAAAGCACTCATTACAGGAGCAAGTTCAGGTATTGGAGCAGATATGGCAAGAATACTTGATAATAAAGGGTACGACTTAATATTGGTAGCACGCCGTAAAGAAAAATTAGAGGCACTAAAAAAAGAATTAAAAAATAATGTTGAAATAATCGTAATGGATATTTCAAGTACTTTCAATTGCACAAAATTGTACAATAAAGTAAAAAAAGATTCAATTGATATTTTAGTTAATAATGCTGGATTTGGTTTGTTTGGTAGTTTTTATGAAACCTCTTTGGATAGAGAGCTTGACATGATCGACTTAAATATTAAATCACTACACACTTTAACCAAATTATTTTTGCAGGACTTTAAAGAAAGAAATAGTGGTTATATTTTAAACGTAGCGTCACTTGCTGCTTTTTCACCAGGGCCATTTATGGCTACTTACTATGCAACAAAAGCTTATGTGTATAATTTAACTAGAGCTATAAACTATGAATTAAAAAAGGAAAATAGTAAAGTATATGTTGGTGCATTATGCCCTGGACCAGTTAATACAGAGTTTAGTCACGTTGCTAATGTTCAGTTTTCTTCTAAACCAATGGAAAGCTACGATGTTGCAAATTACGCCATTAAAGCTATTTTAAAAAAGAAAGCAACTATTATACCTGGATATAAAATGAAAATTGCGGCTTTATTATCAAAAATAACACCAACAAAATTAAAATTAAGTGCTAGTTATCACATACAAAAAATAAGGAAAAAACCTTGCTAATTTTTTCAAATATGTCTATAATATAATAAAGAATACGGAGGAAGAAAATGAAAGCCAACCTAATTGGAATAGACAACAAGCATTTTGATGCAGAAATTATTAGATATTTTATAAATGTTAACGATCGTTACTTAATATATTCAAAAGATGAAAAAGATAATAACTATGTTTTACTTTATGCTGTTAAAATAATAAGTGACAATGGTATAAAAATAGGTAAAAACATAGCTGATTCTAACGAGTGGACTCTTGTAACTAATTTACTCAGAAAAACAGCTGCAGAAAATAAAGCGGATACGCCTGTAAGTATCGTTGATTGCAACCCAGCAGAATTATATGAAGTAAAAATAGATGATCAGAAGGCATTCAAAATAAAAATTGAAGATGCAGAATTGATTGCTAAGAATCAAAAAAGCTTTGAAATAATTCAGAAAAACATAGCTGATGCTCGAGTAGCAGTTAGCCCTGTTCCACCAGAGGATATGGAGTACGGAGTAGAAGAACCTGAAAAAGAAGTAGAAACTCAGCAAGAAATGCCTTCGGATGATGAAGCTGATAGTTATGAAAAACTTTACGAAGAAGCAATAAAACTTAATGATGATTTAGCTAAAAGAATAGAGGCTCTTGAAAAAGAAGTAGAAACTTTGAAATTTAAAATTAACAAAATAAAAGAACTTATTCAATAAGTTCTTTTATTAATCTACAAGATTAACAATTTTTTTTATTGAAGGAATTTCCTCTTTCAGAGCCACTTCAATTCCTTCAAAAAGAGTAAGATCAAGCATGTGACAGCTAGCGCATGCTCCTATCATTTTTACATAAACAATGTCATCTTCATATTTTATGAATTCGATGTCACCACCATCACTAATAAGAAAGGGACGAAGCTGTTCAATAATTTCTTTAATCTTAAGTTCTATTTCTGTATATTTCATATATCCTCCTTGAATAATTATATCATAAGATATTATATATTGGCATTAACTTTAATATAGTGTATAATCAAATTGGTGATTATGTTGAACAAGTATAAAGTTGGAAATATTGTAACAGGAACTGTAAGTGGAATAGAGCCCTACGGCTTTTTTGTGAAATTTGATGAGTATTATAGCGGCCTGGTGCATATTTCAGAAATGAGTGATAAATTCGTAAAAGACCCAAATGACTTTGTTAAAATTGATGATTTAATTAAAACAAAAATAATTGAAGTAGACGAAGAGCACTTTCATTTAAAACTTAGTATAAAAAATCTTGATTATAGAATTAAAAAAAACAAAGAATTAAAAAAAATAGTGGAAACTCCAAACGGTTTTAAAACCTTAGAATATAAACTCAAACTATGGATTAAGGAAGGCTTAGAAAAATTAGGAAAAATGAATTAAAATCGGTTGACAAATGATTTTTTAGATGGTATAGTTGATTATGTCCAAGTGACTTCTGGGGGATTAGCTCAGTTGGTTAGAGCATCTGCCTTACAAGCAGAGGGTCGTAGGTTCGAGTCCTACATCCCCCACCATTTATATTTTTGCCGGAATAGCTCAATTGGTAGAGCAACTGACTTGTAATCAGTAGGTTGAGGGTTCAATTCCTTTTTCCGGCACCACTTTATTTTTTTTACAAAAATATATGGAGGGATAGCGAAGTGGCCAAACGCGGCAGACTGTAAATCTGTTCCTTCGGGTTCGATGGTTCAAATCCATCTCCCTCCACCATTTATGTGTTGTGGAATAATTGCCTCGTAGCCAAGCGGTAAGGCACCACACTTTGACTGTGGCATGCGCTAGTTCAAATCTAGCCGAGGCAGCCATCTTATTTGAAACGTCTCGTTAGCTCAGTTGGTAGAGCATTTGACTTTTAATCAAAGGGTCACGCGTCCGAGTCGCGTACGAGACACCATGCCTGAGTGGCGGAATAGGTAGACGCACAGGACTTAAAATCCTGCGAGGATAATACTTCATGCCGGTTCAAGTCCGGCCTTAGGCACCAATTTGATATATAATCACACTAGTGGTGGTTTGTTGACAATTTTTTTTGATATATGATATAATTCATATATCGGTTTGGAGAAATACCCAAGTCTGGTTGAAGGGACCGGTCTTGAAAACCGGGAGGTCGGCGACGGCGCGGGGGTTCGAATCCCTCTTTCTCCGCCATCTATTTTTTGTTATCGCGGGATGGAGCAGCTTGGTAGCTCGTTGGGCTCATAACCCAAAGGCCGTTGGTTCAAATCCAGCTCCCGCAACCATAATTGGTCCCGTAGTGTAGCGGTTATCACGTCTGCCTGTCACGCAGAAGATCACCAGTTCGAACCTGGCCGGGACCGCCATTTTTTATTGGCTCTGTAGCTCAGTCGGTAGAGCAAAG